>ERZ1370068.2146-contig-1308_pt1 | contig 101619 bp, 162 predicted proteins | sample MGYA00561227_ERZ1370068 | MGnify/ENA primary metagenome ERZ1370068 (study PRJEB38410, sample SAMEA6850437) | metagenome | study: Metagenomic assessment of the ecological functions of the soil: analysis of the soil microbiota associated with the...
AGTATGCCGATTCAATTTTATGTATGCTTGTTTGTGCCTGAACGTGGGCAGAACATATCACCTTCCATTGTCGAAGACAAAGCAAGCGGGCCTCGAAATCGTTGGGCTTTCTTTGTTAATGTTCCGTTCTGGTCAGCGCAGGACTTGACTCTTAATCAGCGGGTCCGAGTTACAAGCTCGTTACGCGTCGGATCTCATCGACACTGATGATGGACAATCTGCGCTGGCCCTGCCGGTGTTCTCCGTGGTTTCCATCTCCGCAATAATTTCCTGGAGAGATTCCACTTTGGCGACTTTTTTCCATCCCGAAACCGCTGAAGATTCAGATTCGATGCGCTGCTGACAGCTGGTCTAACCAGTAAATATACAGAACCGCGTGTGTGGATATTAATCTCGGCGACGGCCGCTCGGCAAGTTTGAGTCCGCCTGCTACGCTTGGGTCGCCTTGTGTTCCTGTTCATTGCTAGTTGTATCAGCAAACATCAGCAGATTAGGCAAAGACAGAGGACAGTGAGAGCCAGTGATTTGCTGTAGCAGCGCAAGGCTCGGAGCTGTCATTTCTAAGGAACTTGGAGCAATTAAATAGGAATCCCCGATTGCCGGAACTGCTGCTGCTTCGATAATTTGTGTTTAGACGTTCACATTTTCTTTTGTCGGTGGATAATTAACACCACAATTGATCCGCCCGAGGTAAGGTGGATATCTTGATCGAGTTCAAGATGGCAGCGTCAATCGCGCGTCCATGCGCCTGCACACCAATATAAGACAAGTTCCGAAGCACAAATCCGAACACTAAACAATTTCAGCGGATCAGAAGAAGCTTGTAACCAAAGTTTTTCGAACTCTGTTTCCGACGAGAAGGCAAAGAAACTCACGGAGACGAGTACGTCTCCGTCGAACAGGCTGAAGGCGAATCTCACAGCTTCGTTCGTTCGAAATTGAACAAAGCGCTGCCGGCAAAAAAGTTGCCGCGCTATTTGCAGAGCGAGAACAAGATCCGCGCGGTGATCAAATATGATTTGGCGGCCACGGTTCCTTTGGTTCAGTAGTCGATGGCGCTTATCGCTTGGCAGTTTCCGATTGAATGGACTCACGAGTACAGCCGTTGGCATCTTATAGAGCAGATTTTATGGAAGGCCAGAAGAATTTACCGGTTTTGGCTCTCTCCACGCCGCCGCGGAGGTCACATTGAATTGGAGGAGATCAAATGTTTGACGCGAAAAAACTGGAAAAGCAGGAGTCTCTACCGTTCCCACCCACGCCATCGGGTAGTGTTGCCGGGCGCACGATGCAAGAGTCGATCTATAAGCCACAGGCGAAGCCGCGCCGACTTCCAGCCGATGCTCCAAACATTCTCGTCGTGCTGATTGACGACGCTGGCCCTGCCCTCCCGTCCACCTTCGGCGGCGAGGTCAATACGCCGACGATGGATCGCATCGTCGAGCGAAGGGATCGCGTACAATCGATTCCACACCACGGCAATGTGCTCGCCGACGCGGGCGTCGCTACTGACCGGACGCAATCATCACCGGGTAGGGAACGGTCAAATCGCGGAGCTGGCGAACGACTGGGATGGCTATTCCGGCCGCATTCCGAGGAGCAGTGCACTGGCGGCAGAGGTGCTGAAGGATTATGGCTATGCCACACGTGCCGTGCGGCAAGTGGCACAACACGCCGGCGGAGGAAACTACTGCCGCCGGCCCGTTCGAGAACTGGCCCACAGGCCTCGGCTTCGAATACTTCTACGGTTTCCTCGCAGGCGAGGCCTCGCAATATGAGCCAAACCTGGTCCGCAACACGACATCGTCCTGCCGCCGAAGACCGCGGAGGAGGGCTACCACCTCGAGCGAAGATCTCGCCGACGACGCGATCGGCTGGCTGCAAAGACACAAGGCGTTTCAGCCGGACAAGCCCTTCTTCATGTACTGGGCGAGCGGCGCGATCCACGGACCGTTCCACGTCATGAAGGAGTGGGCAGACAAATATAAGGGCAAAGTTCGACGACGGCTGGGATGCTTATCGTGAGCGCGCTTTCAAGCGCGCGAAGGAGAAAGGTTGGATTCCGCCCGACGCCCAACTTACCCCGCGCCACGAAACGATGCCGTCCTGGGACAGCATCCCCGAGGACGAGAGGCCCTTCCAGCGCCGCCTGATGGAGCTCGGAGCAGGGTTCAGCGAGCACGTGGACGTTCAGGTCGGGAGGATTGTCGACGAGATCGACAAGCTCGGCTATGGCGATAACACGCTGATCTTCTACATCTGGGGCGACAACGGTTCTTCTTCGGAAGGACAGGGCGGCACCATCAGCGAATTACTGGCGCAAAATGGGATTCCCACCACGGTCAAGCAGCACATCGCTGCGCTCGAAGAACTGGGCGGGCTGGATGTGCTCGGCTCACCAAAGACTGATCCTCAGTACCATGCGGGATGGGCGTGGGCCGGCAGCACGCCGTATAAGGGCACGAAGCTGTTGGCCTCGCATTTCGGCGGCACGCGTAACCCGATGGCAGTCCGATGGCCGACAAAGATCAAACCCGACCCGACGCCCGCGGCCGCAGTTCCATCACGTGAACGACGTCGTTCCGACAATCTACGAGATCCTCGGCATCACCCCGCCGCGCACGGTCAACGGCGTCGAGCAAGATCCTATCGGACGGTGTGAGTTTCGCGTACTCGTTTGATGACTCGAAGGCGAAGGGCCGACTGCTCACCCAATACTTCGAAGTCATGGGTAGCCGCGCGATCTATCACGACGGCTGGATGGCTTCTGCGTTCGGGCCACGGATTCCGTGGATGCCGGGGCTGCCGCCCGGCATTCAGGAATGGACGCCGGACAAGGATGTCTGGGAACTGTACAACCTCGACGAGGACTGGAGCCAGGCCAACGACCTGGCGTCCAGGATGCCTGAGAAGCTGGCGCAGATGAAGGACCTCTTCCTCGATCGAAGCCGCGAAGAATAAAGCGCTGCCTATTGGCGGAGGGCTCTGGATTCCGATACTTCATCCCGGAGCTACGCATCGCGCCACTCCTACACGGAGTGGACCTTCGCCGGCAATACGCGTCCGAATGCCGGAATTCTGCGCCCCGGCGCTGGGTAACAAACCGAACGTGGTCACGATTGACGCCGTAATCCCCGACAATGCCAACGGTGTGCTTTACAAAATGGGCGCGAATTCAGGCGGCCTCACCTGCTTCGTGGAGAACGGCATCCTCTGCTACGAGTACAACCTCTTCATCATTCAGCGTACAAAAATCCGCGCCCGGGATAGATTGCCAACCGGTAAGGTGAAAATCGAAATCGAGACCAGCTACGTTGTGCCTCGTCCCGGCGGTGCGTTGAAGATAACCATGAAGGTCGACGGCAAGGTCGTTGCCGAAGGCACCGTGCCTATCAGTGCGCCGCTAATCTTCACCGCCAATGACTGCCTCGACATCGGAATTGCGCTCGGATCACCGGTGTCGCTCGACTATTACGACAAGGCGCCATTCAAATTCAACGGAACTATCGAACAGGTTCATGTGAAGGTATACAGCGGCAAAGTAGATGGCGCTGCGGTAAAAAATCTATCGCAGACTCTCGTTTGTTTCTTGACATGAGAACATCAAGTGATCGTGAACACCGCCAGAATATCACGGCACTCAGGCGCAATACGGCGAGCATCATCGGTCACTGGCGGTGATTGCTCGCGGCGTTGATAATGATGATGATCTTCGACAATCGGGTTTACGACCTGAGATCTAAAGCCAACGGTAAGCGATAGTCCAAACTTGGGTAATAACTTTCCGTGGGACGAATCGCCGGTAGAAGCGCGATGAAGGAGAAAGCGCATGGTAACGAACACGGGTTTTAGAGGATTTGCGTCGTCGGCGGCGTGGTGATTTTCGCACTGAGTCTTTGCGGCTGTATTTGGTGGTGGTGCCTCCTGATCATCTATGCCACCAGAGGCTCAAGCACCAGTACCGCGACGGTCTTGATTAACCGGGACGCGGCGGCGGGTTTATGCCGATGCGGTGACGGTCGTAAAGCAGCGGGGCTTTACGCAGATCGCAAAGCAGGATGACGCAAAGTACTTTCTGGAAGGAACCAGAAAGGGGAAGAGCGCGACTCTGCAAGTTATTCCAGTTGAGAGCGATGAAAGCCGCATCATCATTACCATCGAAAACGACAAGGACGCCACAGGTATAAACGAAGCGGTAGAAGGTCTCGTGCAAATCTGCCGTGATTTGGGTGTTCAGTGCCAGGAACAAAAGAGTTGATGATCGATCTTCACCCAGCTCACTCCGTCAGGGAAGAATTTATCTTTAGAGCCAACGTAATGAACGAGATAGGCAAGAACCTGCTTCCGGAAAGCGTACGATGAATCCAGTTGCCCAGTTGCTCGCAATCGTAGCCGGCCTGCTGTTAGTCGGCGCGCTCGGGGAGTTTATCTTTTCGCGCACGGGCATACCGGACGTGATCTGGCTGGTGTTGGCGAGTTTTGGCCGGACCTGTGTTTGAAATGGTCTCGCCTCAAATGCTTGAGACTGCCGTGCCGTTTTTCGGCGCGATTGCGCTGACAATTCTTCTTTCCGGCGGCGCGCTCTCACCTCCGCTCACGGACGTTGCTGCAGCCGCGCCGCGCGGGCTGTTGTTGGCGTTTGTGGGATTCCTTTTTTCCGTGGCTTCGATCTACCGCTATTTCGGGCGCTCACCAAGCTCGAGTTGGTCAAACCCGTAACCCCTTTATCATGGTTAATCGCCGAGTGCGATTGTCGGCGGCAGCGATGATTGTCGAGCGCTTGCCGGCGCGAAGATGGATACGCGCGTCTCGCACCTGCCGAGGTGGAGTCGTCTGGCACCGATGCGTTTCCATCGTTATGACCATGGTGTTGATTGATTTGGTCGTCCACCGGCAGCGTTGATTTGGCAAGCCCTTTCGTTGCTCTTGTCCGTGAAATCGGTATCGGGTGGGATTCGGTCTCTTAGGAATGGCAGTGGTCATCCCAGTGCTTCGGCGCTGCTGATAAACCACGGATTCACGGTGTTTCTGGCCTCGATGCTGATTCTTTACGCCCTGACGCAGCTGGCCGACGGCAGCGGTGCGCTTGGCCGTGGTGACCGGCGCGCTTTTGCTCGGCAATGCGTCGACTGATCGTTCCCAAAGTTATTCCGGCGCCCATCCCGAGGCATTTTGTTATGACGGAGACCGCGCGGGTCATGCAAGACCAAATGATATTTCTCATCAAGTCATTTTTCGTTCGTGCTGATCGGCCTAATGTTTCCCACTTCGCCAAGATTGATTGTGCTCGGGGCGCTCGGGGCTGCCGTCCTGTTGTTGGTCACGCATACCTGCGGTGAAGCTCTCGACGATGCATCTCGGTTTCACCAAAAACAGACCTGGCTGACTATAGTCGCCTTTCCCAGGAGCTTGGCGGCTGGCGTGCTTTCGACCTTACCTCTCAATACGGCATCGCGGGCGCGGAAAATCTTTCTCCCGGAGTGTTTGCTTTGATTGTCACCAGCATTGTTTTATTCGCCGTCGGTTTTGCCGTCGTGTCCCGGATGTCAAATGACTCAGGGAATGTGGCGAGTGCGGACCGTGATGCAATTCGAACGGATCGCACTAGGAGGTTCGCTACTAGAATCCCGCAATCCTCATATCAGGAGCGTTCGGTTTGGTGGTGTTTCAACGCACCGACAGGAACAACGCCTCGAACATGATTAGAGGACTTACTCGAGTGGAAGCATTCGGCCCTGCTGACAGGGCTGCTCATCACGGGAGTCATAGAGCCGCTATGCGGCGAACTGGAGTGAGCGCACCCGTATTCTCGGTGAGCTTGATCGTCTTCGTGGGTCAATCTCGGTCGTGCTCCTCATCATCTTCGATCAACGGTGGGAGCGGTGGTTCGCGTTTGTCCTGCTACCTCCATCCTCGCAAGTAATATCGTGCATGAGACTTTATCAAACTGGGCGCGAAGTAGCCGTGATCGTGTATCACTGCTTCGCCTTGCGTGTTTGTCGGCTTTGCCGTCGCAGTGATCCTGAAACACATCTTTCGCCAGGAGACCATCCGGACCGATGCGGTGATCGGCGCGCTCTGCGGCTACCTGCTGGCAGCCGTTACCTGGGCCAATGCCTATGCGCTGCTTTATCTGCTTCGGCCCGGCTCCTTTCGCGTTGCGGACGTGATCGCAGGGCGGCTCGTTGACTGGCACCTTCGGCGCTTTTACTTCAGTTACTTCAGTGTCACGACGCTTACGAGTCTCGGCTACGGAGACATCACGCCCACAGGTACCCTTGCTTTGTCGCTGTCGTTGGCTCGAAGTGGTTGTTCGGACAGTTCTACATTGCGGTTGTGGTCGCTCAACTCGTCGGGCTGAGGCTGGCGCAGTCGATCGGACGGGACCGTAAGGAATTGATGGTGAATCTCACCGTTACGGCAGAGATAAATCCAGTCTGGTCGATTCTTAAGCCGTGATGGCCCCGTTCTCGCACGAGTCGACTGTCGTAATGCCGGAGGGCTGCTGGGATGTTGGCTGCGGGCCCGAGCGGGGCGGCTGTGTTGAGCACGCGGTGCATATCGGCACCGATGCGGCTTTCAAAGGCGGCTGCCAGCTGAACGCTAAGGATTCAGGTGGTCCGCCTAATTGCGAGTGATCGAGCGTAGTCGACAGCCCATCGGCTTATGGTTCTGACGTAAACCGAAGTCCGGAGAATGACCATGTATTTTGCCCGAGCCACACGACATAGGGTATGGACTTGCCTCGCCCTCCAAAATCTATGTCTTCGTAGTCACACTCGTACGCGACTCTCAATATCGCGTATCACATCGACGTAGCGCGCATGAGGTTACATGCAACAGAGGAGGCTCTTTTTTGACTGATTGACATGTTTACCAAATTGGGTACTATAGGTCCGAACACGGAAGTCAGCTCAAGGAACGAACCGATACCAATGATGCTGTTGGGTTTACGGCTTGGCTCCACTTGAAAGTTGCGCCGCACCGCGTGTATCGCGGCTATGCCGTTCGTATTCGCCTTCATCTTCTTCAACCTTCTCGATCTGATGGTTCCAACTTAGAGTCGTTTACCCGCTGCTTCGATCGGTCGATAACCGACGGCGCTGTTCGATGCGGCCACTCGTTGTCGAACCGCGCCATGAGCGAGAGGAATTTCTGTGGCGCGAATGGATGTGAACCCAAACATCGACGAGCCTCGCCCGCATGCAATGTCGCGGAGCTACGCGATGGTAACTCCTCTTGACGAAAAGAAGCTCAATTCACCTCTACCACGTGAGGTCTGCCGCGAGATTCCGAGGCGGCCATTGTTTCCACTTCTCCTTGAGCGTCCGATCGTCAACAAGTGTTTGCATCTGCTACTTCGCGAGCGAGCGCCCGTGTTCGAGCACGCGGTAAAAATATACCGAAAGCAGGTAAGAGGAATGAGCAAGAACGCGAGGGATTCAGTGATCGCATCAGCGCCCTAATTTTGAATGATCGAGCGCTAGGTCGACAGCCTCGGCTTATGGTTTTGACGTAACCGAAGAAAGGAGAATGACCATGTATTTCACAGACGACTCAGTGCTTCCCGAAAATCAGGATCCACTAATCATCACCGCTGCACCGTACGGACCGACCTGGATGCCGGACGATTACCCGGAGGGTCCCGGTCACCTGGGACGAGCAGGTTCAGTGCGCGGTGGATTGCTACAACGCCGGCGCCACCATCCTCCACGTTCACGTGCGCGATCCGAAAACCGGCCACATCTCAAAAACTTTCAGGAGTACGCCGATCAGATCGGGCGGCTGCGCAAAGCCGTGCCAAAGATGGTGTTGCAGGTCGGTGGCTCGATCTCGTTCGCGCCGGAGCCGGGCGCCGAGGCCGCGACACTGGCAAAGCTACGATACTCCGTCACATGCTGGCCGAGATCGATCCGAAGCCGGATCAGGTGACAGTCGCCATCGGCTCGGGCCTCTATGACATGACGCCGCTGACGACCCTTGAGGACGTTACAGGGAACCCACATGGCGAATCCCGCGGTGTTGAAGGCCTATTCGAATATGGTGGCTGACTCAACCCCGGAGTTTTACATTGAGCACTTAAAGCGCCTGAGGAAGAATGGGATTCAGCCTTACTTTGCGTTGGCCCACGTCCACAACCTTCAGATCGTTGGAGCGGCTCGTCCGCCAGGGTGTCTACATGGGGCCGATGAACGGTTTCTTCAGCATGGTGGGCGGAGGCGTGGCCGGCTCAATCCTCTGACTGGATGGAGTTGGTTCGCCGCACACCGCATGGTTCCGTGTGGACGTAATCAGACCATGTTTCGTTACAGCTGGCCGCTCGCTGCCTTTATGATCACCCTCGGACAACACACCCGCGCCGGCATCGAAGAGAACCTCTGGGGTACGGATTACAGTAGGCGCATCACCTCAGTGGAAATGATCGAGAAGAATGTTCGGATCGCACGCGAGCTCGGGCGCGAGATCGCTACAGCTCGAAGACGCACATCGCATTCTGAAGATTGGGACCTGGTACAACACCGATCGAGGAGACGCTCTTCAATCTCGGTCTGCCGCCAAATCGCACCGAGGGCCAGAAGGGTTTTCTAGATTTACGACACTGACGGACGCGTGCCCAAAGCAGCAGCGGCGGGAGCGGAAAATCCGACGCTCATTCTGTGATGACAAGACGTGGAGCGTGGTTTACCTCCGGTGACTCGTTAGGAGCAAAGAGCCATGGCAGATTTTCTTGAAGCCGCACAACTGGATCAGGTTCCAATTGGAACAAGCAAATTTGTCCGAGTCGCCGACAAGGACATCGCTCTCTTCAACGTCGATGGAAACATCTATGCCATCGCTGATACGTGTGTCCACCAGGGCTCATCCTTGTCACAGGGAAAACTCGACGGCAAGGTTGTTACTTGTCGTGGTCACGGCTGGCGCTTTGACGTCACCACGGGTTACGTGACCAGTTCTCCTGGATTTGGAGTCGCCTCGTACCCGGTGAAAGTTGTCGATGGGAAAATCATGGTAGCGGTCACATAAGAACCACAGCCGCCTTCCCGGAAACAAGTCCAATGAGACGCTCATCGTCGTTCAACGAGACTTACTGCCTTGAACAGATCATCAGCCCAAACGGTGGATTGGTTTTCTAGCGGGAAGCTCATATGGCAAAGAAAAAAAACTAGCAGCGCGACCACGACAACTGACTTTAAGGAAATGGGTCCATGGGGTCCGATTGTGGCCAACTCCGCGAATGGGATCCAAAGGGGGTCGATTTATTAGTGAAGGTATCCACGAATCCGTGGACCAACGGCATTCTGCCGCTCAAGACAATCGAGCTAATCTGTGTCGCCTTGAATGCCGCGTGCACGAACTTGCAACCGAACGGCACGCGCCGCCATATCCGCGCCGCCCTTGAGGCGGGTGCGACCCGCGAGGAGATCCTGATGGTGCTCAAGATGGGCTTCGGCCTGGCGATCCATTCCTGCAGTCTTGGCGCTCCCATTCTCCTTGAAGAAGCAAAGGAGGCCGGCGTGAAAGCAGCGCCCAAACAGGCGGTGGCAACACCGGCCTGCGACACGATGCGAGCAATCGGACAATGGAACACCGCCTGGGATCCGTTCTTTGAGCTTGACCCGTTGTGGACCGATCAGTTCTTCGCCTTCGGGGCCAGCATTTATCAGGGCAACGTGTTCACGCAGAAGGAAATCGAGTTCTTCAGCATCGCCGCTCGACGCCTCCTACACCCATATGTACGCGCCGGGTACGCGCCGGCACATCAAGACGGCGCTCAAGCTCGGTGCGACGATGGAGGAGATCATGGAGGTCCTCAAGCTATGCGTTGTCCAGGAGTCGAAGCCTGCAATCTCGGCGTGTCAATCCTGGCGGAGGAACTGGAACGCTTCAGGGAACGAGATAAATCCTGAAAGTCAAAAGCATCAGACCGAAAAGGAGATGAGCCATGAAACTGAAGGACAAAGTCGCGCTCATTACCGGCGGCGCGCAAGGATTGGGCAAGTCAATCGCGCTGGCAATGGCCAGGGAAGGCGCCGACACTGTTATTTGTGACATCAATGAAGCGGCTCTGCCCGACGCGGCGAAAGAAATCGAGGCCGTGGGCAGAACATGCCTCGGCGTTCGCTGCGACTGTTTCTTCGAGCGCAAAGCGTTGGCGATATGCACGAGCAGATTGTCAAACGGTTCGGCACGACTCGCATCCTTGTGAATAACGCGGCGCTCGTGCAAACCGGGAAGCCAACGAAGAAAACCGCACGAAACGGAGTGAGCGATGAAAAACCAAGAAGATCCCGCGAATGATTGAGGGCGATGGAAAACATATTCGCCCGGATGTGGGAGAACCTAATCGGCCGGGTGGGTGGGCCGTTGACGTTCCGGCTGATTCCACAGCCGATGGTCGCAGCTTCGTTTGCGGTTCGCGCCGGCTGGCGTGACGCCCAGCAAGGACGGGGCTTACGGCTGGGAGATTATCGGCAATCCGGTTAACCGGCGAGAACTGCTTCGAGAGGGCTGGAAGAGACATCGCCAAGGTCTTTGTTGTCGCGATGATCGTAGATGTTATCTATCAGATTAGAAGTTCAGGGTGGTTGTATCCTGAAGAGCTGGCTGATTGTAGCGGCGAAGCTGGCGCTCCTCTCCATACCTTCTGCTTAGAGAGGTACTGCCAAACCGAGTGCTTACGGCGTTTGCTGAACGCGCAAAGATTGCGATGATGGATACCTATGCAGACGTTTTGCAGCGTCGAGCTATGAAACAGGGTACATTGGGAACGTCCTCTCGCCCAAACTGGCCGAGCTACTGAGCATTGCTTTCGATGCGTCGGTCACTCACATGTACGCTCAGGCACGCGCCGGCACATCAAAGCGGCCCTGAAGCACGGCGCCACGATTGAGGAGATCATGGAGGTTCTCAAGATTTGCGTCGCCGAGGGTGTGCAGGCTTGCAATCTCGGAGTGCCGATGCTTGCCGCTGAAATCGCGGAACTCTCGACCGAACGTCACTAGCTGCTAGAGCTAGCCGGAATAGGAGGTTCGCTATGATCACTCGGAATCGTGCAATATCAATCTTTTTCGCCTTAGCCGTGCTTGCCGGATGCGCCTCGACGAATGTCACCCAGCAAACACCCATGGTGAGCCCGGGGCTCGCCCGCCCCAATCAAATCTGGGTCTACGACTTCATCGCCGACCCGGCCAGGCTCCCCGCCGATTCCTCTATAGGCCCCGGCCTCAGTGCGCCGAGCACACCGCTAACAGCCGAGGAACTGGAAACCGGGCGTAGGCTTAGCGCCATCATCGCCAAAAGCCTGGTTGCGGATATCCAGGCCATGGGTCTTCCCGCAGTGCAAGCCGGTCCGGGAGCGGCGCCGCAAGTTGGCGACGGCGTAATTCGCGGTTACCTGGTTTCGGTCGAGGCCGGCAGTGCGGCCAAGCGTTTTGTGATTGGATTCAGCGCAGGGAGTTCGGAGATGGATACGGTGGTGGAAGGCTATGTGATGACGCCAGGGCTTACGCCAGCTTGGATCAAGGACGCTTAGCTCGTCCGGAAGCAAGACGCCCGGAATTATCGCGCCGGCCGCGGTCGCGATTGCGACCCGCAATCCGATAGGACTGATCATCGTTGGCGCGACGAGGATTTATGGCGAGGTGAGCGGCAGCAATACGCCTGAGGGGAGAGCCAAGGCGACCGCCGACGCAATTGCAGAGCAGCTAAGGATCAGATTTCGGGACCGCGGCTGGATAAGTTGAGAGTCGGACTGCGCGATTGAGCGTCTCCGCTTGTGAAGAGGCTCAAACAGATTGCGCCAAATTTCCGCGCCACGCGCGGCGCGCGCGATCGTCTTCGCCTCTCGCCATCGCGGACGAAGTTCCACCCGGACCGGCAGTGGACGACGGGATTCGTCGACGCAGCTACCATGCTGAACAACGGCGAACGGATGATGCTGGATGCGCGCGCTGATCCACTCATCCTGCCCGCCATGAGAAGGCCAACGGCTCGACCGATCTGTACGTCGGTCAGCGCGCGCCGGAAAGATCGAACTGGATACCGACCGACGCTGAAAGTAGATTCGAAGCGCTCTTCCGTTTCTACGGCCAGGACAAACCCCTTTTCGACAAGACGTGGGTCCTGCCGGACATAGAAAAGCTGAGCTGACCGTTAAATCCGTTCGTTCATAGGGTAAGCAAGACCGGGGTGCTCTATGAGAAGACGATCACGCGCGCCATGTTCGAGCGCAGCAGCGACTTCTTGGACGTGGCAGCGCGCAGGGCGCGCAAGTCTTTGCGGCTTCCGCTCGACAGGGACTCTCTGTTCCGCAGCACAGCGCAGAAGCCAAGGCGTTGGTTGCGATGACTGGCGGTTAGTCTCCCTATCCTTGCGGCGTGCTTAGCCGCTCATCCGGTTTCGCCCAAAGTTGATTTCGACCTGGCGAAGGTGGACGCGCAGGGCTGAGGGGCGAGCCCGGCGGGAATGTGGCTGAAGGAAGGTACGCGTCGCGCTCGGCAAGTCCGCCGACGGAGTGATGCTAACTGCGGAGCGCCGCTGAAACCACGCTGTTCGGCAGATAAGCGACGGCACGATCGGCTCGTCATCCGAGCCGGGGATTTCGTGGTGCATTGCGTAATATCCGCCGCCGCTGGATATTGCAGCGTTACTTCAAAACCAACCCGTCGCGAGCTAATCTACCTTAGCCTCTTTCAAAGGCGATTGAAGGAAATGAAACAGCTCATCGAAATTCAATTCGTTTTTCTTGCCTTGTTCTTGGGGGCAATCAATACCGCCTCAGGCGACGCGCCAATTTTGTTCTCACCGCACCTGACGAGCTATGTGGATAAGGTTACGGAGCAGACGAGGCGGAAATTGGTCGTGGAGCGGCGGTCGCTCCCGCTTGGTTTGAAAGCTGCGTTCATACCCGATCCGCGGTTTATCAAAATTGTCCTTGATCCGAGCATAAATCTCAAAACCAACTATGCAGAATATTCCATAGCTCACGAGGTGACACACGGCTTGCTGACCTATGCAAAAGGATATGCTCAGTTAATAGCAAAGCGACCATTGACTGCCAAGGAGCAAACACGTCGAAGTATAGCCGCGGTGCTTGTAGAGGACATCGTTGTCAACCGAATTTTACAAACCGAAGGGTTCGCTCCATTTGCTCCAATCTATCTTGCCACTGTGCAGTATGAGACGAAGGTTGCCAACGCCAAGGGGACATATCCTCATCCAGATTTGGCTAACGATGAGGAAGGGCGTGATCGGTGGATGGTCCTCAGATACATAATAGCTTGGGGGTTGGTCGAGTATTGTTCACTTGACCAGAAATCGGAAGATGTCATTGCAGAATATTTGAGAGCGTTCCAAAACGCATATCCCAAACAGTTCAGCATGGCGGAGCAGGTCAAAAGCATAATCAAGGAAAACGATATCTTTGAAGCTCAGGGCTACCGAAAAGCAATGGCGAGTATCCTTGATCTATGGAAGCTAAACGATTTTCTTCAAATGGCCGACTAATATCTAGTGTTTAGGCGATTGGCCGCTTCAATCCGAAATTATTCCCGAACCCCAGCGCGTCGGCCAGAAAGATTTTCTTCGCGCGCCGATACCGATATGTACTTCGGAAAAACAGTAGAGGACGGCGGCTTGGGCAAGCTCCGGCATCGGAGGCAGATGGCCGAGATCGACAAGCAGGACGATGGGCGCGGTACCCGTCGAGCTGGAGCACGAGCCCGCCGTGATCGATCGTATCGAAGTAAGGCGGCAAGGAGCGGGAATACGACACTTCGGTCGCCCGGCTGAAATGAAACGATGAGCGCGATCGATGCCGCACATCTTGTTTTTGTTCTCCGATCGGTGATCTCTATACAAGAAAGGCCCGGCTATGAAAAAGTTCGGTGAATTCGTTGTGAGCGCGTTGGTCGCTGGCTTGCTCGTCGTCGTGCCGCTTTATATCTCGCCAGTCTTGCTGCTGCTCAAGGCGATGCAATCGGTAGTGGCTCTTGTTAAGCCGTTCGCCATGCTGCTCCCAGATTGGTTCCCTGCTGAGCGCATTTTCTCTCTCTTCTCGTAGTCTTGATTGTTTGTTTCCTCGTCGGCGTTGCCGTCCGCACGCCCACAGGTCGAAGCAATCCGGGAGCGAATCGAGAAATCCTTTTTGAAAGAACTGCCGGGTTACGCACTCTTTGCGAGTCTGACTCAACGACCTGGCGGGCCAGGATGAGAAGACGCCTGGAAGCCGGCACTGGTCGAGATCGAGGACGCTCTCGTTCCCGCGTTTATCATTGAGGAACTGGAGGACGGGCGCTTCACGGTTTTCGTCCCGTCGGTGCCCACCCTTCGCGGGCGCAGTCTATATCCTCACCCGCGAACGCGTGCATCCGCTGGACATTCCCTTCACGCAGGCGGTCCAGTCTGTCTTCCCGCTGGGGATCAGGTTCAAGAGACCTTGTCGCCGCAATGGAAACCAAGGGCGCACTGAAATAGTAACGAGAACTATTTTCGTTTTCGTAAGCACGGAGAGTTGATCGCCAGGCTTGAAGATCTTTCAAAGGTGTTTTAAGCCCGCAATGAGCCGCCAAATCCTGATTTAGATCCGAATCCACAAATCACTGCCGCCTCCCTCCCCATTGGACTAAGGTCCAATCACTACACGCTTCGCCTGCTTCGCTAGAGTCCATCACTGCACCGCAGCAGCGTGATTTTTGTTCCCAACGCGATTGACGTTCTCCAACGGCGCTCAGCGAAGACATCCAAGAAGTGCTGAAGCGAGCCGTACTATATGGGAACGTGGAAGACGTTCAACCACTCCCGGTCGGCTGGGCGAATGATCCGGCGGCCTCTTCGAGACGGCTAAGGACGGCATAATCCTCCTGACGCGGACACGGACGGGTTACCGATATCAACCCCATTGGACTCTCATCGCGCACTGCCGGGACGATCTCGGGTTTTTTCAAGATTGTCCAATATTAGACAGAATTCTTGCCGGTGAGCGCAAGATAGTAAGCTGCATAAACTGTCTCTCGGTACGATGATTTGGCTTCCTTTCGTTCAGCACTGTACCGGCATGGAAAGGGGCCTAAAAATGAACGATCGAACCGCTACCGGCATGCGCACGCGGGAGCAGTGGCGGGTTTCCGAGCTTCGTTACCGGCGAAAACTGCTATGCAGCAGCCATTACTTCAGCCGCCACTTATCGATGACCATCAGGAAGTTATTAAATATCTCCGAGGAGGCGGTGGAACGGGAGTTCGAGGTGATCGCCACTGTCGGCGATGGCAACGCGCTCGTTGCCGCAGCCGAAACGCTCGCTCCCGATGTCATCGTCACCGATATTGCCATGCCTGGCCTCAACGGCATCGCGGCTGCGGCCGAGATCCTGCGGCAGGAATTCTGCCGCGCGAATCGTCTTTGTGACCGCACACAATGACCCAGTCCTGGTGAAGAAAGGGTTGGCCACGGGCGCCTTCGGGCTACGTATTAAAGCTCACGAGCGGGCGAGTGATCTTGTCCCGGCGATCCATGCCGTGCTGCGGGAGAACAACATCTCTCGCCCAACCTGGTAGGTGCTAGCGATCGATCCAAATGATCGACATGACCGCGACCGATGATTGTCAGACTTCAGCCGTGAAGAGCGCATGTACAGTTCAACAGGAGGTTCACTAATGGAATGCGAGAAGAGATCGGTCACTGCCCCGCATAACGGGCAGCAGCACCGCGCCGGAAGCGGCGCAGCCGGTACGGGGCAAAACGTCATGATCGGTGAAAGCGATGCGCTCAAACGCGTGTGGTTCTGCGTCGAGCAGGTGGCTCCTATTGACACGACTGTGCTCATTCTTGGCGAGACCGGCACCGGCAAAGAACTGGTGGCACGCGCGATCCACGCCCGCAGCGCGCGTAGAGACCGACCGCTGGTCAACGTGAACTGCGCTACGTTGCCTGCAATGCTGATTGAGAGCGAGCTATTCGGCCATGAGAGGGGTGCGTTCACGGGAGCGACGGCGCGGCAGCTAGGACGATTTGAGTTGGCGCATGGGGGAACGATATTTTTGGACGAGATCGGCGATCTGCCCGTGAATCTACAGGCGAAGCTGCTGCGGGTATTGCAAGAAGGGAGTTTGAGCGGCTGGGGAGCGGCAAAACGATCAAGGTGAACGCGCGGTAATCGCGGCTACGAACCGAAACCTTTTGGCGGCGATGGAGAAGGGTCGCTTTCGCTCGGATCTGTACTACCGGTTAAACATGTATCCGATCAATGTGCCGCCCCTGAGGGAGCGGAGAGAAGATATAGAAGCTTTGGCGAATGAATTTTTGCGGGAGGTGGGCTTGAAATTGGATAAGCGGTTCGACGCGATATCCCCGCAAGCGCTCGCGGCGTTACAGCGCTACGACTGGCCCGGAAACGTTAGGGAGCTCCAGAACATAATTCAGCGGGCGGCAGTGATAACGACGGGTCGGGTGTTGCAACTTCCAGAGGAGTGCAAACTGAGTGTCGAGCCAAAGAAACCGGAGGCGTTTTTACCGCATCCAGGGAGAACGGTGCGTCGAAAGCTGAGGAGACTTTTCAAACGACTAAACTGGACGAGCTGGCGAGGGAGCACATAATGCGGGTCCTTGAGCAAACAAAATGGCGCATCGAGGGTCCAAAAGGCGCTGCCTTGATCCTAGGCCTTCATCCCAGCACCGTGCGCTCACGCATGCTTAAGCTGGGTATTCGAAAAGAAAATGGCACAAGGACCGCCAGGTGAGTCAAAAAGAGCAAAATCAAAATGAGCAAAACTAAAGCGGCTATTTGCCATTGTCGATGGAAGACAAGAAGGATCCGCACTTTCGTCGAAACCGCGACGCGTGGTCGTACTTCTCCTAATTGACAGCAGCCGGATGCCGCAGCGGCGTGATCAGGCATCACGGTGAATTTAGGAACGTTCAGTGATAGGAAGAGAAACACGCGAGGACGGTAACTTTGAGACAGTTACTCAGATCCTGTGAGTATGTTACGGAGGTTCAACTATGCGATGGGCTAAATTAGCTGCGATTGTTTCGCTGTGGACATTTTTTCCTGCTTCTTGGTCCTCGTGCATCTGTGGTTCAGCGTGCTGCGACTGCCTAATCGCTGGGTGATTATCAGCCGCTTGATGCGTGGCCTAACGTTTCTCCTGAGAACGATCCTTAATATCAGAGTGACGGTCGTCGGCGATGCTGGACAAATCGAGGCAGGCGATCACGTCATCATCAGCAACCATCTGGGCTATATCGACGGGTTTGTTTTGGGCAGCATCTTTCCGGTGGTGTTCGTATCAAGCGGGAAGTCAAGAAATGGCCGGTGATCGGTCTGTGGATAACCTTATGCGGCACGATTTTCGTCAACCGCCAGAAGAAGGACCAAGTGGCGTCGCTGGTTGAGGAAATGAGCAGAAAACTAAAAGAGGAGCGAGTATCCTTCTGTTCCCTGAAGGACACGCCACCAATGGCGAACGGATGTTGCCCTTTCAAACCGCACCGCTAGCGGCGCCGTTACGCAATCGTTCGATCATCGTACCGCTAACTCTCGTATACAAGTCAGTTGACGATAAAGCGGTCTCGAAGGCGAATCGGGATTTGATCTATTGCTATGACGAAATGGATTTTATGCCCCACTTTTGGAAGCTCTTATCGCTTCGTAGCATCGAGGCCGTGGTGACGGTTCAGCCGAAGATCGAGTGCTTCCGGTACTCGAAGATAATTCTGCGGGCCGGAAAAAATTGGCCCTGGACTGCTACCATCGAGTCTTGGGAGAGCGCGGCACTATGGATCTATCTCAACAAGAAAAAGGTTCAGCAAGTAATAAAGGTCAGGTACGACTCGCACAGCGAACGGGTGCGAAAAAAGTGAAAAAGGGAGTGACTGCAATGCCCGGATGAGCGCCTATATAGAACTGCAGCTGGCGATCCGCGTCTGATGACAAGATCGCTCAAACGACGAGTCAGGAGGTGGAAATTCTCGATAGGTGAACTGATGTGAGCACTGATCGCCACGGTTCTGAGCTCGCTCAGGCTAATGGGTGCAGAGCATCGCGCGCCGCGCAGCAGCGACATTAGCGCCCGCCGCTAGTTTTCCTGCGGCGTTGGGGGTGGAAGTTCTGATACCGGATTTCAGAAGAGATAGCCGATCAAGGGCATCATCAATACATCTGGCCGCTGCTAAGAATTCCGCAACCCGGCGTCGGATTCAAACAGCCGATGATCGTTTAATGTTTAGGAGTTTGCCGAGGAGGTGTTGAGTATGGGTTCGGGGGAAGTTGTCATGGGGCGGGGTTATGCGCTAGGTCATTAGGGAGGTGATGAAGTTGGTAAAGCGCGTGAAGCCGATGATCTCCGTGGCGGCGATGACCGGTCTGCTCGAGGCCATTCGCGACGCGGGCGCCGACCCCGATCAGGTCTTGCGAACATTCGAGGTGGAACCATCGGTTCTCGCCAACGTCGAAGGATTTATCCCATGCGCCGTGTTTGCCCGCATTTTAGAAGAAGCCGCTCGCGCGACGGGGATGATTGCTTCGGGTTACACTTCGGCGAGCGGTTCAATCCCAAAAATATCGGTCCACTGGCCTACGCCGTATTGAACTCGCCGACCGTCGGCGAGGCTGACGCGCAAGTAGCGCGCTACATCAAGCTCTATAACCAGGCGGCCCAGGCATCCGTGATTATCGAAGGGCAGCGAGCCTATATGAGATACGTCCTAACCGGTCTGGATATTCCAACTGCGCGCCAGCAGAACGAGTATGGCATGGCGGTCCTGCTGAATACGATCCGCATGATGGTGGGCAGCCAGTGGGCGCCCTCGAGGTTCAGTTCGCCCATGAAAACCGGCGAACACTTCGGAGCATCGAGCGGGTTTTTCAGCGCGCCTGTTCTATTCGGCTATACAGACGAACAATTTTCTCGTCCAAACGTGAGTTCCTTGACTCCAAGGTGCCCGCGGCGGACCCGCGATCTACTGCAGTCGTCAAGCGCTATCTCGACGAAATCCTCGAAGCAATGCCGCCGGAAGACGCGTACTTGATCACTGCGGTCCGGCAGAGCCGTTGCCGAGTCGGTCAGGAATGGAGAACCAAGCCTTGGACGGATCGCCAAGAGAATGGCGATGAGTCCGCGCACATTGCAGAGGCACCGTGAAGGAGCGCGGCACGGATTTTAAAAATCTTGTGGATGACACGCGCCGGCGATTTGCCCTGACCTACCTCAAAGACCGCGGAAACGCGCTTACGGAAATCGCGTTTCTCTTGGGGTATTCCGATGCCAGCGCTTTTAACCGCGCTTTTAAACGTTGGACCGGCTTGGCACCTTCAGCGTATCGCGCCCAAGCAGCGAGCGGCATCGCCGGCGGCGGGCGCAATGTCAGATCAGTAATCCGCAGCATCGCCCGCACGATACAGACTCAATCCCTAACGTCTTTTGCTTTAGTTTATCGTCGATGAAGCACGATGGCAGATCGATCCGGCGTCGTTCCCTTCGGTCAATGCAAAGAGCGCCGGGACGTTCGGTATTTCGAACTGCGCGGCAATCGGTCTCGGCTAAGGATTAGCGCAGTGGAAATCAGCGAAGACCCGATGGCGATTTCTAGTCGCTCTTCTAAATTCATTGAAATAAAAAAGGAGCACGCGACCGGGACTATGTGCGCGGCGACTTCGATGACCGTTTTGGACCGCGAGGGATATCGTCGTCGGATCGCCGCAGAGAGGCGGCATTCGTGAGGCTTGTCACGCATCGGAAGCAGGCGCGGTGAGTGCTCGTCAGCGAACGCGGAGACGTGTATGCGATGAGACTGGAGGCAGTATGAGGACCTTGCGCGTAGGCACATTTCTATTGGGCACTGATCCTTCTGCTGGCCGCTTGCGCTGCGGTCGCTCCGACGCCATCACAGAGCATCTACGCCCAACCTCGGCGGGACCTCGTGGCAGCTCGTCAAGTTTCAGGGAAGCGACGACAAGACGCTGACGCCGGACGACAAGACGAAGTACACTAATTCAATTCAGCACAGATGGCGTGCTGAGCGCACGCATCGACTGCAACCGGGGTCGCGGCACGTGGAAGTCGTCTGGAGCAAGTCAACTGCAGTTGGGTCCGCTCGCGCTCACCCGAGCCATGTAGTCCGCCCGGGTCGCTGCACGATCAGATCGTCAAGCTACTGGGACTTCATCCGCTCGTACATCATCAAGAATGACCACCTCTTCTGTCGCTGATGGCGGATGGCGGCATCTACGAATTCGAGCCGATCGGCGGATGATTTCGGCAGGTCAAAGTTGCCGGTTGCAGCCAAGCGTCCGGCGGGCGCGAGCCGGAGACGGCAGCGGTGTGTTAATAGCGACGTTCGACCATGGCCATCGAAATGGTATTCCGCGCGAGGACGCTGTACCCCCCAACGCTCTACCTGCTCGCGGCACTTCCGAAAACACATACGCTCGCCGTTCCAGTCTAAGGAATTTAGCAGTCAATACCAGGATAATCCTCATTGAACTTTTTTACCGGCGTGATTCGATAGCGAACAATTCCCGTAGCGTTCTCCGAGAAGAGATCTCACGAGAGGCGTTCCTCAGAGAACGAATCGTTGGAAAGTCGCCGAGGAGACGAAAGAGAAGCGCAACTTCACGGAAAAAGAATCACACGCCCAATAGAAAGCCGCGCAGCGACATGAATATTCAAAAATCATTTAGAAGGACGGTGAACACACGGCGCATTCTATGAGTCTATTTTTTGTTATCGTTCTTTCTGTTTTTATCTCCTCTTGTTCATTGCATCCGGCTTTATTTTTGCCCGTTGTCAGCGACCACCGGCTCGAAACCTTTGTCGCCGAGGAGGCGGCGAGAATTCTCACGGTATCGGACAACGGGAACCCAACGACCGTTTATCGTTTTTATCTCGTAGATTTTCCGCGCAAGGACATCTTGGGCCTCAGTCTTGGCGAGAATCAGATTTTCCTAAGCTACGAATTGACCCGGCGCGGTTTCGACCAGACCGGTTAGCCTTTGGCTGTTCAGACATACCCTCGCCCATGAAATAGCTCATCACGCGTTGAGGCATGGGCAGAACGAACATGCGGCGAGTTTGAACGCTGTACCTCGTTCCGCCGCAGAAATCAGCGGTCGCGACCTCGGCCTGCCGCCGGCCATTTCATTGCGCAATTATTCGCGGGAATCAGAGCTGACCGCTGATCGAAAAGCGCTCGACTACTGGCGGCAGTTGGGCTGGGATTGCCGCATCTGGGTCGCCATTTTTAAAAGTTTCCTGGATGAGGGTTACATGGGGCGATGTGCATCATCCGACCGAAGAACGTCTAAGCGAAGCACTTCGATCGTGCCCCGCGGCGGCTTCATGAAGACTTCAAGAACTTTGCGGGAGAGGGCGCCGATGTTGAGTCCTGAAGCTTTTGACGGCGGGCGCTGGGAAAATGAGATACATCAAATCTGCGAAGCGGTCCGGTTTTTAGCGTGCTTTAGATACTGTGCGCAGAAAGGAGAATTTTATGGGCGAAAAAAGGATTCCGATCCCTGGGCCATGCCCGAGACTGAGGAAAAGAAAACTGAAGGCGGCGGCGATGCCTGGGACGCCACGCAATGGCACGAGGTGAAGAAGGGGAAACGCTCTGGAAAATTGCCGAGCAATACTACGGCGACGACGGCGCTTTATACCCAAAAATCTTCGAAGCCAATCGTGACATTCTCAAAGACCCGGACCGGATCAATATCGGCCAGAAGCTTCGCATTCCGTGAAGATCAAACCAGTTGACGAAAGGAGAAGCCATGCATCGACATTTCTATAATTTTATCATCGCGATGCTAGCCGCTACGCTGTTAGCTGCCTGCGGCGCCGGCGACAAGGGTCCGGCGGAGACTGCGCTCAAGGCAGCCGAGGAAGCCATCAATGTCGCAAAAGGGGAGGCGGGCAAGTACATGCCCGACCAGATGAGTTCTTTGAGTCTGCGTTGGCGGCGGCGAAGGAAAAATTGAACAAGGGCGACTACAAAGCAGTGCTCACTGACGCGCCGGCGCTGACGGCCAAAGCACAGGAGCTAGCGCAGCGCCGCAGCCGCGAAGAAGGCGGAGCTGGCCAAGAGTTGGGACGGATTGAGTTCGGGGATGCCGAGGGTCGTGGAAGTGATCAAGAGCCGAGTGGAAACTCTGTCGCAAAGTAAGAAACTTCCCGCGGGCATGTCGGCGGAGACGATTGGCCCAGGCAAAAGCCGGTCTCGGCGAAATCACGCAGCAGTGGACGGCGGCGCAACCGACGCTTCCAAGGGCGGCAACCTGATGGACGCGGTCTCGAAAGCAAACTCAGCGAAGGTCAAGGCCGCTGAGGTTTTGACTCTTCTCAAGATGCCGGTGCCTGAAGCGCTCAAAGGCTAGAGCGGCTGAAGTGAGGGTAGGGACACTTGGCGCTAAGGCGCGCGGAACGGTTCATTGGCGCGCCTTTGCTCAGAACTTCAAAGCGACCGGCGCGGGCAAATTAAGCAAAAACAAAGCGGTCGAGATGGGAAGGTTAATGGCGCGCCGCAACTCTTTTTCGAGCGCGAGCTCATCGGAAAAGACCAACGGCAAACTAAATCTGAGAAGGAGGATTCCATGGACTCTCAAACCTGATCATCAGTCTTATCAGCGGTGCCATCGGCGGCAATGTGGCCGGCGCGGCGCTGAAGGATCAGAGTCCTCGGGACCGTGGGAAACTCCATCGCCGGTATTCTCGGCGGCGGCGTCGGCGGCATGCTCCTGCAAGCCCTTGGCGCATCCGTCGGCGGTGGCGGACTTGACGCCGGAGCGCTGATCGGCAGCATCGCCAGCGGCGGCGTGGGCGGCAGTATCGTGATGGTTATTGTCGGCCTTATCAAGAGCGCCACTGGCGCGAGCATAATAATGCAACCTGCCGTTTCACGGACCGGACAATCCGATTGATGTCGCGAACTAGTCCGACGAAGTGTAGAGCTAAGAACCGCCGCCTCGAATTTACCGTGGTCGAAGGATAGCGTAGCTCCATAGTGATGGCGGCGTTGGTCGTGACGCGGCGCACGGCGAGGATCGTGGTTTCGCCGGTGGCTTGCGGTGCGAACAACTTAGGGAGGTCAGTATGGCGACAAAGGCAGATTTTTCAGCTGACGAGGTGGAAACAAATCCAACGTGCTCCTTTCATGGCGGGTCTGGCTGTGGTTGCGGCCAGCCCGGAGCGGGCCGTTCGGAGTGATCAAAGAAATGTTCGCGGTGGGCAAAATGCTGGCCGAGGTCAAGACTCCAGGGGACGTCCAACGAGTTGGTGAAAGCCCTCGTGGCCGATCTTGAGACCGGAGCCCGCGAACAATCAGCGCCGGCTGAGTTGCAAGGCAAGGCGCCGGACCAGGTCGAAGAGTTTTGCGATCGAAAGCTGCCGACAGACGGTCGCGCTGGTCGCGAAGAAAGGCGAAGCCCGACGAAGCGCTAGGGTTCCAGCAATGGCTGATTTCCGTGGCCCAGAAGGTTTCTGAAGCTGCTAAAGAAGGTGGTTTCTTTGGTTTCTGAGGCAGGCACGCAAGTGAGCGAGCAAGAAGCTGCAACCCTCAAAGAACTGTCGGCGGCCCTGGAATCAAGGTGTAGATTCGGCAAAGTACACTGCTTCTGCTTACCGGACATGGACAAACCAGGACGATGAGGTGAAGCTTTTATGCCTTCGGATGTTCCAAACGACTGTCGGTCCAAGTTTTTCCGTCGAAGAGAAAAGCGCTCTGTGACCTCGCCATCAGTACAAGACTTTATCGCAGGACTACGGGACGAGAAGTCGCGTCACACATGACTCGCGCAAATGCCGCCATGGGAGTCGCTCTGGTCAAATTTACCCATGAATTTGCCAACGAGTTGAACTTTGTCAGCGGCGCGCATTCAGTTTTTGAAAACGATATAGAGCAGCGCGCATCAAGCGCAGAAACACGCTGCAACACGTCAAGAGCGGAGTCCAGCGCCTTGGCTCTGTTATTGAACGAACTTCGCACTCTTGCACAGCCACAGAGATTGAGCCTTCAGCCAACCCAGCTGGCTTCCGGTGATCAAAGAACTCCTGGCGATCGAAGAGCCGAGCGCCACGCGGCAAGCCGCATTCGAGTTGAAACTGATTTACTGCCCGATTTGCCTCCGATCATGCTGGACGCATCAAAGTTCAGGCAAGCCTTGGTTAATCTTTGCCGTAACGCCGTTGATGCTATGCCTCACGGTGGCAGTTTAACCCTGCGAGGATACCTTACTCATTCAAACGTGCATCTGGAAATTATTGACACGGGCGAGGGATTCCTCCGGGCTTGATGTATTTGCACTGTTTACGACGACGAAACCGACGGGCATGGGGTCGGGTTGCCGATCGTGCGCGAGATTATTTCCAGCCATGGGGGAACCGTCTCGCTATGCCAGCAAACCGGGAACCGGAACGACATTTCGTCTGACCTTGCCTTATCGGTGAATAGTCTTCCATGGCAGGGACGTTCGCGACCGTCGCACGTCACCGTCGTGACGGGCTGATATTCATTCAAAAGCGTATTTCCAACCTACGTAGGAACTCGGATCGCAGTTGGGCTGAAGGCAATTCGTCAGACGAGGAGCGTAGGTGTTCCTAGTTCGGTGGCAAGTCGCCGTGAAATTCGCCACCAGCCGTAACTCGGTTTCGTCCTCAGGGATTTCGAAGTCGTAAATCAGTGAATCCTCCGATAGAGAAGCCTCCGCCACTTGAATAGTCTGAGCGCGAATCAATCGTCTTCGCCTGTGAACCGGTAGCGAAAAACAACACAGAGGAGGTTTCATGAGGAGAATTGTACGGTTTGTGCAAATCTAGTGGGTTAGTCATCGGAGTCCAAGCAGCGCTCGCTTGCGCTGTGTTTGCAGCCAGTGAAAAGGCTCAGTGGTCGCCCACGCAGATCACCGACATTAAGAGTATCGCCGGAAAATGGGAAGGCATCATGATACGAACGCCGAAATCCAAAACCGATGATTGGGTGAACATGAGCATCCAAGATAACGGAGATTACGAGTTTGCCAGTTATCGGACGATCGGCGTGTTCAGCGGCAAAGGCAATTTAGCCGTGAAGAGATGGCAAAAGCTGTGGCGCAGAAGCGAAAAGGGCAGCCTAACGATGCAACTCCTTACCGATAAGACCAAGGCGGTCAATCAATGCTGAAAGCCGAGACAAGGGCAAAGACGGTATCTCTTATCGGGCCGAGCTGCAGAAGGCTTCAGACAAGCAAAAATAACGACTGTCCGGGCGAATAGGAAAACCGTGAGCTTCGGTGACCGTGGCAATCTCTGCGGGTCAATTCCCGCGCAGTTTGCTGCGCACGGGTGTGACTTCTACCCAGTCATTACCGTATGCTGTTAGCGGTGGTTTGACCAGGCTGGCCACCTTTGGGGAAAATTCTCATCGCGCTCTAAGCCAGAAGTGGAAATCTAATGCCGCCAGCCGAGTTTCAACTTCCGGTGGCATTCGACTTGACGGCGACTTTCCCTGTTTGCTGTGACCGGCACCCTGGCCGGTATGCGGCGCGGCTGACTGATATCATCGGCGTCTTTGCCTGTGGCGTTTGTGACAGAGCCGTGGGAGGTGCCTAATCCGTGACGGCATCTTCATTCAGGCCGGTCCACCCGGCAGTCTGACTAGGGACCATACTGCCGGCACATCGCGGCAGTCTAGGAACGATTATCATCGGCAGCGTTGTACCGCCGGTCCGGCGCATTCTGAGCGGCGTCCCGGCGCCGGCTGTGCGAGCCGAACCGCCCGGTCAGACAGACGCCGAGCAAGTCTCGCGAGTGGCGTTTCGACTCAGGGATACTTGAACGGCGGCTGGCGCGGACGTACGCAACCGTGTTGTCTTTGGTGGATGCGCTCGGTTTGGGTATCTATGCGGTTGCAGGGGCAGAAATCTTTCGATACCGCCCTCCCGGATTCCAGCGGCCATTTTAGTGGGAACCATAAACGCGGTTGGCGGCGGCTGCTGCGCGATGTGCTGACGCGGGAAGTCCCTCTGCTTTCGCAAACCGGGCCAGTTCTATGCCTTGACCGCGCTCGTCGGTTGTATCTGCTTTGCTCGACCCCGCGGTCGTGCGAATGGAAGCGAAAGGCTGCCTCTTGGCGATTGGGATTAACGTTTCTCTTGCGCCTCCTGACGATCCGTTTGATCGGCGGAGCCGGACAGTGGGTGGGAACAGGGACGACCTTTGAAGATACCTAGCCCGATCGATAAGCAGACACTTGCAAGGAGGAATCCGGAGATTATTCAGCACCGTCGCCGATGTTCTGGAAAAAGGTCATCCGCTAACTGGAATTGCACCGGCGGAACCGAGCGGGGAATCAATCCTTTCGTCTTGCTTAAGGAAATTAGCAGTGGCAAAAATCAGCCCGAGCCCGACGGCCAGAAATCGTATTCTCGTGCCAGTCGCGTGATAGCATCCAACCGGCTTCGGCGCAGATCCTGGGTAAGCACCGCCAAATCGTCAGGAGGTGGGAAGTATGGAACTCATATCGTGGATTGCTTTGGTTTGGTCGCAAAGTGCGAGTGTTTGGCACAAGATGCTCATGCCGGACGACGATCCCGAATGGATCATCGTAACGACAATAGTCATCGGAATAGTCGGCGCTGCGGATCGGTGGATTTCTCGCTGTTTTGCTCGGATTCGGGTGAGATATTAGCGGGTTCGACACCCGCGAAGTTTCGTCATTGCGATAGTCGGCGGACTTTCGCTGTTAGGCGGTACGCCTCCTTGAAAAGAACTCCAGCGCAGCATCTATGTGAATCGTCTCCCAGGAATCGGGTCCTTCGACGCCGGCGGTAGGACTAAAGCCTTCTCGCCGGGTAACCGAAATCGTCATCGCCGGCCGCATTTTTCCGGGATCACCGTCGACGGAGTGCGTGCGCAAATACTTGTGCGTGGCTTCTTTGAACGCGTCGATCCCAAGTTCGCTGGCGGCTGAAGGCCGAGAATCTTGTCGACGACCGCATTCGTCCGAAAACTCGAGAAAAGACGTTGTGTCTTCAAATGACCTCTGGTCCACCTGGATTCTTTGAACAGCCATGCCAGAGAGAAACCCGCCAGGGCTTCATCGTTTCTCGGCCAGATGCTGGTCGATTTGCGCGTGACGCCCGTTCAAAGGGAGATTGCTCGCGGGGCGACGGAAGATCAAGCCGCCGTCAACCTGAGCTTAGCCCCGGTTTTCCTGATCCCAGTTCTCTCTCCACGGTAACGAGCCCGTCATCGACCAGGTAATGTTTAATCGCCTGAGCGGCGGTAAGATGACCTCGCCGGTTCTGCAGTGTCCGCCGCGTTTTGAACGGTGCTTCTCCTTTCGGCTATTTTCTTCAGCAAAAATAGGGCCGGTAGAGAAGCACTTAGCTCTTGATTTAGCTGACTACAGCGAGAACATATACGCCTCATCTTGCGTCACAGCGATGTTCTTGGCGATTTCTCTTCCTCGGGGCAGATATGCGAGTATTGGAATTGCATGGATACTCTCGGTCACCGTTATCATGTCCGTTAATATGGTGGTCGTAATATGCTCCATCTCTTTCTTTTGAAGCCCTAGAGACTTTTGTGAACTTTATGGTGCACGAGCGAAAAATATCGAAAATCCTCGGTATGGCCCAATCCCATTGGAGGATGTCCTCTAGGACGTGGGACCGGGGCTGCTCAGAGTTTGAGACTCACCCCTTTCTAGCACAAAAACGTGGTTTCGCGAAGTCTCTGAATTCGAGTAGATTTCGGGCATATCCAAAGGAAGAAAACCTAAGATAACGATGTTCGGATGGTATTTGATTCCTTCTTTCCTTAAGAAGGATCAGCATTTGATCATGACTCATAACTGTAGTACACCCATATTGATGACTTCGGAATGCGTAGCATTTCTTGAAGATAGTGGGAGTATGTTTCAGTCATCGCTTACTTCATCTCCGAAAGTAAACGAGTCTCCAAGTATCAGTGATTCGTAACGTTTCTTGTTCTTACATATAGGGAAATCGCTCTCTACCTCTAAGAACCTTTGGAGTTCAGTATTTAAGATCTTTGATTGAATACTTCTACGTCTTTGAGATTTGCCTTTTGGCATCCATCACTTTGGAAGGATCGTACCGGTCAAACCGTGTAGCTTTACACTTCTACCCCGGACTTTTGATGTTGCTGGAACCCAATTGACGACGGTACTGCATATATACATGACTTGCCTGCAGACGTCTAGCAACTTGAGGTATCGAAAACGCCAACCTTGCAGAGCCCTCAAAGAGACAGGCTAAGAAACCGAGATATGCAAGAACCAAAATAAACCTGGTTTTCCTACTCATTCTGCACCCATTGATTCATAAAGCCTAATCATTTGAATACGTGGTCAACGTATGACGGTCATTACATTTCTCGCGGCCGACGGATTCTCCACAGGTTTCTACACGACTTGTCAACTTTAGGGCAAGTCAGTGGAGGTACTACCCTCAGATTGTTCACCACCCGCACCCGCTCGTTGACTAATCTTCGGCGGCGATGAGTGAAAGGATTGATCAACAACTGGTGCTCGATCGCACTGAACATGGCGTTGCTCCAGCGCCGAGTGAAACCGGGGCTGATCCATCATAGCGATCAGGCCGGCAGTATTCTAGCGCGGCCTACCAGGCGGTGCTCCAACGGCACAGTGATAATCGCCAGCATGAGTCGGCGAGGAAACTGCTACACGACAATCGCGCTGGTTGCGAAGTTTTTTCAGTTCACTGAAAAACGAACTGATCCATCACAGCACTTTTAGGACCCGCCATGAAGCGAGAACAGCGATCTTCGAGTCCATTGAGGTCTTCTACAATCGCCAGCGTAGACATCAGGCGCTGGATTTCATCAGCCCGATTGACTATGAACGTAACGCAGGTGTCCACTAATTAACCTGTCCGTGAAACCCGGGCCACCTCAAAACGCAATGATGCCGAAGACGACAGTCAATCAACATCCGCTTAGTGATCTATCAAGGTGAGCCTGTAATGAAAATTTTTGGAAGAAATGGCAGCGCATCGCTAAGAAGATTGGTGACTTCCAGGCACGCGTAATCTTGACCACGTTGTATCTTTGTCGTGATCGGACCGTTTGCATTGCTCGTCCGATGGGGAGCTGACCCCTTTCGCTGAAAAACCCCCAGCCGAAAGGTTGGAATCCAAAAGCAGATGTGAAAGATTCACCGATGAAACGAGCGATGAATCAGTTCTGATGAGCAAAAATGAATATCTTAGGATATCTTGCTACTTTCTCATGATGCTTCCGCTGCCCTCCTGCAGGACGGTCGATTGATTGCGGCAGCTGAGGAGGAGCGCTTTACGCGGAAAAACACGACTATGAGTTTCCGCAGCACGCGATTGATTTCTGCCTTAAAGCCGGGGGCATTGAGGCGGCTGAGCTTGATTACGTCGCCTTTTTGAGAAACCGTTTATCAAGTTTGAACGGTTGCTGCTCTCCAGCATGCAAACCTTTCCGCGCTCGCACCGCGTTTTCCGAGAAGCGATGATCACCTGGCTTGGCGATAAGCTCTGGATTAAGACGCTTATTCAGAAACGCCTCGGCGTACCCGCATCAAAGATTTTGTTCAGTGAGCATCACCTCTCGCACGCCGCGAGTGCGTTTTTATGCTCGCCGTTCGAAGAAGCTGGAATCCTGACGGTCGATGGGGTCGGAGAGTGGGCGACGGCGAGCATGGGCATGGGCAAAGGCACTGACGTCAAGCTGCTCAAGGAGATCCGCTTCCCCCATTCGTTGGGGCTTCTTTATAGCGCTTTCACTGCATTTCTTGGTTTTGAGGTGAACGAAGGGGAATATAAAGTGATGGGGATGGCGCCGTTCGGCCAGCCCAAGTACGCGGACAAGGTGTACAAACTTATCCGAGTGTCGAAGGACAGTAGCTTTGAGCTCGATATGGACTACTTCTCCTTTCACTACTCGCCGGACCAGACGTTCAACGCGCTAGATTTGTGGATCTTTTCGGTCCTCCGCGCGACCCGAGAGCGCTCTTTTTCACTCCGGCCACCGGCTTACCCATCGTATTTTGGGGACAAACCGGCGAACTATTACCAGCTTGGCAAGAGAGAACCAGCACTACGCGGATATCGCGGCAAGTATACAAAACCGTCACTGAAGAGGTCCTGCTCGGCATGGCTCGACAAATTCACAAAGAGTTCGGCGTCAAGCGGCTCTGCATGGCAGGAGGAGTGGCTCTCAATAGCGTTGCGAATGGAAGAATTGTGCGTGAAACACCAATTGAGGAGTTGTACATCCAGCCTTCGGCCGGCGACGGTGGCGGCGCCGATCGGGGCCGCACTCTATGCCTATCACACTGTTTTGGGCAAGCCACGGCAATTCGTAATGGAACACGCTTACTGGGGACAAAGAGCATGACGCCGGGGATACAGAAGCCTTTCTAAAACAAAACGGTATACCCTATGAGAGAGTTGATCAGGAGGAGAAGCTGATCGAGCGTGTTGTCGATAACCTTCAGGGAGGAAAGGTCATAGGATGGTCACAGGGAAAGTTTGAATGGGGTCCGCGAGCATTGGGGAATCGCAGCATTCTGGCGGATCCGCGCCGAGCGGAGATGAAAGATATCGTAAATGTTAAGATCAAATTCCGCGAGCCTTTTCGTCCTTTCGCGCCGTCAGTTTTATCCGATAAGGCTGAGGACTACTTCGTGCTGGTAGATCCCCCAAGACACTATCCCGCTCGCTTCATGCTTTATGTTGTGGACGTGAAGAAAACAAACGCGACGACTATTCCTGCGATCACGCATGTGGACGGCACGGGCCGGCTTCAAACAGTGTGGAAGGAATTCAATCCGAAATATTACCGGCTGATCGAGACGTTTGGCCAGGCAACGGGAGTACCCATTGTGCTGAACACTTCCTTTAACCTGAAAGGGGAGCCGATCGTGAACACTCCTGAAGAAGCTTTCAATACGTTCAGTCGAAGCGGAATGGATACTCTGGTCCTGGGAAATTACCTGATAGAAAAGTCCGACTTGCCGAATAAATTATAGCAAGGAGGTAATGCGCTATGCGGTTGTTTGAAGAACTCGTTAGTCGTACCGGGATCGTCGGTGAGCTCTTTAAGTTTTTTTGGAACACCAAGTGGTGGTGGTTGACGCCGATGCTACTGCGTGCTATTGATTTTTGGCGGTCTGATTGTGTTTGCGCAAAGCTCGGCTATTGCACCCTTCATCTATACGCTCTTTTAGTTTCTTTCGAACACTTTAATGCTGCTTTCCGATAGGTCGAGAAAAGGAGTAGGGTCGCGTCTTTTACTTTTGATGTTTAACAGTCGTTTAAGTTGGTCGACATCAGCTCTTCACTTCACGAAGGACGCAGTCCGTGTTACCGGCCCAGTCCTCGCTTCAAGTCCTCAAGAAGATCTTGCAGGTGCTCGATTCCCACTGACAAACGGATCAGTCCATCATCGAGTCCCGCCTTCTTGCGTTCTGTTTGGGGATCGAGGCGTGGGTCATGACCGCGGGCAACTCGACGAGCGACTCGACGCCGCCGAGACTCTCGGCGATTTTGAACAGGCGCAAGCGCGCTGAGAACGCGGCGCGCTTCGCGCGAGCCCCTCCTTTACCTCGAACGAGACGATCCCGCTGAAGCCGTCCATTTTGGGCAGCCGCCACATTATGGCCCGGGTGATTGTCGAGCCCTGGATAATAGACTCGCCGTACACGCGCATGCTCCTGCAGAAACCGCGCGATCTGCATCGCGTTCTTTCATGCTCCCGCATGCGCAGCGCGAGAGTCTTTATCCCTCGGAGCGTGAGAAAGCAATCGAAGGGAGATAGGCGTCGCGCCGACGCGGCGTTTTGCAGGAAACTTGAGCCGCTTGTAGAGCGAGGATTCATTGAGACAAATGGCTCCCCGACGACGTCCGCGTGTCCCGCCAGATATTTTTGTCGTCGAGTGAAGGACAAGATCGGCGCCGAGCTCAAGGGGCCGCTGGAAAACCGGCGACGCGAAGGTGTTGTCAACCAGACAGAGAGCACCGTGGTGATGGGCGATTTTCGCGGCCGCTCTGATGTCGGTAATCCGGAGAAGCGGGGTTGGTCGGCGACTCGATCCACACAAGGCGGGTGCGCCGAGTCACGGCGCGTTCGATTTCTCTGACGCTGGAGGTTTCGACGAAGGAAAACGTGAGCCCAAAGTTTTGCAACACCGCTCTGAAGGAGCCGGTAGGTGCCGCCGTAGACGTCGCGCGAGGAGACGACGTGATCTCCCCTTTTGAACAGGAGCATCGCCGTAGTCGCCGCGCCCATACCGGAGGAGAACGCGAGACAGTATTCGGTCGACTCCAAGCTCGCGAGCGCCGTCTGGAGCGCCGTGCGCGTCGGATTGTCGGTCCTCGAGTAGTCGTATCCTTTGTGGACGCCGGGCGCGCTCTGGGCGAAAGTGCTGGTCTGATAGATTGGAACAGTGATCGCCCCGGTCGCGGTTTCGGGTTCTTGTCCGGCGTGGATGGCGCGCGTGGCAAATTGCCTGGACTCGCCGCCCTTCTTTCGTGCCATCAGGGCTGCCCACCTATGTGACCGACGACGTCGAACCGTGTGACAATTCCCAGGTACTTCTCTGCGTCTCGGACAAGAACAGCCGGGGACGACTTGAGAAGCTGCACGACCGCATAGACGTCTTCGTCCGGCCCGACTGTCGGCAACGGCGGATCGAGCAGATCTCCAACAGTAAGCTCCATCACCTCCGGAGTATCCATAGATCTTTGGAAGAGCGCACTCTCGCACAGGGACCCGACGAGATTTCCTTGTCGAATACCGGCAGTTGCGATACGCCGAATCGGTTCATCGTGGTGATCGCATCGCGCACGGTGGAGGTCATCTCGACCGACAGAAGCTCGGGGAGTTTTCGCCGTTTCGATTCGAGAATGTCACCCACCCGGGCGCTTTTGCCGAGGAACTGGTTTTGCCGCATCCATTCATCGGAGTACATCTTCGAAAGATAAATTTCTCCCGCGTCGGGAAGTAAGACGACGACAAGGTTGTCCTTTGCGAGCTGCCGCTCCCGAGCGTATTCGAGCGCGCCCGCAACCGCTGAACCAGAAGATCCTCCACAGAAGAGGCCCTCCTCCCGTAAGTCGTCTGCCCATCAGAAACGAGTCGCGGTCGGAAACGGTTACGACGTCGTCAATGTATTGGGCGAGCAGGTTCTTCGGCACAAAGTCCTCGCCAATCCCTTCGACCTTGTACGGGTGTGAGTCGCTCCATGACCACTTCTCGCGCTTGAAAGCTTTGGCGAGGATCGATCCCTCAGGATCGACGCCGACCACCGTGCACTGGGGATTTTTTCTTTCAGGTATTTGGCGGTTCCCGAGATGGTCCCTGCGGTGCCAATCCCAGCGATGAAGTGAGTGATCTTGCCGTCGGTCTGCTGCCAGATCTCAGGACCGGTGGACGCGTAGTGAGCTTCCCGGTTCGCGAGGTTATCGTACTGCATGGGCATATAGGCGCCCGGGATCTCGTCGGCAAGACGTCTGGCAACCGAATAGTAGGACTGAGGAGATTCCGGCGGCACCGCCGTGGGAGTCACAACGACCTCCGCGCCAAAAGCGCGCAGGCGGCGAATCTTTTCGATGCTCATTTTGTCCGGGATCGTAAAGATACACTTGTAACCCTTGACCGCGGCGACAATCGCCAGCGCCACGCCCATGTTTCCAGAAGTGGGCTCGACGATCGTGCCTCCCGGCTTGAGCAATCCCTTCCTCTCCGCATCCTCGACCACCGCGAGCGCGATTCTGTCCTTAACGCTCCTTCCCGGATTGGACGCCTCTAGTTTGACACAGACGGTCGCGGGAATTCCGGCGGTAATATGGTTGAGACGGACGAGCGGAGTGTTGCCAACGGCTTCAAGCACATTAGCGGAGATCTTCATCATGTCGATTCTCCCCGAATTTCAACAAGTGAATTGGGAACTTTTCTTTGCTTGTGACAGCCTCAACGCCAACCCCTTCCAAGCCAACTGGTTTGAGTATACTACACGGTTTCCCGCATTTCTTTCACGGGCTGGGTATTTTCCAAAATCTACGGCGCCGGCAGCCGCTTAGCGTTCAAATAGTTCCAGACGTTCAAACCATTCGCCGACAAGCGGCAGCTCCAGTCGTTCCAATCGTTCAAGACGTCCCATTTCAACATTCGTGACCGGCTGAGAGATCCTGGGCGAGTCGCTGGTTTTTGCTTGACGCGCATCTTCCGTTTCTCCTATTTTACACACAACTAATTTCCGCTGATCGCTCTTGAGAGGAGGCGCGTATCGTTATGAAAATCATCGATGCTGACGGTCATATTCTAGATAAGGAAAAGGACATCCGAGCCCATCTGCCTGAGACGCACCGGCGGCGGGGCGGCTCTCTGGTGCCGTCTTTGGGAGTGGACGCGAGGTTGGGAGGACGCTTCAGCGATATCGAGTGCCATGATGTGCCGAAGCGCCTTCGAGACATGGATCGCGAAGGCATCGATGTCTCGGTATTGTTTCCCACCACCAGCTTTGCCATGAGCAAGATCTTCGAGCGCGACTACGCGGTTGTTTATGCGCGCGCCTACAACGATTTCATCGCGGAAGTTTGCAAAGAGAGCCCGCGACTTAAAGCCGTGGCGCTGTTGCCGTTTCAGGACGTGGACGCGGCGGTCAAAGAGGTCAACCGCGCGGTAACCGAATTGGGATTGGTCGGCGTCGCCGTGGCGCCTCAGGGAATGCGGGAGCATCTCGGATCGCAAACGTTCTGGCCCATCTATGAAGAGATCCAACGGCTCAATGTGCCCTTTGCGTGCACAGCCGGCGCGAAGGGCCGGCGGGGAGACTCGCTTCGATAGCTTCATCTATATGCATACGATCGGCCGCCCGACGGAAACCATCATTCAGTGCGTGGGTTTGATGTATGCCGGCATCCCGGAAAAGTTTTCCAAGCTGAGGATCGCGTTTCTCGAATGCGGCGCCGGTTGGGTTCCCTACTGGATGGAGCGCATGGACGAGGAATGGGAGAAGCGCGGCGACGTGGAAGCGCCTTTGTGCAAGCAAAAGCCCAGCGAGTATATCACTCATGGCAATTGGTTTTTCGCCACCGAGCCTGAAGAAGAGATGCTTCCCTACGTCATCGAGAGGATCGGCGAAGACCGCATCGTTTTCGCCTCCGATTATCCTCATTGGGACGCGCTGTTTCCCAATGTGGTTTCGACGATCCGCGGCCGCAAGGACATCTCGGAGAGGGCCAAAGAAAAGATCCTGGGGAAAATGCCAATGCGCTCTACGGCTGGAATGACTGACCTCGGTCTTAAATCTGGGGATTGCTTGGAGATTGCACCGCCGAGGCGCGGAGGTCGCAGAGAGAATCGAATAAAGATTGCATTCTTGAACAAACCCTCTGTGAGCTCTCTGCGTCTCGGTGGTGAACATGTCATCAAGGGAAACTTCATCTAAAGCGATCCGATCAAATCGGTTCGCGCCGTCACGGTCAGAGCGGGACAAACAGGTTTTTGTTCCATCGGCGGTTAGATGAAGCAAAAATGAGACCAACGAAGCTCTCGCTCGCTTTAACGGCGTGGCTGCTTTTCATCAGCCCCGCCTGGGGACAAGAGGCGAAAAAGCTGCAGAAGCTTCGGATCGGTATACCGACTCGGAGCATGAGCTCGTTCCCGCAAATGATCGCGCAGCGGCAAGGGTTCTATCAACAAGAGGGCTTCGATCTCGAATTGATCGTGGTCTCGTCCGGCATTCCGGCCATTCAGGCCGTGATCGCCGGCGATCTCGATTACGCGACTACCGGTAATGTCGCAACGCTCGCGGCCCTGCGCGGCATGCCGGTCCGTAACGTGATGGTGAGCAGTACGGCAACCGATCAAGTGGTCGTCGTTCGCCCGGAAATTCGCCGGGTGGAGGATCTCAAAGGAAAAGTCCTGGGAGTGGCCGGCGTCAGAAGCGTCAGCGATGTGTCACTCCGACTGCTTCTGACTAAATACGGGCTGTTACCGGACGTCGATGTGAAAATCGTCTCGCTGGGTGGAAGCGGCCTTAGGCTCGCGTCCTTACAGGGCGGAAAGATCGACGGCACCTTGCTGTCACCGCCTCATAACAAGGCGGCTGTCACGCTGGGCTTTCGCGAGCTGTTCTCGATGAAAGATCTAAGGGGAGTGCCGAGCGGCGGTCTCGCGACCAGCCTGCGAAAGATTCAGAACGACCCCGACTCTATTACACGGGCGATCCGGATAACTTTGCGGGCCATCCAGTTTATCAAACGCAATAAGGAAGAGACCGTAAAGCTGATGAACAAGGAATTGGCAATCAAGGATAAAGAAATCAGCAGCATGATTTACGACGACGGCATCAAGCTTTATTCCGACACCGGTACTCCCACCGATGCCTCGATGCTGGAAGAGATCGGCATCGCCAAAGAGTTCCTCGGATTTCGCGAGATGTGGCGATCGCAGAAGTAGCGGACTGGAGCTTTGCGCGCGCCGCGCTCAAGGGACTGAAGTAAGCGCGACCCGCCTACGGTCAGGTCCTTTGTAGGTTGTTCGCCGGCGCGATTCTGACCCATGTACTCGATTTGGTTATCCGCAATACGGAACGGATGGTCGTGCTCCCACACCCACCGCTCTATATGGAGTGCTCCGAGCGCTGAACTGTCGTTCGCGATCCTCGATGTCGCAGCGGCGCTCTCTCGTCCCGACCTCGCTATCGCGATGCGTCCCTTGATTTTTTGGTACGGCAAAAGACCTGCCACTGTTTTGGTTTACCCCAATATCCGCAGCAAGCAATGGGAGCCAGGCAAAAACACCCATGCGGTTTCGAGCGCGATCATTAGAGAGCGTGTCGCAATTTCGACGTGCGCTCGACAGGTGTCGAAGCTTTTTGATCCGTCGATTCATTCCCTCTTCGGTTGTGAGCCGGCAATGGCGCCAGTGAAGTTATTGCTAACCGAAATGCGCCACGTGCGTCACCGCCTGCTGATTTCTAAGGGAGGCTGAAAGTCTGTTCTTACGGACACTGGCATGGTCGTTGCCTCTTTTTACGGTCTCAAGGAAAGGCGGGAAAAACAAATGTACCATACAATATTAATCTGGACGGCTTCGTTTATCTTCAGCGGTCTGATCGCCGGCAAAACCTCTTTGCCTCTGCGGTGAATTCCTCAGAGGGCACAACAACGAGCATTTCGCCATCAAGCGAATCAGGACAAAGAAGGTCGAGCGCTGGAGCAACTGGCGGTTAGGCTCGCAGCCGGGGGTGGGGCGTGGAGATCCTCTCATGATTCAAAACCCGACGACGACGAAACCAAGCACCCGCTCGATCCGACAATTCCGGACATGAATTGCAACGTCGACGACATTGCAATTTATGTTTCTTGTTATGGCCCAGCGATAGGTCGAAAAGAGGAAGCCGAACTTCGCTTCACGGGACTGATCAACGAACTGCAAGCCGTCTTGCCGCCGGAACGTTGGACAGGGGCAGAGATTGAGCCAAGAATCGGTTCGATGCGCAGTTACACCTGGGGAGATCAAATTTCTGACGCTGGAATCGACATCGACATAGTTCCCCAGTGGTCGCCGGACGAAGAGATTTCGTATATCGTTACAATTTTCGGCTGGATCGCGATCTCACCCCAACTCTAATTATCCTAGTCGCTCTTTCGATCCGTGACGCTGATATTTCGCCGTTCGATGATATCTCGACACGTCGCGGCTCTTCACAAATATCTCTTGGGCACTGCCGGATAACAGAAATTCATCCTGTATCAGGCAGTTACGGCAGGATGCCCTCGGCTGGTACGGACGTTGCGATATCGGTTGTCAGGATGCAAAGAAAGGAGGTGAGAAATATGAAAATCGCAACATCATTTTTGGCAGCCGTGCTTTTCACAGGCACACTGGGATCAATTAACACCGCAATGAGCGCGGACGGCGTTGTCTCGAAAGACGAGCTCGCTACAGATAGTTACTGTCACGAGAAGTTTCACGCGATGACGGGCGCGAGCCTTGATACCGATGACCCGGTCATCAATAACTCCGGCGCTGTCATCGACTTCTACGGGCCGTGCAACGAGAGTCCCGTTGGGGAAGATCAAATCCAAGATCAAAAGCTAGAAGCCCAGCATCGTTTTACGACCAATTACGAGGATTGATTGCTGGTAAACGGCGTAATGTTAAGAGGAGGGCCACGGCCCTCCTCTACGCCATCTGCTTCCATCGTCAAGTGAAGTCCAGCACAAGGACACTTTGTCATTCTTTTCGTTAAGGTTCTTCCTGCAACCTATTCTGTAAGACGCGACGTTCGCCGATAGAGACGCTTCATCCGCTTTCCTCAAGAACGGCGACTCCGTCGTTTTGTTCGCTTTTCTCTCTGATAAATCCTGAATGCAGCAGGCGCGTTAGCACGTGCGGCGAAAGCCTGGCGCTCTTTTCCAGTCATTCAATTGAGTCGCAGTGTGCTTGCTTATCGTCAAGGACTGCCAGAGCCAGTCTTCCAGAATTCGTCTGCGTAAAGGAAAAAATTCTGCGTTCGAAATTCTCTGCCATCGAACCTTGGTGACCGGTGTCGTAATCACGTCCCTGCCTTCTCTGTTCTTAGCGGAGACAATAAAACGGACCATTGTTTAACGGCCGCGAGGCTCAGTGCTGAAAGTTCTGTGGTCGTCCAGACGTTGGAAGTTACTATCATGGCTTTCGTCTGAATCTCGACACGTTTTTCTCTCACCAAAACATCTCATCCTATGAGTGCGCAATAGCAACTCGGCAACTCACAAGTCCTTTTGATCGCAACACGCACTGGCACAGAGCTTGCCATGAGTCTTGTTAGAGCAAACGAAAGAAAGGAAGTGACCATCATGAAAATCGCAACGTCATTTTTAGCGGGCCTACTTTTTGATCGGCTCGCTAGGAGCGAGTGGCACCGCGACGGCTGCGGATGGAGTAATCTCCAAGCAAAAGCTTCCTCCGGGAGTAATCTACAAGAAGAGCTTACTCCGGGAAGTTACTGTCACCTGAAGTTTCCTGCGATTCGTGAGGAGACTTTATCCAGCGATCATCCAGTTCTGCTAGACCCAAGCGACGGCGACATCATCGACTACTACGGCCCGTGTGATGAGACCCACTGGGTAAGGATCAAGTCCACGAGCAGAAACTAGACAACTATCATAACTTCCAGCGTGATTACGAGAGACTAAGACTGAAGGAGTGGTGAACGAGGAGGGGGCGATCCCCCTCCTCGATGCTGGGCGCAGGTGCGACACCTGCGTGAATCAAACTCGAAGTACACACCATTTAATTCTCTTTTGCGAAGAAGAAACACAAAGCCGTGACAAGACACCATTTCAACGACCATTCTCGTAACCGTCGTGGACGACGATGAATCGGTCCGCGACGCTCTCAAGGGATTTTGCGATCCGCCGGCTTTTGCCGCCGAGATCTTTCATCAGCGGCGGACTTGCTCGGGTCAAATGTTCTCGACAGGACGAGGTTGCTTGATCGTGGATGTTCATATGCCGGTCATGACCGGTTTAGAGCTTCCAGCGCCGATTGGGCAACAGTCGATTTCGAGTTCCGATGATTTTCATCACGGCCCGCGACGATCCGCCGACCCGAGCCCAGGCCGTGAAAGCCGGAGGCGATAGACTTCCTGCAAAAGCCGTTTGCCGGCGATACTTTGCTAGGTGCAATACAGGCGGCTCTCCATACCAGAGGAGACATCTAGCAGAGTTCTTCATGGGTCCTTCTCCCGGTAGACGAATCTAAATCGAACTCGTTCAAGCACTCTGGCGTAATCTAGACATGAGGCGATATATCGACTCAGGTTTGGATCACGACTCAAAGACGATTCCGCCGCATCTTGCGGCAAAGTGCCTTAACTCCGTGAGTTGCTCTCATTCACGGTGCGGTTCCCGACGCTGGCACAATCCTTGCCATATTATCTTGAGGAAGCATGCTTACAGGCTGCTTACTCTCGTGTTTGTTGGAAACGCACAACACGCAGATCGATGCGGAGCAAAGTTAGCCCCGAATTTCGTACAGTCAAGAAGGAGAAATGAAATGAAATGCGAACGATGTGAGAGCGATAAAGGAAGCCGAGTTCCGAGTTATTTCCGATGTTTTGGATATCAAAGTGTGCGTGGATTGTGCCCGGGAAGCTCGCAAAATAGGATTGTCATTAGAGATCATCGAAATCGACAAAGCAAAAAACGAACGAGCCCCGGGCAAGGCTGAGGCGCGTGGTTACCCGGCGGTAATGGTAAGCGATTACACGCACTGATGCGCTGGAAAACTTGATGCAACGGGATCAAGACAGCAAAACCAAACGCAGCACGGTGGTGCCTCACCAGAGCGGTGCGAGTCTTGAGGCGATCACTTTCCGCTCTGCAAAAGTTAGTGACACCGACCTTGCGATTGGAGTCTCAGCGCTTGTGTTGTCTTGTGAGGCCGATATCTCAGCCGCGCAACGCTCGGCAAGATGACCAGGTAACAGCGGATAAAACGGTAGGGAACATTATGGGCCGTGTTGCATCTATCTTGGGCCGTATTGGTTTTAGTCTCCAGTCTCCTCAGTGGGTGCGGTTGTCTCGCTGCCGACAGTTACGAAAACCCGCGTGCCGAAAATACAACACCGATTGGGCGGCGGGTGACTACGGCTATGAATAAGATCGGTAGAAACGCTTGAAATGAGCTCCAGTCTTTTCCGCTTCCAAAGACTACGAAGCCACTCAGCCGGGAGAGAGACAAAAGAGCTCGCGTGGGACGAAGCGATGCAGCGCCTCGATATTTCTCAGAACATGGCCCGGCTAACAAATTCCCGCACTGACGACAACCTTCGACACCCGTCATCCCATCGACCTTCAATCTGGTCTCGGGGCTTCTCTCGCCGGACGCCTCGATTCACTTCGCGATCACAAGCCTCGATATTTCCTGCGCATTGATTAGTGCCTGACACTTTCTAGCCTTCCAACTCGCCGTCAACGGCGGCTTTTTGCCGTGGCACGGATTTGGCGAGTCACTGAATCAGAAACGTCCCGACGCGGTTGTGCCGCCGGTCTTGTCGCCGTTTTTCGAGGGTGAAGAAATGCTGTCTCAGATGATCGAACGACTAAAAAACATTGGCGCCACCGAATTTCCGTTATCGATGGTTTTGGCAGGCAGCGCCCTGCTGAGCGGCTGTGCCGCCCTCGGCGTTGACCAATCCGAGCAGCCGGTAATGGTCAGCGAGGTCATTCGAATGAGCAAGGAAAACGTGCCGGCTGAAACCATCGTAAATAAAATGCGCGACTCGAGAGCCGTTTATCGCCTGAACGCGGCACAGTTGGCGCAATTGCACGATCAAGGCGTCGCACGATCAGCGTCATCAACTACATGCAAGAGACTTACCTCAACGCCGTCCGCCGTGAACAAGACCTGGCCGATTGGAGCACTCGGGAAATGTGGCGCGATCATTTTTGGTAAACGACAAGGCTAATGAAACAGTCAGCTGCGCGCGGAAGATCAACGAAAATCCGCTGGCGAGCAAGGAGAGTGGGTCATCATGTTAGTCATCAAACGGTTTATGGTATCAGCGTCTTTCATGTGCACTTATATTTGTAACTCAGCGATTGCGAGGTAGTGGCGATCAAGAGGCCGCAGCCTGCTACGCCAGTCTGCAGTCCAGCCGGCGCAGGTGACTGCAGAAAAGTTGCAGCAACTGGTAGCGCCCATCGCGTTGTATCCCGACGAACTGGTTGCGCAAGTCTTGGCGGCTGCCACTTATCCGACCGAGATTGTCGAAGCGAACCGTTGGCTGCAACAAAATTCCAGCCTCAAAGGACGCCCAATTGGCCGATGCAGGTGGATAAACAACCCTGGGATCCCAGCGTGAAAGCGCTCACGCAATTTCCCTCGGTGCTAGCCAATATGGACAAAAATCTTTCCTGGACCTCGGCTTTGGGAGACGCCTATTTCAACCAATCACAAGACGTTCTCAATGCCGTCGCAGGTGATGCGCAAGCGGCGCAGAGCGCCGGTACTCTTAAAACCACGGCGCAGCAAACTGTGACGACACAAAGACCAAACGATAATTATCGAACCGGCGAATCCGGAAGTCGTCTATCTTCCCGAGTATGATCCTTGGGTCGTATACGGGTCGCCCCTGCTGGCATATCCGGGGTATTTCGACGCGGGTTTTTTCGTCGGTCCGGTTATTTTGTTCGATGTGGGTTTTCCCATCGGACACTTTCACCGCCACTTTCCCTGGGGTTGGCATTCCTGGGGCTGCGATTGGCACGAACAGGTTCATAGTTTTCAATCACAACCGGTTCATCTCCAGGAGTCCCACCTTTATCAACCGCGGGTTCGGAGTACATGGCCCTGACTTTCGGGGTGCTCCGGGGCATGGTTTTCCGGATCGCGGCGTGGGCTTTCGCGGTGGACCGATCGACCACCGCGCCGATCGCGGCTTCGCTCGCGCCGCACATGGCGCCGAGTCAACGCCCCGGCGCATTCAGTGGATTCGACCATGGTGGCGTGGCAGACCACGCACTGCCTTCCGCGGGCAGTCTAGTTTCGGCGGCGGTATGCATGGCGGCGGCTTCGCCGGCGGAGCGCACGGCGGTTTCGGCGGCGCCGTGGCGAGGCTCGGCGGTGGACCGCAGGCGGTTTCAGCGGAGGTCACGGCGGCTTCGGTGGCGGCGGTATGCATGGCGGAGGCGGAGGGGCGGCGGTCACAGGTAAGCGGATTTGTGTGCGAGCAGATCTCTATGCAAGAAGATGGAACGGAGGCGAGCAGGATCATGGGCATAAAAGACGACTTACGAAACATTCGTTGGGTCACTCTAGTTAAGTTTGCGTCCATGGCGCTCTTTGGCGCGTGGTCTCTGGGATTTGCATGGATCCTATTGGCTCAACCGGCCGGACAAAAAACGTTTTCATCTCCCGACGAAGCGAGCCGAGCATTGATCCGCGCCGTTCAAGCCGGCAACGAGGAAGACCTGCTTGAAATTTTCGGAGCCGATGGGAAAGAGATCATCTCCAGCGGCGACCAAGTAGAAGACCAAAAAAGCCGGGATGCGTTCGCCGAGAAATATCAGAGGATGAATCGTCTCGTCAAGGAGCCGGATGGAACCGTCAGACTATACGTCGGCGCAGAGAACTGGCCGATGCCGATCCCGCTCGTGAACAGGAAGAACGCCTGGTACTTCGATACCAGCGCCGGCAAGGAAGAGATATTGTTTCGTCGGATCGGACGAAATGAGATTGCGACTATCGCTGTTCTGCGAGAATTAGTCGCCGCCACAAAAGGAGTATTATGCCAAAACCCACGACGACGCGCGTTAAACAGTATGCGCAGAAGTTCGTCAGCGATGAGGGAAAACACAACGGCTTATACTGGAATGCAAGCAACCGTGAACACGAAAGTCCGATCGGACCGCTCGTGGCTTATGCTAGCTCCGAAGGCTACGCAAAGAAACTGAGCCCGTTTCAAGGCTACTACTTCCGCGTCCTGATGGGGCAAGGCAACCACGCGTCCGGCGGTGCGAAGAATTATGTCGTGAACGGCCAAGATGACTCGCGGCTTTGCATTCTTAGCCTATCCCGCGGAATACGCAAACTCGGGTGTAATGTCGTTTATTGTCGATCAAGATGGAGTTCTCTATCAGAAAGATCTCGGCCCGAAGACGGCCGAGTTGGCCAACGCTCTGCGTGAGTACGATCCGGATAAGACGTGGGCCAGAGTCGAATAAGCGTTTGCTATACCACGCCACGAGATACGAATAAGCAACGCGTACGAAGCGATACTAGAAGCAGAACCGCATCGTATTTGAATATCAGAAATAAATGAAAGCGTTCTCGTCGAGAGAATCGGCGATTTAGGCTCGGCGTCGCTTTGGCAATCAGTTATCAACGCATGCAGGTCCGGACGAATCCTGAGAATTCCCAATCGCCGGCCCTGCGCAGATTCAAGAGGAATGTCACTATGCGGAAGTTCCTTCCGATTGCATACCTTCTCACGTTGCTTACGGGCTGCGCGACGTCAAACCAAGTTAGCAGTACGGCGCGTTCGAGCATAGAAGAACGGCTCTTAATCAGTTCCTTCGAGCAAGCTTTAGCGACAGCTGGATACTCAGGAATTCAAGGGGAAAACGGTCACCGTCGATTTCTACGGTCTGACCTCCGATAAGGATTTCGCGAAGGAGTTCTTCACGGCTTGGCTACAAGGACAACAGGTACAAATCGCCACGGACCCGAAGCAAGCGCAGCTCCACTTGAAAGTCTTCGCTCCCGTTCTCGCGGTTGACCAAGGGCAGTCCTTTGTAGGCTCTCCAGCGTTTACGGTTCCGATCCTGGGTTTCGTTATGCCGGAGATCGCGCTATTCAAGAACGCGAGTCACAGCGGCCATGCCGAGGTCGAGGTCTTTACCATCGACGGCAGCACCGGAAAATTCGTCGACAAGAGCCCCCGGCGGTCGGCGAAACCAACTATAATGACTATACCGTCCTGATCGTTGTTCACTTCACCCGCAGCGACATGGAAACACGGAAGTGGGACTGGCAACCGGGCAGTTAACGCTCGTTATCAAAGAGACGGGATCTTCAATTCACGCAGCTCGCTGTTTGCAATGAGCATCTAGATGAGCGCGGCGCGGGTTTTCTACTCGCTAAATCCTCGCGCTGTGTCGAAAGCTGCCGCGTCAAGGTTTCGGCCCAACCTTTGCACATATTCTCCAACGTGATCGAGAGCGATCAGCGCGCCGAAGAACATGCTCGGGCGGACCAACTCGGCAACACGTCGACCCGAATTTCGCATGACATCGGATCGCTGAGGCATAGCTTGAATCACACGATCGCGGAGACTCGTCCATGCACAAAAGCCGTAAAGCCCATCGTCAAGGCCATGCAGTCATCAGCGCGCCGCAAAACGCTCCCGCACCATTGGTTGATTTCTCCGGCGTGGCGTTACGCCTTGAGCACTTTCGATCTTCTGGAAGAAGAACAGCGTCGTTCATTGGCGCGAACGAGAGAGAGGATCGATGACCTTAAAGAATGAGGCGACACTTAGTTGGCTGGCCCTACGGTGGAGCGGCCGACGCCATTCCGACAAGTGTCGGTATTTAGACCGCCGAATCAAACTAAACACTTCTTGTCGCTTGCCCTACGCGAATAATTCCGTCGGTGATTACAATGCATTTGCCTTGTATCGATCAGGGATGCCGGTGATTACCTCTAGGTTGAAGCGCCATTCATACCCACCTAGTTCGCTGGCATGAATTTGGCGACTCACTGATTCGAGAGATGATTCAGGACGCCGCAACAACGTGGCAAACCGATTTGGAAATTAGGTTCGAGGCTAAAATGATGGAGAGATTCAAAAACTCGTCGCTAACCCCGGCCGCTTTGGTAGTGCTAATCTGCGTGGCCCTGTTGAGTGGTTGTTCCGCGTTTGGCTTCAAGCAGCCCGAGCCGGTCACAGTCGGTCAAGTGATCCAGATGAACAAAGATGGAATGCCGGCCGATACCATCATCAAAACCATGCGCGATTCGGATACCGTCTACCGTCTCTCGGCGGCGCAGTTGGCGCAGCTTGCACGACATGGGCTTATCGGATCCGGTGCTAAATTATATGCAGCAAACCTATATCGAGGCGGAGCGGCGACAGCAAAGCGCTGACGACTGGGGCCGCGAGGGTATGTGGGGGCCTATGTGGGGCTTCTGACTGGTAAGCAAATCCTCATGGTTTGCTTTTGGCGTAAACCGGTAGTGAAAGCGATCTTGCCGATTCGAGCTTTTGATCTGGGCCTCTTTACGGACGATATTTTCCGGAGTCTTGAGCCGGCAAGGACACAATGCCGCAGGAGAAACAAAGATCTAGATTGTCGACGCCAAGATGACCCGCGGCTTTGCGAGTATGGAGTTCGATACCCAATTTCGATCATCGAGAAGCGAGGGAGGTAGATATGGCATACAGGTATAAATTTTACTTCGTTATCTTGAGCATCATCGGCTCGTTATTGATTTACGGCCCTGTTCGAGCGCAAGAGAGACCGCTCAGCGATAACAGCGCAGAGCAGCAAATGGTGACAGGACCGGAGCAGCATCCTATGAGGCTTGTCTCCTTTGACCCGTGGGTGGTCGAAGGAGAGGTTAAGGGTGTTGTGGCTACATATGTGTATGACGATGTTGCCACCGAAAGGCCCGGCTGACTACTGGGAGATTTACAATCAAAACGGCGAACTCCTCGCAGTGAGCTGGTTCGACGGTCACGGTGTCCGAAAGTCGGCCGTCGATCGCGGCATCGTCGAAGAGAAAGACCAGGCTCGAGGGAACTTTTGTTCTCGTCGTCGACGGCGACCCAGCGTGAAGAGATCTTCGCCACAAAAATTCATTCGGAGGCTCGCGTACCATGGAATACATAACGATGAATGGATTGAACCGGGACGTTTCCCGCATCCGGACTCGGCACGTGGTCGATCGGCGGCTTCATGTGGGGCGGAACGGATGAACAAACAGCGCTCGAGACCATTCTCGAAGCACTGACTCACGGGATAACTTTGCCTCGACACGGCTCCGGTGTATGGGCTTGGCCGCGCCGAAGAACTCGTCGGTCGCGCCCTGGCGCAATATGGCAAGCGCCAAGAAGTGATCATCGCAACCAAGGTCGGCTTGGAGTGGCGCGGAGAGCAGATATTTCGGAACCTCGAGTAAAGCGCGGATTATAAAAGAAATTAACGATTCGCTACGGCCGCCTAAAAACCGATTAGCATAGATATTTACCAGATTCATTGGCCCGATCCGCTGGTGCCGATCGAGGAGACGGCGGCGGCGATGCACCAGCCTGTACAAGCAAGGGAAGATTCGCGCCATCGGGGTGAGCAACTACTCGTTAGAGCAGTTGAAATCTGTTTCGCCAAGCCGCACCGCTGCACACCGCACAACCGCCTTACAATCTGTTCGAGCGCGGCGTTGAAAAAGATTTGCTGCCTTACTGCCGTAACCACGACATCAGCACGTTGACGTACGGCTCGCTTTGCCGCGGACTGCTGAGCGGAAAAATGAAACTCAACACTCAATTTTCCGGTGACGACGTCCGTAAGATCGACCCAAAATTCCAGCAACCCCGCTACGCGCAATACTTGAAAGCCGTCGAGCGGCTTGACCGCTTTGCCCAAGAGAATTTCGGCAAGCATGTCCTTGAGCTGGCAATGCGCTGGACGTTGGATCAACCCTTCGTCACCGTGGCGCTTTGGGGCGCCCGCCATCCCAAGCAGCTGACGCCGGTTTCAGCGATTGATGGCTGGAAGCTGGATGCCGCCGCGCTGAAAGCTATAGACGAGGATTGTTCGCGATTCTGTCACCGACCGGGTTGGTCCGGAGTTCATGGCGCCCCGGCTCGACCTTCAGCTGAAATCAATCACGCGGTGAGTAGGTAGTGTCCTGGCCCAGAAGTTTGTTAAATAAGTTGTTCACGCCTATCCGTCATACCGGCTCCTTCGATTGCGCTCAGGATCAACTCCAGCCGGTATCCAGATGTATTTGAAATTCCTGGATTCCGGGTCGCCCCGGCGCTTCGCCGGGGTTGCCCGAGAATGACGATCGAATTATAGTGCGAGTTTCCGAGTCAGGACACTAGGAAATAGTGGATCGTCCGATCGCGCTCGAGCTGACTGCCTTAGGTATCCGCAGCGGGATCAGCCAAGAAGCACAATACCATCCGGCTGTTGGCGGTTTGATTTCCAAAACAGTTCAGAAAGAAAAAATCATGTCGACACGTCCTCCATTGCCTCCATTCACTCGTGATACCGCCATACAGAAAGTCCGTCTGGCAGAAGACGGCTGGAATTCTCGTGATCCGGAAAAAGTCGCTCTAGCGTACACGCCTGATTCTCAATGGCGAAACCGTTCTGAGTTCGTGCGTGGAAGGCAAGAGATCGTCGCTTTTCTTACGCGCAAATGGACCAAGGAACTGGACTACCGACTGATCAAAGAGCTTTGGGCCTTCGACGGCAATCGCGTTGCCGTGCGCTTCGCTTACGAATGGCACGATGACTCCGGAAATTGGTTTCGGTCCTATGGCAACGAGAATTGGCAATTCGACGACGACGGCCTGATGCGCGTACGTTTGGCGTGTATCAATGATGGACCAATCAAAGAATCAGATCGCAAAGTATCATTGGCCGCTTGGACGCCGTCCGGATGATCATCCTGGATTGAGCGATCTCGGTTTCTGAAGTGTCCGAGCTTGTCGATGCCAGAGTGATCCAAACGACGTTGGCGGAATCGTTGGGCGCCATCAACGCGGCCAATTTGAAGAAGGCTCACGCGCTGATCGAGAGCGGCCGGTCGCGCAGCAAGATCGTGCTCAAAGGATTTTCGTCCGACACTAAGTAAGCAATCTTTCTCGGTGCCGGTTCGTAACGATTGCAATCCATCAGTAGCCAAACATAAGTCGACATTTCGACACCTGCCGATAAGCAGTCGCGACTCTTCGTGACAATCTCTCCTTCGCAAATCGTAAAATCCTGATTTCGTAAGCCACGGGAGTTTTTCAACCCCAGGTCGACTCTGGTACGCCGCTTGCTGCCCAAGTTAATGGCGACCAACCCTGAAGAAAGATTCATACTCATTTGTAACGAACGAGACGGCATTCGAACCGTGCGTTGAGGAGAAAAACATGCGGCAGCCAAAAGTTATCAAGACTACCTTGGGTGATCTCATCGTCGCGGTGACTGACGAAGTCATGCCGACAGTCCGAGGATTCAGTCAGCGCCTACATGGTGGTGTCCTGGGTGGTTAGCGACGTCTTAACTCGCCAGCGTCAGCGCGACCACGAGCAGGCCCGACGAAAATCCCAAAGTTGAAGTACTGCTGTCTCGCGGGCGTTCGGTGGTGATTCGAAACGCGCCGCGAGCGTGACAGCGATCGTTCCAGTTCAATACGGCCTAGCGGACCCACTAACTTAGCAACTGAAAAGGAGAACAAAAATGGCAAAGAACGATACAATCCAATTAGAGGGAAGAAAAGAGACGGATCGCAAACGATAAGCGATCTCAGCGGCGATGCTGTTGAAGAAATCTCCAGCAATTTACGTCGACTGCTTGCCGACGTGTTCGCGCTTTATGTGAAAACGAAAAACTTTCACTGGCACATGAGCGGACGGCACTTTCGCGATTATCATCTGCTGCTCGACGAGCACGCCACGCAAATATTCGCCATGACCGATGATGTCGCGGAGCGGGCGCGCAAGATTGGCGGGACCACGCTTCGCTCCATTGGCGATATCGCAAAAAATCAACGGCTCAAAGATAACAATAAAGAGACGGTGAGTCCGCAGGAAATGCTGACGGAGCTAAGCGTCGACAACCAGCAGCTAACGCGATCCTTACGCGCCACACACGAGATTTGCGACCGGCACAACGATGTCGCTACCGCCAGCTTGATCGAGGTATGGATCGACGAGAGCGAGCGCCGGACCTGGTTTTATCAGAGATAGTTCGCGATCTCTAAGAAGCGCGAAACATTTAATAACTCATGGACTGCCCGGTCCGCTTGTCTGAAGATCCGTAAGCGCATATCCCGAATGCCATTTTAGACTTTACTGTCGTTGCTCTGGTTTTGGCACATGCGTTGCTCAGGTCCCCTGCATCATCCAGAAATACGGTAACGAACGACATGAACGACCCAGCTAAAGCGTTACGGCAAGCTGGCAGGTCATCGGCCTTCGAGGTTCTCCAGGGAATGGCGGGCGACCTATGAGTACGACAACCCGCTGAAGAAGAGGAGAGCATGAACCAGAGATTGATTCTAATCGTCACGCTGATTGTGCTAACTGTGATCGCCCTGCTGACCCAAAGACACACGGCGCACTCAGCAACATCCGCTGTGCCATTGCCCGCTGCGCCGGCCGAATTCACCGCTTCGACCGACAGGACATTCGATCAGTTGATGGGTGATTCGATGAATGTGATGCACAAGGGCATGCATAGCGCGCCGTATACCGGCAATCCTGACCGCGACTTCGTCACCACTGATGATTCCACACCATCAGGGCGCGATCGACATGGCCAAAGCGATCTTGTTGTACGGCAAAGATGAGCAACTGAAACGGCTGGCGCAGGAGATCATCGCCGACCAGCAAAATGAAGTGCAGTTGATGCAACTCTGGCTGTCCAAGCATCCCGACGGCGCCGATCCCACGAACGCCCTAAACAAGTAAGAAAGTGAGCGTCATGAAAGGGATGTTTACGGTCGGCCTATTTGTCCTGCTATTGGCGGCCACGACCGCAAAAGCGCAGTCTCTGAATGGAGATCGTGTCTACACGGGGATCAAACTTCAAAACACGGTGTCGGTCATCGATCCGGCGACACAAAAATTGTTGGGAATTATTCGATTGGGCGATCCCGTGTGCCGGGCGCGCTGAGCCCGCTTTGCCAGCCAAGGCGCGCTGCTGGTGCACGGGCTTCGGCATTTTCACCGGATCATCGAACCCCGGCCGTCTCATCTCAGATCGGCTCGAACTCCTGGTAACATCACCGATCGGCACGACAACCAACCGCATCAGGGTACGGTCACATGCTCTGGCCGCTCACCGCGACGAAGCGTGTCTTCACGCCAGAATGGGCGCGAACTCTGGGTGTGGTTGCCGTGCGCGGCGAAGATTATGTCTCGGTGATTGATCCCGTGAAAATGGTAAGAGGTGCGGCGGGTCAAAACCGCCACCGGTCCCGCCATGGTTCTGTTTTCGCCCCGACGGTCGTTACGCCTTCGTCCCGTCGAGCTTCACGTGCCCGAATTCGACGTGATCGATTACAACCAGCTACCGGGTTGTCGCGCGTCTACCGCCAAGCCAGCCCGTTCTCGCCAAACCTGGCAGTCAGCGACGACGGCAAAGAAGTATGGTTCACGCTCAAAGGACACAGGGAAAGTGCAGATCGTCAGCGGCGCGCCGCCACTTCCGTATCCTCACGACGCGCTCGATACCGGGCCGATCACCAATCACGTCACGTTGGTGGACAACGCCAACGGCAAATTCGCTATGTGACCATCGGCGGTTTGAACGAAGTCAAGGTCTATCGGCGGGGAACCAGCCTGAGTTGATCGCGACGATTCCACCGGTGATCTGCCGCACGGCATCTGGCACTCGGGCGACAACGAGCGCGTTTGCGTCGGTTTGGAAAACGGCGATGCAGTGCTGGCGCGATTGACACACTCAGCAACAAAGTCATCTGCGACACATCCCAATCGGCCGTGACGCCGCAGGCTCTGGTTTACGTTCCAGGCGCAGTGGCAAAGGGCGATGGCACTTCAACCTCACGCTGCTCGGCGTGGCCGGTCAGGCGCTGCATATCGAGATGCTACCGCCGGCCGGAGCAATGCCCAACGGGCGCGCGACTGTCGCTGTCAACTCGCTCGGCGTGATCGACTTGCTGCAGATCGCCGTCGCCGGTTGCAGCCGGGCCAGAGTACGAGCTGTTTCATGGTTGATTCGCTCAGCAAGCCCGGTGCGAGCCGGATTGGCACTTACCAAATTCACGGCCAATCCGAGCGGGGCGGCTGTCGCGCAGGCCATCGGCCCTATGCGCACAGTCGTAGCGATGCAGCCGGCGGCGCTGACCGGTCGACAGTCGGAGCAGCGCTATCCGGTTGTGACCGTCGCGAGCGGCAGCGATCAACCTGTGCTGCAACAGCAGACACTTCGTGACAGCGCACCGGACTACAGCGCAACTCAAGAAGGTGGCGAGTAATCGGAAACACGTAGCCACGTGATCGACGGTAGCCAGGTGATGCGGAAGCCGGGCTCGGTCGTGAGCCTCTGCCGCGGCGAGGCTCGCGCTGGCGGCGACCGGCTCTGATGGGGCGCATGGCGCAGGGCCTGGCATGGCACAATCTTATCAATCGTTAAAGTCGTGTAGCAGGCTCGCATAAATTGCCCGCGAGTCTTGGCATTCCGCATCAAATTATTTCAGGGACGGTCATCTTATGAATTCTTTACCGTGCCCCGCGTGGCTGGTGCCATGAGAATACCTTCACAGGGGCATGACCGGGATTGGTTCTTCGTCGCCAAGATGTAGATATTCTTTCGGAAACTCCGGATCCCGACTCTCACCACTTTCCAAGGATACGAACTGGATTGTTGGCGGACCCGCCACACCGGTGCCGCCGCTCGGCTGGAATAAAGCGCACAACTAATATTCGGACTTCTGTGAGCGACCGGATGTTGGTGCTGCGCTGATGATCGGACCGGGAATGCTAAAGTCTAAGCATGAATTCTCAACCCACAGCCAGCGCGAGTAGTTTACCCCAACCATCGCGCACCGAACTGAGTCTCAAGGCAACCCGAATCTCGGCAGGACTGGCGAGCGGCAGAGTTTGGGTGGCAGGTGACCTGCTCGACCGCAGCGCAGAAACGCAGCGCATCGAGCCGCACCAAGTCGCCGCTGAGATGGAGCGGGTTCGACGCGCGGTCATACAGGTGGAAGCTGAGTTGGAAGAATCAGCGCGGCGCGTCAGTGAACAGATCGATCCAAGCCTCGCCGGGATATTTCGTGCGCACCAGTTAATGCTGGAGAGCCTCGCTATCGTCGAACGAGTTCGAAACGGAAATGCGCGAGTCCTTAACGAGTGCCGCAGAGTCAGTCAAGAGCGTCTTTCGCAAATGGGAAGCAAAGTTCGCTGCGATCCAGGATGAGACGCTGCGCCAGCGGGCCGACGATATCCTCGATTTGGCCCGGCGAGTTTTGCGCCAACTGGAAGGCGCGGATGTTTTCGGACTCGCCACAATGCCGGTAGGTAGCGTGCTGGTAACCCAGCGGCTGCTGCCGTCCGATGTAGTCGCCATCTCGCCTAAAGACGTGAAAGCGATTGTCGTCGAGTCGTTAGGGCAAGGCTCGCACGCCGCTCTGCTCACCCGTGAAAAAGGCATTCCAACCTTAGCCGGCTTGCCCGGGCTGCTCAGCCAGGTTCGTAGCGGCGATGAGGCGCTGGTCGATGCTTTTCGCGAGGCACTGATAATTTCGCCCAATCCAGAGAGACGTCACGAATTTGACCGGCGCCTCGAAGAGTATCGCGCCAGCCTGTTGACCTGCAAATGGACGTGCCACAGGCCTGCGATCACGCGCGATCACCAGACGATATCCGTCGAGGCGAATCTTGCCGTACACGCCAGCGTCGAAGCCGTCATCGAAAACGGTGCTGACGGTGTGGGTCTGCTACGCATTGAGGAGCTCTACTTCGGGCGTGAGCTGCTCTCCGAAGAAGAGCTTTTCACCCAACTGCAGCATCTCGTTGCGCCTCTGCGTGAGAAACCGGTGACGATCCGCCTGCTGGACGTCGGTGGAGATAAAGCGATTTCGTCCCTGCGGCTTCCTTTTGAATCCAACCCGCTTCTCGGTAGACGGGGTGTGCGCCTGCTGCTCGCGTATCCGCAGCTTGCGCGCACACAGCTTAAAACCTTGCTGCGGCTCTCTCAGGCCCAAGACATTCGCATCCTCGTGCCGATGGTCACCATCGAGCGTGACATGCAACAGATGCGCGAGCTGCTCGTGGCGGTCGCTCACGAAATGGGGATCGAAAGCCTCCGCCTCTCGGCGCAATGATCGAGACGCCCGCCGCGGCGCTGACCGTCGGGCAAATCGTCAGGCACGCCGATTTCCTTTCCGTGGGTACAAACGACCTCACCCAGTACACTATGGTCGCCGGACGCGACAATGCCACGGTGAGTGATTACTACGAGGAAACCCACCCATCAATGCTTCGGTTGCTCGGCATCATCATTGCCGAAGCTTCGGGGAAGCCGGTCACGATCTGCGGCGAGCTAGCGGGCCGAGAGGAAGTCGTCCCAACGCTACTGGAAATTGGCTACCGTGCGCTCAGTGTTTCCCTCCGCTGATCCCGACAACGAAGGAGTTAATCAGATCGATTGATACCAGAAACGTGCGGGCCAAAGTTGATTGAGGTTTGCCCATTCGGATCGACGAATTACAGTCTCATTATCGAGATCACAGCGGTTTTTCTTTGCACTCAATGCAAAATCGAGAACCGACCGGGATTACGGCGCCGCTTATCATTTTGTCCGACTCAATCACACTTGCAACAGGCGAATCAATTCATCGTCGGAGCGGCTTGGGGTTCGCTATTGCTGCGCTGCCGCTCGTAGTTGTCGACGAGCTGATCGGCGATCCGCGTTACGGCGATCCGAACACCGATGGATCGCGCTCGATCGGAAGTTTTTATGACGTCATGCGCGAGGCCAGCGTCAGCGTCGCGGCGCGATTCATGCTCCTTCAGGCGGCCGTATTGGGTAGTGTATGTTAAGAGAAGGCACGACGCGCCAGCAACCGCCGATATTTCGATCCCGTGTCGATGGCTCGGCAAAGTCATTCGTCACGACCTGCATCTCTCAGAGCGCGCTAACACCGCAAGTTCTCGATTGCGCACGTTTTGAATATTCCGGATATCCGCTTTTGCTGGCATGTTGCTTGCGCTGTTTGTAACCGTTATGACGGTTCGCCAAAAAGGAAAGGGTCCGCTGAAGATCGATGCAACATTGTCGCTGATCTCCGAAAACTGGTTACGGCACTTTTCAGCTGCACCAGCGTCTAATAAGGTCCGGACTATGGAGGCGATCGATGAAGAGGCTTCCCTTGCGCTTACTTTTTGTGTTTGTTTGTCTTAGGCATGGGTGATGTACAGGCACAGGGATGCGTCCTGGGTTATTACGACGAATATCGGGACGAAACCGAATACCAGTCTTATCCGGAACAAAAGTCCAAGAAATTAAATGTTGTAACGGGAGCTTATCTATGAAAAGCATCAATGCTCGTATGACTTGGCTAATGTTTTTTTCCTTTTCGTGGGTTATTGCGCTGGCAGTGGTTGGGGAGGTCTACGGCGGGGAGTATTACATATACCAAGACCTCAGCGGCAAGTTGGTTATCTCGAACAACGCACCTCCTCCGAGCAGCAAGATCCTAAAGAGAGAAACACTTTCTGAAGTAACAGGTCAGCAAATCGCAGAGTCGCAGGTCCGCGAGGACACCGCTGGATTTGATAACAGGCTTTCGAGTTTGGAAAACACTATCAGCGAGCTGAGCAACAATTTGCGCGTTCAAGGTGAGGCCATAGATAACTTGCAGCAGGGTCACGACGACACCCAACATCGCCGTAGGCGTGACACAAGGACCCACAATCGTCACAAAGGTTCCACACAAAAACATTAAACGCCCAACAAATCTCAAGAACAATTTGCCCAACCGGCGGTCTCGGGCAGGGTAAGAGGTCTTCCTAGCTGTGTCCCGTTGGTGACTTAGTCACTTATAGAGGAGAAAAGGGGACGCAAACCTTCTCGGATGACTAACGCCGTTCTTTTCTAGGTCTACCGCATCGATGAAGAGTAAATTCTAATTGCAGCAAATTCGCGATCTGCATCATCCAGTCTTCTCAGCCAACGGGCCAAGCGTCGCGGCGCGATTCATGCTCATTCAGGCGGCCGTATTGGGTGAGTACACATCGAATCATTGTGTGTTAAGAGAAGCCTGGGAGGCACGACTGACCCCGCCAGTAAGCGCCGAAATATCGCCTTTGTCCGATGGCTCGACACCCCGCTTCGTCACGATCCTTCTTGACAGAGTGTGCCAGTCCCTAAGTCTCTGATCTCAAACCGTTTACGTGATTCGGGCTGTCCGTGTTACATGGCACAACTCCTTGCCATACTCTAGGGTTAGGGAAGACGATATGGAAACTCACATTATTGGCATCACCCACGTCACTCAACTCGCAGTAGCGGCAGTTTTCTTGCTCAGTGAGGTGGCGTCACGCCGCTGCGGATTTGAGTCGATTGAACGTTTCCGATGGAATTATGACTCTCGAGATTTGTTAAACGACTTGAGATAAGGCCATGCTTTTTTTGGCTGCACCGGGTGTAAAGATTAGAGTGGATAAACGCAGGATAATCTAATGAAAAGAGCTTTCTTGACAATTATGCTTTTAATGTTTGTTTGTTCTAGGGATTCATGATGCGCGAGCACAGGAATATCCCGGTTATTACGACCGATATTGGGATGGAACTCAGTTGTATGCGCAGCAGTATGACCTGTACTACGAGTTGCATGAGATGCATTACAAATTATATCTGCCGCGAATTCAACCCTTACCTACTGTATCCATACGCGCCTTACCAACCGTATCCATACTCCGCCTTATCAAATATATCCACCCTGCTGGCGTTCCAGGAGGATATTAATCCCCGACCGCTGGGACGGATAGTTAGAGAGTTTTGAAGGAGGTAACTATAAGATGACGACTTATAACAACACGCAGAAAAAGGGTCTTTCGCTGCCTGTTTGCTTTGGTAACCGTCACTTTACTTTGGCTGTACCTTACGTTGCTTTAGGTGCTGGTCATGCTTTCCGGAACTCAGGGACTTTCAGATCGGGCTCGCAGGGGCAACAGTCTTTTTCACAACGAGATGGCCGCGTCGCTAGTCCTGCTTTCCGGAACTCAGGGACCTTCAGAGCGAACTCGCACGGGCAACATTCCTTTCCCCATCGTTTTAACCGCTTTGGATTTTTCGTGAGGATGGATTCGACGATTTTGGCGGGGATGGACTCGACGTCAATATTCAGCCGGTTCAACCTGCACCAAGCAGCGAACCGGAACCTGCCGAAAACCGCATCTACGTTCAGCCACGCTGGGTAGATGGTGGTTACGGAGTGCAGGTCTCACAGCCGGGATACTGGGCCGTTCCGAAGTAGACGCGGCAGAGCATTGATCCGCGTGAATATCCCGCGGTGTTTCCCAATCGTCGTACCAAACACGTCCGATTGTTGCGCAGAAACAATGGTCACGGTCAACGCGACGAATGCGCAGAAGGCGCATGCGCTGATTGAAAGCGACCGCAGGCGTGGGAAGCTGATATTGACTGGCCTTTGATCAACAGACTTTCACGAGGATCAAAATGCCAGCTAGATATTCTGCTGGAACTCCGGATCCTGACTTTCGCCCTTCAAGCACGGATAAAAAACTAAGCACCACTCGTCCCAGGTAAAGTCGACATAACGACACGTGTCGATAAGTCGTCGAGGGATCGTCGTCACAATTTGTTCGAAGCCAAGCTGCCACATTTGAGGGCTCCCTATTTCTCACATTTTTGGACGTTCCCCAACATTGATCTGTTCTGGCACATGCGTTGCTCCCGTTTTTGTTGAATTCCAAACATGCAATGAACCCGTTCGAATTGAGCCGCCATCGTAGTCGGCTCGCCGTACTCAGCCGTGAAGACCCTACTTGAGACTTGTTCGACAAAAACAACTCGATCACAGGTTGACGACATACAAACGATGAAAGGAGATCACAAATGACCAATCCCCCAACCAAGACCGCCATCATCACGGGGGCCTCGGGCGGCATCGGACGCGCCGTGGCTTTACGGCTCGCGCGCGACGGCTTCGCCGTCGTCGTGAACTATGCCGGCAACGCCGCCAAAGCCGAAGGAGTCGTCAATGAAATCAAGTCGTCCGACGGGCACGCCATCGCCGTGCAGGCCGATGTTGCGAACGCCGCCGACGTGGAGCGTCTCTTCAAAAAGACGCTGGACACTTTCAGCAGGATCGACGTGGTGGTGAACAGCGCGGGCATCATGCCGCTTGGACGAATCGCCGATGGCGACATGGAAGTGTTCGACAAGGTGATTGCCACCAATCTGCGCGGTGCTTTCCTCGTGCTCCGGCAAGCGGCACAGCATGTTGTTGAAGGCGGCCGCATCATCGCTCTATCGAGCAGCGTACTGGCCAAGTCGTTTCCAACCTACGGTCCGTACATCGCTTCCAAGGCGGGTGTTGAGGGACTTGTCCACGTGCTCAACAACGAATTACGCGGCCGCAACATCACCGTAAACGCCGTGGCTCCTGGTCCAGTCGCGACTGAACTATTTCTCAAAGGCAAGACTCAGGCGCAGATCGAACAATTCATCAAACTAGCCCCGCTCGAACGGCTGGGCCAGCCGGAGGATATCGCGAACGTCGTGTCATTCCTCGCGGGTCCCGACGGTGGGTGGGTCAACGGCCAGGTTCTGCGCGCCAACGGCGGCTTTGCCTGAGCAGAGAACTCACGTCTGCTCCACTCCAAATTTATCGCAAGGAGAATATCCCTTCATGAAGAACATCATCGTCATCACCGGCGCATCGAGCGGCTTCGGCGCCTTGGCCGCGCGCGCTTTGGCGCGCGCCGGCCACATCGTTTACGCCAGTATGCGTGAAACCATCTGGCCGCAATGCGCCGCAGGTCAAAGCAGTGGAACAGTACGTGGCCGAGCACGGCGTGGATCTGCGTGCAATCGAACTGGATGTTTCATCGCAGGAATCCTGCGACGCGGCTATCCAGGAGATCATTTCAAAGCATCGGGCGCCTCGACGTACTGATCCACAACGCCGGCCACAGCATGGTCTTTGGTCCGGCCGAAGCCTTCACGCCAGAACAACTCGCCGAGCTTTACGATGTCAATGTGCTGAGCACCCAAGCGCGTGAACCGCGCCGCGCTGCCTCAGTTGGCAAGCAGAAGAAAGGTCTCGCAACTGGGTGTCGAGCACGTGGTTCAGCCGGGTGGCACTCCACCCTCATCTGGCTCCGTACTTCGCGGCGTGAAGGCCGGAATGGATGCCTTGGCCGTGCCGTTTACGCGCGTGAATTGACGGCGTTGGGGTATCGAGACCTCGATCATCGTTCCAGGCGCTTTCACCGGTGGCACGAATCACTTCGCCCATGCCGGGTCGCTCCGGCAGACAAGGCGCGAGCCGCTGAATACGAAGCTGGTCCTCGTGCAGGTTTCGCGGACCAGGTGCTCAAGGGTTTCACCTCCATAGTGCCGCCCGATGCGGATGTTCTGCGGTCGCGGACGCGATCGTCAAGGTGGTCGATGCTCCCTTTGGCAAGCGGCCTTTCCGCGCGCACATCGACCCGACGCAGGACGGCGCGGAAGTAGTCAATATGGTTTCGGACCGTGTCGCGCCGAGCTTCTTCGTCGGATCGGCCTCGGTGACCTGCTGGTGCCGCGGGACCTCTCATCTTCGAACTAATCGCCATGTAGGAGATCAATGGCACCTATCGCAGCCTCTTTAGCGGGTGAAGTCAAATACCGCATCATGATCGGTGTGGCAATACTCAAGCAATCGAACGGCTCGTTCGAGAAAGGATAATTATGCAATATACAACTCTAGGTAATACCGGACTCCTCGTTTCGCGTCTTTCCCTAGGCACCATGACCTTTGGTGGCGGCGAGGATTGTCCAAGGTCATCGGCGACGTCGTCGACCAGAAGGGAGCTGACGAACTGGTTAAGGCATCGATCGACGGTGGCATCAATTTCTTCGATACGGCAGACGTCTACTCGGAGGGTGAAAGTGAGACGACTCTCGGGCAATCGTTCAAGAATCTCGAACATCGCCCGCAAGGACGTCGTGCTTGCGACGAAGGTTTACTCGCGTGTCGGCCCCGGCCGCAATGACGTTGGCGCCTCGTGGACACATTATGGATGCCGTTGAAGCCAGCCTTCGCCGCCTCCAAACCGAACCACATCGATCTCTACCAGATCCATGCGAACGACCCCGTCACCCCGATCGAAGAGACTCTTCGCGCTCTCGACACCCTCGTCACTCAAGGCAAAGTCCGCTACATCGGCGTCTCGAACTGGCAGGCCTGGAAGATCGCCAAGGCGCCTGGGCATCTCCGAGTTCAAGAATCTCGCCCGCTTCGATACGCTCCAAGCCTACTACTCCATCGCCGGTCGCGACCTCGAACGCGAACTCGTTCCTTTTCTGGAAGCTGAAAAGATGGGTCTCTTGGTCTGGAGCCCGCTTGCCGGCGGCCTGCTCTCCGGTAAGTTCAGCCGAACGAATCAGAAGCCGGAAAACTCGCGCCGCTCTGAGTTCGACTTTCCGCATCGTGGACAAAGAGCGCACCTGGAAGATCCTCGAGACGATGGCTCCAATCGCGAAAGCTCATCACTGCAGCCCAGCGCGTATTTCCATCGGCATGGCTGCTGACAAGGCCAGTTGTTACATCGGTGATCCTTGGAGCCAAGCGGCTCGACCAGCTTCAGGACAATCTTGCCGCCGCGGAGTTGAAGCTTACGCGAAGACGAAATCACGCAACTCGACGAGGTCAGCGCGCTTCCGCCCGAGTACCAGGTTGGATGATACCGTTCCAGAACGCCGACCGCTGGGGAACGGCTGAGCGCCCTTTTGGGGACTATATGCTCAAATCGAGCGCCATTGAGTTGAGCGTCGATTGACAGGTGCCATCGGACCGTGGTTTAGAGGAGCTGATCTGAAGCCGTGGCATGCGGGTATAGCCGCATCGACTTACAGGAAGGCAATGCAACGAACAGATAAGTATAGGAACCCCAACAAATGATCACCTGATTGAGAGCTAGCCGCCTGGCCGTCTACTCGCCGATATTAGTCAAAACAGCGCTGCCCACTATGCTGGACTTCAGGGTTTTTGCAAAGCTATGGCGGAATGATTCTCAATAAGGTAACATGATCACCACACCATCCATATAGAACGAAACATGTTTATAGGTGGAATAACAAACATAACATGAATCAAGACTGAAATATAGATAATGAAACAACTGATGATTGATCTATCTGATATGTATTGAATGATTTCAATCAATAGCTGGTAAGAATAAGAACTGATTTAGAGTTAATCTTCGCGCGTAGGCAGATATGTGGTGCATAAGAAGCCAGAGACCTCCATACTACTAAGATTTTACTGAGATTGGTGCTTGACGTGCCGTAATTAACTATTTAATCTTTAGCTACACTGAACGTGTCCCCATGGTTTCCCGTTGCAGTCGATCTCAAATTCAGAAGGTGGTGCTCTGGTGTCGGGGTTTATATTAGGGGGAGGTGGATAGAGATTTGCGTCAACAAAAAGGAGCAGATGAGCGTGGCTCAACTGGCTGTACATCATTGAAGCGTGGTGGGTCGGCTCGATCCTGGAGGATCACCTGGCGGCAGTGCAGATGCTCTGCAACATGTCACGTGCCTGGTTAGTTCATGAGCAATGCCAAGCATGAGTTTAAGGGCAAACTTCCCAGATGAGCCCTTCATGAACCCATGGACCTTCTGGCAGCTGCTTGTACTGCTATAAATTCCTGTTGCTTGAATTTTATCTTCCTGGTCCCGCTAGATTTAATTCAGTGATTTCTCAGCCTTCTGGTAGAGAAGTAAAAGTGCAGATGTCGTGGGTTATTGTTAGAAAAAGTCTATTGGTCCTGTTATTTATGAACTGGTGCTGGTAAACGGGGTGAAAGCTGAGGATTCCATATCACTGTTTTTAAAGTGGGTGAATGATCAGCCCTGGATCGCCATCAGTTAGCCATGATCATCGCTGGATGAAAGCGGCCCATAAATGATGCAGCTTAGCTTTGCTTGGGTGATCAGTGTTTACCGGTGTTCTTGCTGGTCGATCTGCCTGGCTGATACGCGCTGGCGACCGTAAACACTGCCATGCAGAACTCCCAGATCGAAGAGCAGTTTCACAACGAGTGATCCTCCGGTACCACCTATGGTTATCAGAACCGATAAAGCCAACTCGCAGGAACAGATGGATCTTCACTGATCCGGGAATCTCGCCGCCGTGCGGCAACGCGCGGGCGAATTTGCGGCACATCATGGTCGTTCGGGTGAATCCCCGTCGTGGCTATGATGGATTCACGCCTTGCATGATCATCGATTGACTGAAGCCCTTTCGGGCAAATCGCCGCTGAGTTACTGTACCTTGCCTCTTTTCCCGTCGATGAACCTGGTGGAACGTGCGAGTAGATTTGTAATTCCGGTCCTTCGGACCTGAAGACCGTGACGCTGTACGCCGTGGTCGGTATCGCCAATGGCAAATGAAGTGATGTCTCCGTGGTTTATTCGGCATTGATGCGCAGCGAGGCTGCAATGAATGTTCGGGCCTGATTTTCAGACTCATCGCAGTGGGGATAAAGCCAGCAGTCACTTCATCGTCAGAAGCCTACCTTCGATGATCACGTGGTCTTTTGATTCCGCATGCGTCGATGCGGTAAGCTGATCCCCGCTGTGGCTGCTTGTGTAAACGCCGACGCCAGGCCTGTAATAGTGCTTGAAAGCAGGCAATGGCGACCGTGGATATCGATCGCCAGCTGGCGCATGTGAAGAAGCAGAAGGTGCCTGACGCCAACGAAGATCAAACAAAGTAGAACTGATGTTCGGCTGGGTGGCTAAACGCGCCCGTGACTCGCATGTTGTAAATCTGTAGGTTCTGAGTTTGTAACGCTGGCTGCCTGGAAGAGAAGCAAGTGGTGATGATATGCAAAGCCTTCTTGATTATTCATAGAAAATATGAGATCAAAGATTTGCAGTACAGCCCAAAGAGCTTCAGGTTTTCCTACCACCTTGACAAGCCCGAAGTGACCTGAGTCGTGATTGATCATCTCGCCAAAGGGTGGCCAGCTTAAGTGGGATAAACCCTGTGCAGTGGTGTTTCACTACCTGAGAGTTCTGAAGGCTTGGCATCTTCCATGACTCATGAGATGAGCCATGAGCTCCTGTGTAATCCACACGGGCAGAGATGGCAATGAAACCCGGTTCGAAGCGAGGGCAAAGCAAAGTAGTTCTCAGGCTGAGACAGAAGATGGCACTTATATGCGCCATAGGATTCTGTCAGTTGATCTGATCGCCTGATATGCTCCTTCGCAGCTGATCGTTATTTGATCAACGGCATGGTTCTTCCAAGCTCAGAGGCTCAGACGCGTCACGAGTCGTGCCATTCTGCACGCGCTAGCGCCTGTTTACTTACATGGTGTAAATGGATACTGATAAATCACAGCTTCCGGCGGGCTGGTAGTAATGCTCGGAGCTGGTGAGTCATTAGTAAACGATGGACAGCTTCTTAAAGCTTGGTAATAGTCTTACTGGGCATCCCCATAATTAGTCACTGACTGCTTGCTGTTTAGATCTCCTGGGTTTAGAGGCAAAATTGGATCAGTGAGATGTTGAGTGTGTGAACTCTCGATGTTTGGTCACCCACGATAGTATGTGGTGTGGTCGATCCTGGCAATACTGATCATCCCTAAGAGCAAAGTGGATTCACCAGCCTGGAAATGAAAACCTGAAGCCCTCGAGTAGCTTCATGGGTCAGGTAAGGAATGAGCACCAGAGTGTTTAGGCACCTGATAGTCTGGTGGGCGTGACTCATCATTGATCGCGGTGCTAATCGAGGTGCATGCCACCGCAGCAGTGGCGCAGGCGACGCCTGCGCGGCTCTCCTGCTTTTGTGGCCCACTGCATTGAGCGCAGCGTGCGGTCAGCTACCTCGGTTCATCGCAATCATCTGGGTGAATCACCATCACCTGCTGCGGTTCGCCGAGCATGCGACGCAACGCCTGATCTGGGTGAACTTCTGCGCACCTGTTCATGGTGTCGCTGGTGCCATTCTCAACGGCGTGGGTCGCGGATACGAAATTGGCAGCGGTTCCGGTGTTCGTTTATGCAGCAGTGTTTGTACTTGTCAACCTGCGCGGTATATCCCGTTCTGAGTGGCACGCGTTGGCTTCGGCGCCATTGAGGAGATTTCGGCCCGGACGCAACGATTCGCAAAAATCCGCTCGTTATTCACATTGGGGACTGTTCGTTATTGCGATGCTGGTTGCACTGAAGTTTCCTTCGCTGGGCTTTGGGTTGATCTGCTGCGCTTTGCTGGTCTAGTCTGCGGCCGAAAGCCCCGATTCAGATGAAGATGTACACGTTGGGATTGAATAGTGCAGGCTATTGGGAAGAACATTTCGTCAAGCCAGCATTCAAATCCGTTAACGGTCTTCTATCCGGATGTGCCGATCATAAAAATATTCCCTTGCATGCGGCGCTTGAGGGCGATGGCCATTGGCGCTGAATTTGGACTTGTTTTAGCCAAAGGAGAAAAATGGCAGCTGAACGATTCATGATGCGGCTGATGAAACCGCTTTCGATAGTTTTAGCGAAAGCGGGGTTTAAAAATTGCTCTCGTCGAAGAGAGGTATGTGGAGGAAGCTGCGTTAACATGGTTGAACGCCGACTAAAACCATGGCGGCAAGCGCGCGCGTCGCCTATCTTGCCCGGCGGGCGCTGTAGCTTGCAACTATGTCGATACGCCGCCCGTCTGATTCGGAGGCTATCAGACGGCGAGCTGAGCGACGAAACCGTTTCAGCCGTTGAGAAGGAGAAGCCGATGCCAACTACTGTCGCGATAGTTCTATCGGTCGTTGAGGGGTGCGCGAGTTTGATTATAACGGTCGACCGGCCAAAAGCGCGATTTGAAATCGCCGGTTGCCGGCCGTATCGCGGCCTGAGGGCGTCAATCTTGAAGGAGACGATCAGGCCGATCGTAAAAGCGCACGAGGGGCCCGATAAATCGGTGTATGCCTACGCGATGGAAGATATGCGGTGGTGGGAAGAAAAGCTCGGCCGATCGCTTCAATACGGCGAGTTTGGAGAAAATCTCACGACGGAAGGAATCGCGGTGAACGACGCGCTCGTCGGCGAGCGTTGGGCGATCGGCACCGCCGTGTTTGAAGTATCCGAACCACGGATCCCTTGCTGGAGGCTGGGAGTTCGGATGAACGATCAGATGTTTCCGCGAAGATTTACCGAAGCGCTGCGGCCCGGGACATACCTGCGAATCATCGTTGAGGGCGCGGTCGGTGCTGGAGATGAGATCAGGATCATCGAAAGACCGGATCACGATCTGACGATTCGAGACATATTTCGAATTTACACTCGAGATCGAGAAGAGGTCGAGCGATTGCTCGCCGTTCCTCGCATCTCGGAGAGCTGGCGGGGATGGGCGCAACATTTTCTCAAGGAAACGAAAGGTCGCGCGCGCAGGCTCGGCTCCTCCTGGATGTTGCTGATATCCAATAACTGGGCACGCGTGCAATGGAACGAAGTCCGCGTATGAATTGACGCATTGTTTGTGATCTAGCCACCACGCGCAAATCGCCAAATAGTGAAAATCCAACCTACATAAGGAGATGAGGCCATGATCCACTACCGCACTGCCGCCGTCGGCGATCATCAAATTTTTTATCGGGAAGCCGGTGACCCGAATCAAACAAGTTTACTGCTGCTCCACGGCTTCCCGAGTTCATCTCACATGTTCCGCAATCTGATCCCGTTGCTTTCGGATCGTTTCCACATCGTGGCCCCGGATCTTCCTGGCTTCGGCTTTTCGCAATCGCCGCCGCGATCTCAGTTCAAATATACCTTTGACAATCTCGCGAAGGTTATCGAAGCCTTTACCGAGACGATCGGCCTGAAGCGCTACGCGCTTTATGTCTTCGACTACGGCGCGCCTGTGGGTTATCGGCTTGCCAGTGCGCGCACCCAGAGCGAGTGACGGCGATCGTCTCGCAAAATGGCAACGCGTATGAAGAAGGTCTGAGCGATGCATGGGATCCGATTCGGCGCTATTGGGCGGAGCCAACCACCAAGAACCGCGAGGTTGTCCGGGACGCCTTGTTGACCTTTGAAGGCACACGCTGGCAGTACACGCATGGCGTTGCTGATCCGGAGATGATCGCGCCGGAATCCTATACGTTGGACGCTGCTCTGTTGGAGCGCCCCGGCAATAAAGACATCCAGCTCGATCTCTTTCTCGATTACGCTTCGAACCTCACCCTCTATCCAGTCTTTCAAAAATATTTCAGCGACGCCAAGCCTCCTTTGCTCGCCATTTGGGGCAAGCATGATCCGTTCTTTATCCCTGCCGGAGCGGAGGCCTACCGCCGGGATAATCCCAATGCCGTTGTCGAGTTTCTGGACAGCGGGCACTTCGCCTTGGAGACGCACTTCGAAAGATCGCAGGCGAAATCGGTCGACTCATGGACCGAGCAAGTAACCGCGCTCAGACGCAAAGGAGTAAACAATGAACTCGGTTATAAATATTTTAACTAAGCTCGGTCTCCTCAAAGACGACTTGGATTACCACTTAATTCGCTATCGATGGTCATCCTATTTTTGTTCTTTGGTTATCAGAAATGGTTCGAGTACGAAGCGCAGACATTGATTCCATACATCAGCAACGGCCCGCTTATTTTCTGGATGTACCCTGTCTTCGGTATCCGCGGCGGCGAGTTGGTTTTTGGGGGTTTCCGAATGGGTATTTTGCGCGCTGTTGTTCGCGGGATTCTGGAATAAAAAACTGGGCATTCTTGGCGCGCTCGGTTCAGTTGCTTCATTTGTAGCGACCGTCACGATCATTCCATTCATGCCAGATGGCTGGGCTGCGTCTGCGGGCGGATTTCCGGCAATGACGGGTAACATCCCTTTCCTTATGAAGGACGTGGTTCTTCTGGCTGTGTCGTTCTATTTGCTGAAGCAGGATGTCATGAGAGTGTCGCTTTCCGTGAAGCGTGTCGCGCCAGATCGGCTGGAGCGGGTTGGTCAGCAACGTGAACACGCTGCATGAAAAGGTCTCGCAGGTCACCTTACGTTCCGAGTTCAATGTTCGTTTCTCTCGCTTTCCCCGGAGGCGGTAGCGAATCGGAACGTGGAATTCGGAACCTTGGACCTTAAACCTGTTCGGCGGTTAACGCGGCACGGGCTAGTAATTGTCGTCAGCGTTATCATTATGAAGTTAGCACAGAAAGGAGAAGAGTATGTCACAACCAGAAAGGTTTGAAATCCTGGTCCTTGGTAGTGGAGCGGGTGGCAAGTTGCTGGCTTGGCACATGGCGGGATCGGGGCGAAAGACGGCCGTCGTGGAGCGCCGTTATATCGGCGGCTCCTGTCCCAATATCAATTGCATGCCCAGTAAGAATGAGATTTGAGCGCGAAGGTCGCGCATCTTGCGCGCAATGGTGCGGAGTTCGGCACCATGACTGGACCCGTCAGGGTTGATATGGCCAAAGTTCGCAAGCGCAAGCGCGACATGGTCGACCGTCAGATTGCCGCGCATTTGCAAAACTACAAGTCGAGCGGCGCTGAATTGATCATGGGGACCGGGAGTTTTGTGGCACCGAAAACGGTCGAGGTGCGCCTGAATGACGGCGGGACGCGCATGCTGGCAGGTGACAAGGTCTTTCTCAACGTCGGAACACACGCGGCGATTCCGCACGTTCCGGGGCTAGAGGCCGCCCGACCTCTCACGAATATCGAGGCTCTAGATCTCGACTACTTGCCGCCGCATCTGATTGTGCTCGGCGGCGGTTACGTCGGTCTAGAGTTGGCCCAGGCTTACCGTCGATTCGGCAGCCAGGTCACGATTATCCAGTCCGGGCCGCAGGTTATGACCCGGGAGGATCCTGATGTCGCGGCTGAGGTGCAGGGGATTCTCACGGGCGAAGGTATTCAAATTCTGGTGGAGGCCGAGACTCTGCATGTGCATGGCCGATCCGGAGACGAAGTGAGATTGGTCGTGCGCACGGGGTCCGGCGAGCAAAAGATCGAGGCTAGCGACATCCTGGTTGCGACCGGGCGCATTCCGAACACCGCCGCGATTGGACTTGAAAAAGCCAGTGTTGAGTTGGACGGTCGTGGCTACATTCGCGTCAATGAGCGGCTTGAGACGAGCGCGTCTGAGGTCTGGGCCATTGGCGAATGTGCCGGCAGCCCACAGTTCACACACGTATCGGCGGACGATTTTCGGATCATCAAGGAAAATCTTGGCGGAGGAAAGCGCAGCACGCGCGACCGGCTGATTCCATACTGTATGTTTACGGATCCTCCACTTGCCCGTGTGGGACTGACCGAGAGCGAAGCGCAACGGCAAGGCATCGCCGCGCGTGTTGCGCGGCTGCCGATGAGCGCGGTGCTGCGGGCGCAGACGACGGATGAAAATCAAGGCTTCATGAAGGCTCTTATCGGTGATGACGACCGCGTTCTCGGCTTCACGATGATTGGCTCCGAGGCCGGCGAGGTGATCGCCGCAGTGCAAACGGCGATGCTGGCGAACCTCAAATATTCGACGCTCCGCGATGCCGTTCTCGCGCACCCGACCATGGCGGAGGCCCTCGACCCGCTATTATCGAAGGTGCCGCCTCGGTCCGTAAAGGAGACCTCGCCGAACGCTGCCGTAGGGTGACGAGCGGAAGATTACGAGTCACGGCGCAGCCAGCGTGCGGCTACATCCAACAAGTCTCGTAAGAAAAAGGCGATATGGTCGGCTCGCTTCTTCTTGTCCGTCGCTTCTCTAACAGCGAAGCAGCCGAATGGCTTGCGCAATCTCGCGTACATCGGCGCATTGTTTCTCCCCTGCGGCTGTACGCCTCGGAGTGGGTCTCATTCGCGCCGTACGGCGCATGGAACGAAGACACGCGCCGCCGGCGCGATTCTAAAGGAGAGCAGGAAATTCCGGGAGGATGTCACGCATGCGATCCACCGACGACGCAAAGGAGTTGGCTGCCAAGAAAGTCTGGATTTCATTGAGGACGGGATGGTGGTCGGCCTGGGAACAGGCTCGACCGCAACCCGCTTTATCAAACTGCTGGGCAATCGTGTGAAGCGCGGTCTGAAAATTCGCGCTATCCCGTCATCGAACACGAGCAAGGAACTTGCCGAAGCGCTTTCAATCCCAGTTATAAATTTTCAGCAGTGTCCGGAGATTGATGTGACGATTGACGGAGCAGATGAGATTGCTCCCGGGCTGGCGCTGATCAAGGGCGGAGGAGGTGCTCTGTTGCACGAAAAAATTGTCGCCAGCGCCTCAAAGAGATTCATCGTCATTGCCGACTCCAGTAAAGTTGTCACCCGCCTCGGCAAGGTTCCACTGCCGGTTGAAGTGATTCCCATCGCATCTCCTCTCGTGGCTAGAAAACTAGTGCAAATGGGCATCCGGTCAACTATCAGGCGATTAAACACTGGCTCCGACTTCATCACAGAGGAAGGCAACTTGATTCTCGATTGCGACTGCGGCGAAATCCAGGATGCGGACACTCTGGCCGCATCCATTCGAAATATTGTCGGGGTTGTAGAGCACGGTCTTTTTCTGCACATGGCAGAGCGGGCTTTGGTTTCGGATGGCGCCGACGTGAAGACGCTATTCAAATAACGTTTAGGTATGGGCTACCATGTGGCCTGCAACTAACTCTCGCGGTCGGGTCGATGGATTGTCAAGATTTGCGGCAGGAGGCGATTTTTCTTTTCCAAGGACTTGCGCAAACTACAGCGGGGAAGAGTAAAGTCGGGTAATCCTTTAGCACGGCGTGATGCGCCGAGAATGGTTTAGGAGGTCATGATGCGTATCGGATTCGCGCTTCCACAGGTGGGTTCGGCGGTTGGCCCGGAGACTTTGGTCACGGCTGCCCAACGGGCCGAAGATTTGGGTTTCGACAGCCTTTGGGTTCTTGACCGCATACTCTGGCCGATCAATCCGCGAGCACCGTATCCCATCGGTGACGGCTCTTTACCGGTCAAATACAAGAGCGTGCTGGATCCTCTGGAAACGCTGACGTTCGTCGCCGCGCACACACGCCGCATCGCGCTCGGGACAAGCGTCCTCAACCTTCCTTGGTACAATCCGGTCCTGCTGGCGCGCCAGTTGACCACACTTGATGTGTTGTCCGCTGGACGGCTGCAGATCGGGTTCGGTATAGGGTGGTCGCCGGACGAATACGAGGCCGCCGATACGCCGTGGGAGGAGCGCGGCAAACGCGCCGACGAACTCATCCAGGCCCTCAAGAAAATCTGGACGACCGATCCGGTAGAGTTCCAGGGTCAGTATTATCGGATCCCAAAATCCGTCATCGGTCCGAAGCCCGTGCAGAAACCACATCCGCCGATTTACATGGCGGCCTATGCGCCTGCCGCCCTGAAGCGAACTGCATCGGAAGCTGACGGCTGGTTTCCGGTCGGGATTCCGCTCAGCGGCATCGGCCCGATGTTCGAGGGATTAAAGGCATGGCGAAGAGCGCCGGCCGCGATCCCTCCGCGTTGGCACTGATCGTCCGCGCGAACGTGGAAATTCACAACACTCCTATTCAGACAGAGCGCGTCGATTTTACCGGTACCCTCGAGCAGATCGCCGATGACGTCAAGACAACGCGAAAACTCGGCGCGGCGGAGATCGTTTTTGACGCACAATTTTCGCCGGGCGTGGAGACGGCAAGCGATATCGTCGCACGGATGGAGGACCTCTGGCGGATAGCGCAACAAGCGTGATCGGTTAATGACTGCGAAGGCCAGCTGCTGTGCCGGGAGTTTGGCATACAGGCATTCTCCATTGCTCGCAGTGAAACGAAATGCGCGGCGATCCGAGGACGAAAATAGGGACGTTGTTGACTAGCTGGAATAACTGCGTGCCAGGCTCTTTGAAATGGCAGATGGGGATACGCCAACCTGCCGCGCGATCTCCGCTATGGTAATCCCGTAGTCTTCGACTAATTTGCGCGAAACCTCGGATGGATTAGCGTCGCGCCTTTTACTTTTGCTGTTTTTCACCGAGCGGGCAGGGAGACGCAGGGCCTGGCATAACAATCTTATCAATCTTGAAAGTCGTGTAGACGGCTCGCCTATATTCCTCGCGAGTCTTGGCACTCGCATCAAATTCCTTCAGGGACGGTTCATCTTATAAATAAGTTCTTTACTGCGCGATGTCCTCACGCCGAGCGTTCAACCCGCACGCCTGTTAACGGTAAAGAACCTGCCTCATTGATATTTGGATTAGCGCCACGATTTCTGTATCGCGGAAGTCCTCTGACGAGTTTTTCCATTGCATTCGGCATGAACCGAGATCGGTTCTTCCTTACTTTCCCTTTTTCCAAGGATACAAACTGAATCATCGGCGCCCCACGTGTGCCATCGCTCGACTCGCGATGAAGCGCACAACTCTTCAAGTACGGACAAAAAATTGGGCATCGCTCCTCTCAGCGAAAGTCGCCATTTCGACACTAGACGATAGGCGTCGAAGAGATCGTCGCTCACTAATCCATCCGCTGCTGAGCCGCAACTTCTGAGAGTGGTGTGATCCTTATACTTTCGGGGTCCAAGACATTCTGGCACAAGCGTTGCTCCTCCCGTCTCCAACGACGGAAAAGTGGCAAGCAAAAAAACGGAGCATACCTATGCCTTACGTTATTGTCGGTAAAGAAAACTCAGGAGAGATTGCTCTCTACTACAAAGCCGTAAGAGCAATGTCTCCAGTCCCTATGCATCATACTGCTTTTTGACCGCCTTTGCGTTCTCGGCGGAGAGCCAAGAGAAACGCGTTCGGAATATTGTTCTGGTTCACGGTGCTTGGGCAGATGGTTCTGGCTGGAAGGGCGTTTACGACATTCTTGTCAAGGATGGCTACAACGTCAGCATCGTTCAAGAGCCGGAGACGTCCTTCCAAGAAGATGTCGCCGCTACGAAGCGCGTCCTTGCTCAACAAGATGGGCCGTGCATTCTTGTCGCTCATAGTTATGGTGGCGCCGTAATTACTGAAGCCGGGACAGATCCATCGGTTGCCGGATTGGTGTACATCGCGGCCCACATGCCGGATGCTGGAGAGAGTGAGGCTGAGAACGGGAAGCGCTTCCCAAGCGATCTCAGCAAGTCTACTGCGATAAAGAAGACGGCAGACGGTTTCACTTACCTCGACCCTGCGCAGTTTCATGAGTACTTCGCAGCCGACCTGCCTGCGGAGCAAGCCGCTTTCATGGCGCGATCGCAGGTGCTCAACGAGGCTGACAATTTCAATGCAGTCATCACCACGCCTGCGTGGAGAAGCAAACCGAGCTGGATGTTGGTAGCGGGAAAAGACAGAACCATCAACCCCGACCTCGAACGGTGGTATGCCGCGACGAGCCAAGAGCCGCAAGGTCGAAGTCCCAGGCGCCAGTCACTCGGTCTACGTCTCCAGGCCGAAGGAAGTTGCAGCGCTGATCGAAGAAGCTGCGTCGCACGCTCGGTAAAAGAGGATGTAAAAGGACTGGCGAGGGCTGCCGTTCTATATCCGGGCCGGGAAGTCGCTTCCCGGTCAGCACACTGCATGGGACATCGACAGGTTACACATGATCCTCGACTCTATCGTTCCTGTGTTCTTCGTAATGGCGCTCGGTTACCTCGCTGGCTGGACGCGCGATATCGACAATCACCACGTGGCCGAACTGAATGCGCTTGTTATGGACTTTGCGCTCCCGGCATCGTTGTTCGTCGCGATGGTTCAGACGCCGCGGTCTTTGCTACTGGAGCAGGGCCAACTGATGATTGTCCTCGCGGTGTCGATGCTGGCGATCTACGGCCTGCACTTCTGGCTCCAGAGGAGCCTGTTAAAGCTCGATTCGCGCCAGACCTCGGTCGAATCCCTGACAACCGGGTTGCCCAACCTCGCCTCGGCGGGCCTGCCGTTGATCAGCTCGGTCTTTGGAGCGGCGAATACGGTCTCCGTCGGCATCTCCATCGCGGTGGGGTCGATGGTGATGTCGCCGCTGACACTGGTGATCCTGGAGGCCGGCGACAAGACCGCCAAGGACATTCCGGTTCTCCGCCGGATCACCCGTGCAATCGGCAAGTCGATTCTGAAGCCGGTCGTAACTACGCCGAAATGATTGTCACGTTATTCCTGATGAAGCGACCGCCTCGCTCGATGAGCCCTCGGAGGCTGCGCGCTGTACCGTTTGCTGACCGAAAAATTGCCGGCGACCACCATCGTCTCGATCGGCCACCGCTCGACGCTGCAACGCCTTCCATCAGCGCAACATCGTGCGCTGGTCCGCGAGGCGATCGATTCGCGCTAGCAGGAGGTGAGGAGCGGCCGGCCAGCTGGCAGTCCCCGGCGGGCTGAGCTAGTAGCGCAGACGCCTGCGGCCATTGCTGGCGACTGAGGCTCCCGGCGGTGCCGATCTCCAGCACATGGTGGAGGTGGCGAACGGGATCACCGCCAGCGGATAGTGGGCGGCGACCGAGAACGCCATTCCCGATCGTGGCGTGCGATCGCGGCGCGCCGCCCAATCCAGGCCACCGCGCCAGCCAGGATGCTACGGTGGTCCATTGCGGGCGACGTCTGCCTTCGCCGCCGCCGCCAATCCCATTTCATCCGGCAGCACTCCGAAACGAAAAGGGCGGCAGATCGCTCTGCCGCCCTTCGATCCCGTTGAGGAAGCTCTTACTTCAGGTTGGTGATCGCGGTCAGGTCAGCCGGAGAGCTTGGCGATACCGGTCGCGCCGCACCAGCTGGAGCCGAAGCCGCCCGGGTTGATCGGCGTGAAGCTGCCGTCGAACCTGGCGGTGTGATCGCTGGTGAAGGCGTTGCAAGTCACCCTTCGACAGGTTGGTGTCGGAGTAACGAAGGTCCAGCGTGAACACCTTGTAGGTGAAGCCGATGCCGATATTCCAGGTGTTGTAGCTCGGCTCCTGGAATACCGTCCGGGAACAGGCCGCCGCCAAGCGGGCTGGCAGCGTCGTGCCGTAGAAGACGTCCGATTACCGAGCCACTGACGGCCGAACTCGCCGGAGATGTACATGCCGATGCCAGCAGGTGCCGAAGGTCGTCGAGGGCGCGGTCCACTTGCCGGTGATCGAGGCGTAGTTGCCCCAGGCGCCGAGGTTCAGGAAGTTCGGCGAATAGTACTCGTTGACGCCGACCGCGAACTGGTCGTTGATGGTGATGTTAACCTTGGCGTAGCCTTCGTAGAAGCTCGCGCTCTTCTTGGCGAAGTTGCCGTTGATCGGCAGGCCGCCGATGGCGGATCGATGCCTGCCGAGTTGATCGCGCAGTTCGCCTCCAGCCGAGATTGCCCTGCAGCCAGGGATGCGATGGCGATCGAAGCACTGTCCGCCCGGATAGAGGTAGCCCCAGACACCGAAGTCGAAGGCGAACATGCCGACGGTCGGGCGGATACCGCCGTAGATGTCGATTTCAGCCGCGGCGCGGTTCGGGGAACGAGATGCTCTCGCCGGCGGCGCCGATATAGAGCTGGACGTCCTTGGTGATGTTGTAGCGCGGCTCGAAGTAGGCGGCGACCGACGGCTTGTGGTTGGACTGGGTGATGCCGCGGAACACGTAATCGTTCATGAGCGCGGCGCCGAAGGCGAAATCCCAGGGATCGAACGGCGGGCGGCGGCGGCGCCTTGACGGCCTTGACGCCGCATGTCCGCGGCCAGTGCCGAGCCCGATACCACTGTCAGCGCCGTTGCCAACAAAGCCAGTTTCTTCATGACGATCCCCATCACTTTCAAAAACAGTCCAGCTCCGGCCCCCAGGGACTAGCGATTACCGACTGCAACCAAATGCCGCGGCCAATCTGGAACGCGCTCACCATGCAGGTGAAGCCAAAAAGACGAGCATGTGCCGACTTTTTGGGCGTTCTGCCCGTTTGGAGGAATGTTGTTGGCCGGTGTTGCATTCCACACAATCTCAGCGGCCTCCCGTGCTGGATGACACGTCTGGAACCGGACAAACACGGACGAGTTGCGCGGCGGCTTCCGATGGACTGCCCGGCAGCATCGCAGAGCTTCCGCGCACGGATCCGCGCCGGGAGAACGCCAAGACAGCCGCAGCGGACCGCTGCGGCTTTCCAAGTCTGGCTTGCGGTGGTTCAGTACGCTCAGACGTCCTCGGAACCTCGCCGCGCCTCTGACTAGAGGCGCCGAACTCGGACCCGCCCAGCTCTGCGCCGGCGCCGGGCTCCGGCGCGGGTTCTGGCGGCGGCGCCGAGGTGGGAAGCAGCGACCTTCTTTGCGCGGCGCTCTTCCTGGCTGCTTTCTTCGCGGGCGGCGTTTCTTCGAGCCGCCTTCTGAGGCCGCCTTTCTTGGCGGACTTCGTGGCGGACTTTTTCGCGTCGATTTCTTCTTGGCGGACTTCTTCGCGTATTTCTTCGTCGGCCTTCTTTGCCGTCTTCTTCGACGACTTCTTCGCTGACTTCTTCTTCGCCACTACGGCTTTCTTGGCCTTTTTGGCCTTCTTGCCCTTCTTGCTCTTCTTCGCTTTAGCCATCGTGATCCTCCTGTTGCCGCTAGAGTCCAGTGTCCGTCGAGCGCTTCGAATAATCCGCCTAGCTGGATCGGGATGACGCTTCTTCGAAGCGTCCTCCCGCTCTACCCTCGGTCTTCGCATGATCCTTTCGGAAGACTGGTGCGCCCGCCTGCTGTCTGAAATGCGGGCAAGCCTTGCCGGATCACGCCCGAGAGGCCGGTCGATCAGTTCAATCCTGGCCGGGGACCTCCTGTCGCCCAATCGAGAAGCTCAATCGTGTGCACCACAGGAACTGACGTACCGCCGGCAATCTGAACCATGCATCCAATATTGCCCGCAGCGATCATGTCCGGTTTGACTGTCGCAATATTGGCGACCTTGCGATCGCGCAATCTGCTCGCAATGTCGGGCTGGAGAATGTTGTAGGTCCCCGCCGAACCGCAACACAAATGGCTCTCAGGCACATCTTTCACCACGAATCCATTCTTGGAAAGCAATTCTTTCGGAAGCGCTGTGATTTTCTGTCCGTGCTGCAGCGAACAGGCCGAGTGATAGGCGATCGTGATGTCGCTTTGCATGTGCCGTTGGAGCTGAGATCGATGCCGGCGAGAAACTCCGTGATGTCCTTTGCCAGCGCCGAAATCTTGCGCAGCCGGCGCGGCGAAATCGCGGTCCTCGCGCAGCATGAAACCGTAGTCCTTGATCGACGGTGCCGCAGCCCGATGTCGTCACCAGGATGGCGTCGAGGCCGCCTTGTTCCGCTTCCTTTGCCAGCACGTTGATGTTGGCGCGGGCGCGCGCCAGCGCGTCGCCGTCATGCCCGAGATGATGGGTGAGCGCGCCGCAGCATTGCTCGTCCCTGACCAGCACGACCTCGATGCCGTGGCGCGTCAGCACGATTGATGGCGGCCTGGTTGATGCGCGGCGCCAGCACCTGCTGGGCGCAGCCCTGCAGCAGCGCGACCCGCCCGCGCCGCGCGCCGACTGGCCGGGAAAACGCTGCCGCGCGGCTGGCCCCGGCGGCGGCAGGCTGTCTGGCGCCAGCGCCAGCATCGCCTTGATCCGCCGCAGCAGGGTCGGCGACCGCCGACGCCTTCGGCGTCGGCAGCAGGGCCGCGAACGGCCGGCCGAGCCGCGCCAGGATCATGCTCGGCGCGAAACAGCATCCGGCCGCGGCAGCACCCGAACGCCAGCACGGCGCGCAGCAGCCGTTCGGTCAGCGGCCGCGAATAGTCCCGTTCGATCCGGACCCGCGCCTGGTCGACGAGATGCATGTAGTTCACGCCCGACGGACAGGTGGTCATGCAGGCGAGGCAGGACAGGCAGCGGTCGATGTGCTTGACCACCTCCGGCGTCGGCGGCTCGGTCCTTCTCCAGCATCTCCTTGATCAGGTAGATGCGCCCGCGCGGGCTATCGAGCTCGTCGCCGAGCAGCACATAGGTCGGGCAGGTCGCGGTGCAGAAGCCGCAATGCACGCAGGCGCGCAGGATCTTGTCGGCTTCGGCGATATCGGGATCGGCCAGTTGCGCGAGGCTAGAATTCGGTCTTCATGTCGCGGCTCCCCGCGCCATCCGGCCGCGGTTGAGGATGTTCTTGGGATCGAAGCTGCTGGCGGACGCGTTCGCTCGAGCGCGCGCAAGCCCGCCCGGCTTGCGGATGGAACACATCGACATTGCGCCGGACCTGCTCGGTGGCCCGGATCAGCGTGGCGTGGCCGCCCGGCGGCATCGACGCGCTGGCGCACCAGCGCGGCCTGCGCGTCCGGCTTCGGCGGCAGCGCCGCCCAGATCAGCCCGCCGCCCCAGTCGTAGATCACGTCGCCGCCGGTCTCGCGCGCCAGCGCCTGGCCGAGCGCGCCGCCGGAAGCCGGCGGACAGACGATCCGCCACACCGGCCAGGCGCCGAGCGCGCCGCCGGCCGCGAACGGCTGACGTCGCGGACGCGAACTCCAGACCGCCAGCGGAAGCGGCGTCCTCAAGCATTTCCGCCGGCGCCGAACGGCGCCAGCAGCCTTGCGAGCGACGCCGCCGCGATGTGCCGCCGAGGCCGCGATGCCCTCCAGCCGCAGCAGGGTGACCGCCTGGCCCGGCCGACGCCGCGCCGGCCAGCGCGCCCGCCGCCGGACCGAAACGCCGAATTCGGCAGATGCGCCGCGCCGAGACGTCGAATGGCGAGCCCAGCGCCGCCGTCATCGCCCGGTTGGCGGTGACGTCATCGAGCCCGCGCAGCATCAGCGTGCGCTCGCTCTCCGGCTTCGGCATCACCTTCAGCGTCACCTCGGTCATGACCGCGAGCGTGCCCCACGAGCCCGCCAGCAGCTTGCAGAGATCGTAGCCGGTGACGTTCTTCACCACCTTGCCGCCGGTCTTGAAGCTGTCGCCGAAGCCGGACACCGCATGCGCGCCGAGCAGATGGTCGCGGACGCCGCCGGCCTTGATCCGGCGCGGGACCGGCGAGGCCGGCGCCGATCATGCCGCCGATGGTGCCGATCGCCGGGCGTGCCCGAGCAGCAGCGCGGTGTCGACCGGCTCGAAGGCGAATTGCTGGTTCTTGGCATCGATCAGCGACTGCACGTCGCGCAAGCGGCGCGCCCGCCTGCGACCGTGATGATCAGCTCGTTCGGCTCGTAGGAAGATGACCGCGTTCAGCGCCGGACAGATCGAGCAGCGCGTTGGTCGCCATCGGCTGGCCGATCGCGCGCTTGAGCCATGGCCGATGATCTCCAGCGGCTGCTCGCTCGCGATCGCCGCGCGCACCACCTCTTCGACGTCCCTGGCGTCACGCATCCTGGGCGGTATCCATCTCAGACCTACGACAATCGCGCGCAGCGGTGATTTCCGTAAACACGCGCCGACGCCATGAAACTGCCGATAGCCGCGCGTCGTTGGCGCCCTGTGGAATGCTTCAGCCATATCGCGTCATCGGCGTCATGATCCGAAAATCTTCCGCGGCAACCTTCTGGAAATCACGGATCGCCGCGCGCAACCGCCTGCCCGACGTCACTACGCAACTTCAAAAGCTTCCAGCCCCCAAAGCGGGTAGCGAGATTCAATCCCCGAAACTCGGGCCTCGCGCCGCGAACAGGCTCCTCTCTCGTCCCGGCAGGCCCCGTTTGCAACAGTTGCGATAGCGGTAGGGATCTCGCGGATCCCGGCAATATAATGCGCGTCACCACGTCGACACGTGAATACGTATGATCGATAACGATACGTGCATTATGCATAACCAACGGGGCATAATAACAACTCGGGCGATGCCTTTGCAAACTGGAGTTACAGCACCGCTTATGGAGCAGCACCGCTTACGGAAACTATGCGAGCCGGCTACGCGTTCCCGCTTGACTCACACATATCTCGGCGGTTATGCGTCAATCAATAGCCAGAAGGTTATCGATCCCAAATGCCGAACGCCCACGATGTGCTCTTCAGAACGCTCGCCGATCCGACGCGACGGGCCATCTTCGAGCGGCTGTGCCGCGACGGAGAGCAGACGGTCGGGGCCCTGACGGCTCGGGCCGGGGTCTCGCAACCGGCCGTCTCAAAGCATCTCGGGGTCCTGAAGCAGGCCGGGCTGGTGCGCGACCGCCACGAAGGTCGCCAGACGCACTATAGCGCGCAGCTCGGCGCGCTGGCCCCGCTGATCGACTGGACAAGCCAAATGGCCGGGTTCTGGCAAAGCCGGTTCGACCACCTCGAAGATCTGCTCAAAAGGATGGACCAATGAGCAATACCTGCGACCGAAACGCTCTCCGTCGTTGTCGAACGGGAGATACCTTTTCCGCCGGAAAAGATCTGGCGCGCGCTCACGCAACCACACCTGATCGAGGAGTGGCTCATGAAGAACGACTTCAAGCCTGTCGTGGACCACCGTTTCAATCTTCGCGCAGACTGGGGCGCTGTCGACTGTCAGGTCCTGGCAGTCGAGCCGAACAAAACGCTGTCTTACACGTGGGCGTGCCTATGGTCTCGAGAGTGTCGTCACTTGGACTCTCACCCCGACGAGCACGGGGACCCACCTGCGCATGGAGCAGTCGGGCTTCCGGCCGGATCAGCAGCAGGCCTATCCAGGGCGCCAAATACTGGCTGGGCAGAAATTCTTCGCAGGCCTCGAACGCGTGGTGGAGGCCTGTCATGAGCGGCGCCCTCGCCGTCGCGCTACCAGCCCGTGCTCGTCGCGCTGCACTGGTTGCTCGCGCTGATGATCATTGGCCTTCTGTGCCTCGGCTTCTTCGTGCTTGCGGATATGCCGAACACCGATCCGAGGAAACCTCGATATCCCGGTGTGGCACATGTCGGGCGGCATGTTCGTGCTCGTATTGATGATCGTGCGCGTCATCATCCGCATATGGAGCGCCCGTCCGGCAACTGCGACGATCAGGTTCGTCCCTGCTCGACCAGGCTGGCCTCGATTGCGCACCAAGAGCTTCGTACGTGATCGTGTTCTTGATGATCGCCACCGGATGGTCAACCGGGTGGCTCATCAGCGGCGTGTTCCAGCCCGATGGCGAGACCACTGCCCGACACTTTCGCCGTGTTCCCCACGTTCCAGGCCCATGCGGTGCTTGCAACGCTGCTGACCATTCTGATCGCGGCGCATATCGCGGCCGCGCTCCTACCATCAGTTCGTGCTGAAAGACGGCCTTTTCCGCCGCATGTGGTTCGGCGAACGCACGATCGTTCCCGCAGAAAATAGAAGAAGTGGTCACAGACCGCTTCGCCAGGCGTGAGAAAGATCCAATGAATCCATCGGAACGTATCGACCAGCTGATCGCAGAACTCACGGACTGGCGTGGCAAAACGCTCGCCAGCGTCCGCAAGAGCATCCTTGCGGCCGACCGGGAGATCATCGAGGAATGGAAGTGGATGGGAAGCCCGGTGTGGTCTCGCGACGGAATGATCGCGGTCGGCAACGCCCACAAAGACAAGGTGAAGCTTACCTTTGCTCACGGCGCGAGCCTCCCGGATCCCGACAAGCTCTTCAACGCGGGCCTCGAAGGCAACGCGAGACGAGCGATCGATTTTTTCGAGGGTGACAAGATCAATGAGCGCGCTCTGAAAAATCTCGTCCGTGCCGCCATTGATTACAATCAGCGCAAATTGAAGAAAGAAAGCGCCTGCGGGCGCTCGAGCGAAAGTACGCAAAAGCAAAAAGACATGAGGCGACGGCTTTCTTCTCGCAGTTGCCTCGCTGTCCGCAGTCCGCCGCTTCGCAGCGCGTGAGGAAGCATTCTCTGAGTCAGAGCCCAGCCAATACGCGCCAACCAGTCTGCAAACAGCGTCCTGAGAACCTGCGGAATGCCGGGAAACGCCAGCTTGCCGCCGTGCACATGGACGCGGCTCGAGCTCGGCGCAGCGGTGCAGGGTCGGAAACACTTTGCCGGGATTGAGCAGGCCCTGCGCGTCGAACGCGCATTTCAGCCGCTGCTGCTGGTTGAGGTCGATCTCGCTGAACATCTCCGGCATCAGGTCGCGCTTCTCGATGCCGACGCCATGCTCGCCGGTCAGCACGCCGCCGAGCTCGACGCAGACGCGCAGGATGTCCGCGCCGAAGGCCTCGGCCCGCTCCATCTCGCCCGGCTTGTTGGCATCGTAGAGGATCAGCGGATGCAGATTGCCGTCGCCGGCATGAAACACGTTGGCGACGCGCGAGATCGTATTTTGCCGAGAGATCGCGGATGCGCGCCAGCGCCTCGGCAGCGCGCCGCGCGGGATGGTGCCGTCCATGCAGAGATAGTCGGGCGAAATCCGCCCGACCGCCGGGAAATGCCGCCTTGCGGCCGGCCCAGAACAGATTCGCGCTCGGCCTCGGAGGTGGAAATCTGGCAGGTGGTCGAGCCGCAGCCTTGCGCGATCGCCTCGACGCCGCTGGATCAGTTCATCGACTCTCGACGCCGGGACCATCGAGTTCGATGATCAGCAGCGCCTCGACGTCGAGCGGATAGCCGGCGTGAACAAAGGCTTCGGCGGCGTGGATCGCGGGCTTGTCCATCATCTCCATGCCGCCCGGGATGATGCCGGCGCCGATGATGCGCGCCACGCATTCGCCGGCCGCCTCGACCTCGCGCGAAGCCGACCATCAGCGCGCGCGCGGTTTCCGGCTTCTGCAGGATCCGCACCGTGATCTCGGTGATGACGCCGAGCAGGCCTTCGGAGCCGGTGATGATGCCCATCAGGTCGTAGCCGCTATTTTCGGCGGACTTGCCGCCGATGCGCAGGATTTCGCCCGTCATCAGCACGATCTCGCAGCCCAGCACGTTGTTGGTGGTCATGCCGTATTTCAGGCAATGCACGCCGCCGGAATTTTCCGCGACATTGCCGCCGATCGAGCAGGCGATCTGCGACGACGGGATCGGGCGCGTAATAGAAGCCGGCATGCGGCGACCGCCTGGCTGATGGCGAGATTGGTGACGCCGGGCTCGGTCACCACCGACGCGGTTGTCGAAATCGATCTCGCGGATGCGCTTGAATTTGCCCAAGCCCAGCAGCACGCCGTCGGCCAGCGGCAGCGCGCCGCCGGACAGCGAGGTGCCGGAGCCGCGCGGCACCACCTTGATGCCCTGCTCGAAGCAATATTTCAGGACCTGCGACACCTGTTCGGTGGTGTCCGGCAGCACCACGACCATCGGCGGCTGGCGATAGGCCATCAGGCCGTCGGACTCGTAGGGCAGCATTTCGGCCGCGCTGTCGATCACGCCCTCGCCCGGCACGATCGCGCGCAGCGCGGCGACGATGGCGTCGCGGCGATCCAGAACCGCCTGATCGGAAGCCGGCATCATGATGGCCATGCGGTGTCCTCCAGCGGCTGCGCGCTTTATCGATTTGTCATGGCAAATCAAGCACGTCTGGCCCAGCTTTGGGTAGGCCATCCGAAGGTTGGATTGCGCTTGCCTGCAAATGATGAGTTCTCTCCGGGACAAGCCCGCCATGGTGAAACCTGTCAAGCGTTTCGTGGCTTGTCCATTCCAAGCGGGCCGTGCCACAAGCAGTCCGCACCTCACCTGGGAAGAAACGAAGAGCACCACATGAAAACATCGACCTTGAGCGCGCTGGTTGTCGTCACCTCATTGGCCGCGGCATCCGGCGCGCTGGCGCAGGACGCCGCCGCCGGCAAGACCTCGCTTCAACAAATGCCTGGCCTGCCACGCGATCGGCGAAGGCGCCAAGAACAAGGTCGGCCCGGTGCTCAACGGGCTGATGGCCGCAAGTCCGGCACGCGCCGAGGGCTATTCCTACTCCGACGCCAACAAGAATTCCGGCATCACCTGGAACGAGGCCGCATTCCATCGAATACATCAAGGACCCGAAGGCGAAGATTCCCGGCACCAAGATGGCATTCGCCGGCATCAAGAACGAGAAAGAGATCAACGATCTCTGGGCCTTCGTCTCGCAATACGACAAGGACGGGCAAGACGAAGTAACGCTCCGGCAGTGGGGCAAGCGTATTCCTGACCTGATTTCTCCGGCGTGGCGAGTCTGCGCAGCAATCGGTCGATCGCTGGGCTTCAGCGGACGGGCGCGCCGCGCACCCCTTCGGCTTCTGTAAGTGACAATAGCCACTGGTCATCCATGTCGCGTGGAAGACGAGAGCCGGCCAGGAAGGACCAATTGCCCTGGAGTGGGTCCAACCGCCGCTTCGCATCCAGAGTTCCGGCAGCGAGGTGGCCGGAACCGGATGGATCAGGAGCTTACCGGCATAGGCCGTCACCTGGATCGCGAAAATCCAGCCGTAATTGTTGCGGTTTTGCCCGCGGCCCACGGCCTCCGGCATAGGTGATGTGAAGGTTGGGCGCCCGGTAGTCCCGGTGGAGGATCTGTTCCAGCCACGCTCTCGACCCGCACGCCTCGGCCAATGAGAATCGGTCCAAAGAAATTCATTTCGAGAACATGCGCCCGCATGCGCCAAAACTCGAAGTAAGCGATAGCGGCGGCCCGATGGACAGGAAGGTCGTGACCAGGAGGCCGACCAGCACCAGCGGCAAAGGAGACGCGGTCTCGCTGCTGAACGTCAGCGACAATGCGATGCCGGTCGTAAGCACGGCCCAGTTCGTCGTGGTATCTAGGCGCGTGCGCCAGACGGTACTCCGGTACAACTCGCCGCGATAGAGATGGGACAACGCGCGCGATGTCGGCGGCGCTGGACACAGCCCGCCGATCTTCAGTATCGTTCTCGCTCATCGCTTTTCCTCCTGGGTATGGATTACGGGCCGAATTTCCCCACTAAGTCAGGAGCTGCACGACGTGCAGATGTTTGCGGCACAATCGGCTTTGCGTCCGCGTTGCGAGAGCGCGATGACTTCTTCCTCGAGTCGCGATCGCGCTCTATCTTTTGTTTGCGCATGATCTTCCGTGCAAACGCTTCTGCGTTTGTCGCATGGAAAACCGGCATCAGCTTTTCCGGATCAGCGCCTCAGGCCAGCGTATGCACGATCACCGGCCCGGCCATATCGCCGTTGCCGGCCCGGTGGAGCAGCGGCGCGAGGTCCGTTTCAATCCACGCAAGCCGCGCGTTTGTTGGACTCTTCGGCTGCCGCATAATTGTTGAAGAGGCTGATCGCGATCACCGTGTCGTCGGGCGCATAGACCACGTAGTAGCCCATGAAACCTTCGACATCGCTGATGATCGGAATGGCGCCTTCCTTGATCCGGCGAGCCAGCTCCTCGGCCTGACCGGCCTTCGCCTTGCCCTGACGAATAGCGGCGTGCACATGGCGCTCTCCCTCACGGTAAGCTGCCCAAAATCGCAACCGCATTCATACCCATGGCGGGCGGGACGAGCAGCGGAATCCCGCTTGTGCCGAACCGTACCCCATCCGGTGTCGGCAGGCCATCTCAGTACCTTGCGGCTGCCGTCTTCCGGCATCGCGCCGATCATCGCCCCGATCTCGGCGACCACGAGATCCGGCACGGCCTGCTCACCATATGACCTACCCGGCAGCACGATCAGTCTGGCGTTCAGGGCTACCGCCGCGAGCGGGCTGCGAGTGGATGTTGGTCGACACCGTCTTGTCGGCGTCGCCGGTGATGATCGTGATCGGCGTCTGTGATATTGGCGTAGCGCGGCGCCTGCTCGGCCACCGCCGCCTTCAGCGTCACCAGGTCCGCGTGCGTTGGCGATGAATTCGCGGGGGCGCAGCAATAGCGGCGTGGCGCGGATCCTTCACGAAACCGCCGGGCATGGTCTGCGGCGCGAACGCGCCGCGCGTCCCGGCCTCAGCGAAGAAATCAGTCCGAGCGGCAGCGTGATGAGTATAGGCCGAGCAGCGGACCGACCACCGGCGTCGTCAATGAGCTCGTTGTATCGCCCGACGCCGCCCGGCCAGGAGATAGGCGACCGGCGCCAGCATCACCGAGGCCGGCGACGCGGCTTCGGGTGATCCAGCGCGATGCGCAGCGCCGAGCGCACCGCTCCAGGAATGCGCCACGAAGATCGCCCGGCTCATGCCGAGTTTTCCGAGCGCCTCGAATCGATCATCCTGCCCTGCACGGCTGGGCGTCGGATCCGAAAGGTCGCGCGCGTGCTCCAGCCATGGCCGGGACGGTCGATCAGGTATGACGCGGTGACGGGGTTCGCCAATCGCTCTCCGAGCGGCTGCCGCATCACCTCGAGATCTGAGCTCGCGCCATGCAGCATCACGATCGGCGGCGAGGCGGCGTCGCAGCGGGCCGATATCGCGACGACACGCAACGTCGCGCCCGAAGACCTCGATCATCTCGCCTTGCGCCGGGATGAGCGCGCTGCAGCAGCAGGGACGCCAGCCTTGCGTGGCCAGCGCGAGAACAACTCCAGCGCCGCGACGACAATCACATGTCAGCATCGAAATCGTCCGGATGATCTTGCGCACCGGCGAGCTACGGCCCCGAGCGGTGCAGGTTGCGCGGATGTCCTCGTCTCTGACGAGTCCCGATCACTCTGCCGGCACCCGAGAAGGTTTTCCACAGCACGCCGGCCCTGTGGATAGCGGGTTCATACGCGCGTCATCGGCATTTTTATACAGTCGCGCCGGCATTTTGCCACGAAGGCCCCTGCTTGATCAGGATGAAACGCGCCCGACCTGTCCACGCAATCCACAGGAACCGGGAACGGAACCAGAGGTTCACAAAGGAACATTCGGAGGGACGTGCAATGAATTCCGATCCAAGCCAAGCGGTCATCGACCGGATCGTGGCAACCTGCAATGGCGATATTCGCGGAGCGCTGAAAGCCTTGCTGCTTGTCAGACTGAGCAGCTGGAGGCTGAGCTCCAGCAGTTCTATGCGGCGGCGGCCCCGGGGATGAACTCGAACGCGGCGGCCGGCTCCCGCACCAATCGGGTTTGCCCTGATCTTCTGCTTCGGTGGCCGAATTTTCCTTCTTCGGCCACGCATTGATCGTCGAGCGGGCGAGCTTGGCAGTCGTCCTTCGAATTATACGGACCGGACCCGAACCAGATATTGCCGCCGACTTGCGCGTTGATGACGGGATTGCTGGTCACGATCTCGCAATCGTTGGTGGCCCGATTGCCGACCACCCAATGGCGCCCGTCGGCAAGACGAGGCCGCCCTGCTCGCGACGATCATCAGCGCCGGCCAGCAGCAATGATTTCATGGTTTCGCGCTCCTGCTCGGAATCTAGGCCCAGCAAGCCCGCGTTTGCGAGGAAGGTTCCGCCTGCGATGAACTGCCGGAGATCCTGGTTAACCGCGAAAGATCAGATATCGCGGCCTTCGACCTTTTCGGTGAGCGACTTGACCAGATCCGGCACCTTTTCCCAGATGCGGGTTCACCGCCAGGGCTTTGCGGAACGCGTCCAGCGCGCGCTTCTCGTCACCGATCTCCTGCATGATCATGCCGAGCCCGGCGAGCGCGCCGAAATGGCGGGGTTCACGGATCAGGACCTGCTGGATGTCCTCGAGCGAGCGGGTGTAGTCGTTCCTGAGATAATAGAATCGTCGCGCGCCTGTTCCATCCCTCGATGTAATCGGGGCGCAGCTTGACCACGGCATCGAGCAGTTTCAGCGCGACGTCGACCTGCTGGGCGTCCATCGCGGCCTTGGCGCGCATCATCAGGAGTGCCGCCGTATCGCTCGGCGTCTGCAGCCAGACCGCCCAGATCCGCGCTTCCACGTGCTTGGCGCTGGCTTCATCGGGCGCCGCCTTCAATGCGCCGAGACAGGAAGTCCAGGCCGCGGGTGCGATCGGCACCGACCTTGGGCAGCTTGCTCGGGGCTTCCGGTAATTTCTTCTGTAGCCTTGGGCGGCGGAATGACGCCGAGGATCATCCTCGGCGAATGCGACACCAGGCGCCGCAACAATCGCCACAGCGAGGATCATCAGTCGGAGGTTCCGCAGTCCCGGGAATCTCAAAGCCATGGGCGAAGTCTAGACGCACGAAAATCGCGCTGCAAAGCAGCGCGATGTCAAAGACCTGTGAAGCGGACGATTTTGCGCCAAGTCCGGGCAGGATCAGCCGAGACCCATCAGCCCTGACGGGCCTTGAATCGGCGCTGCACCTTGTTGATCACGTAGATCCGGCCCTTGCGACGGACCAGACGGTTGTTGCGGTGGCGGCCCCGCAGCGATTTCAGCGAGTTACGGACCTTCATGGAACAATCCTGACGTGTTGAAAGGCCGTGCTGGAGCCCGAACCTGATCAGCTGCCAAAAGTGGCAAAATGAGATTAATCCCCGCCAGCGGCCCTGCCGCCCGGGACGGGGCGGTTTCTAAGCCATGGAACGGTTAAATGTCAATCCAAATGGTCCGTGTTTGGGGCTCCATCGTCCCCGGCCCGGCCGCTCCGCGCCGACGGTTCCCTCCTGGAATCGCCTGGCAAATTCAATCCGGCTAGACCCCACACAGGCGTCCGGACCCCGGCTGTGTACCGCGATTTCACTCGCGGGAGCTAGAATTGCACGAAGCTGGCCGTCCCATGCCATCGCAGGGACAGGTAACCGAGTCTACCCGTGCAGCGGAATGACCGAAAACCGATGGAGCGTCGTGATGCCTTCCGCGGTGACGTTTTACGGAATTGGACGGGGGCAAATTAGCGTGCAGGAGCAGAAGGCTGAACGTCGTCGATCCGAGGTCGATCGTCAGGTGAAGCACGACGGTAACCAGCGTCCCGATATGCGTCTGCAAGGTCTTGATTTGGTCGCCTGAGAAATTCCAAGGCGTCCGTGATGGGTGAGCTGCGGTTGCCCCTGCAGGCTGGTCGTCGAATAGGTAACGTGGATGCCGCCGCCGGAGAGATCGTAACGATCGGGTTTGTATTGGCCAATGATAGTCACCTTTTCATGCTCTGGAATTCGAGCAATTGGGGTTGCGTTATCACGCCATAATCACCCAAGCGCTATGAAATGCCTCACACACCCGGCGCGACGGGGCCCACACGATTTCTGCGCGATCAGCCAGGCGAATTCAGCTCAGCGGGAATTCGACCATGGCCTCGCCGGTGGCGACCTTCTCGCCCGCCTGGTTGCGCACCATCACGTCGATCAGCACCCAGCGCGACTTCGTCGGTGGCCTGTTTCGATTTCGACGATGCCGATCGGGCTGGATGGTGTCGCCCGGGCCGCACCGGCTTGACCCACCTGCGTTTCCAGGCGGCGATGGATGGCGCCCGGCGGATAAGGCCCAGTCGGTGATCATCCGCGAGATCAGACCGAAATTGTTCATGCCGTGCATGATGATGCCGCCGAAATTGGTCTTGCCGAAATCGCCCTTCATATATTCGTCGTCGAGATGCAGCGGGTTGTAGTCGAGCGAGGCGTCGCAGAACAGGCGGATGGATCTCGCGGCTGAACCGCGAATTTCGGCCCGTCGATGGCGTCGCCGGCGTTGAGGCTTTCGAACGTGGTCGTCATGACTCGCTCCTCCCCTCACATGCGGCCGGATGGTCCAGCCGCGGCCCGAGCAGATCACCTCGCCGTGCTGGTTGAAGAAGACATTGTCGTGCACCACGAACAGCCGCTCGCGCTTGATGAACTTGTCGAGCGCGCGGGCCTGCAGCGTGATGACGTCGCCGGGCCGCGCCGGAATGTTGTAGCTCCAGGACTGCCCGGCATTGACGGTGCCGGGCTAGCGCATCCAGTCGTCCGCCGGCGTGCAGGAGAACATCAGGAGGATGTGGATCGACGGCGGCGCGATCAGCCCGCCATAGACGGGTGGTCTTCGCGTAGGCCTCGTCGAAATAGATCGGATGAGTCTTCGCCGACCGATGCTGCAGTAGAGCTCGATCGCTTCCCTGCGTCAGCGTGTAGGGGATGGTCTTGCGCGGCTCGCCGGGGACGATGTCGTCCCAGACCTTCCGCAGATTGGCGTCTTTCCAGAAATCGGTCTCGAAGGCCTCCGCCTGCGCCATCGCCATCCTCCCGTTTGCCGTCGCTATTGTTTCTGCCGCCTTGCGGAATTTGTTATATAGTATAATCAATTTTCCAAAGCGAAAATCAAGTCGAACACTGCCGGGAAACCCAGATGGCCAAGCTGAAGCTGCCCAATATCGAAGACGTCGTGGCGATCGACATCCACACCCATGCGGAAGAGCCCTGCGGCATGCATGGCGACGACGGCTATGACGATTTCCAGGCGCAGATGGCCGAATATTTCAAGTCGCCGAACAAGCATCCGCCGACGGTGCCGGAGACCGCGGCGTACTACCGCTCCAAGAACATCGCGGCCGTGATCTTTCCGGTCGATGCCGAGCGCGAGACCGGATTCCGCCGCTACAGCAATTACGAGATGCTGGAAGTCGCCGCCGACAATCTCCGACGTCCTGATCCCCTTCGTCACGCATCGATCCGCACAAGGGCAAGCTCGGCGTGCGCGAGGCGCGGAAGCTGATCGAGGAATACGGCGTCCGCGGCTTCAAATTCCATCCGACCATGCAGGGCTTTTATCCCAACGACCGGCATGGCCTATCCGCTGTATGAGGCGATCAACGATGGCGGCGCGATCGCGCTGTTCCACACCGGGCAGACCGGCGTCGGCAGCGGCATGCCCGGCGGCATGGGGATGCGGCTGAAATATTCCAACCCGATGTACATGGACGACGTGGCGGCGGATTTCCCCGACCTGAAGATCATCCTCGCGCACCCGTCGTTTCCCTGGCAGGAAGAGGCGCTGTCGGTCGCGACCCACAAGCCGAACGTCTATATCGACCTCTCCGGCTGGTCGCCGAAATATTTTCCGCCGATCCTGGTGCGCTACATCAACTCCATCCTGCAGGACAAGATGCTGTTCGGCTCGGACTGGCCGGTGATCACGCCGGACCGCTGGCTGGCGGATTTCGCCAAGCTCGAGATCCGCGAGGAGATCAGGCCGAAGGTGTTGAAGGCCAACGCGCGCAAGCTTTTGAATATCTAGCTCACCCATCGGACGAGTGCTGCCACGTGACCATCAAAGCCGTCGTGTTCGATGCCTATGGCACGCTCTACGACATTCAGTCGGTCGCCGCCGTCACCGAGGAGGCGTTTCCCGGTTACGGCGAGATCATCACGCAGGTCTGGCGCATCAAGCAGCTCGAATACACCTGGCTGCGCTCGCTGATGCGGCGCTACGAGGATTTTTCCGTCGTCACGCGCGATCTCGCTCGCCTACACGCTGCGCTGCCTCGGGCTGAAATACGACGCCGGCCGCGTTCGACGCGCATCATGGACAAATATCTGCATCTCGATCTCTATCCGGATGCGCTCGCCGCGCTTGCGGCGCTGAAGGATCGCAAGCTCGCCATCCTTTCCAATGGCAGCCCCGACATGCTCAACGCGCTGGTGACGCAACAGCGGACTCTGACCGGCGTGCTCGATGCCACCATCAGCATCGACTGCCAAGAAGATCTTCAAGCCGAGCCCGGATGCCTACACCCTGATCGAATCGACGCTTCGACGTGCCGCCCGCCGGAGGTGCTGTTCGTCTCGTCGAACCCGTGGGACGCCTGCGGCGCCAAGGCGTTCGGCCTCAACGTCGCCTGGATCGAGCGGGTGACGCCGGAGGCGATGGCGCTTGCCTGCGTCAAAAGCGACCTGGCTGCCGCCGCTGACGATGTTCAAGGCGATCCGCACCCAGATGGACGAGCTCGGCGCTGGAGCCCGACCATCGCATCCACGCGCTGTCAGAACTGCCCAGACTCTGAACGCGAATCCCGGAGCATGAGGCCTTCAACATGAGTCTTGAATCCGTCCGGGCCTTCTTTGCCGAGAAGGCGCCCGATATTGCCGGTGATCGAATCGCCTGATGAGTTCCGCGACGGTGGCGCTGGCGCGCCGAAGCCTACGGCGTCGAGCCGGCACGGATCGCGAAAACGCTGAGCTTGCGGATCGGCGAGCGCGTGGTGCTGATCGTCGCCAGCGGCACCTCGCGGATGGACAACAAGAAGGTCAAGGCGTTGTTCGGCGGCAAGCCGAAGATGCTCGGCGTCGACGAGGTCGCCGAGATCACTGGCCACGAAGTCGGCGGCGTCTGTCCGTTCGGATTGAAGACGCCGCTGCCGGTCTATTGCGACGAGTCGCTGAAGGCGTTCGACGTGGTGGTGCCGGCCGCGGGCTCGACCCACAGCGCGGTCGCAGATCACGCCATGCGCGGATGGCCGAACTGGCCATCGGCGGAATGGGTCGATGTCTGCGAGCATCCCCGATCCGGCAAGAAGCGCCGGCGCCTATTCGTCATCGTCGTAAGGCTCTGGGCTGGACCGGCTGGCGGCTGTACGAGGCTGCGTGGCCCGAGCACGCGGCGCGGGTTGCGGCTACTATCGGCGCGCGGCGCTGCCTGCGGCGGCTGGGCTGTGGCGCTCTTTTTCGAACACCGCGCGGCAACCGCTCGAGGCTGCGGCTTATTCTGCCGCAAACTTACGCCACGATCGCGCTCACGTCCGGCATCTGATCGCTGCAAAGGCGCCAGACATCGGGCGTGCAGGCCATCCGCTTGTTCCAAGGTTCCGCGATATTCTTCCGCGGAAGCCGGATTCTGAATGGCGATGCCGCAGCCGATCGATAGCACGGCGGCTCGGGACAATTCGCTTCGTCTGCATGTCCGGTCCTTTCGTCAAGCAAGCTGGTGCACGCGAGCATTTCCTGCCGCGACACGCAAGCACGCAGATGAATGAGACCGGCCAAGGTTCGCGCAGCACAATAAATTGTGAAGGAACTCGGCTATTCGACCTTGCCGATCTTCTTCACCGCCGCGGCGCGTGTCGCCAGGTGAAACGTGCATCCGGGCAGGGAGATTAAGCGAGATCGAACGCGGCGTATTTGAAACACCTGAGGCATTTATCACAAACTCAGTGTGTAGTTGCTACCGGCGCCCCGCCTGTTGCATGGTGTCGTTCATTGATTGAGACGCGATCATTTCCGTAAATCGACAATCTGCGAGATTTCCATGGCAGATTTGATCCAGGCAATTTTCGTTACGCCAGGTCTGGCATTTGCACGATTGGGCGGCAGCTCCACGCCTCAATTCGCCTATGACTGGATCGACACGCGCGCCCCGCGAGCCGACGGCGAGACCAGCATCGCGCCGGCCTGGACGATCGCGGTCCAGCCCGACGGTTCGGCTGCCCCCTTCATGCCGGACCAGGTGACATTCACGCGACGGTGACCTGATCCGGCCCGTCGCTCCATTTTATGAAATCTGCGGCACGCGTCGGAGAGACCGGGAGCGCGCCCGCGACCTGGCGCGCGGTGCCGCTGACGCCGGCGCTATTGCAGGTCGTCAACGGCCTCGCCGCTGCCGCGCTGCCGGATGAAGGTCACCGCCAGCAATCTGAAGGCCGCGCGGCGGACCGACAATCCGCAAGCTCGCGTTCGGCACGTTTCCGCCACTGACGATCGGCGCCAACGATAGCTCCCGTGTCGCCATTCTCGGCACCAGGTCCGACAACGGCGCCGACGCCGATGATACCGGCGGGCCACGCAGCGATTCCGCTGGGCAGGCGTGCAGATGCTGCGGAGCATTCACGCAACCGAGCGGCGGAAGCCTGGTCAAGCGCCGTCAGCGTCGAAACGATCCGCTTCCGCTACACGCCGGCGACCGGGCTGTTTTACGGTCCGCCGGAGGCGCGCAGGCCATCCCGCAAAACGGCCGGCCGGCACCTGCGGTTCGTCCCCAAAACGCCTTCCTGCAATCCGAATGCAGGCTGGCGCGGCGCTTCCACGATCGGACTGATCGAACCCGGCGACACCTATGACGTGATCAACCAGCGCCGAAATCCCAACCCGCAACAGGGTGCGGGCGTCGGGCCCCTCGCGTCGTCGTCGACGACACCTGCGGGAAGTCCATTTCGATATCTCACTGCAGCGCGGCGCAGCGCTGCCGACGTTGACCGCCAAGTCGTGGCGTTCGTCGGTCCGCCGGATTTTGCGCCCGATCGGCGCCCGTTCCTTTTCGACGGCCGACGAGCTGAACGATCGCGAAGCCGACGCAGCTGCGCGCAATCAAGCGCTGGGCGACGACGATCTCGACCGCTGGGTCAACGATATCTCTCGAGCGCATCTACGAGACGGTTTCCTTGTTCAATGTGGATCTTTACCGCCGCCGACGAGCTGCCGGCCTGCCCACCGGCGAAACTGAGGACGAACGACTATCGATGCCGGCGCGCGCGACAGGCCGACCCGCGCGATGGGCGGCCATCGATGCCCTGCGCAACCAGCTCTACAAGCTGCCTCCGCCAAACGACCAGGAACCGCTTCCACTCAGCGAGCAGGCGCGAATGCGGCATCGCGCGCTGTCCGATCTGCAAAAACCTGATCGAACTCGTCTCGCTCGACCCGAGACCGCCTCAAGACCCTGGTGCGGCCGCCGTTCGAGATCGAGGACTTCGAAAGCCCGCTTGGCGACGTCGATGCGCATGCCGCTTCCGCTTCATGCGCCAGTCCAACGCCCAGCCATTGACCCTGGCGAACTGGCAATATGACCTCTTGATGCGCCTGGGTCGATCGCGTCATCGAGCGGTTGCGAGCGGCGACGCTTGCGCTTCCCGGCGCGCCCGGCGCCCCGAAAGCTTTCGGCCTCCGCCGCGGCAAAGACCGCGCCAGCGATGCTGGCGCGCATCGACGCTGCGGCGGCGGTGCGTGACAAGCTCATCGCAACCATCGAAGCCGATGCCCGCGCGCCCCAGTTCAGGCGATTCCGATCGGCGAGCGGCGAGCACCTGCTGATCGTGCCGCATACGCGCGATTTTCGATCTGCCGCCGGCCATGGCCGAGGCTTCGACGCCGATTCCCGGGACGCCGAGCGGCTCGTCACCATGCTCGGCGAGACCACGGTGCGAGATGCCGATCTCGCCGCGGTCGTCACGCCGGCGCCGCAAAGCCTGTCGCTCAACGTCAGTTCCTCCTGCAACCTGGCGTGCGGCTATTGTTACGCCGACCCGCGGCGCATTTGCCGTGCGGGCAGAGATCAGACCATGACCTTCGAGGTCGCGAGCGCGGCCGTCGCGCGGCTGCTCGCCGGCGCCGACCCTGCCCGACCGATCACGATCGGCTTTCTCGGCGGCGAGCCGCTTGCGCAACCGCAGCCTGATCCAGGCCGTCGTGACCTTCGCCGATTGCCTCGCGCAGCAACGTCGCCTCGACCTGCGCTATTCGATCACGACCAACGGCACGCTGCTTCACGGACGCCGACCTTCGAGCTGTTCCGCAACCACCGTTTCGCGGTGACCGTCAGCGTCGACGGCGATGCGGTCGCCCATGATGCGCAGCGCCCGTTTCGAAACGGCGCCGGCAGCTTTGCGCAATTGGCCAAGCGCGTTCAGCCGCTGCTGGCCGAACCGGGGCTCGCGCAGGTCGCGGCGCGCGCATGACGGTTCGATCCGGCCGCTTCGAGCTCAAGCGTCGGCTGGAGGCCGTCTGGTCCCTGGGCTTTGCCGAAGCCGGCGTGGCGCCGCTGCGGGTAACGGCCGACCATAGCGAATTGAGTGACGACCGCTGGCCGGCCTACCGCGATCAGTTGATCGACGTGGCGCGGGAAGAGCTTGCGCGTGCCGAAGCGCGGCCTGCCAATTCGGCTGACCAATTTCGCGATAGCGCTCAAGCAGATCCATGCCGGCGCGAGTTCACCCTATCCATGCGGCGCCGGCGGCGATTATTTTCGATCGCACCTGCCGACGGCGACTGGTACGCCTGCCATCGTGCGATCGGCGATGCGCGCTATCGTTTGGGATCCCCATCCGCACTCGATGCCGATCGGCGGCGCTCGTTTCTGGCCGAACGGCACGTCCACGCCAAGGTGGACTGCCGGCTGTGCTGGGCCCGCTACCTCTGCTCCGGCGGTTGCCACCAGGAGGCGGAGGCACGAACGGAGGCGAGCTGCGATTTCATCCGCGACTGGCTGGATTTCTGCCTCGCGAGCTATTGCGAGCTGTCGAGCCGCGCGGCCTCAGCACTTTGTCCATCCATCGTTGTCGGGAGCAGGATAATGCGCACCGGTACCGTCCCCCAAACTGATCGCGCGAAACGTAGCCGCGAGGTGCGTCCGTTTTGCCGATGCTTCGGAGCCTCACCCAGACGACGGCGGGAAACCCGGTCTCGACGCGGCTGGAGTCAGAGATCGGCAACTGCTTTCCCGGGCTGGAATGCGACCTGCGCAATCTCGAGCGGCGTTTCTTTCCTTTTCCTCGAAGTCGACATTGGCGATGATCAGATCACCCTGGTCGGCGTCGATACCGACGGGGTGGCACGCGCGGCGGCCTCGAGGCGAGCTCTCGCAGCCAAAGGTCGCGACCTACTCGACGCTGGCAGAATGAGCTGGCGTCAGGGCGTTCCGGTCTTTATCTCGCGCCTTTCCGGCACCTTCGGCGTCCTCGGTTCGCTCGATCTCGACTCTCGCGTCTCCCAGCACCGAGGCCGACTTCCCGCAATCGAGCGCCGGTCCGGGCGGGAGACCCCGGACGCATGGACCGCCGTTCGGCTGTTGACCAGAAGGAACCGACGTCACGCTGTACCTTCGTGAACGACGGCGGATCAGGGAGCAGTTAGCTCTGAGCGCGAAACGCGCGTTATCTCGACGACAACGGCGCACTTTCCGCCGCCTTCCTGCCGGGAGAATAGTCGCAATCACTATGCAGCCCGTGGACCCACGACTTCCGCGATTGCGGCTGCTTCTACTGGGCCTCCAATCATCCCGACATCGTTCAGCCCGTGCTGCCGCCCAACACCCCGCCGAGCCAGCCCTGGAACGCCGCTGTGCCTTAGCAACGCGGAGATCCGCACCATCGATTCGACGCCGCCGGCAATCGCCCGCGAGCAGGATCCGGACGAACTGCGCCACTACGAAATCAACAATCGCTGGCAGGAGCTGCACTTTGTCGTGCGGCCGCCGCGAGATCGTGGCGCCCTTTGTTCAAACGCCAGTTCAGGGTACCCCGTTCGCCGATCGCGCCGAGCTCATGGCGAACCTGAACTATGCGGCCGGCGTGGAGCTTGCGGTGGCGCAGGAATATCTGGCGGCGGCCTATTCGTTGAAGCCCGACACGGACCCCTTCGCTTGGAGCGACGCCGGATCTGCTCGGCGGACGTCAAGGCGGACGCGAGCCGAACTTCTGCGTATCGCCATCGGCGAGATGCGGCACATGCGCGCGGTCAACGACGTGATCCGCGGGCTTCCGGATCCCGGCACATTCGAGCCGGCCCTGCGGGTCGCAAAGCAAGCTGCCCCATCAGAATCCCGCCCCCTTCCGACCGGTGATGCCGCGCGCCGCCGCCACGGCAGGCGATCGCCGATTTCATAGAGATTGAGGGCGCAGTCGACCGGAGCCGATGGACTCTACAACAACATTCTTGCCACCTTGCAATTTCCTCCGGCAGACGTCGCCAGCTTCGTGACCGACGAATGGAAGCAGGCGATCCGTTCGATCATCGCGGAAGGCGAGGATCATTTCGAGACATTCCTCGACATCCAGGAGTGGCTCAGCAATCATGCCGAAACGGATTATCTGCGCTCGCAGGCGCCGCCTCTGCCTCCGGCAGGCAACGCCCCGAACACCGCCTTGCAATCCGCCTATCGCTTCCCTGCTCAACAATCTTCATCACGGGCTATGAAAAGGGACGCTTCCTCGGAGCCAATGAAATCAATACCGCGCGCAACGCCATGGTTGAGCGCCGGCGGCATCGTCGCCAAAGCGGAAGCGGTGGCAAGCCAGAACTTCCTGGTCGCATTCACCACGCCAGCCGACGCACGATTCACGCCGATCGATCCGCCCGGGCAACCGGTCGCCTGACCACCGATGGACCGTCCGAGACCATTGATTGTGCTCGGCTCCGGACCGGTCGGCTTGTTGTCCGCCATTCGCGGGCGACAGCTCGGCCTCGACGTCGAAATCCATGCCAGCGAGCGGCCGCTCTCGCGCAGAACCGCCGCGGGTGGAGTGCGTGCCGGCGCAAGTTATCGCCCTGCTCGTGGAGTTTGGCGTGGATCCGAAGCTTTCGGCGCCGACACGTTGTTCAATGAACGGATCGTGCAATGGTCCGACCGAACCGCCAGCAAGCTGTCGACGCCCGGCGTCGCACACGTTGGACGCCCTGCACTGGATATCGCGCTGCTCGAGACTGCCCTGCGTGCCGGCGCGAGGCTTCATGCCATGCATGCCGTCCGGCCCGACGAATTCAAGCAGCGACACCGGAAAAGGAATGTTGGCTGCTCGACGCAAGCGGCAGATCAGCGGTCACGGCGATACGACGCGTTTGTCCCAGAACGGCCGATCGTCGCCCGCCTGTTCCACGTTCCGACATGGCCGAGCCTGCGCAGCTCAGCCCTGATGATTGCCGCGGGACCAGAGGGATACGCCTATCGGTTAGCCAATGCGGCCACACTGACGATCGGCGTCGTGGGCCGGAAGGAGCTGGTGCGGGGAGACGGCCCGCAGATTGTTGCCCGCGATCGCGGACTTCGCTCCCTGGCTTGTCGAAGATATCTCGGGCAGAATCCATGCAGGCGGGCGGATCGGGACCCGCCAGTGTCCAATGGAGCCATGGCGACGGTACAAGTTTGCCGATTGGCGATGCATGCTTTGCGCGTGACGCTCTGGCGTCGCAGGGCCTGGCCATCGGTTTCAGCGACGCGTTGAAGGCCCTCGCCCAGCCTGACCGGCGTGCCGATGCATCCTTCCATGCGGACCGGCAGCGGGCGATCTGCGTGCATGGCGCTCGCGTCGTCGAGCAGATCAGCAGCAGCCCGTTCAGATCATCGAGCCGTGGATCGAGTACGCCCAATTTCTGTCGGATGTGGCGATCCCAGACGACGACGCCCTGGCGACGACCGCGACGTAAGCGGAAAACCTACTCCACCTTGCCGATTTTCTTCACCGCCGCGATCAGCCGCGCGCTGTCGTCGGCGACGAATTTTGAAAATTCCGGCGCGTCGAGATAGGCGACCGGGCTTCCCGCGGTCTCGAAGGTCTTGATCACTTCCGGCGCCTTCACCGCCTCCGCCATCGCTTCGCGCAATCGCGTCATGATCGGCGCCGGCAGTGCGCTTTGCGCGAACAGGCCGGCCCAGATGTAGAATTCGACATCCTTGTAGCCGAGCTCCCTGAACGTCGGCAGATCGGGAAAGCCCGGGATGCGCTCCGGCGCCCCAGTTCGCCAGCACGCGCATCTTGCCGTCATCGACGTGCTGCCTCAGCGTGCCCGGCGCCGACGCCATGCGCCTGCACCGTGCCGCTCAACAACGCGGTCAATGCCGGACCGGCGCCGCGGAACGGCACGTGCAGCAATTTGATTCCGGCGCTCGCCGCGAACATTTCCATCGCCACGTGGAGCGTGCCGTAGGGACCGGACGAGCCGTAAGGAATTTGCCCGGGACGCTTTTTGGCGTCGTCGACGAACTCCTGCAGCGTCTTCCACGGCGCCGAGGCCGGCACCGCAAGCAATGTGGGATCGGCGAGCACGCGCGCGATCGGTGCGAATTGCGAGACTTCGTACGCCACCGGACGGTCGAACAGCCGGTCGGCTTCGGGCAACACGGCAAGCGACGACAGCGTCATCAACAACGTGTAACCGTCAGGCTCGGCGCGCGCGGCCTGCGCATTGCCGATCGATCCACGCCGCCGCCGGCGCGGTTGTCGACGATCACGGGCTTGCCGAGGATCTGCTCCAGCGCCAGCGCCACCGGTCGCGCGGCAAGATCAGCCTGACCGCCGGCCGGAAACGGCACGATCATGGTGATGTTGCGCGTGGGAAAGGCCATTTGCGCGACCGCCGTGCCGGAGAGCGCAGCCGGCGCCAGCGGCAACGCGGCGCCATCATTTCAAGAGTTCGCGACGATTCATCGGCGGTTTCTCCCCGAGGATTTTGTTTTGGTTGTTGGGGTTAGCCTAGCCCGAAACCATGCGTGGGCAAGCGCGCGGCCGTCAACGGCCCGGCGCTGGGTCGGCGTTGACGCGCATCGATGAACACAGCTCGAATTGCACTCTACGATTTCATGTCCCTTCTTCCCCCTGGCAAAAACGCTTCACCAGAAAATCCGCGAGCACCTCGACGCGGGCGGGGCGCGGGCCGCCGGGCGGCGTCACCAGATGCACGGCGGCTTCGGGCTGCTTCCAGCCTTTCAGGATCACCTCGACTTCGCCCGATGCGATCGCGTCGCCGACGATGAAGTCGGGCAGGTCGGCGATGCCGAGGCCCGCGATGACCGACGGCAACACCGCCTCGCCATTGTTGACGCGCAACTGTCCCGCCGGCCGCACGCTGGCCTGCTCGCCGCTCGCATTGGTGTAGTGCCAGACGCCTGCCGTCGAGAGATACGCATAGCCAAAGCATTTATGCTCTGCGAGATGCATCGGATGCGTCGGGCGTCCGCGGCGCTTGAGATAGAGACGGCGAGGCGACGGTGTAGCGCGGCATCGCGCACAGCCGCCGCGCGATCAGCGACGAGTCCGGCAATCGCGCGATGCGCAGGCCGGCATCAAAAGCCTTCGCCGATCAGATCGACCGTGGCATCGCTCAAATGAAGATCGATCGACACTTCCGGATACTGCTCCAGAAATTCCGGCAATAGCGGCCCGACGGCCTTGACGCCGAAGGTCATGGGCACCGCGAGCCGCACCAGCCCGCGCGGCGTGACGGATTGCGCCAGAGCCTCGCTCTCGGCGGCCTCGCCGTCGGCGAGCAGCCGCGCCGCTCGCTCCGATAGTTTTTGGCCCGCATCGGTCAGCGCGAGCCGCCGCGAGGTGCGGTTGAACAGCCGTGCGCCGAGCCGCTCCTCCAGCCGGCTCACCGCCTTCGAGACGGTGCGCCTTGGACAGCGCAAGCTCGGCGGCCGCCGCCGCAAACGACCGTAATTCCACGACTTTTGCGAAAATCGCGAGCGCCTCGAAGTCCGGAAGTTTTGACATTTTGCGCCGCCTATATGCCTAAATATAGGAAACAATGAGTTTCGATAGTTTCTATTTCTATACCAAAGCGGGAGGCATATCCAAGGGTCATCGAAATTCGAGCAATGGATAAATCAATGACCAAGAAGCTCTCAGGCAAGGTAGCCCTCGTCACCGGCGGATCGCGCGGCATCGGTGCGGCCAGCGCCCGCGCTTCTCGCCGATCAAGGCGCCAATGTCGCGATCAGCTACGTCGCTTCCCCGACAAGGCCAGAAGCTGTGGTTGCGGAATTGAAGGCCAAGGGGCGTTACGGCCCGCGCCTACAAGGCCGACCGAGGCCTCGACGGAGGAGGTCGATCAACTAGTCGAAGAATGTCGCCAGGGATTTTTGGACGGCTCGACATCCTCGGGGAGCCGATCCAGTAACATTCGCGCCGGGTTCTCGGAACATCTCGAGGCATATACAGGTGGCGACAGTCCGAGCCGTCCGTGAGCCTCTGTTCACCGACGAGACGAGCTCTGCACAAATGGAATGCAACTCGCACCGCGACGACGTAAAGCAGCGACGTGATCAGCATCCCTCCTACGCGGCGTTCGTAGCGACGCCACCGCCTTTCGAATTCCTCGGCGTACCGGAGCGCCCACCGTAGAATCGTCGTGTGCGCAACCGGTAATCCCCGTTCGCCCATCATTTCCACCAGGTCACGGTAGCTGAGTTTGTAGCGGAAGTACCAGCGCAAGCACCAAATGATGATCTCGTCCTCGAACCAGCGGCCATCGAATAGCGGATTGCGAGGCGTCGAGCGCCGGGCCATGGACCTTCACTGTCTCCCCGCTTCAACCAAATCCTATCTGCACCGGAACCCAAAAAAACTAAATCGGTTGGCCGCTGGGGGCATCGATAACTTGGGTACTCTGTTGAAACATGTTGCTTCCCGTCCCGCGCTATTGAGTTCTTTGTTTCTGGTTTTCGCGGGTCCGCTCCTCGCAGCTATTCACTTGAATCCGGATACACGCTACGTTTTCCCGCGGCGGGGGTGCTGGTTCCGCGGTCGAAGAATGGGGTGGGGAATGATTCCTGGGCGCAACTTCCAGCGACGCACTTGGCTCAAGATTTTACCTCACCTTCGTCCGGCCCCCAGGGCAGCGGCAGAGACCGACGTGCTACTCGGTGGCTGCAAATCTACCGGGTGACCAGAACAGCCACCGTGGCGGTTCTCTTTCCAGAAAGGTGACACTGGCACTTTCGTCGAGCGCAAGTGAGAAGCCGGTACCCTGAGCATCAGCCCACCTCGGCGAGCCACCAGGCCGGCTGGCGGTAGCGCACGATCCTGGTCAATTCAGGCGACCCACTGCTGCAATGGACGGCCACAAACGAATCAGCCCTGGCTCACGTGCGATTATCTCGGGAAGCACGGGAACGGGCCCCGGCCCCCGTTATGGATCGCGGTTGCAAACACGGATACGGGTGCCCGTACCGGAATTGTCACTGTAACTCCATTCTGAATGGTGTGGGGATACCCTTTACGGTTTCCCAGCAGGGCGGTACTCACCGGCTGGGTCTGTTTCGCTCAATGTCAGCAGCGTAACCGCTGACGCAGCGGGGTCAACGGGCAGGTGCAGCTCACGGCGACCGTGCAATCGATTACCTGGACGGCTACCAGCAACCAAGACGGCTAACCGTCAATCCCGGAAGCGGAACCGGCAGCGCCACTTTTTCGTACCGCGGCGCCAAATCCAATGCCGTCAGCCGAAGATCGCGACGATTACCAACAGCCAGCCAGGGTTGGGTTCGCGTTGATTGTTACCCAGTCGGGCGGGGTCTTGAGCGTCTCCGCCTCTGGCGAGCGTTACAGCCGCAGGCAGGACAGGTCAGATCTTGCTGGCGACAACGGATAGCGCCCTGACGTGGACTGCGGTTGGCGGCGCGCCGTAACAGCGAACGCCGGGAATGGCACCGGGATCGGTTACCTTGCACAATGGACTGTCGCGGCCAAACATTTCAACCACGGGCCGGAGCTCGGTGATCACAATTCTACTCCCAGTAGGGGCACCCCGATCCAGCTCGGGTGGATCAATGAGCATCACCCAAGGTAGCTTCTCTATCGAAATCCAACAACTACCACCGCACCAGCGTCGCGGTCAGATCTGACGCGAGCTGACATCTGCGCGAGCGCTTCCACCGCCTGGACGGCAACGGCCAGTGATTCGATAATTTACGGTTACGTCAAGCACGACGGGAACCGGGAACAGGACTATCAACTACTCGGTGGCTTGGGTACCACCATGGCGGTGGAACGAACAGCGGTGATTACGGTCACACCGGCCGCCGGAGCAGCTGCCACTCTTACGATTACTCAGTCGCGGCGTCCTCAGCGTCTGGCCATCCTCATCCATGGCGCTCCGGCGACAGGCGGCACCGGATCCTTCCTCATCAAGATAGCAACTCGACTCTACGGTGGACTGCGAGCGTGACATCAATTGAGCAATACGTAACT
>ERZ1370068.4742-contig-3797_pt1 | contig 101536 bp, 168 predicted proteins | sample MGYA00561227_ERZ1370068 | MGnify/ENA primary metagenome ERZ1370068 (study PRJEB38410, sample SAMEA6850437) | metagenome | study: Metagenomic assessment of the ecological functions of the soil: analysis of the soil microbiota associated with the...
TCAGTACTTCGTTCAGTTGTTAACTTGCAGGCAAGGTAGGCAGCAGCCTTGCGTTGGATTGACGAGGAGGCCAGGGCTGCGGAAATCCCTGGCGTGGCCAGCATCAGCCACTAGCGCATTGGCGCGACCGAAACACCGCACGCCAAACGACGAAAATCGTACTCCACAGGACTGCGGCGGCGATGAAGAAGAGGGTGATGCCGTTGGTGTAGGCCGCGATCACCTGAAAGCGATGAAAGCCATAGGTGCGTTGCCAGTCGGAGGGGCGCCGGGCGATCCGAACGCCGCCCAGGCCAGGGCCAGGGAAGCCGCATCTGCTAGCATGTGTCCGGCATCCGCCAGCAGGGCCAACGAACCCGACAGCAGGCCGCCGGCCGCTTCTGCCAGCATGTAGGCGGCGGTGAGAACGGCCGCCCAGCCGACGCGTTTCTCGTTATCGACATGGGCGTGGGTCCCATGCTGGTGGTGCCCAAGTTGGTGGTGCCCAAGTGTGGTGCAGAGCCGGCAGCGTGGGCCTGGTGAGGTCGTGTCATGCGCTATCAACCGGTGCTTCGGCGACGCTCACCAGCATATAGGCAACGGCAGAGCCTGTCGCGAGCCCGCCGCCCCCAAGAATACTCGGGGCCAGCGGGCTAAGGGCTTGGCCCAGCGGGCCCTCAACTGCCGCGGGCAACCGGGCACGGCAACCTGGGGAGGCAACCTGGGGCGGCCCTGGTGCAGGCTTGGCACGAGGTTTCCCGGGTCGTCGAGGCCGAGCGCCGTCCGCGTGCCGCTACTCCGTCATGGCCGCATACACCATGTCGCGCAACATGATGCGCATGGGCACCCGCTTGCCTGGCGCCTGCATCATGTAGATGACGAACATCTTCTCCTTGGGATCGACCCAGAAGTAGGTTCCTGCGGCCCCGCCCCACGTGAAATCCCCGGCGAACCCGCCAGGGCGCACACACCCGCCTCACTGCGCACCGAAAATCCGAGGCCGAATTTGTAGCCGGGTCCGACCAGATCATAAGGCCCGCGCTTGATCACATCGCCCATATGGTCGGAGGTCATGTAAGCCACGGTCTTGGGGCTCAAATAGCGCTTGCCGTCGAGTTCCCGCCGTTGGCCAGCATTTTGAGGAAGCGCGCGTAGTCCTCGACGGTGGACAGCAGCCCACCGCCGCCCGATCTCGTATTTGCGTACCTCGCGTGGATCATTGACAACGGCCCCGGCGCCGATCGTGCGGTCGCCGGCGAATGGCTCGGCGAGGCGCGGCGTACTTGGCGGGATCGGTGAGATAAAAGCTGGTGTCCGTCATGCCGAGCGGCTCAAACAGCATCTCGCGAAACGCCTGGTACAGAGGTTTACCCGCCACCACCTCGATGACGCGGCCGAGCACATCGGTGGCATGGCTGTAGTCCCAGGTCGTACCCGGCTGGTAAACCAACGGCAGCTTGGCCAAGCGCTCGACGAATTCGGCGGTGCTGGGATCGCCCGCGTCGAGATTTGCCGCAAGGTAGGCCTTCTTGACGGCGCCTTCGCCGAAGAAACCATAGGTCAGGCCGGAAGCTGTGCCGCATCAGGTCCTGGATTGTCATCGGTCGGCGCGGCGCCACCAGGTCGAGGGTGTTGTCGGGCTTCTCCTCGCCCACCTTCACGTCCTTGAAATCGGGCAGGTATTTATGGACCGGATCGGCCAACGCCAGCCGGCCCTGTTCCACGAGCATCATCGCCGCCGTGGTGGTGATCGGCTTCGACATCGAATAGATGCGGAAAATTGCATCCTTGCGCATCGGCGTCTTCTTCTCCGGGTCGAGCGCGCCCAGAGCTTCATAGTACGCAACCTTGTCGTTGCGTTTGGATCATGGAGCACCGCACCGGGCATGGTGCCCTTGCCGATCTCGGCCGCAAGCGTCGCAGTCAGCCGCTGCAGCCGATCAGGCGCGAAGCCGACGCTGGCGGGCCCGGCGCTCGCCAGCCGGTCCGCCATGACCGGCGCCGTTGCGAACAAGGCAGCGACAAAGCGAGAGACGGGCAGAACTGTGGCATCATGGCGCTTCTCCGGGCGTTGCGGTGTGGGGGCAAAGAACCTGCCATCAAATGGGGATTGAGATGAAGGCGAAACGTCCGAGCGCCTCAGCCCCTTGGCCGTAGGTTGGCGCGGATGCACGACGTCCTTGAAGTCGTCGAAGCCTTTCCAGGCGGGCCTCGACGGCCTCGACGCCGGGCCTGGGGACGTAGAGGCGACGCCTCGAGCAGCTGCGGTTTTGGAATGTAGCGGGGACAATTGGGGAGAGATGGCGCGCGCCTTCACGCGCACCATCAGCTGGGCGCCGACCGTGGCGGCGAGCAGCGCATCATCGCGCGAAAGTCGCGCCTCACCATTGACGCGCGCAGGCGGCGGCCGCCGCGCGCATGTCGATGAACAGCAGGCCGACGCTGGGATTGACGAGAGGACATTGCCGAGAGACTTGAACATGCCGTTGCCGTCGTAGTCGGGAAACGCCAGCTCGTCGGCGGCCGTGACCCGCACAAAGCCCGGGGACCGCTCTTTGAACGAGCAATCGGGCCGGCCGGCCGCATCGGCCGTGGCGATGAAGAAATAGCTGGCGCCCTCAAGCAGCGCACGATCCTGGGCGGTAAAGCTGCTGCGTGCCAGTTTGGCTTCCAGCCGGTCCGCAATGGGGCGGCTCTGGAAGATGTCTTGCAGGCGGCGATTGCCGTCGTGGTAGATGCTGCTATCGGCCATGTCAGACCTTCATCTCGAGCCGGCGCTAAAGTGCCGGGCAAGCCCATGCCGGGGCCACTCCCGCGACCGGCGGTCAGCAGCCCACCAAGAGACGATTCTTAAAGCAACGGCTAGTCTGGCGCACCCAACGCTCGCTCCGACCTCGCCTTTGTAGGGTGCGGCAAAGAGGTGGCATACTGTATGCCGCGGACGCCGCCAGCACGGCACAAGAACGCGCGGGCGTTCCCAGCGGGAGATAGCGCAGGGTGAGTAACGAGGTTGTCTCGCGCCTCGGTAGTCGGAGCATTACCCAAGCAGCGGCCACGCCGGTAGCTGCTGGCGTCGCGTCGCCCCTTCTCGAGATTGAGGACCTCTAACGTTCCAGTTCGTCACCTCGCACGGCACCGTGCGGGCGGTGGAGGACCTGAGCTACGTCGTGCGTCCGGGCGAGATGGTGGCGATCGTCGGCGAGATCGGGCTCGGGCAAGTCGGTCTCCGCGCTGGCCGTGATGCGGCTGCTGCCGCCCGGCACGGCCCGCATCACCAAAGGCTCGGTACCGCTTCGATGGCCGCGAATTGCTGCAGCTTGTCCGACGAGGAGATGCGGCGCATCCGCGGCCGGGAGATCGCCATGATCTTCCAGGAGCCGATGACGTCGCTCAATCCGGTGCTCAGGATCGGGCTGCAGATCATGGAGCCGCTCACCATCCATCTGCAGCATGGACGGCGCGGCCGCGCGCGCGCGCGCCATCGAGCTGCTCACCGCTGGTGGGCATCACCGACCCGGAAAGCCGGCTCAACCAGTATCCGCATCAGCTTTCCGGCGGCATGCGCCAGCGCGTGATGATCGCCATCGGCGCTTGCCTGCAATCCCAAAGCTGCTGATCGCCGACGAGCCCACCACCGCGCTCGGACGTCACCATCCAGGCGCAGATCCTGGAGCTGATGAAGGATCTGTCGCGGCGGCTCGGCATCGCCGTCGTCATCATCACGCACAATCTCGGCATCGTCGCGCGCTACGCCGATCGCGTGAACGTGATGTATGCGGCGCGCATCGTCGAGAGCGGCACGGCCGAGCGGGTGTTCGGCCGACCGCTGCACCCCTACGCGCGCGGTCTGCTGACGGCCGTGCCGAGGCTCGATCGCGGCCGCAGCGCCAAGCTCGCCACCATCGACGGTGCGCCGCCCAACCTGCTCGGCGCCGCCGTCAGGCTGCCGCTTCCGCCCGCGCTGCCGCTTTGCCATCGACAAATGCCTGAGAGGTGCCGCCGCTGTGAGGCGGCCGAAGCCGGTCACCTGTCGTCGCCTGTCATCGCGTGTGCGGAGATCGAGGCGCATCGATCCGATCGGGCGCGCGCGCGGCGACCACCGGCGGCGCGCATGTTCACCAGGTGCCGGACAAGGATGCGATCCTCGGCATCAAGAGTGCGCCAGCAAATTCTTCCCCGTGCGCGCCGGGCTTCCTGCAGCGCTCCAAGCTGGTGCGCGCCGTCAACGACGTGCAGCCATCGACATCAAGCGCGGCGAGACGCTGGGCCTGGTGGGCGAGTCGGGATGCGGAAAATCGACGCTCGGCCGCCTGGTGCTGCGGCTCGACGACCCGACCGGCGGCGAGATCCGCTTCGAGGGCGTCGATCTTGCCGGCTCGACCGCGAGGCGACATGATCGCCGTGCGCAAGAAGATGCAGGTCATCTTCCAGGACCCCTACTCCTCGCTCAATCCGCGCATGACGGTCGGCCAGATCATCGCCGAGCCGATGCGCGTGCACGACATTCTGCCCAAGCCGCAGGTCGCGACCGCGGTGGCGGAGCTGCTGCAGCTGGTGGGGCTATTCCCTTACATGGCGCTGCGCTATCCGCACGAGCTGTCCGGCGGCCAGCGTCAGCGCGTGGGCATCGCCAGGGCGCTTGCCGTCAATCCGCGCGTCATCGTCTGCGACGAGGCGGTCTCCGCGCTCGACGTCTCGATCCAGGGCCAGGTCATCAATCTGCTGGAGGAGCTGCAGCAGAAGCTCGGCCTCACCTACCTGTTCATTGCGCATGATCTGGCGGTGGTGCGGCACATCTCGATCAAGGTGGCCGTCATGTACCTCGGGCGCATCGTCGAGTATGCGGCCGCCGACGAGCTGTTCGCCAACCCCAAGCATCCCTATACCAAGGCGCTGCTGGCCGCGGCGCCCATTCCCGACCCGGTCATCGAGCGCACGCGGCCGCGTACCATCATCAAGGGCGAGCTGCCGAGCCCGCTCAACCCGCCCGCGGGCTGCGTTTCCACCCGCGCTGCCCCTGGCGACCGCAGAATGCAAGCAAGCCGTGCCGGCCGACGCGGGAGCTCGGCCCGGGCCATTCGGTTGCCTGCATTCACGCGCTGACGCATGTTCGCGACCCAGTCACGATGCGACAACGGAGGAAAGAGGCACATGAAGCGAACCGTTCTTCAGGCATGGCCGCGGCAGCGCCTGGCGTACTGGCGATCGGCGGCGGTCTTGCCCAAGCGCAGAACGCCCAAGAGGGGCGGCACGCTCAACTTCGGCGTCGTCGCCGAGCCGCCGAACTACGACTGCCACGGCAGCACGACGTTCGCGCTGATCCACCCGATCGCGCCGCACTACTCGCTGCTCGTCAAGTTCGACGGCAAGGACTACCCGAAGGTCGTGCCCGACCTGGCGCAGAGCTGGACGGTGGCGCCCGACGGCATGACCTACACCTTCAAGCTGCGCAGCGGGCGTGAAGTTCCACGACGGCTCGCCCGCTGACCTCGGAGGACATCAAGGCCAGCTACGAGCGCATCATCAATCCGCCGACAGGGCGTGGTGTCGATCCGCAAGGCCTACTATTCCGACCTCGACGTCGAGGCGCCCGATCCCGACGACGGTGGTCTTCAAGCTGAAGAACCCGATGGCCGGCGTGCTGGAGGCGCTGGCCTCGCCCTTCAACTGCATCTACAGCGCCGCCAAGCTCAAGCAGAACCCGCGCTATCCCGAGACCGAGATCATGGGCTCGGGTCGCCTTCACGCTGGTCGAGCACGTGCAGGGCACGCAGTTGGGAGGGCAAGCGCTTCGACGGCTATTTCGACAAGGGCAAGCCCTACCTCGACGGCTACAAGGCCTTCTTCGTGAAGTCGAACGCGCGTCGTTCCCGGCATCATCGGCGGCCAGTTCGACGCCGAGTTCCGCGGCCGCAACCCTCTCGGAGAAGGCCCAGCTGCTCGACAAGATGAAGGACAATCTCAGCGGTGTTCGAGGGCACCTGGGTCAACAACCTGATGGTCGTCTTCAACACCACGCGCAAGCCCTTCGACGACGATGCGGGTGCGCCAGGCGCTGAGCATGGCGATCGACCGCTGGGGCGGCTCGGAAGCGCTCTCCAAGATCTCGATCCTCAAGTTCGTCGGCGGCGTCATGCGGCCGGGCTACGCCATGTCGCTGCCGGAGGCCGAGCTGGTCAAGCTGCCGGGCTTCGCCAAGGACATCGCCAAGTCGCGCGAGGAGGCCAAGAAGCTGCTCGAGCAGGCCGGCGTCAAGGACCTCAAGTTCAAGCTGCTCAACCGCAACATCGCCGAGCCCTACACGCCGGCGGCGATCTACTCGATCGACCAGTGGCGCCGCATCGGCGTGATCGGCCGAGCACGAGCAGCTCGAGACCAAGCTCTACCAGGACCGCGTGGCGGCGGGCGACTTCGACGTCGCCATCGAGTTCCAGGCCGACTTCATGGACGATCCGACGGCGCAGTTCTCCAAGTTCCTGACCAAGAAGCTGTCGCCCAGCGGCTACTCCGGCCACACCGACACCAAGATCGACGACATGTACGAGAAGCAGCGCCGCACCATCGATGTGGCCGAGCGCACCAAAATCGTGCGCGAGATGGAGCGCTACGCGCTGACGCAGGCCTACAACGTGCCCCTGCTGTGGTGGCAGCGGATCATCGTCAACAACAAGAAGATCCACGGCTGGTACATGACGCCCAGCCACTATCTCTGGCAGGACCTGTCCACGGTCTGGCTCGATCAGCAGTGACACAATCGCGCCGGCGGCGCGTACACGCCGCCGGCGCGCGCATCGTTGAACGGCCGCCGTCCATGTTCTGGTATCTGCTCCGCCGCGTGATCTTGGTGATCCCGACGCTGATCGGGGTCGCCATCGCCGTGTTCTTCCTCATCCGCGTCATGCCTGGCGACGTCGTCGTCGGTGAAGCTGCAGGGCCGACGGGGCGGCCGTGTCAGAAGAGACCATCGAGGCCGAGCGCAAGCGGCTGGGGCTCGACAAGCCGCTCTATCGAGCAGTTCGCCGACTACATGATCGGCCTCACCCGCCTCGACCTCGGCAAGTCCGCTGTGGACCGGCGAATCCGGTCAGCAAGGAGATCGCGCTGCGCATGCCGGTCTCCTTCCAGATCGCCATCATGGCCGGGCTCGATCGCCGATCCTGATCGCCATCCCGCTCGGCACCATCTCGGCGCTCTACCGCGACACCTGGATCGACCACACCGTGCGCGGTGGTGGCGGTCTCGGGCCTGGCCATCCCGTCGTTCTGGCTCGGCATGCTGATCATTCTCGGCGCTGCTGTCGCTGTTCAATTGGCTGCCCAAGATCGGCTACGTGCCGCTCTGGGAGGACCCGATCACCAACCTGTCGGTCACGATCTGGCCCGCCGCGTCGGTCGGCTATCGCTACGCCGCGGTGGCCACACGCATGATGCGCTCTTCGCTGCTCGAGGTGATGCGCGAGGACTATATCCGCACCGCCCAGCGCCAAGGGCGTGTGGACGCGGCTCGATCATGCGCCGCCACGCGCTTGCGCAACGCGCTGTTGCCGGTCGTCACCGTGATCGGCCTCGAGTTCGCCTTCCTGATCGGCGGTCTGGTGGTCACCGAGCAGGTGTTCAACATCAATGGCATCGGCAAGCTGTTCGTCGACGCCACCGCACGCGGCGACTTCAATCTCATCCAGGGTCTGGTGCTGCTTTGATCGCGCACCATGCTTCATCCTCGTCAACCTGCTCGTCGACCTGCTCTACGGCTGGCTCGATCCACGCATCCGGCTTGAACTGAGGGCTTGCACCATGGCCACCGATCGCAACGCACCATCGCCGCGGTCGATACGCTGCCCAAGCGGCCCAATGCGCTTTGGCAGTTCATCAAGGCCCAGCCGCTCGGCCTCATCGGCCTGCTCATCATCCTGCTCTACGTCGTGTTCGCCTTCGGCGCGGCCTGGATCTCGCCCTACGATCCCGAGGCCATCGATTTTGCCGGCCATGCTGAGCCCGACCCAGCGCCGAGCACTGGTTCGGCACCGACCAGTACGGCCGCGACGTGTTCTCGCGCATCGTCTACGGCTCGCGCACCGCGCTGGCGGTCGGCATTCATCTCGGCCATAGCCGGCTGCACCGTGGGCGGCGCTGATCGGCGCGGCGTCCGGCTACTTCGGCGGGCGCATCGACAACGCCGATCCAGCGCGTGGTCGACATCATGCTGTCGTTTCCCGATCATCGTGCTGGCCATGGTGGTGGTAGCGGTGCTCGGCAAGCGCACGCTCTTCGGCATCGACTTCAACCTGATCGCCGCCATCACGCTGCCGATCGTGCCCGCGGATGGCGCGCGTGGCGCGAGCCTCCGACGCTGTCGATCGTCGCCATGCCGTTCATCGATGCGGCGCGCGCGGCGGGCTTCTCGCCACAAGCGCATCATCCTGCGCCACATCGTGCCCAATATCGTCGCGCCCTACCTGATCATGGTATCGGCCTCGATGGCGCAGGCGATCCTGCTGGAGGCGAGCCTGTCGTTCCTGGGGCTCGGCGTGACCGAGCCGACGCCGGCCTGGGGCCTGATGCTGTCGGGCACCTCGCGCCGACTTCTACCAGACCGCGCCGTGGATGATCCTGTTCCCGGGCGTCGCCATCACGCTGGCCGTGTTCGCCTTCAACCTGTTCGGCGATTGCCTCGCGCGACTGGCTCGATCCCGAAGCTGAAGAGCTAAAGCCCGATCCGCCCGGGATTTGCCGGCGCCGCGTGGGGACGCGCCCGCGCCCCCTCAAGTGCTCGCTCCGCCCGGCGCCGGCCGTCAAAACTGGAGCGTCTTTTCACCTCGTAGACCTCCATGATGCGCGCGCCGCGGTGCGGGCCATCGCACACGAACTGCCAGCGCCCGTCCGAGGAAGGTGTCGCACAGCTTCACCCCCTTGATCAGTACCCAGTGGCCCTCTTTGCCCTTGTGGATGGCAAGGATGTGGTGCGCCCAGGCGTTGCGCGGCTTCTGCATCCAGCTCACAGCGTAGGCGCGCTCCTTGCGCGGCGCGATTGAGAAAGCTCGCTTGAGTTGCATGCCATAGCCGAAGTGCGCCAGCGCCGCCGCGACCTCCTCGGCGTGCGTGCCTTTGACCACCGGTCGCTGCCAATCCGTCACGTTGCCCGTAGGATTGCGGAAACGCGCGGATTTCGTCTTCGACCTTGCTCGACCGAGTACCCCGTAATGGCGCTGGAGCACGACGGGACCACAAAGGCGATGCGTCCGGTGTCGTTGATGGCCTCATTGAGGTCCGAGGTGGAGAACGGGCGGGCTCAGCCAGAGAAAAACCTGGCATCGAATAGGGTCCTGGCCGCGGCAACGGCAATGGTTAAGCAGAACCTTTCCATGCCCGCGTTAACGAAACGTTGCCGGACAAACGCCACCGTGCCGCCGAAGGCCGCCCAAGACCGCCTCTCGGCGCCAGGCAAGGGTCGGGCAGCGACCCGTCGCCCGTGCCGCGCGCCACCTGGCCCTCGGTGCGGGCGGACCAGGCCCTAACCGGCCCGCCGCCAACACTTTTCTTGCCCTAGCTGCCCTGGCGGCGCGTCAATCCATTGCGCCGAACGGCCACGCGCCCTGTCGAGCCGCCGCTACTGCAAAGGCGAGTGGGGGCCGGCAGCAGGACGGTTGAGTGCATCTCCTCGAGCAGCGGGCGCTCTTGCCGAGGGAAGGTCTGCCAGCCTGGGTCCTTCCACGGCCGCACCGCGGTGGCGGCGCGGGCATTAAGATCGCCATAGGCCCAGAGGTGGCACACCTCATTGGGCTGACCTGCCTCCGCTCTGCCACAGGCCGACGGATCTTGGGTATTTTTCGCGGTGTTCGAGGGCCGCGGTGAAGAGAGTCGAGCCATTGCTTGGCGGCGCCGGGCTTGGCACGGTAGTTGCGCAGCTCATAGATGTTGGGCTTGCTCGCCGGCGCCAGCGGCGCGGCTTGATGGCGTTGAGCAACCGGATGTCCTGGCGCACCAGGTTCGGCCGGATCAGGGGTATACTCGCTATTCCAGCGAGCGTTCTTGCCGAGTTCAGGCGCGCAGCGCGCCACGCTCGTTAAAGATCGCTGTAGCTCCATAGATGCATGACCTGGTTGAGCGGGCCAATTTCCGTCATCCAGTAGCCTTCGAGCTTGCCGTACGTGGCGTCCCCGCGGATATCGCGGGAAACGGTGGATGCCGCCTTGACCACATCCCCAAGCGTTCCCCGCTTTCAAGGTGGAGTTCTCAGTTCATAAATCATCTGGGTCTTCCTCCGGCGCGCCGGCGATGCAATGTTGCAGCCGACAATGGCGTTGGACGGGACCCAAAGGTAGCCTTGGCCTCGGCGGGACGACAACAAAGGCGTGCAAGCGCAATTACGCAACGGCGAAGCCGGTGGCCGCCAACCGATGGCGGGAGAGCCACGGCCGTTACTTTCGAGGACTTCACCGTCGGTGAGATCTACGAACACCGGCCCGGGCGCACCATCAGCGAGGCCGACCAATACCTGGTTTACGCTGCTCACCATGAACCAACATCACCCTGCATTTCGACGCCAACTACGCGGCCAAGTCGAATTCGGCGCCCGGCGCTGGTGAACAGCTGCCTCACCCTGTCGATCGTGGTCGGCATGAGCGCGTCACGCGACGTCAGCCAGAAGGCCGTCGCCAATCTGGGTTGGACGGATATCAAACTGACGGCGCCGGTTTTCATCGGCGACACGATCTACGCGGAAAGCGAGGTGCTTTCAAGCGCTCATCGGCAAGTCGCCCGACGCAAGGCATCGTCGAGGTGCGCACGACCAGCAAGAAGGCCGACGGCACCGTGTTCATGACTTTCAGCCGCAAGGTGCTGGTGCCCAAGCGCGCGGCCACGCCAGCGGCGGCACCGCGAGGCTAGGTCAGGCGCACGGCGCCGCTCAGCCCCGATCGGGGCCATCGCCCGCTTCTGCCTCGCGCCAGCCTGGCGCGCCAGTCGCGGCGTTTCAGCAGCAACGACAGGGCGGACAGGCCGAGCGGCAGGGGCGCGAGACGATCGGCAGCACCTGGGCGATCGAGCCGCTCCACGAAGATCAGCCAGTTGCCGTTCGACATGATCAGGGACTGCCGCAGGCTGAGTTGACCATATCGGGGCGATTACGAGGCCCCAGCACCAGCGGGGCTGGGTCGAAAGTCAAACTTGCGCAACAGGTAGCCGATGGCACCCATGATCAGCATGATCCAGACATCGACGATCGAGTGGTTCACCTCGTAGACGCCGATGATGCAGAACATGATAATGAGCGGGTAAAGATAAGCGTAGGGGATGCGCAGCACGGTCACGAGCACACCAACCAAGGGCAGGTTGAGGGGCAAGCGGCATCAGATTGCCGACATACATGGAGGCGATGAACCCCCAAAACACTTGCGGGTGCTCGGTGACGAGCATGGGACCAGGTGGCACGCCGTGGATCAGTAGGGCTGCCATCAGCACCGCCGTCACCGGTCCGGTGGGCAGACCAAGCGCCAACATCGGCACGAAGGCGCCGGTCGATGCCGGAGTTGTTTGCCGATTCGGGCCGGCGACGCCGGCCACGGCCCTGCCGAATTCGCTCGGGGTGTCTTGGAGACCCGCTTCTCCACGGCGTAGGACAGCGAAGCTCGCAATAACATGGGCGGAGCCCGGCACGATGCTGCCGACCAGAAAGCCCAGCACCGATCCGCGCGCGATCGGCATGCACCGATGAGCGCCACTCGGTGCGATTGGGCGGGAGTTCAGCGCAAGCCGCGGCGGCTCCACACTCTCGGTCACCGTCTTGCTCGGCGTCGACAGTGATTTCGCCCCAAACCGGAACAGGCCGACGGCGACCAGGACGATACCGATGCCATCACCCAGTTCCTTGATATCGAAGCTATAGCGAAAGTGTCCGGTCATCACGTCGATGCCGATGCAGCCGAGCAGCAGGCCCAGGGCGGCGCCATCAGCAGCGTGCGCGGCAAGCCGGTGGAGGACATGTAGGCGAGGAAGATAAGGCCGAGCACGAGTAGGGCGGTGTACTCCGGCGGCCCGAAGGCCAGGGCGAACTTGGCGATCGGCGGGGCAACGACCGTCAACAGGATCACGCCCATCGTCCCGGCGACAAAGGAGCCCACCGCGGCAATGGTCAGTGCCGCCCCCGCACGCCGCGCTTGGCCATGGCGTAGCGCGTCGACGCAGGTCATCACGGATGACGCCTCGCCCGGAATGCGCATCAGGATTGAGGTGGTCGAGCCCCCGTACTGGGAGCCATAGTAGATGCCAGCCAGCATCGACGATGGCCTTGGTGGCGTCGAGCCCATAGGTGACGGGCAACAGAATGGAGATACCCGCCAGCGGGCCGATACCCGGGCAAAACGCCCACGAGCGTGCCCACCAGGCAGCGCGAGGAAGGCATAAAACAGCACGTCGGGCCGAAAGGCCACCGAGAAGCCAGAGCCAGACTGTCGAGGGTTGCTTCCATCGGTCGGTGCCAGGAGGCCGCGCGGTAGCGGCGCGTTGAGCAGCGTGCCAAACACCAGGTAGGCCAATAGCGTGGCGCCGCCACTGAAGGCCAGGGCAGTAACGAACGGTTTCGCGCTCTACCAGGAGGGTGAGAACAAACAGCAACAGGGCGATGCTGGCGATAGAAGCCTAGGCGGAATATAAAGGGCGACCGCCGCCGCGGTGACGCCAATCACGCGCAAGGCATGCGCGGCATCCGTCCAAGCGATGGCACCAAGCGGCGGGCTGGCGCCGGCCCTGAGCCAAGCAGCACCACCGCAAAGGCCAGCATCAGCACGATCACCACGGTCGGCAACATGCCGGCGCCGGGGAGGCAAGCGTGCCGAACGGCAAATCCGTGCTTGCCGCCAACACCAGCGCGCCGCCGAGGAGTATCACCGCCCCGGCAACATGGTCCCTGCGCACCTGCATGCGCCTTCCTCGTTGCTTTAGCTTGCCCCTGCCGTTGCGCTAAACTTTGCCGATCGAGCGCACCGCGTCTTCGACCCGCCTGGCGTCCTCATCCCAGAACTTTGCGAACTCCGGCTGGTCTTGGTAGGCCAGCACGTCGCCGATGTTGTCGATCGCCTTGGCAAATTGCTCGGTGGCCGCCGCCTTCTTGGACACTTCGCGCAACTTGGCGATGATCGCCTCTGGCGTGCCCCTTGGGGGCAAACAGGCCGACCCAGAGCGAGAACTCGACGTCGAAGCCCAGTTCCTTCGAGGGTCGGCACCTCGGGTAGCGATTGGGCGCGTTTGCTCGAGAAACACGCCAAGGGCGCGCGCCTTGCCGGCCTTGATGTGGGCATTGGCGGCGGCCAGGGAAGATACGAGCACCTGTGCGTTGTTGCCTAAAAGGGCGGTCAGGGCGGGGCCGCCGCCGTTGGTCGGCAGGTGCCGCATTTCAATGCCAGCCGCCTTGGCAAACAGCGCGGTTGGCAGATGCAGGGCACCATAGAGCCCCGACGAGCTGAAGATGATCTGGTTCGGCCGTTTCTTGGCGTCATCGACCAATTCCGGCAAACTCTTATAGGGCATTTGCTCATTGACCAGGAGCACCATGGGCCCCTCGGTGAAGCGCGCGATGGGGACGAAATCGGCGCGCGTGAACTTGGGCTGCCGACCAAACACCTTGTCCACCTCGGCAAAACCGGAAATCGAAACGATGTGCACGAGCAGCGTGTAGCCATCGGGGCCGCACTGGCAGCAAACTGGGCGCCGACCTGACCGGCAGCGCCAGCCTTGGTCTCGATCACCACCGGCTGCTTTAGGATCGGCTCTAGGACGGCTGCAAACGGTCGCGCCACCACGTCGGCGGCGCCGCCGGGGAAAGGGATTGATGATCGTAATGGGCCGGGTCGGGTAAGTCTCTTGCGCGCTGGCAGCGCGCGTCGCCAGGGCGCGCAGGCAGCCCCGCCAGCAATGAACCTGCGCCTGTCCATGCTTCCTCCCTAATGTCTTGCCCGTTGTCTTACCGGTTGGCCGGCCCGGTTGGCCGCGCGGTTAGCCGCCGAGATCGCTCCCAGCGGCAGCGCGACAGCCGGGGAATGCTACTGAGGCCGACAAAGGGTGGTCAAGGACGGCAAACTTGCGCGCACCCGCTGCGGCCGGGCGCAGCGCCGGAACCCTTTCTTGTCGGCAACATCGCCGGGGCCCAGCGAGCGGCCGGCGGCAAGGTGCCCCGCCTTTCCTCAACGGCGTCAGGCTCCCCTGTTGCGGATTGGGCTCGCATGGCCGCTGCGGCGCGCTGGACAAGCGCTGCGCGCGGCGGCTAACCTCGCCATGGGCCAAGGAGGAGGCGATGAAGCAAATCGAAGTAGCCGTGATCGGCACGGGCTGGTGCGGCGGCATCCGCGCGGAGACGCTTGGCGCGCTCGGCGTTGGTCGAGCAAGCTGCATGTCTGCGAGATCCGGCCGGACCGTCTGGCCGAGATGCCAAGCTCACCAACGCCGCCAGCGCCACCCTCGACTACCGCGACATCATCGCCAATCCCAGCATCGCGGTGGTCTACGTCTGCACCACGCCGGAAGCACACGCACTTTCCGATCGCGCCGCGACTGCCTGCAGGCCGGCAAGCACGTGCTTACTGGAGAAGCCGATCGCGCTCGAGTCTGTGCGAAGCCGACGACGCTGATCCACGCTGGCCCAGCGCGGCAACCTCAAATTCACCATCGGCTACTCGCAGCGCTTCAATACGCAAGATCGCCTACGCCAAGAAGAAGATCGCCGACGGCTACGCTGGGCAAGCCGGTGAGCGTCATGGTCAGCCGGCATCTCTCCCGCAGCCTCGGCAAGAAGATCGCCTCGCGCGTGCGGCTGTCGCCGGCGGCGATGGAATCCACCCACGACCTCGACTTTGTCGTTCTGGCTGCTGGAGCCGGCCAAGCCGGTACGCGTCTATTCGCAGGGCGCCTACGGCTACATGCAGCCGATCAACGGCTCCTACGACATCATGTGGACGACGGTGACGATGGACAACGGCGTGCTGGTGGCCATCGGTGGCGGCTGGAACCTGCCCCCGAGCTATCCCAACTACTGCGCCACCTGGATCGAGATCACCGGCACCGAGGGCTCGCTGTTCCTCGACGATACACAGCGCGACAACTGGCTGAACGACGGTGGCGGACGGCACGCGGTTTCCCATGTCGACCATGCCCGGCGAGCAGGTCGACCACGTGTTCGCCGGACAGATGGGGCCGGAAACGCATGCATTTCCTCGAGTCGATGCATGCTCGAACCGGCCGGTGATGGTGACGCCCGAGAGCGCCCGCGCGGTGATGGAGGTCTACTGCGCCGCCGATCTCTCGGCCGAGCGCAACGAACCGATCGAGCTGCCGCTCTCCAACGCGGCGCTGGCGGGCATTGCCGACCTGGCGCAAGCCAGACGCTGAGCGCAAGCCGTCGCAACACCTTGCATCCCCTCTTCAAGTCAGCCCTCGTCAAGGTCGGACCTCGTCAAGTCAGCAGCGCTTCAAGTCAGCACCTCTGCAACACAGATCTTTCAGCGAGCACGCAGCATGGATGACGCCAAAGCACGCTAGGCGCGGCGCTCGAGCAGCGGATTCGGTGCGCCAACCCCCCCTTGGCGACCCCGACGGCCTCAACCGTGGCCGCAGACCTGGCAGGATCTGGCGGCCCGCGGCTGCTGCCGCGCCTTCACCGACCGCAGGTGGCGCCCGAGCTGATCGAAATCCTTTGCGCCCTCGCCCTGTCCTCGCCCAGTAAGAGCGACCTGCAGCAGCGCGACATCATCATCGTCGAGGACCGGCAGATACGGCACGCGATCGACCACCTGCTGGCGACGGGAAGCCTCGGCCCAGACCTGGATCCCCGGCGCCCCGGCGCTCCTCGTCTTCTGCGCCAACAACCGCCGGCAGCGCCAGCTGCATGCCTGGCGTGGTCAGCCGTTCGCCAACGATCATCTGGATGTCTTCTTTAATGCTGCGCTCGACGCCGGCATCGCCCTTTCTGCGTTCGTCATCGCCGCTGAAGCGGCGGGGCTCGGCTGTGCCCCGCATCAGCGCCATCCGCAATCACGCGCAGGAGGTGTCGGACCTGCTGGGCTTGCCCGAGCATGTGTTTCCGATCGCGGGGCTAGGGCTAGGCTGGCCAGCCGCGACGCCCGCATCAGCCTACGCCTGCCGCTGGCGCGTACGCGTCCATCGCAACCGCTTCGATGAAGCCGGTAACCGGGAGGCCGGTCGACGCCTACGATCGTCGCCGCCACGCCGCCCAGCCCATCAGGGCCCAGCGCAGCGTGGCAAGGTTCGGCAGGCGGAATTCTACGGCTGGTCGGAAGACAAGGTGCGCCAGTATGCTACCCCTGAGCGGGCCGACTGGGGCGCGTTCGTGCGAGCTAAAGGGTTCCGGCTGGACTGATTGAGCCGCGCGGTGGCGGCGCCCACCGAGCCCGCTTGCCGGCGGTCGCGGCAGGCAAGGACCGCGCGTTTGGAGGATTGACGGCACTGCAGGCGAGGCGAGGCTTTCCGATCCCCTCATTCCCAGCGAGCTCGTGCCCGCCCCGCGGGCCTGGCACGGGCCCGATCTCGTCGAGGACGACTTTAAGATTGTGCTCCCCGCCGAATGCGTGGCCGAACTCGAGGCCATCGTCGCCGAACAGAGGAAAGCCCCGGTGCCGACGTTGGTGCTGCAGCCGGAGCATTTCCGCATGGACGCCTGCCGCGGCGTGCTCGCGGGCGTACGCGACCGCCTCGATCGCGGCCTCGGGTTCGTTATTTTGGATCGTCTCCCGCTCGAAGGTTGGCGCAAGCAGGACGTGATCGATGTCTATTGGTTACTCGCTAGCCTGCTCGAGGTCCCCGTCGCCCAGGAATGGAAGGGTACGATGATCTACGACGTGCGCTGGGACGGCCAAGGCTGCAGCGCCGATACGCGGGCAGCGCTGACGCCGGAAGGCCTCGATATGCACAATGACAGCTCGATGGGCGAGGCACCGGCGAACTACGTCTGTTTGCTGTGCTTGCAGACAGCCCAAAGTCGGCGGCATGAGCTCGTTAGCGAGCGCTTACGCCGCCCACAATTATTTCCTGAGCCAGCACCCGCAGCTGCTGGAGCGGCTCTATCAACCCTTCTATCGCGACAAGCAGGAATACCAGGCTGCCGACGCCAATAACTGGTATCCGATCTTCGCCGCCGAGCCGGGAGGCCTCAGGATCCGTTTCAACGTGCGCGTCATCCGACGCGGCTACCAGAAGACCGGACGCGTGCTCGACCAGGCGGGCACCGACGCGGTCGAACTCTTGAACAATTTCCTGACCGATCCGGCGCATCGACATGACTTCTGGATAGAACCTGGCCAAATCCAAATCCTGAACAATCGCAGCATCGTGCACGGCCGCACGCCGTATGAGGACTGCACCGAGCCGGAGAAGCGTCGCCACCTCGTACGCCTGTGGTTGCGCGCCGGCGACCGGCGGCAGTTCAGAGGCTAGCGGCGCCGATGCGGATCATCGACGCGCAGATCCATCTATGGCGCCAGGGGCGTCGTGGTGCCACCACACCGCACGCAGCCCTATACGCTCGATGTGGCCTTGGCGGACATGCATGCGGCCGGCGTTGCCGGCGCCATCTTGCATCCGCCGAGTTGGGATCCGGGGGCCAACGCCCAGGCGGTCGAGGCCGCGCGCCTGCATCCCGATCGGTTTGCGATCCTCGGCCGCATTCCGCTCGATCGCCCCGACCAGCGCGGTGAGATCGAGACTCTGGCGTCAGCAGCCGGGTATGCTGGGACTGCGCTATACCTTCCTGCAGCCGCACATGAAATCCTGGCCCACGGACGGCACGATGGACTGGCTGTGGCCGGCGGCGGAGCGCCTTGGCTTGCCGATCGCCCTGCTCGCGGGGAGTTCCTGCCCTTGCTGGGTCAGATCGCTGGCCGGCACTCGGGCTTGCGTCTTGTGATCGATCATTTCGGCGTGGCGCGCGGCAACAAGGGATGCCGCCGCCTTCGTCACCATGCCCGAGGTCGTCGCCCTGGCCAAATACCCCAACATCGCCGTCAAGCGTGACCGGCGGCCCGCAGTACGTGACCGACGGCTATCCGTTCAAAAGCCTCACCCAGCACTCATCGCGCGGTCTATGACGCCTTCGGGCCGAAGCGCATGTTCTGGGGTACCGACATCACACGCATGCCCTGTAGCTGGCGGGAATGCATCACGCATTTCACCGAACATCAGCCCTGGCTACCCAGCGCCGATCTCGAACTCATCATGGGCCGGGCGATCGTGGACTGGCTCGGCTGGAAACCGACCTGGGCCGCTTGACCCATCTGTCTCCCTTGCCTTCGGCCCAAGGCGTCAGCAAGGTAGTTATGGGGCGTCTGGTGCTCGACGTCAGTGGAGGAGGTTGATCCATGCTTGCCAGGCTTTGGCCGAAAGCGCTGCTGCTCGTTGCGCTGGCACTGACGACCGGCACGGCAAGAACCGAGATCAACGAAATCAAGATCACCAAGCAGCCGGGCTTGCTGTTTACGCCAATGCTGCTGATGGAGCAGCACAAGCTCGTGGAAAAGCACGCCAGCCAGGCTGGCCTTGCCGATCTCAAGGCCTCCTGGGTGACGATCATGAGCGGGGGTGCCAACAACGACGCCCTGTTGTCCGGGAGCGTGCACATCACCACCAGCGGCGTCACCAATATGCTCTTGCTTTGGGGCAAGACCAACGGCGACATCAAAGCCATCACCGCTGTCAGCGGCCTGCCCTTCAAGCTGGTCACGCGCAACCCAAACATCAAAACCATCAAGGACTATACGCCAAGCGATCGCATCGCCGTGCCGACGGTGCGCCAGTCGATCCAGGCCATTACCCTCGGCATCGCCCTACAAAAGGCCTACGCTGACGACAAGGCCAACGAGAAGCTGCTCTCCAATCAGGTAACGATGGGCCATCCCGACGCGCTGACGGCTCTGCTCAATCCTCAGCATGAAGTGGCGAGCCATTTTGCCTCTTCGCCGTTTCAAGAAATCGCCCTCAAGAACCCGGGCATTCATGTCGTGCTCGATCTGCGCGACGCGCTAGGCGGGGATTGTCATGTGGCGCTGGCCTACGCCACCACCAAGTTCTATGAGGAGAACCCGAAAACGGTGCGCGTCTTTCTCGCCGCCTACGAAGAGGCGGTCGGCATGATCAAGAACGACCCCAAAGGGTCCGCGCAAACCTATCTGGCCATGGTCAGGGAACGCGCCACGGCCGAGGACGTCGAGCAGCTCTTGCGGCAACCCGGCGCGATTTTCCAGCCGCGCCGGTGCGCACCATGGTCTACGCCGAGTACATGGCAAAGGCGGGTTTCATCAAGCCGATGCCGAAGAGCTGGAAGGACTACTTCTTTGGCCTGCTGCATGATCGGGAGGGTAGTTGAGCCATTCGCTTGGCGGGCCCGCAGCCCACGCCTCCCGTCCGGGGGCCGCGATCAGCCGCGCCCAGCCTAGTCGCCGGGCAAGACGTGGGCCTCGGGGAAGTACATCTCCTTCCATGACTGGGGCTTGCTCTTGAGTATCCCCGCCGTGTGCATGATTTCAATGGCCGCGCCGACGCGGTGCGGCGTCTTGCCGAAAATATAGTCGGGCGCCATCAGGATCTTCGTCAGATCCTCGAGCGCGATCTTTTCCTTGGTGGCGTCGAGGTAGAACTGGGCCGCGCGCGGTTTGTCGGCATTGACCCAGTCGATGGCTTCGTCGAAGGCGGCCACCACGGCCGCAAAGGTTAGCGGGTTTGCCTGGCGGAACTGCTCGGTGGAGACGAAATTGAGGCCGGTGACGGCACCGCCCTCCACGGCATAAAGATCGGTGATCACCTTGCAGCCCGGCTTTCTTTTCCAAATCGGCGTAGGGCGATGTGGCCGCGTGCACGGTGATTTCACCGCCGGGATTGAGCACGGCGGCCATGGCGTCGGGATGGGGTAGCGACACCGTCAGGTGGTCGAGCTTGCCCCATTGACCCGCGCCCGAATTCCTTCTCCGCCGCCGTCCACAGGAACAAGGCCTGGGCCGAGGTCTTGATCGACGGCAAGGCGATGCGGTCCTTATCCGTCAGATCGCGCAGCGATTTCAGTCTCGGGCTTGCGCGTCATCAGCCAGATGTTGGAGGCAACCATGGCGGAGACCGCCTTGGCGGCGATGCCGTTGCGCGTGCGATCCCAAATCAGCGCGGTCGACGGCACGCCCTGTCCGGAGAAATGCACGGCACCCGCCAAGAACGGATCGATGATGGCGGACGGGCCCGCCAGCTTCGCCCAGGTCACCGTCGTGCCGGCTAGCCCCTTGGCCGCCAACTGCTTCTCCACCAGCTTCTGGCTTTGCATCACGATTAGCGGCAGATAGTTGGAGCCGTTCTGCAGCGACGAGCTTGACTTCGGCCACCTCGGCGCTGGCGAGGCGGGGTGCGGCGAGCGCTAAGGCGACCGCCACGATTGCCGTGGCAACGATGCGAGCCATGTCCACACACCTCTTAGCTTGCCTGCCAATGCCGATCCCAGGCGCGCATAACGCCCGGGATTGAGTTGAGGCGAGGCGATCGCGCGATGCAAGCGGCAATGCCCGCCGGCGTGGCGAAATTTCGCTGGCTCGGGCGGCGGCGGGCGCCTTTTCGCCGCTCATCAACATGCCGCGACCCTCGCAGTCGGGCTATGCGAGGCTTGCCGCCGTCGCGTCCGCACAATGATGAAAAGGTGCGCGCCGCCGAAAGCTTTCTGGAGCAGAACTACGCCGAGGACGTCTCCTTAGAGTTGCTGGCGCAAGATCTCGGCATGAGCCCGCGCAATTTCAGCCGCCGCTTCAAGCGGGCCACCGGGCGGCTGCCGGGCAACTATCTGCAGGCCATGCGCGTCGCCATCGCCAAGGCAATGCTCGAGGGCGGGACCCGCTCGGTGCAAGTCGTCAGCGCCGCCGTCGGCTACGAGGATGCTGCCTTCTTTCGCGGGCTGTGCAAGCCCGCCACCGGTATGACGCCCAGCGAGTACCGCGAAAACTTCGCGGGCAGCAACGGCGCCCGTTCCCCGTCGCCGCCAGGACAGCGCCGCGGCGCTCGCGGCACGCCAACTAGTGGGGCCACTCCTGTCCCGCCTCCGGCATCCAGTTGCCGCGCCGCCGCGCCAGGCGCTCGGGCAGCGTCTCGCCCTCGAAGTTGGTCGCGGTCTCGACGAACTGCGAGCGCTCGACGTCGAAGGGGTATTGGCGTTGAGCACGGCATAGCGCTTGCCCTCGAGCAGCGAGGTCACGATCGGTATGACGCCGCAGCGCGTGCACACGTGAAAATCCGCGCTTTCGCTGCCGGAAGCGATAGCACGTGGCCAACGCGGGATCGGCAATCTCGAGCCGGAAGGCACCGTCCGGGTGCGAGGTCCAACGGGCGCCGTGCCGCGTGCACAAGCCACAACCGCAGGCTCTGACCGGGATGGCGGGCCAGGCACCCGGCCAGTCGAAGTCGACACGAATGTTGCCGCAATGGCAGCTTGCCTGCAGGCGACGGGGCGGCGGTTGGCTCGTCATTTGCATGCGCCTCATGCTTGCCGCGAGCGGCGAGGTGGCCGCACGCGCGGTAGCTGAATGAACTCCCACGGCGCTGGCGTCTCGCCGATCGGCACCTCGATCAACACCGGCCCGGCCTCCTTCATCCCGCGGCGCAGCTGAACGCGCAACTCCGCCGGCGACGCGGCGCGCAACCCCACGGCACCGAAGCTTTCCGCCAGGCGGACAAAATCGGGGTTCTTAAGGTCGCTGGCGATCAGCCGCCCGCCGTAGAGGTCCTGCTGCATGCGTTGCACGTTACCGTAGGCATTGTCGTTGAAGACGATGCTGACCACGGGGATGCGGAACTGCACGGCCGTCGCGAGCTCCTGCACGTTGAACATGAAGCCGCCATCACCGTTCACCGAAACCACGGGTACCTCGGGCCGGGCGACCTTGGCCCCGAGCGCCGTCGGGAAGCCCATGCCGAGGGCGCCCTGATAGCCGAGCGTCAGGTAGGTGCGCGGGGCGTAGACCGGATAGGCAAGCCGGCTCACGTAGCCCACCTGCGTGAACTCATCGACGAAAATGCCATCCTCCGGCAATTCGGCGCGAATCGCCTCCAGGTATGCCAGCTGCGGCTGCAGCTTCGAAAGCGCCACCCGCGTCTGCGCCTTCACGGCCGCGATGGTATCCTTGAAATCGCCGCGCTTGCGGTTGTGTTTGGGGATGGCATCGAGCAAGCGTCGCACCACCGCTTGAGCATCGCCGAGCAGCGGCAGCGTGGGCGGCCGTGCCGCACCATCTCCTGCGGATCGATCTCGACCCGGATCAACTTGAGGGTGTCGTCGACACCCCAGCCCGTGTATTGCGAATGCAGCCGCGTGCCGATACCGATCACGACGTCGACCTCGGGCCACAGCTTGTGCCCGGCGGGAAACGGCAGGCTCAGCTCGTGGCGGGCGTCGACGACGCCGTGCCCCATGCGATAGGCGACCACCGGGGCCTCCAGCATTTCCGCCAGCAGGGTCACCTCCCGACTGGCGCCCAAGGCACCGCCGCCGACGACGATCAGGGGACGCTCGGACTGGCCCAGGGCCTTGGCAGCGGCGGCGATGGCATCGTCGTCGGGCTGCGGCACGGGCAGCGGTGCTGGCAGACCCGGCATCGCCAGCGGCGCCGCCCTGCCCCAGACGTCGAGCGGGCATTCGAGCGCCGCTGGCCGCGGGCGCCCGGCCAGCATCTGGCGAAAGGCCTCATCGGTCAGCGCCGCGGCCTCGTGCGGAGCGCAGATCCGGGCCGACCACTTGGTCAGTCGCTGCATAATGCCGAGCTGATCGGGAATGTCGTGCAAGAAGCCGGTGTCGCGGTTGACATAGGCGAGCGGGATCTGGCCGCAGACGGCGAGCACCGGGGCGTTGTTGCCATAGGCCTGCGACAAGGCCGCCGAGGTGTTGAGAAAGCCCGGGCCCGGCACCACGCAATAAGCCGCCGGTTTGCCGGTGGCCATCGCCGCCCCAAGCGCCATATAGGCGGCACCTTGCTCGTGGCGCGTATGGATCGGACGCAGGCGGTTTGTCTCGGCAAACAGGGCATCGAAGAAGGCATCGTTCTGCACGCCGGGCAGGCAATAGAGCGTATCGATGCCATGCGCGATCAGCCGTTCGATCACGATCTGAGCGGTGCTGCGTGGGGCCCGATCCGCCGTGGCTGACGCCATGTCGCTTCCCCTCGCCAATCGGCTTGCGCCGACAGCTGTCGCCTGCGCCCATGACCTTTGCGTTTTGCCGGTAGCGGCGTCAAGCTCGTAGCCGCCGGCAGTCCTGGCGTGCGAAATCCCATGATTGCGCCGGCGGCGCGCTGACGCTACAGTCGCCGGGCACACGGATAAAAGCAGGGAGGCGCTCGATGTCGGTGATCTTGGGCAGCGGCGAGCATCGCTATCGCGTGGTGGAGAACTGGGCCAAGCTGCCCGACGGCTGGAGCTTCATGGACGTTGCTGCCGTCGGCCGTCGACAGCAAGGATCAGGTCTACGTCTTCAATCGCGGCGAGCACCCGATCATGGTGTTCGACCGTGACGGGCAACTTCCTGCGCTCCTGGGGCGAGGGCGTCTTCCAGCGCGCGCACGGTCTGCGACATCGACAAGCACGACAATGCTCTACCTGACCGATGACGGCGACCACACGGTGCGGCGCTGCAGCAGCGCGGGCAAGGTCGAGCTCGACCATCGGCGTTCCCGGCAAACCCGCCCCGTTCATGAGCGGCGAGCCGTTTCATCGTTGCACGCACACGGCGCTGTCGCCCAACGGGCGAAATCTACGTCTCGGACGGCTACGGCAATGCGCGCGTGCACAAGTTCTCGCCCGCCGGCAAGCTCGTCATGTCCTGGGGCGAATCCGGCACCGAGCCCGGGCAGTTCAATATCGCCCACAATATCGCCACCGACGACGACAGGCTGGGTCTACGTCGCCGATCGCGAGAACCATCGCGTGCAGGTGTTCGACGGCAACGGCAAATACGAGACGCAGTGGAACAACCTGCACCGGCCCTGCGGCCTCTATCTGCTGCCGCGGCAAGACGCCGACCTTCGTGATCGGCGAATTGGGCCCCGGCATGCCCGTCAATCTCGAAGGCGCCCAACCTGGGACCGCGGCTGTCCATCGTCGACGCCGAGGGCAAGCTGATCGCGCGCCTCGGGCGGCAAGGACGGCCCCGGGCTGGAGCCCGGCAAGTTCATCGCGCCGCATGGCCTGGCGCTCGACTCCAAGGGCGACATCTACGTCGGCGAGGTCGCTTACACGAACTGGAAGACCAGCTTCCCGGATACGCCGCAACCCAAGACGATCCGTTCACTGCAGAAGCTTGCGCAGCGTGCCCTGAAGCGCACGCTCGAGGTTGGCCAACAGCAACAGGAGAAGGCGATGCGGCAAGGGCTGCCGGCGGTGAGCCTGGTTGCCGTGCCCGGCCGGCGGTGGGCGACGCTCGAGCTCGCACGGCGAGATCGAGCGGCGGGGGTTCCCGGCGATTTTCGCGCCGAGCCTATTTGCCAACATGTCGCTGTGCGAGGCGCTCTGCCACTGCACCAAGCATATCCTGTTTGCCAGTTCGATCGCGCCCATCTATGCCCGCACGGTGGGCGACTTCGCGCAAAGCGCCGCCTTCATGCACGAGGTCTCCGGAGGGCGCTTCCGCCTCTGGCATTGGCGTCAGTCACGCACCGACGCAGGCGCGCATGGGCGCGGCGGCCGGCAAACCCATTGCCGATGTCGCCCACTTCGTCGCCGAGCTCAAGGCGCATGCCGGCATCGGCGAACTGCCGCCGATCATCCTTGCTGCCTTGCGCAAGCGCATGGTCGCGCTCGCCGGCGAGATCGGCGACGGCGTGGTATTTCGCCAACGGCGCCCGCTCCCACATGCCCGCCTCCCTGGCGGTCATTGCCGCTGACAAGCTGAGCGGATCCCGGCTTCTGATCGCCAACATGATCCCGATCTGCATCAGCGAGGATATCGAAGCGGCCAAGGCAATCAATCGCAAGACGCTCAGCCGCTATGCCTTGCTCGCCAACTACCGCAACTATTGGAAGGAGGCCGGCTACGTCGAGAGGAAATGACAGGCCATCGACACGGGCGATCGCCGGAGGGGCGGCGCGAGGATGTGCCCAACTATCTCAGCGATGCCTGGCTTGCCGACTGCACCCTGTTCGGGCCGCCTGCGCGCGTGCGCGAGGGACTCGGAAGGCTGACTGCGCCGCGGGCGTGCGCGCATGCCGATCCTGGTGCCCTCCTCGGCTGCCGGCAACCAGATGCGCGCCTTTGAGGAGCTTGTTCGCGGCGTTTGCCTGAAGGGATCGCACCATGGCGGCTAAAATCGACGCACCGACGCGCTCAAGGGCGGGCGCTCGATGCGCCGCGAAATTGCCCTCATCGACGTTCGCGAGACACGGGCAATTTGGCGAAGGGCACCTGTTTTTCGCCGTGCCTCTCGCCTACAGCCGCTTCGAGCCTGGCCTGCCGGCGCTGGTGCCAAACGCCAGCGTCCGCCTGGTGCTGTGCGACGGCCGGCGACGGCGCGGGCGGAACGCGCAGCGCTGCGTGCCGAGGCGCTCGGGCTACAGCAACGTGGCGGTGCTGGCAGGCAGGGTCGCTGCCTGGCAGCCGCCGGCTACACGCTTTATGCCGGCGTCAACGTGCCGAGCAAGACCTTCGGCGAACTGCGTCGAAGTGGTGCCGCATACCCCCGCCTGAGCGCTGCTGAAGTCGCGGCCATGCGCGAGGCCAGCGCCAACGTCGTCATCGTCGATGGCCGGCCCTTCGCCGAATACAGCAAAATGAACATTCCGGGCGGCATTTGCCGCCCCAACGGCGAGCTGCCTTTGCGCATCCGCGATATCGTCCCTGATCCAGATACGACGATCATCGTCAATTGTGCCGGCCGCACCCGCTCGATCATCGGCGCGCAAATGCTGATTGATTTCGGCGTTCCCAATCCCGTCTACGCGCTCGAGAACGGCACGCAAGGCTGGTTTCTGGCCGGCTTGCCGCTCGAACACGGCGCCAATCGTCGTGGCGATGAGGCCGTGCACGAACGCGACGTCGCCCAACTCAGTGCGCGCGCGACGCGCTCAGGCGCAAAGCCCGGCGTCGAAATCGTGACCGCGGCCGCCGCGCAAAGCCTGGCTCGGCGAGGACGGCCGCACCACCTACCCGCCTCGACGTGCGCCGTCCCGAAGAGTTTGCCGCTGCCGCGGTGCCGGGCTTCGCCAGTGCGCCGGGCGGCCAGCTGATCCAGGCGACGGACCAGTGGGTCGGGCGTCAAAGGCGCGCGGCTGCTGCTGATCGATGATGAGGGTGTGCGCGCACCCTCGTCGCCGGCTGGTTGCGCCAGAGCGGACACGAGGCCTGCGTGCTCGAGGGCGCGCGCGGCGGCTGCCCGCAACTTTCATTGGCAACGGGCCCGTCCCGCGCCCCTGCCGGCGCCGAGCCCTGCGCCCTATCAGCCTGGCGAGGCGGCGCTGGCGCGCGGCAGCCCTCAGCATTATCGATTTGCGGCCGAGCCTCGCCTATCGCCAAGGCCATATCGCCGGCGCCATCTGGTCGATCCGGCCACGCCTCGGCGCGGTCGCCGCCGTCGCGGACAAGACGGTCCTGCTGGTGGCCGAGGAGCCCGCCATCGCAGCAGCTGGCCGCCATCGATCTTGCCGGAAGCCGGCTGCCGGGATGTGCGGCTCCCGGCGGAGCGGCCTCGGAGGCATGGGCGGCGGCGGACCCCGATCGCCACCAGCCCTGCCGAGCCAGCGGATGCAGCGCGCATCGATTTTCTCTCTTCACGGCCAAGCGCCACGCGGGCACGGCCGAGGCCGCCAGAGGCAGCGCGCCAGTATCTCGCCTCGGGGAGGTCGGCTTGATCCATCAGCTCGACGCCCAGGAACGCGGTCGCTGGCATTGCTTAGGGCGGAAGTGGATTGGCTGCGGCTAGCGCGCCTGGATGTTGCATACGCTTCACTATGGATCGAGGTTCTGCCCTCGATGCGTGATCAGCTTCAGGCGGGCGCAGCGCGCCGGGTGAAATGCACGGCTCCCACATCATAAAGGTGGCACGCCGGGGTGCATGTTGTAGGTGCGGACCGATCACCAGCGTCGGCGCCCTCGCCCTTGCCGGCCTCGACAATGCGCCAATCCGTCATGCCTCGGTGACGCCGGTCGCCTGTCCGTAGATGGCCCAGCTGGAGCCGTGGTCGTGCGGGCTGCCGTTGGCGCGGCCCGTCATAGACATGACCACAAATGCAAAAGCTGAGCTCGGGTCCTCGCAGAGGACCTGGCGCGGATTGGCCCCAGGCGCGCGCTCCTTGAGCTCGGCTGCAATAAAGGCCTTATCGGTCAGCGCACGTGACACGAAGGTGGCGACTTTCGCCTTGGCCCTGCGCGCCACCATCGGCCTTTAGGTTTCACGGATGTCGGCTGCGAGCTGGCGAGGGTGTAGGACATCGATCCGATCCTTCGTCCTGCGCCAGCCGTCACAAAACTTAGCAAGAGCCGCGACGCGCCGCCAGCTGGGCGCAGGGGCTCGGGCGGGCACTTCACGCGGCCGTGACTGCCCTTTCGCCCGCCCCTCGTATAAGCTTTTGCAGGGTGCAGAAAGCACCACCGGACATTCTCGCCTAGGAGGGCAAATATGCTGCTTGCCGTTCCTAAATGGTTGTCGGTCGCCGTGGCCGCCCTGACAGTGCCAGCGTTCACGCCGGCCACGGTTCTTGCTCCGCCGGCGACGACCCTCCCAAGCCGTCCTCCAACCAGCCCAAACCGAAATCGAAATCAAAGCTCAGCGCCCAAGTCCGCGACAGGGACAGCCGGCTCAATCAGGACGAAAACTCACAGCCTCGGGCTACTGGCAGGCGAAGGGCGGCGAGCACGCTGCGGCGCGCTGGCGACGCTGCGCTCGGCGCCAGAACCAGGCCGACCCGCGCATCCAGACCATGATCGGCTTTTCGCTGCGCAAGCTCGGGCGGGTCGACGAGGCCATGGGCTACTACCAGAAGGTGCTGGCCGACGCATCCCGATCGCACGACCACGCGCCAGTATCTCGGCGAGGCCTTCCTGCAGATCGGGCGAGCCGGCCAAGGCCAAGGAGCAGCTGGCCGAGATCGCCAAGCGCTGCGGCGTCGCCTGCGAGGACTACCAGTTGCTCGCCGACGAGATCGCCAAGTTCGAGAACAAGGCGGGCTGAGCCGCAGCCGTCTGCGGCAGTCTGTCACGTCGGGGCGCCTGCTCGCTGCGCGCGGGCGGGGCCCTTGTCGCTCGATCAGCGTGCGCGAGGAAGGCGATCAGGTCGGCCCTCTCCTGCGCGCTCAGCGCGCAGATCGCGGTTCAGGTTGGTCGCCAGCGAGGGCCGCCTGACGAAGCCGCCGGTGTAGTGCGCCGACGACGGCCTCGAGCGTCGGCCAGCGAGCCATCGTGCATGTAGGGCGCGGTGTGGGCGACCTCGCGCAGGCTCGGCGTCTTGAAGGCCATGAGGCCCGGCGTGCCGCCCGGCACGGCGCCGCGGCCGGCGTCCTGCTCCGGCAGGCCGATGTCGTGAAAGCGGTCGTCGGTGAAGCGCCAGCCGACGTGGCACAGCACGCAGCCGGCCTTGCCGGTGAACAGGCGGAAGCCGCGCACCTCGGCGGGCCTGAGCGCCTGGGCGTCGCCGTCGATCCAGGCATCGAAGCGGGTCGGCGGCGAGACGAGCGGAGCGTAGCGTAGGCGGCCGAAGCGCCTTGGCGACGGTCGTCTTGCGAAATCGGCGCTGGCTCCTGCGGAAGGCCGCCGCGCGAACGCCGCCACGAGATCCAGATCGGCGTCGCGCCGCAGCCTGGCGAGAAGCGTCGGCCAATCGCCAGCCCATCTCGTCGGCGTGCAATCGATGGGCGCATACGGACCTGGTGCCTCCAGCGACGGGGCGCGCCCGTCCCAGCCAGGCCTTTGCTCCAGGCCAGGTTCCAAAGCGACGGGCGTGTTGCGGGCGCAGGCTGCGCCCGTGAGGCCGCGGCGCGCCGGCGGCCGTCGGTGAAGGACGCGCTCGGGGCCGGTGGCAAGTGGCGCAGGAGCGTTCCCACCCCCGACAAGCGCGGATCGCTAAAAGCCGTGCGCCGAGCGCCACTTTCGCTGGCGTTAGGGATTGTCGGCGGAGCGGGCGCTGCGCCGGCCGCCAGGAAAGAGGCGGCCCCAGGCCGCCTCCACGTGCAGGGGCTGCTGCGGCCTTGCCGCTTCGCCGGCCGCGGCCAAGAGCAGCAAGGCGGTGGCGGCGGACCGCAGGAGCGATCCTTTGCCTTGAGGCATGCACTCACTCGCCTCGCCCCTGGTGGATCCTTTGCCAAGCTCGAAGGCAGCCCGCAGAATAGAAAGCCTCCAGCCTTCCCTCGCTGCTCGCCAGCAGCGCCTTTGCCCTCGCTGCCGGCGCTGAGCCTTGCCGAATTTCCGCCGCCCTCGCAAGGGAGATGAGCATTCCCCCGCTGATCCGAGCAACCGACACCCGGCTCCGCCGGGCCTCCGGGCCGGGCTCATCCTGATTGGCGCCGTCATGGGGTTTCAACTGGCCCGCCGTCAAGCTGGCCTCAACGAGATGCCGATCTGGAGCATGCGTGCGGTGGGTCTGACCGCCGGCAGCCTGCTGCTGTTGGGGCTGGCCAAAGCCTCCGGGCGTGGCTCCCTCGCGAGTGTGGGGGCGCGACAATGGCCGGCGCTGATCCTGGCGGGTCTTCTCAACGTGACGGCCTTTAATGTCTTAACCGCCGTGGCCCAGACCCTGATGCCAACCTCGCGCGCGGTGATCCTCGCCTATACCATGCCGCTGTGGACTGCGCTGTTGGCGCGCATCTTTCTGGGCGAAGTTCTGGCGCCGCGGCAGCGTTTGGCCCTGATGCTCGAGAGCGCCGCCGGCCTCGCCGCCGTGCTTGCGCCATTGCGATCGAGGCTGGGCGAGGCCGCAGTCGAGGCCGCCATCGCGGCAATTCTGGGCGCGGCGATCGCCTGGGCCGCCGGCACCATCGTCATGAAGCGCGCCGGCTTCGCCAGCGAACCCTCGTCAACACGGCCTGGCAACTTTGCCATCGGCTGCCATCACCGTCTCGGGTCGGGGCCTCAGCCTTCGAGGCGACCGAGCTCGCCACGTTGAGCTTCTGGCCCAAGACCTGGGCCGGTTGGGGCGGGCTCCTCTACAACAGCGTGATCGGCATCGCGCTCAGCTATTTTTGTGGTTTGGCATGGTCGCGCGCCTGCCCGCCGCGACGGCGGCGATCGGCGTCCTCTTGGTCCCCGTGGTCGGCGTGACGGCCGCCATGGCCATCATCGGCGAACAACCAAGCCTCGCCGACGGCCTGGGCTTCCTCTTGATCAGCGCGGCCGTCTTCATCAACGCCCGCCAGCCGCCGGCCTGAAGCGCCATGGCGCCCGAGCGCTCGGCGACCAAACCCCTTGGCGTAACTGAGCCAGGGCCTCGGGCGTGTCGATGTCCTCAAGAACGGCGGCAGCATCGAGGGGCACGTCCCGGATCAGCCCGGCGTGAGCGGCAAACAACTGCCGGGCACCGGCATCGCCCTCAAGCGCCAAATATCTCGGCAAAGCACGCCGCCGGCCACAGCACCGGGTTGCCGCGCTGCCCCCGATGGGTGGGCACCATGATCGCTTGCCCCTGCGCGGCCAAGAACGCCGCGATCAGGCAATCAAGGTGTGCCGGCCGGACCAGCGGCATGTCGCCGAGCGCCACCAGCACACCGCCGATTTGGCGCGGCAAGGCGCCAATGCCGGCCTTCAGCGAGCTGCTAAGGCCGCTGGCATAGGCGGGATTGGCCACGATGGTGACAGCGAGACCGGCAAGCGCCGCCTCGACTTGAGGCTGCTGGTGCCCGGTCACCACCAGCACGGGCCGAGCCGCGCTGGCGAGCGCGCTCGACCGCATGGCGCAGCATCGGCTTGCCGGCGACCTCGCACTGGGAGCTTGTTGTCGTTGCCCATGCCGGGTCGAACGTCCGGCGGCCACGCACGATGGCGGCAACGGGGATTATCTCGGCCAACCCTTGCGCGTCCTCACTTAAAACCTCGCTTCGCTTGCCTGGCTTGCTTGCCTGGCTGCATGCGCTTGCATGGCTTTTGTTTCGCCTGCCGCGCGCGGCGCGCGTCGCTTGGCTCGGCGCTCATGTGCCCAAAATGCTGGGACCAGAAGGCCAACATTCGCTCCCAGGCCAGTTCGGCGGCGGCACGGTCATGCACGTCGCGCTGCTCGTTGACGAAGGCATGCTCGGCATCATAGCGAAAGATTTCCGCCGTCTTGCCGGCGGCCTTGAGCTCGGCCTCGAACTTGTCGACCGCGGCGGGCGTGCACCAGTCGTCGCGATTGGCGAAGTGGCCCTGGAGGGGCACCCTTATGTCCTTGGCCGAGGCGACGGTCTCCGGGGGCAACCCATAAAGGCAACCGCCGCCGCGAGCTCGGAAATGCGGCAGGCGCCGAGAATGGTGACCGCGCCCCGAGGCAGAACCCGGTCAATCCCACCTTCGCCCCCGTGCGCTTGAGAACTGGGCGGCACCGCGCACCACCTGATCGAGTGGCCTCGAGGAAATTCAGCGAGTTCATCTCCCGGCCGGCCGCCTCGGTGTCGTGATGGGCACGACCGTGCCGGCATAAAGATCGGGCGCCAAGGCATCGTAGCCCGCGAGCGCCAGGCGATCACAAATGCCCTTGATCTGATCCTGCAGCCCCCACCACTCCTGGATCACCACCACCCCCGGGGCGCGGGCGCGTCCAGCCTTGGCAAGGTAGTTTCCGCCGCCCGAGCATCCGCCCGGCCAAATTGATCCTGGTACCCATCGCGCACTCCTTTTTGCGTTGCAGCCCTAAGCTCTCCTAAACATCGCCTTCGGCCTTGAGCCAGCGTACCGCGGTGCGAAAGGCCGTCAGCGTGCGGTCCACGTCGCTCGGCCCGTGCACGGCGGAGACCAGCCGCCCGGCGCGCCCATGATGTCGACGCCGTTGGCGAGCATGGCGATGCGCAGGCGGTAGGCGAGGCCGGGATTGCGCGCGCCCTTGAGGCCCTCGAAGCCCGAGCGCGAGGGGATCGAAGCGCTGGCAGGATCGATCGTCAACCGGCCGGGGATTCTGGAAGATCAGGAACGCGGAGGCTTCGCCGTAGACGCCCCAGGCGATCTGCTCGTCGAGCAGGATCGCCCGCAGGCCCGTGCGCAACTGGCCTCGGCCGTGCGCTCGGCCTTGGCGCACGACCTCCTCGCTCCTCGACGATCGACAGCGGTGGCGACGGCGGCCGCCGCGCACAGCGGATTGGCGTTGAAGGTGCCCTGGTGAGCCGATCTTCTCGCGTCTGGCCGCCTTGCGCGGCGCGGCGTCGAGCTGGCTCATGATGTCGGCCCGGCCGGCGACGGCGCCGCCGGGCAGGCCCGCCGGCCACGATCTTGGCGAGAATGCACATATCGGGCGTGATGCCGCATAACGCCCCTGCGCGCCGCCGCGCGACCAGCGAAAGCCCGTGATCACCTCATCGAAGATCAGCAAGCACGCCGTGCTGGCTGCGGTGAGCTTGCTGCAGCTCGGCGATGAAAACCCGACGGCAGCGGCACCTGCCCCCACGAGGCGCCGGACGGCTCGAGCATGACGGCGGCAATGTCGTCTGGCCTCGGCGAGCGTATCGGCAACGCGCGCGATGATCGTCGGCCGGCAGCAGGACGGTCTGCGTCGACCAGGCCGGCCGGAATGCCCGCGGGCACGCCGCCGCTCGAAGTGCGACATGGCGCCGGCCGCCACGCCGTCGTGCCAGCCGTGGAAATGGCCGACGAAGCGGATCACCTTGGCTTTTGCCGGTGAAGGCGCGCGCCAGCCGCAGCGCCAGGTGCGAGGCCTCGGTGCCGGAGCCGGTGAAGCGCACGCGTCTCGCGCGCACGGCGACCAGGCGGGTGATGCAGCTCGGCCCAGCCGCACCTCCAGCTCGTGGCGAGGCGCCCCAGTGCGTGCCGAGCGGCACCTGGCGTTCGACGGCGGCCGTCGACGACGGCGGATGCGCCGTGACCCAGCGATGCAGCGCGCCGTGGCCGCCGAAGTAGTCGACATACTCGTTGCCGTCGACGTCCCACTTGCGGCCGGCCGGACGCCCGAGCGGCATAGATCGGATAGGGCAGCAGCGTGCGGCTGTCGTGCGTGAGCCCTGCCGGAATGCACTTTGCGCGCCCTGCGCATAAAGCGCAGCGGAAGCCGCGCGTGCGGCCGCGATACTCGGCCTCGATGCTGCGAGTTCGTCAGTGTCTGCGCCACCAACCCTTTGCCTGCCGGATCGCCTGTCGGGTTATTTTTCCGGTCAGGCCATCGGCCCAGCGCGCTGAGGAGCCTCGCCGTCTACAGCACTATTCTGATGTTGCCGCCGTCATCGAGTCTGGCCGTTGCCCCGGGCGGCACGACGCAGGTGGCATCGTACTCTTCGAGGATGAGCGGGCCGGCTTGCGGCGCGTGCCAGGGCCGACCGGCGGCAGGATCGGGGTCTCGATCCAGCCGTGCTCGCTGATCCGAAATAGGCCCGGCGCGGCGGGCTCGGGCGCGGCTCGGCGACGGCTCGACGATGCCCTGGCTGGGCGCCGCCGGCGCCCGCGCGCACACCCTGAGCCGACGACCTGGATCGACACCAGCTCGACCGGCTCCTCCGGCGCCGGCGCGATGGCCGTAGGTGCGTCTCGTGCTCACGCCCGAAGGCCTCCTCCAGATAGCGCGACCATGCTCGCGTCGATCGGGCCGCTCGGGGACCGGCACGGTGAGCTCGAAGCTCTGCCCGTTGTAGTGCAGCGCCGCCGAGCGGCGCAGGCGGGCACGCGTGCCGGCAAAGCCCTCGCTCGCCAGCTGCGCCAGCGCCTGGCCGCGCGAGCGCGCTCCAGGCGCGCTCGATCTCGGCGAGATCGGCGCTGCGCAGCAGCCGCCGGAACGTGCGCGAATAGTGATGCTCGACGTCGGCCTAGAGCAGGCCGAAGGACGGAAAAGAGGCCGGGCGCGGGCGGCACGATCACGCGCCGATGCCGAGCGCGCCGGCCATGCCGCAGGCAAACAGCGGGCCGTTGCCGCCAAAGGCGAACAGCGCGAACATCGTCGGGGATCGCGGCCGCGCTCGGTCGAGACCGGCCTTGATGGCGCGGATCATGTTGGAGGCGGCAATCTGGTGCGCACCGTAGGCCGCCGCGTCGAGGCCATGCCCCAGCGGCTTGGCGATGCTGCGCCTCGAAGGCGGCGCTGCGCCTGCTCGGCATTGAGCGGCAGGGCGCCGCCGATCAGATGTCTGGGGTTGATGAAAGCCGAGGATGACGTTGGCGTCCGTGATGGTCGGCACCGTCGCCGCCTTGGCGTCGTAACAGACCGGCCCGGGCGACGCCCCGGCACTCTCCGGACCCACCTGCAGACGCGCCGCCGGCGTCGATCCAAACGTGCGAGCCGCCGCCGCGCGCCGACTTCGGCCAGGTCGATCGCCGGCACCTTCAGGCTGTAGCCGGCACCCGTCAGCAGCCGCGAGCCGACCATGATGCCGGCGCCGACGGCGTATTCGTGCGCGCGCATCAGCCTGACCGTCCTCAACGATCGACGCCTTGGCGGTGGTGCCGCCCATGTCGAAGGTGATGATCTTTGCCAGCCGCCATCGAGCGCCAGCGCCTGGGCACCGACCACGCCGCCGGCCGGGACCCGACTCGATGATGTTCATGGGCCGCTCGGCGGCGGCCGCGTCGGTCGTGAGCCCGCCGTTCGACTGCATCAGCAGCAGGCGGGCCGGGATATGCGGCCGCATCGCAGCCGCCGGCGCAGGGCCGTGCAGGTAGGTGGCGACGATCGGCATCACGTAGGCGTTGATCACGGTCGTCGAGGTGCGCTCGTATTCCTTGATCTCCGGCAGCACCTCGTAGGAGATCGACAGCGGCAGGTGCGGCGCCATGCGCCTGACGATGTCACCGCAGCATCAGCTCGTGGGCCGGATTGGCGAACGAGTTCAGCAGGCACACGGCGATCGCTTCGACCTTCTCGGCCAACAGACGCGTCAACCGCGCGCTCGGCGTCGGCGGGGTCGTAGGGCGCGCTTCGATACGGCCCTTGTGATCAATGCGCTCGTCGCACGATCTGGCGCAGGTAGCGCTCGCACCAACGGCGCGCGGCTTGTTCCAGGCGATGTCGTAGAGGCGCGGCATGCGCAGCGTGCGGATTTCCAGAACGTCGCTGAAGCCCCGCGGTGGTGATCAGGCCGACGCGCGCACCCTTGCGCTCGAGGATGGCGTTGGAGGCGACCGTAGTGCCGTGGCGGATCTCCTCGATGGCGGCCGGGCGACCGCCTCGTCTCGCCGAACACTTGGCCGAGGCCCTCGACGATGGCGCGGGCGTAGTCGTCGACGCTCGAGGAGATCTTCTGGGTGTGGATTGTGCCGTCGGAGCCGAGCAGCACGATGTCGGTGAAGGTGCCGCCGATGTCGACGCCAACGCGATAGGTCGACCATGGCCTCACTCTGCTGCGCCGGCCGCGCGGCAGCGGATCGTGGCGCTGGACGACGGGCAGCTGGCCGCCAGCCGGCGCTGGGCGGCGATCTCGGCGCGCCGCGCCGCGGTTGCGGCCAGCATCGACGCGCCAGGCGCCGGCGTCGATCGACCACGCCGTAGTCGGCGGCCGCCTTGGCCAGGCTCAAGAGCTCGTTGCGTCACATCCCTCAGGACCGCCTGTGGATCGCGCTCGAGCGGGTCGCCCCAGCCGCCGCCGCCGGCGAGCACGTGGCGGAAGACGTCGCCTCCTGATCGTCATCGTGAACTTGCCGGGCAGGACGCGGTTCTCGCTGTCCGGATTGAGATAGTTCTCCGAGGGCGCGCCGGGGCTGCCGCCGTAAAGGCCGAACGGGTCGGTGGTCGCGCCGGTCGGAGCGCACCTGCAGGACGCCTTCGGTCTCGTTGAAGCGATAGTCGCGCTGGAACGGCACGCCGCCGCGATATTTGCCGGCGCCGGCCTTGTCCGGCACGAACTCGTAGGCGAGCAGCGAGATCGGCTGCTCGGCCTCGGTCACCTCGACGGAGTGCGAGGCCATGTTGGCGAACATGTGCGAGTTGCCGTCGAGCCCGTCCGCCCACGGCCGCGCCCCCAGGCGCCGCAGGTGAAATCGACGTAGACGAAGGGCTTGCGCTGCCGCGTCGTAGCCGCCGATCGAGATGCCGGTATTGCCGCCGTCGCCCGCGGCCTTGACCTTGTCGGGCAGCATCATCGCGAGTGCCCCGAACATGCAGTCGGTCATGCGGAAGCCGGTGAGCCCGCGCGCCGCGCAGGCGGCCGGCAGCACGCCGTTGCCGACGGTGCCCGGCGGGCAGATCACCTCGATGGCGCGGAACACGCCCTCGTTGTTGGGGATGTTGCCGCGGCAGCACCGAGCGCACGCCGGTGTAGGAGCGCCGCCTTGGTGAACGACAGCGTGTTGTTGATGGCGCCCTTCACCTGGGGATTGGTGCCGGTCCAGTCGACGACCATGTGACCGCCGCGTCTTGCGGATGCGTGACGAACAGGCGGATCGGTTTGCCGTAGTCGATGCCGTCGTCGTCGATCCAGTCCTCGAAGCTCCACTCGCCGTCGGGCAGCTTCTCGCAGCGCGGCGCGCGTCAGGCGCTCGGCATGATCGATCGTCTCCTGCAGCAGGAGCGTCGGTCGTGCGCGGCGCCGTAGCGCGCCACCAGCTCGGCGAACTGCTCTCGGCGATGTGGCAGGCGGCAAGCTGCGCGCGCAGATCGCCGAACAGCTGCACCGGCAGGCGCACGTTCTTCTCGATGAACGTCATGATGGTCTGCGTTGAGCTTGCCCGCCTCGTAGAGCTTCATGGGCGCAATGCGCAGGCCCTCGGCGTAGATCTCCGGTCGAGATCGGAGGCATTCGAGCCGGCGACGCGTCCGCCGACGTCGCAGTGTGATGGCAAACCGTGCAGGCGAACGGCCAGCCGCTCGCCGGCGTGAAACAGCGGCTTCATGACGAAGATGTCGGGCAGGTGCATGCCGCCGTCGAAGGGGTCGTTCATGATGAAGACGTCGCCCGTCGCGCGATGTCGTCGCGAAGCGGCGCATGATGGCGGCCATGCGCCGTCGGCACCGAGCCCAGATGCCCCGGCAGCGTCAGGCCCTGCGCGGCACAGCCTGTCCTTCGGCGTCGGCAAAGCCGGTGGAGTAGTCCATGTTGTCCTTCAGCACGCCGGAATAGGTGGTGCTGAACACGGTGAGCGCCATCTCGTCGGCGATGGAGAAGATGCGCGTTCTTGAAGAGCTCGAGCGTGATCGGATCAACGCTTGCGGCCATCGCCACCATCTCCCTAGCAACCTTGCCGTAGCCCGCGCCTGCCCAGCCGGCCGCCGGTGCCTGCGCTCGTTCAGGTCCGCTCCACGATGTCGGTCGAGACCACGCCGGCGGTCGATCAAATAGATGAGCCCCGTTCGTCGACGGTGAGATCGTTGCTCGACACCGCGTCGGTGCCCGGCGGTACGTCGGGAACGAAGTGAGGCAACCTCGCGCAGCGCGTGCGGATTGCCGCACATCGATGATGCGCAGGCCGTGCGCGAACCAGGCGAACGGGATCTCGCTACCAGTGACCTTCTCGCAGGGTTGATGGCAGGCCGTCATCACGGGGTGGGGCTTGCCTTCGATACCCTCGACCTGAAGCTGCCGACCGGCACCGGGCGGCGCTCGTCCGTGATATCGACTCATCCAGACGAAGGCCGGCGCGATCGTGCTCGCCGCGCTGCACGTCTTCGTCGGCGACGACCAGATAGCGACGGCCGCGGATCTCGAAGGGAGCGGCAGCGCCGTATGCGTTGGGCAGACGATAGGGCGGACGCCAGTTGAGGCCGCGCGACCAGCTTTGGGCTCGTCATGTCGTCGATGTCGAGAATGACGAAGCCGCCCTTCCAGTAGCTGGTGTAGAGCCGGTTGCCGAGCCGCAGCGGATGGTGGCAGCGATGCGGCGTCCTTGTCCCAGCTCGGGTTTCACCTCCCGCCGTCCATTGGCCCGGCATCCACCAACGGCCGACGTCCTGCGGCCGCGCCGGGTCCTTCAGGTCCATGATCAGCACGATGGTGCCGAGGTAGCCCGCCAGCGTCGGCGATAGGTAGACGTAGCGGCCATCGAAATCGAAGCGGTGCACGCCCTTGCCGACGGTGGTCCAGTGTCGAAGAGCGCGTGGTTCTGGCGGGGTCGGCGACATCGTAGATGCCGATCCCGCTCTGAAATCGGCTGGGCAACGGGCGCGGGTCGGCGCCGTTGATCTCGTGATTGACCAGCATGATGCCGTTGGCGACACGCACCTTGTGGGAGTGGGTGCCGGGCGGCATGTCGATGCTGGCGAGCAGTTTCACGTTGCTGGGATCGCGCACGTCGACGATCGAGGTGCCGTGCGGGCTGCGCATGTGGCCGACATAGGCGATGCCATCGACCACCACGACCCGGCCGCCGCCGGCACAATCCCAATACCCCACCTGCCGCAAACCCACGCCCGTGCCCAAGCTCTTTCCTCCCGCCGTTCCCCGCCAACCTCAGTATCGGGAGCGGCCGATCGCGCACGCAAGCTCGGATTGCCGCCTTTGCCGCCGCGCGCCCGGCCTTGGCCTGGCCTGGCCCGGCTTGGCCCGGCTTAGCAAGGGGCTCAGCGTGCGCGCCAGCCGATGAGGGATGGCAGCAGCACGGCGCCCAGCACACGACGGCGAGCGCCACCCCATCTGCCGGCGCTGACCTTGCGGTACCGAGCAGCAGCGCCGAGATGGCGATGCCGACGGGCCCCACCAGGCAACTAAAAGTCCCATTCTTCCCACCGGCATGTGTCGCAAGGCGTAGTTCGACAGAATATAGACGCCGCCGGAGACCGCCAGGCCGAGATAGAGGAGTGCCAGCAGCGCCGGCGGGCTCGCCTCCACCACGTGCCACGCCCGTCGCCGGCAGCAGGAACAGCAGCAGCGCCGCCACCAGGCAGGCGGAGGTCAGTTGCCAGCACGAGGTGACGAGGGGATTGGCGCCGGCCTGCGCGGTGCAGCGGGCGAGCAGCGCGTTGACCGCGGAGGCAAGCGCCGCCCGCCACGCACATCGCCGATCAATTGCCGCCACCGTGCTGGTTCTGTCCCCACACCAGCAGCATCGTTGCCGCGAACGCCAGACGCGGCGGCGGCCATGACGGCGAGCTCGAGGCGCTCGCCCAACACCAGGTAGCCGAGCACGGGCATCAGCAGCGGCGCTCAGGCTCCAAAACACCGAGCCATTGACCGGCGAGGTCATGGTCAGTCCGAGCGACACCACAAGCGTTACTAGGCCCGGCTCCAGGGCGCCCATCAGCAAGGGCCGCCAGCCGACGCCACGCAGGCGGGCATTGGCGCCCGTCACGGCCACGATCAGCCACAACGCAACGGCGGCCAGCGCCAGGCGCAAAACCACGAGATTCGGCGACGGCGATCTCGGCGACCGCCAACTTGGTCGCCGGCGTCGCCGAGGACCACAGGCAGACGGCGGCGAGCATCGCGAGGCTGGCCAGCGCATGGGGCGGAAGGATCACGCGGGGGTTGCTCGGCGGTTGCGGGAAAGAAAGCGCCTGGCGGGTCGAGGGAAGGGCCCGGCTGCGGCGACGGCATCAAAAGGCTTGGTAGCGCGAAGCCGGACGCCAAGCGATCAAAATCGACGCGCGGTGCTTCGAGCCGCCCCTGCAACGCCGATCTTCATGGCGCGGAACAGGGGAGAGGGAGTGCCTTGCCGTCACCGGCCGCGCGGCGCCAGTCCCTCCAGGATCAGGGCGTGGGCAGCCTCGGCAATCTTGCGCAGCGACACTTGCAGAATCCCACAGTGCGAAGCGGCGGCCGACCATGTCCGAAATACCCATCAGCGCCCACGCCCGCACCTCGGCATCGCCCGGGGCGATCTCGCCGCGGGCCTCGGCGGCGAGCAGGCCGGCGCGATAGCTCGCGGCGAAGTCCTGGTAATAGCGCTGAAACACCTCCGGTTCGACGAACTGCGCCTCTGCGACCACCCGGTAGAGATCCGGATTGGCCCGCACGAATTCAGGAATGCGCGCAAGCCGCGGCGCTCGGCCTCGAGCCGGTTGGGGGCGTCCGCGATCGCCAAGGTCAGGTGTCGGCGCAGCCGCCGGCCCATGCGCAACACCAGCTCGCGCAGGACGTCCTCCTTGCTGCGGAAGTAAAGATAAAAGGTCCCCTGGCCGACGGCGGCCTCCGCGGTGATGGTGCTGATGGAGGCGTCCGCGAAGCCCTTGCTGCCGATTTCTGCGTTGCGCGGCGTTGAGGATTTTGCCGCGTGCGCTCACCGCGGCGCGTCTTGGGCGCCGGCAGGGCGGCGAAGAATTCGCATCAGACATGAGCGCTTTGTCAGATTGCTAGGACATCACGTGCCGCAGAGCCCATGGATCTTTGCCCTTGACGGCCAATTAGGGCGACGATAGCCTAATATGAAACATGACTCAACACTCAGGTTTTGGGCTGGGGCTGGACCTCGGTCCCCTTGTCATTCAGGGAGGTCGTCATGGCAAAGCTGGCAATGGGGGGCTGGAGAAGCTGGGGGCAAGGATGCGGCACCGATCGGCGGCAAGGGCGGCGGCCGTGCTCGGCCTTATGACGCTTGCCGGCCAGCCGGCGCTGGCCAAGGACGTCAAGATCTGCCTGATCGCCGGCAAGACCGGCGCGCTCGAAGCCTACGCCAAGCCAGACCGAGAACGGCTTCATGATGGGTCTTGAGTATCTCGACCCAGGGCACCAACAAGGTTGGCAACGACAAGCTCGAGGTCATCGTCAAGGACGACCAGCTCAAGCCCGACCGCGGCAAGACGCTGCTGGAGGAATGCTACGGCGACGATAAGGCCGACCTCGCCGTCGGCACGACCGGCTCGCCCGTTGCGCTCGCCATGCTGCCGGTGGCCGAAGAGCACAAAAGGTGCTGATCGTCGAGCCGGCGGTGGCCGACAGCATCACCGGCGACAAGTGGAACCGCTACATCTTCCGCACGGGCCGCAGCTCCTATCAGGACGCGCTTGGCCGCCGCCGCCGCATTCCCGAAAACCGGCGACGTCGCCGTCGGCATGCTGGGCCTCGACACCGCCTTCGGGCGTGACGGCGTCGCCGCCTTCAAGGCGGCCCTTGCCAGCCATTCGGCCGAACGTCAAGGTCGTGGCCGAGGAATACGCCGCCGGTGCAACGGCGGACTTTGCGCCGTTCGCCGAGCGCCTGTTCAATGCCCTCAAGGACAAGCCGGGTAAAAGGTGATCGGTTTTATCTGGGCGGGACCGCATCCGCATGGCCAAATTCGTCGACATGAAACCGGACCGCTTCGGCATCGAGCTGGCCCCCGGCGGCAATATCCTGCCCGTGATGAATTCGTGGAAGCAGTTCGCCGGCACCGAGGGCGGCATCTACTACTACTACGACTTTCCCAAAAATGCGGAGAACGACTGGCTCAAGGCCGAGTACCAGAAGCAGCTACGGCGCACCGCCGGATTTCTTTGTCGCCGGAGGCTTTGCGGCGGCCTCCGCGGTCGTGGCCGCTCTCAAGCAAGCCGGCTCGAGCGACAGCGAGAAGCTGATCGCCGCTATGGAGGGCCTTACCTTCGCAACGCCCAAGGGGCCCGATGACCTTCCGCAAGGAGGACCATCAGGCCCTGCAGGACATGTATCACTTCCGCATCAAGAAGGACGCCAAGGACAACGACGTCTTGGAGCTCGTAGGCACCATCGCGGCCAAAGAGATGCCGCTTCCCGTGCGCACGAAACGCTGAGGGCGGCATCGATGGGGTCGCCTCGGGGCAACAGGGGCGGGCGGTAGTACCCCTAATGCGCGGGGGCTTGCGGGCCTCCGCCTCGGCTTAGGCACGGCAACGGCGGCTGGCAACGATGGCCACACCTGTGTTGGAGACGCGCGATCTTTCCATCCGCTTTGGCGGCCACCTCGCCGTCGATCGGGTGAGCGCGACGTTCAGGCAGGCACGCTCACGGTCATCGTCGGGCCGAACGGCGCCGGCAAGACCACCTACTTCAACTTGATTTCGGGGCAGCTGCCGGCAGCGCCGGCCGCGTACTGCTTGCGGGCAAGGACATCACGCCTCTCGAGGCGCCCGCGCGCGCCCGCCTGGGCCTTGGCCGCGCCTTCCAGCTCACCAACCTGTTTCCGCGCCTCAGCGTACACGAGAACGTGCGCCTCTCGCCGTGCAGGCAAAGGACGGCGGCGGCGGCAACATCACCTCGCGCTGGAGCGCGCGTCGCGACTGGATCGACAAGGCCGATCGCTATCTCGCGGCGACCGACCTTAGGGACAAGCGCGATGTCATCGCCGTGGCCTTGCCGCACGGCGACAAACGCAAGCTCGAGGTGGCGATCATGATGGCGCTCGAGCCGCACGTGTTCATGTTCGATGAGCCGACGGCGGGCATGTCGGTTGGCGACGTACCGGTGATCCTCGACCTGATCAAGACGCTGAAAGCCGATGGCAACAAGACCATTCTCTTGGTCGAGCACAAAATGGAGGTGGTGCGCAGCCTCGCCGACCGCATCATCGTGCTCAACAACGGGCGGCTGGTCGCGGATGGTGCGCCAAGCGAGGTGATTGGTTCGGCGATCGTGCAGGAGGCCTATCTCGGGATAGCGGCCGGGAGCGGCAGCCATGTCTGAGCCGCTGCTAACGCTGGCGGGCGTGCACACCCACATCGGTCAGTACCACATACTGCAGGGCGTCGATTTTGCCGTTCCGGCCGGTGCCATGACCGTCCTGCTTGAGGCGCAACGGGGCGGGCAAGACTACGACGCTGCGCACCATCATGGGTCTGTGGAAGCCGAGCCGCGGGCAGGTGACGTTTGCCGGCAAGCCGATCGGCGGGTTGGCCGCACGCGATCGCGCGCGCCGGCATCGCCTATGTACCGGAGACGATGGCGGTGTTCTCGGACCTCACGGTGGCTGAGAACATGGTCCTCGCCGCCCGCGACGGTCCGCTGCAAGCCGCCCGGCTGGATTGGGTGTTTTCCTTCTTTCCGGCGCTCAAGCGCTTCTGGACGCAACCGGCCGGCACGCTTTCGGGCGGCCAAAAGCAAATGCTTTCGATCGCCCGCGCCGTCATCGAACCGCGCCGGCTGATCCTGATTGACGAGCCCACCAAGGGCATCGCGCCGGTGATCATCGAAGACATGATCCGCGCCTTTCGCGAGTTGAAGCGCGAGCGCACGACCATCCTGCTGGTGGAACAGAATTTCCGCTTCGCCGAGGCCCTGGGCGATTGGGCGGTGGTGATGGACGATGGCCGCATCGTGCATCGCGCGAGCATGGCCGAGCTTGCCGGCGATCACCGCGACGCAGCGGCGTTTGTTGGGATTGTCGTTGGAGGCTCACGCATGACGGCCGCTTCGCCAGGCCCACTGCTGGCAAGGCCAACCGCCAGCTTTGCCCGACCGACGGCGCAAAGGCCCCGGCGGCATGGCGACAGGAGGCACGGAGCATGGCAATGTTGAACGCCGCTCCCCGGGACCGGCCGCCTCCCGTGGCGACGAGCACGCCGACGGGATAGAGCCGATCCAGCGCGCGCATGGCGACTATCTGCCCCTGCTGCTGCTGCCGGGGCTTGCCGCCGGTGCGCTTGCCATCATGACCTGGCAGGGCGTGCCCTTTAGTACTTGGGTCACGCTCACGATCGCCGCACTCGCCATGGGCATGATGATCTTCGTGATCGCCAGCGGCCTGACGCTGGTGTTCGGCCTCATGGATGTCCTCAATTTCCGGGCACGGCGCCTTTATTGCCGTGGGTGCCTACCTCGCCATGACGACGCTGATCCCGCTGGCCGGTTGGGTCGAGGCCAACTCGCTGCCGCTCAATCTGTTGGCCTTGGGGCTTGCCATGCTGGTGGCCATGCTCGGCACCGGCGCGATCGGACTGGCGTTCGAGCGCGTCATCATCATGCCGGTCTACGGCCAGCACCTAAAGCAGATCCTGATTACCACGGGGGGCCTGATCGTGGCCGAGCAGCTCATCCACGTGGTTTGGGGCGGCGACCAGAAGCCGATGACGCTGCCGACCGCGCTCCGCGGCGCCATCATCTTCGGCGACATCGCGCTCGGAAAAGTTCCGCCTGCTGGCCGTCGCCATTGGGCTCATCATCTTTCTCGCCATGCTGGTGCTGCTGAACCGCAGCAAACTCGGGTTGCTGATCCGCGCCGGCGTCGAAAACGGCGAGATGGTGGAGGCGCTGGGCTATCGCATCCGCCGCCTGTTCGCCTTGGTCTTTGTCGCGGGCTCGGCGCTCGCCGGCCTCGGCGGTACGCTTTGGGGCGCTCTACCGCGGAAACCCTGACGGCCAGCATCGGCAGCGAGGTGATCGTGCTGGTGTTCGTCGTCATCATCATCGGCGGCTTGGGATCGGTGGGCGGTTGCTTTCTGGGTGCCCTATTGGTGGCGCAAATGGCCAACTACACCGGCTATCTCGCTCCCAAGGTGGCGATTGCCTCCAACATTCTACTGATGGTGGCTATCCTGATGTGGCGGCCGCAGGGACTCTATCCCGTGGCAAAACGGTGAACCGGCCATGCTGCGTGCCATCCTATCCGACGACCTGCCGCGCAGCCGGTTGCTGTCGGCGATCCTGCTTGCCATCGTTCTGCTGCTGGCGCTAGCGCCGCTGCTGTTCGGCGGTGCCCAGGCCATCAATACCGCCGCCAAGATCTGCGTCTTTATCGTGCTGGTGGCGAGCTACGATCTGTTGCTCGGCTACACGGGCATTGTCTCGTTTGCCCACACCATGTTTTACGGGCTCGGCGGCTACGGCGTAGGGTTGGCGCTCTACGGCTGGGGCGCGACGTGGACCGCCGCCGGCGCCGGGCTCGCCATCGCCTTCATCACCGGCATCGCCTTGGCGTTCCTGATCGGCTTGTTCTCGCTGCGCGTGCGGGCGATCTTCTATGCCATGATCACACTGGCGGTGGCCTCGGCCTTCGCCATCCTGGCCGCGCAGTTTTCCGAATTTACCGGGGAGAGGACGGCCGTTCGTTTCGGGTGCCTGAGCTGCTGCGCCCTGGCTACACCTTGACCGAGTTGCCGATCGTTGGCCCGCTTACGGGCGCACCTTGACCTACTATCTCGTGTTCGTGGCGGCCTTGCTGCTATTTCTGGCCGCCCTGCGTATCGTCAATTCGCCGTTCGGCCGCGTCCTGCAGGCAATCCGGGAGAACGACTTCCGCGCCGAGGCGCTGGGCTACCGCACCGTCGGCTATCGGATCGCCGCCAATTGCCTGGCCGCCGCCATGGCCGTGTTGGCGGGCGGCCTCAATGCACTGTGGCTGCGCCTATACCGGACCCGATACCACACTCTCCTTCGCCATCATGGTCGACATTCTATTGATGGTCGTGATCGGCGGCATGGGCACGATGTACGGCGCGGTGATCGGCGCAAGCTTGTTCGTGCTGGCGCAAAACTATTTGCAAAAACTGATGGGTGCGGCGGCCCAGGCGACGGAGGCGGTGCCGGTCATTGCCCACTTGCTGCATCCGGATCGCTGGCTGCTGTGGCTCGGCATCCTGTTCGTGCTCAGCGTGTACTTCTTTCCGGCCGGTATCGTCGGCAAACTGCGCGCGCCAACGGCATCGAGCAATTAGGCTCGCTGATGAGCGCTCCGGCGAGGAGAACAGCGAGCTTGGTTAGAACCCTCCTCTCGCCGGCAGCAAGCTCGGCGTCCAGCGCGACAGCCGGGCGCCGACCGCGCAGCCGGCTTTGCGGGATTGTCTTTCGGGCCGGTTCGGTCATGATGGCGCCATGAAGATTATCAGCGGCGGCCAGAGCGGCGTCGACCGCGCCGCGCTGGATGTGGCCATCGAGCGCGGTCTGGACTGGGGCGGTTGGTGCCCGAAGGGGGCTGGGCGGAAGATTTCCCGAGCCCCCGGCCTGCTTGCCAAAGTATCCACACCTCAAGGAGACCGAGCAGTCGCACCCTTGCAGCGCACGGAATGGAATGTGCGCGACAGCAACGCCAGCCTCATCATCACCGATGGCAAAGGTTTGGCCCCCTCGATTGGCACGGGGCGGGCGCTGCAGTGGGCCCGGCAGCACGGCAAACCCTTCTTGGTCCTCGATGCTAGCGCTGCGGGCGCGCCGGCGCACGCAGCCGCCTGGCTGCGACAGCTCAAGCAGCGCTTTGGTGCGGAGTTGACGCTCGGCGTTGGCGGTCCGCGCGAAAGCGAAGCCCCGGGAATTTATGCGCTGGCAAAGACGCTGCTCGCCGCCACGCTCCGACCTCCTGCCCTGAAAGCGCGGCGCGCGCGCCGCCCTTGGCTTTCGCTGCCTCTTTCCTCGCGTCTTTTCCCGGCGTGTTTCCTTTGCGTCTTGCCTCGCTCTGGGCCGCCTCGCCGCCGTCACGGGCGAGGCGGGCAAACGCCAAGGCCATCAAACCGGCGGCGGTTTCGCGCCTCTTTTTTCGCCGGCGCCCCGTCAACATTGACAGGGACAAAACCCTCAAGATTGTCGCCCGTGAGGCGCAAGGGCTCTTGCCGCGACCGACGAGGAGCTCGGTCATCGGGCTGGAGCATTTGCTTGATGGCTGGAGAAGCGGCATGCGGCACGGCGGTAAGATCCTGATCGACCAGCTCGAGGCGCAGGGCGCCAGCTGCGCTTTACCGTGCCCGGCGAAAGCTTTCTTGCCGCCCTCGATGGGCTGCACGACAGCAATCGCATCAAGACCATCATCTGCCGGCAAGAGGGTGGCGCCGCCATGATGGCCGAGGCATGGGGCAAGGTCACCGGCGAGCCTGGGGTCTGCTTCGTCACGCGCGGTCCGGGGCTTGCCAATGCCATGGGCGGCCTGCACGTGGCCCAGCAGGACTCAACGCCAATGGTCCTCTTTGTCGGTCTGCCCCATTCCCAATTCGAGGACCGCGAGGCCTTCCAAGAAATCGACACCAAGGGGCTGCTCGGCAGCTTCGTGAAATGGGCCGCCGTCATCCGCCAAACCGAGCGCATCCCCGAGTATGTGAGCCACGCCTACCACGTGGCGCGCGCCGGCCGGCCGGGTCCGGTCGTGCTGGGCCTGCCCGAGGACATGCTGGCGGCGGACTGCGCGGCGGCTGATGCGCGTGGCGCCCAAATCGCCGATTGCCGGCCGTCCGCGGAGGATTTGGCCGAGCTCCAGCGCCGATTGGCCAAGGCGTCGCGGCCCGTGCTGATCGTCGGCGGCCCAGGCTGGAGCACGGCGGCCAAGACGGCGCTTGAGGCCTTCGCCGATCGCTTGCATCTGCCGGTCGCCTGCGCCTTTCGCTACCAGGACCATATCGACAACCGCCATCGCTGCTATGTCGGCTGCGCCGGGATAGGCATCGAACCGACGCTCGGCAAGGCGATCAAAACTGCCGACCTTTTGATCGTGGTCGGTGCCCGCCTCGGCGAAATAACCACCGCGGGCTACGACCTGCTGCAGGTCCCCAATCCTGCCCAACAGCTCGTGCACGTGCATCCATCGGCCGACGAACTGGGCTCGGTCTACCGTGCCGATCTGCCGATCGTGTCCAGTACGCATCGCTTTGCCGAGGCGCTGGGCCGGCTTGAACCCGCCGTTGGCGTCGCCTGGTCGTCACACACCGAGGCGCTGCGCGCCGCCTATGCGCAGCTTCCTCAAACCGGTCCAGCATGCCGGGATCGGTCAAACTGGCCGAGGTCGTACGCTCAACCTCCGAGATCCTGCCTGAGGATGCCATCGTCACCAACGGTCGCCGGCAACTATCGCCGCCTTCCTGCACCGCCATTTCGAATACAAGGCCTACCGCACCCAGTTGGCACCCACCTCCGGCTCGATGGGCTACGGCTTGCCGGCGGCGATCGCGGCAAAGATCGCGCACCCCGCACGCGCCGTTGTCAATTTTCAGGGTGACGGCTGCTTCCTGATGACGGGCCAGGAGCTGGCGACCGCGGTGCAGTATGGCTTGGCGATCGTCACCATCATCGCCAACAACGGCATGTACGGCACGATCCGCATGCATCAGGAGCGCGAATACCCGCGCCGCGTGCTGGGCACCACGCTAATCAATCCCGACTTCGCGGCCTACGCGCGCAGTTTCGGGGCGGAAGGCTACACCGTCGAGGCGACTGCCGACTTCGCCCCGGCGCTGAAGAGTGCCCTGCAAGGTAATCGGCCCGCCGTGATCGAGCTCAAACTCGACCCCGAGGCGATCAGTCCACGCCAGACGCTAACCGCCATTCGCGAGCGCAAGTAGAACAAAGAGCGCGGTCGTTGGCACGAACGCGTTGATGGAAGTTGCTAAAGCCTTAGCAAAATCCCCGGCATTTGCCGAAAGCTGTGCGAATTAATAACGCTCGCAGTCACCAATAGCCTAATTGCCGATTAAGGATTATGGTTTTGCGCGATCGGATTTGCGGGGATTCTGATGGATCTGCGAACGGCAGAGCAACTCAACGGCAGACTTTGGCAGCGCGCCAAAGTCGGGGCGTTGCTCTGCTTTTGGTTGCGAGCCTGCTGCTGCTCGCCTCGCTGCTTTCACCCGAGGCCGACCAGACCGGCAATGCCACGGGCATCAGCGCCACGACGAGCTCCATTCGCTAGCCGCTTGGCCGCACGCCGGCGCCACCCCGACGTCGCTGCGGCCGGCGGCGCGGTGACCAGCGCCGCCTTAATGGCCAAGCCGGCGCCGCAGGCGCGCCTCGGCCCTAGGCCGCCCTTGCAAAATCGAGCCTGAAGCCGTGCGCCTCCGCCAGCGTTTGGATGGCCTTGGCGGCGTCGGCCGCCGACAGGTCGGTGAAGGGTGGGCGCAGCCGGGCCCAGTGGGATCCTGGCGGTAGTGGGCGATGATCGCCTTGAGAGCCGGGATCATCGGGTAGGCCTGGATCGCCTTGCGCAGGGCGGTGATGTCGCCCTGCAGACGGTCCGCATCGGCGGAGAGCCAGTTGTCGTAGACATTGCGGATCGCCGCGGCGCTGACGTTGCAGGTGGCAGAGATGCAGCCCGCCGCGCCCTGGCGCAGACCATCCAACAGAAAGATCTCGGAGCCGGGAAACACCTCGAATTGGGGATAGGCCTCGAGAATGGCCGCGGTGTTGCTCCAATCGCCGGAGGAATCCTTGAGGCCAACCACCGTATCGGGAAAGGCCTTGATCAGGCGCCCGATCAACGACGGCGAGAAGCCGACCTGGGCCACGGGCGGGATATGATAAAGGTAGACCTTGAGGCGATCATCGCCCACGTTCTCGATCACCTCCGAAAAGAAGCGGAACAAGCCGTCCTCATTGGGCGCCTTGTAGTAGAAGGGCGGCAGCATCAGCACGCCGCCGCAGCCGAGATCGACGGCGTGGCGCGTCAGCACAATGGCATCGGCCAGCGAGACACGATCCGGTACCGGGCATCAGTTTGCCCGCATCGAAGTCGCAATCGGCCAACTCCTCCAACAGCTCCATGCGCTCGTCCACGCCCAGCGAGTTGCCTTCGCTGGTGGTGCCGAAGGGGCGAGCGCCGTGCAGCCCTCCTGCATCAGCCATTGACAATGCGCCACGAACCGCTCCGCGTCCGGGCTGCCGTCCTCGCCGAACGGCGTCAAGACCGGGGCGATGACGCCCGAAAAATGCCTTTGCTGCTGCATGGGAGAACCCTTTTTTGCAATGACTGTCGATCAGGCCGGCATGGGGATGCCGGGCTGCTTGACGGGAACGTCGTAGCCCCGTGCCACCGCCGGCCTCGCCGCGATCGCCTTATACCAGCGGGCCACGTTGGCGTACTGATTGAGGTCGACCGTGTGCCACTCGAAGCGTGAAATCCACGGCCAAATCGCCATGTCGGCGATGCGTAGTAGACGCCGGCAACGTACTCGTGCTGCGCCAACCGCTTATCGAGCACGCCATAGAGGCGGTGCGTCTCTTTGACGTAGCGCTCCTCCGCGTAGGGCGACTTGCCCTTGTTGTTGCGCACGAAGTGATGCACCTGCCCGATCATTGGGCCGATGCCCCCATCTGCCACATCAACCACTCGACCGTCTGCCAGCGGCGGTCGGGATCCTGTGGCCAAGAGCTTGCCCGTCTTTTCCGCCAGGTAGAGCAAGATTGCACCCGACTCAAACAGCGAGCGGCCGTTGTCGCCATCAATAATCGCTGGAATGCGGTTGTTGGGACTGATCTGCAGAAAGTCCGGCTTGAACTGTTCGTCCTTGCTGATATTGACGGCATGGGCGCGTGTACTCAGGCCGCATTCCTCCAGCATGATGGAAACCTTGCGGCCGTTCGGGGTCGACCACGTATAAAGATCGATCATTGCAAGTCCTCGGTGCTGATCAGGGCTTCACCAACGCAGCCTCGACCCTTCTTAGACCAAACATCAACCCCATGCCCACAACAAAGCTCTGGGGCTTACGGCGTCGCGGGGGCATCCCTGGGGTGGCCTGGCGTTGGCGGCGGGGATTGCTGGCAAGCATCGCCCAGCCCGGCGCCCCCGTCTAAATTCCCGGCGAGGCCTTGGTGCCGAGCATGCGAAAAGTGGTCTTGATACGGCGCACGGTGCCGGTCTTGGAGCGCAGCACGACGGTTTCGGTTTCGGCGAAATCGCCGCGGAAATGCACCCCATCCAGCAGCGAGCCGTCGGTAACGCCGGTGGCGGAGAAGATCACGTCGCCGGAGGCCATCTCGTGCATGTCGTACTTGCGCCGGATATCGCTGACGCCCATGGCGGCGGCGCGGATCTCCTCCTCCTTCTTCAGGGGATGCAGGCGGCCCTGCATCTGGCCGCCGATGCAGCGCAGCGCCGCCGCGGCCAGCACGCCCTCCGGTGCACCGCCGATGCCGAAGTAAATGTCGATGCCCGTTTCGTCCGGATCCGTGGTCCAGATCACCCCGGCAATGTCGCCGTCGGGAATGAGCTGCACGCCGGCGCCGGCCTTGCGCACGCTGGCGATCAGCTCGGCATGGCGCGGACGGTCGAGAATACAGGCCGTGATTTCGGAAACGGGCACGCCGCGGGCCTTGGCCATGGCGCGTGAAGGTGTCCGCCGGCGGTGCGTCAAGATCGATGATGCCTTCGGGATAGCCCGGACCGATGGCAATCTTGTTCATATACATGTCCGGCGCGTTCAGGAGCCCACCGCGCTCGGAGATCGCCAGCACGGCCAGCGCGTTCGGCATGGCTTTGGCGCAAATCGTGGTGCCCTCGAGCGGATCAACGGCGATATCGACCTCCGGGCCGTCGCCAAGGCCCACCTCCTCGCCGATGTAGAGCATCGGGCTCTCGTCCATCTCACCCTCGCCGATGACGACGCGGCCCTTGATGTGGACCTTGCCCAGCTCATGGCGCATGGCATCAACGGCGGCCTTGTCGGCGGCCTTCTCGTCGCCCCGCCCACGCAGTCGCGCCGCGGCGATGGCGGCGGCCTCCGTCACACGCGCGACCTCAAGCACCAAGACGCGGTCGAGCCCGCCCACGACGTCATGGCCTTGGATGCTGTTTATCATCGTCGCTCTCCCAACCTTGGCAAACAGCGCAAAATAAGCCCTACAGCGGCTCGATCCGGATCATCTGCGGCGGTTCGGACACGTTACCGTCCGCATGGATGGCGCCTGAGCGCGGCGCGAATGGCCTCCTCGGTGGTTTCGTGCGTGATCAAAATCACGGCGGTCGGCGCGCCGGGTTTGGGCCTGCGCGTCGATGCCAGGCAGGGCCCAGCGGGGACGCCGCTGCACGATGCTCTCGAGCGAGACGCCGCGCTCGCCCATGCGGCCGGCGATGGAGGCCATGGTCGCCGGGCGGTCGAACACGGACAAGCGCACATAGTAGGCGCCCTGGTGTTGGCCGAGCTTGGCGCGCTCGATAGGGCTTGAGCCGCGCCGCCGGCAGGCCGAAAGGCGCAGCGGAAGGCGCCGCGCGCAATGTCGAGGATGTCGCCAGCAACCGCGCTGACGCCGTTGCCTTGGCCCCGGCGCCGGGTCCAGCCAGCAGAACATTGCCGACGAAATCGCCATCGATGGCGATGCAGTTGGTGACGCTGGAGACCTCGGCGATGGCCGAATGCTTCGGCACCATCGCCGGATGCACGCGCTGCTCGATGCCGCTGTCGGTGAGCAGGGCGACGCCGAGCAGCTTGATGCGGTAGCCCAGATCATCGGCGGCCTCGATGTCGGCCTGGCTGATGCTCTCGAATCCCCTCGACGTGGATCTGATCGAGCGCGACCTCGGTGCCGAAGGCCAGGCTGGTCAGAAGCGCGAGCTTATGGGCGGTGTCGAAGCCGCCAATGTCGAAGGTGGGATCGGCCTCGGCATAGCCTTTGTCCTGCGCCTCCTTCAGCACCTCGGCGAAGGCGCGGTGCTCCTCCTGCATCTGGGTCAGGATGTAGTTGCAGGTGCCGTTCGAGAATGCCGTAGACGCGGCGGATCTGATTGCCCGCCAGGGCCTCGCGCAGCGTTTTGATGATCGGGATGCCGCCGGCCACCGCGGCCTCGAAGTTGAGGGCCACGCCGTGCTTCCGGCCAGCCGCGCCAGCTCGGTGCCATGCTTGGCCAACAGCGCCTTGTTGGCCGTCACCACGTGTTTCCCGGCTTTCAGGGCGGCCTCGACGGCGCCGCGCGCCAGCACCCTCCTCACCGCCAATCAATTCGACGAACACGTCGATTGTAGGATCGGCTGCCAACCGTTCGGCCGCGTCGAACCAGGGTATGCCCTCGAGCTCGATGCCGCGCTGCTTCTGGCGCGAGCGGGCGCTGACCCCGGCGATCTTGATCCGCGACCCAGCGCCAGCGCCAGGCGGGCGCCGTGCTCTTTAAAGAGCTGCACCAATCCAGCGCCCACTGGTGCCAAGGCCGGCGACGCCAAGCTTCAACGGTTGGCTCATGCGAACCAATATTAACGCGATGCCTTTTGCGGAATAGGGATCACGTTATGCATGGTTTCGGGCGCGCGGGCGAGGAACTTTTGATATTGCGCGCCGCCTGGCGGATGCGGTGCTCGTTCTCGACCAGCGCAATGCGCACGTAGCCCTCGCCGTACTCGCCGAAGCCGAGGCCCGGCGACACCGCCACGTCGGCCTTGTCGATCAGCATTTTGGCGAACTCCACCGAGCCGATCTGCGCGGTAGGCTTCCGGGATCGGCGCCCAGGCGAACATCGAGGCCGGCCGGCGGCGGAATGGGCCCAGCCGGCGCGCGTGAAGCTTTCGACCAGGCAGTCGCGGCGAGCCCTGTAGGTCTTGCGGATTTCGTCCACGCAATCCTGCGGGCCGTTGAGCGCGGCCGCCGCCGCAACCTGGACCGGGCGTGAAGGCGCCGTAGTCGAGATAGGATTTGACGCGCGCCAGCGCGCGCGATCAGCCGCTCGTTGCCGACCGCAAAGCCCATGCGCCAGCCCGGCATGGCATAGGTCTTGACAGGGAGGTAAACTCCACCGTCATGTCCATCGCGCCCGGCACCTGCAGCACGGACGGTGGCGGGTTGTCGTCGTAAGTAGATCTCCGCATAGGCGAGGTCGGAGAGAATGATCAGCTCGAGTTTCTTGGCGAGTTGCACCGCCTCCGTGTAGAAGGCGAGATCGGCCGTCGACGCCGTGGGGTTGGACGGATAGCTCAACACCACCGCGAGCGGCCGTGGGATCGAATGCTTCACCGCGCGCTCGACGCCGCGCAGGAACTCCGCGTGCGGGTCGCCTGCCGCCGCGTTGCCGCCACTCGTGGGAATGTGGCGGATGGCGGCGCCCGAGATAATGAACCCGAACTCATGGATCGGGATAGGTCGGGCTCGGGCACAAGATAACGTCGCCGGGCGCGCTGATCGCTTGCGCCATGTTGGCGAAGCCTTCCTTCGATCCCAAGCGTCGCCACCACTCTGCGTCTCGGGATTGAGTTTGACGCCGAAGCGGCGCGCATAGTAGGCGGCCTGTGCCCGCCGCAGCCCGACAATACCCTTGGAAGCCGAATAGCGATTGGTGCGCGGCTTGCCGACGGTCTCGATCAGCTTGTCGATGATATGCTGCGGGGTGGGCATGTCGGGGTTGCCCATGCCCAGATCGATGATGTCGGCACCGCGGGCCCGCGCCGCCGCCTTGAGCCGGTTGACCTCGGCAAAAACGTAGGGGGCAGCCGCTTTATGCGATGGAAATCTTCGATCACGTGCCTAACCGCTCATACTCTGCCAATCTCGTACCTGAGACCCGCAACCCTATCCCGCGCCGGGGCCAATGCGCCGCCCAGGCGGCCAGCGGAGCGGGCCTACTTGCCCTGCTCGATCTGCTTTGCCGCCTCGATCTGGTGCGTGTGACCCTGCTCGATCATCTCATTGATTTTGTGCTGCTGTTCGTCTTTGCCCATGACCTTTTGCGGCAACTTGCTGAGATCGGGCAACTGGGAAAAGGGCAGCGTAATCCCGAACACCCGCCAAGCGGTGTCAGCATGGCAGCCATTCCGGCCAGCGCGAGCCTGCGACCCAGTAACCGCTTCATGCGGGAGACCCCAACACCCATGTTTTTGGGACACAATTGTTAACAGTTCCTGCGGCGGCAAGTCTTGGCAGATTGTTGACAACGCCTACCAGATTCTCCTGTAAATAGTCACCCTAGTTGAGATTTTGGCCCACGTTGCAATCAGATCCCGCTGCCAGAAGAGGCGGCAAAGGCGTTGACATGATGGGAGTGCGTGTCGACGTCGATCCCTACAACCGTTCGAGTGAGAAATGCTGAAAAAAGCACCAGAGATCCCGCGTCCTATCCCCATGCACGTCGATCTTGCGCGCCTACCGCATCGGCGATGCCGGAGGAATTCGGCCGCAACATGCTGCGGCTGATGGAGGAAGGCGGCAAGGTCATGAGCGGCCTGCCTCGAGCGCAGCCAACGGCAATGGCGAGCCCGATGAGCGCTCGCCAGCGACGCTGACCGGAGGCCACCAAGCTGTTTAGCGAGATCGCCCAGCATTGGGTTGCCGATCCCGGCAAGCTGGCCGAGGCCCAGAGCGGCATTCGCTCGCGATTATCCTGCAACTGGGCACCGCCTCCGCGCAGCGTCATGATGGGCGGCGGAGGCGCTGCCCGTGGCGGAGCCAGAGCCCGGCGACAATCGCTTCAACGATCCGGACTGGAGCCGCCAACCCCTACTTCGATTTCTGGAAGCAGTCCTACCTCATCACCACGCGCTGGCTCGAAGACCTGCTGGAGAGGACCGACGGTCTCGACGAGCGCACGCGCCAGCGCGCCGAGTTCTACCTCAAACAGGTGGCCAGCGCGCTCTCACCCTCGAATTTTCCGCTGACCAATCCCGAGGTGCTCCGCGAGACGCTTCGCCTCGAGCGGCAACAATCTCGTGCAGGGCATGACCAACCTCGTGCACGACATGGAGAAGTCGGGCGACATCCTGAGTATCAGTCAAACCGATGCCGAGGCCTTCGAGGTCGGGCGCAACATCGCCACCACGCCCGGCAAGGTAATCTTCCAGAACGACATCCTGCAGCTGATCCAGTACGCGCCCTCCACCGAGCAGCGTCTATCAGCGTCCGCTCCTGATCGTTCCGCCCTGGATCAACAAGTTCTACATCCTCGACCTCGGGCCGCAGAAGTCGTTCATCCGCTTTGCCGTCGGCAAAGGCTTCACGGTGTTCGTCGTCTCCTGGGTGAACCCCGACGAGCCGCCTGGCAAGCACAAGACCTTCGAGGACTACATGACCGAGGGCATCCTGAGCCGCCACCGACGCGGTCAAACGCGAAACCGGCAACGACCAAGGTCAACGTCATCGGCTACTGCGTCGGCGGCACGCTGCTCGGCACCACGCTGGCCTATCTGGCCGCGCGCGGCGATGAGCCGTTCGCCTCGGCCACCTTCTTTGCCGCCCAGGTCGACTTCACCAAGGCCGGCGACCTCATGCTGTTCATCGACGATGCCCAGCTCAAGGCGCTGGAGGAGATGATGGCCGAGCGCGGATATCTCGACGGCTCGCGCATGGCCACCGTCTTCAACCTGCTGCGGCCGAAGGACCTGATCTGGCCCTACATCGTCAACAACTACTTGTTGGGCAAGAAGCCGTTCCCGTTCGATCTGCTGTTCTGGAACCAGGACTCAACGCGCATGCCGCCGGCCAATCACAGCTTCTACCTGCGCGAGTTCTATCACGAGAACAAACTGGCGCGCGGGCAGATGATCGATTTCCGGCGTCAAACTCGATCTCGGCAAGGTCAAGCTGCCGATCTACGAGTTGTGCGCCAAGGAGGATCACATTGCCCCGGCCAAGTCGGTGTTCATCGGCTCGAAGCTGTTCGGCGGCCCGGTTACCTACGTGCTGGCGGGTTCCGGCCACATCGCCGGCGTCATCAACCCCCGGACCGCCCGGAAGTATCCAGTATTGGACCAACGACAAGAAGGCCGCGACGCTTGGAGGCTTGGCTCGAGGGCGCACGAGAGCATCCGGGCTCCTGGTGGCCGCACTACGCCGAGTGGCTGGCCAAGCACTCAGGCGGGCAGGTAAAGGCCCGCACACCCGGCGCAGAACCTGGGCGTTATCGAGGACGCGCCCGGCCGCTATGTCAAAGTAAAAAGCTAACTCCAGGGCGCGGCGCCAACCTATCGCCGGCGCCGTTAGGATTTTGCTGCCCCCGCAGCGCCGACGCTGCCCTCGGCCGCAGGCGGCGCTGGTTGCTCCGGCGCGCCGGCCCGGCTTGCCAGCGCCTCGGCCGCCGGCAACGTGCCATTGGCACGCGCCTGGCTCACGGCTTGCGCCAGAACCGAGGCGAGCGACATGTCATCGTCGTAGCTGTCGCATGCCGATCCAACCGATGGGGAGAGCGCAAGCAAGATCGCGGCGGCGGCAAGCTTGGGCGGGCGCATGGGGAGGGCTCCTTTTGCATAGGCCTTGTGCCAGAGCCGTTGCGTAGCGGCACTTTGGCGCAAAGCCAAAGTCACGACAGCGTGATCGCGCCGGGGTCGGCAGCCGGGCCGGCTGGGCCCGCGCGCAGCGCCAACGAGCCCCGCCGCCTGCGCCAGCAATTGATAGCTTTTGCGGCGGGCGGCCTCGTCATAGGTCCAGGTCACCACCGCCATTTCCTGAACGTTGAGCCGTCGCGCCAGCGCCGCGATGCGCTCAACGACGCCGGTGGCGGTGCCGACATAGGCCTCCCGCTGCATCTCGGCCATGTGCGCCCGCTCCGCGTCCGTATAGGCATGGGCGAGGGCAACGTCGGCTGGCTCGAGCGGGGCGAAGATGCCGCGATCGCGCAACAGCCGCACCCGCGCGCGGGAGGCAAAATGATACTGGGCCTCCTCCTCGCTCTCGGCCGCCAGCGCCCAGACGCACAGCGCCGTGTGCGGCACCGGGTGGCGACGACTTGGCTGGTAGAGCTGACGATAAAGATCGAGTGCCTCCTGGCCGCCGCGGCCGTCCGTGAAAAACCAGGCGAAGGCGTAGGGCAGCCCGAAATGCGCGGCCACCTGCGCCCCATAGTCGGAGCTGCCGAGCATCCACACTTCGGGCGCGGTCTCCCCTTCCGGATAGGCCCGCACCAGGCGGAAGGGATGGCCCTCCGGCAGCTGCGAACCCGTCACCCAGGCCATCAGGTCGCGCACGTCGTTGGGAAATTGCGCCGGGCGCTCGTTGGCGAGGGCATTGAGTGCGAAGGCCGTGCGTCCGTCCGATCCTGGCGCCCGCCCCAGGCCAAGGTCGATGCGCCCCGGCGCGATGGCCTCGAGCACGCGGAACTGCTCGGCCACCTTGTAGGGCGAATAGTGGGGCAGCATCACGCCGGCGCTGCCCACGCGGATGTGCCGCGTGGTGGTGGCGATGGCGGCGATCAGGATCTCGGGCGCGGTGCCGACGATACTGCCGTGATTGTGGTGCTCGGAAAGCCAAAAGCGCTGATAGCCAAGCGCCTCGCAATGGTGCGCCAGCGCCAGCGTGTTGCGGATCGATTCCGCGTGCGGACGATCGACGAGGGCCACCGACTGATCGAGCACCGACAGACGTAGCAGGGCGCCATCCTCCTTCGCGCTGGCCGCGCGGTGGCTTGTCCGCGACGGCTTGCTCCGCACGGCCGACGGCCGCTCACTCGCACCCATGTTTGTATTGCCGCGCCGCCCGGCACGCCACACCCTTGTGCCCGGTTTGTGCCGGGCTCGTGCCCGGCGCAGGCGCGGCAGGGCCGAGCGCGACCCAGGGGCCACCGAGCCGGGGCACGCCAAGCGGCCGCGGCGCACAAGGCCTTTGCCGCGGGCGGTGGCGCTGTGACATAAGCTGCCGGAGCCCGCGCCATGGCGGCCACTAACTGGAGATGGACGATGTTGAAATTCTACTACAACGGTTCACCCAATCCGACCAAGGTCGCCCTGTTCCTCGAGGAGGCAGGTCTCCCTACGAGGCGATCCCCGTCGACACGCGCAAAGGCGACCAGTTCAAGTCCCAATTCCTCGCCGTCAATCCGAACGGCAAGGTACCGGCCATCGTCGATGGCGACGTCACCGTATTCGACAGCAATGCGATCCTGCTCTATCTCGCCGAGAAGACCGGTAAGTTTCTGCCCGGCAATACCCCGCAGGCGCGCGGCGAACTGCTGTCCTGGCTGATGTTCGTCGCCACGGGGTCGGGCCGTTCTCGGGCCAGGCCGTGCACTTCCGGCACTTCGCTCCACAGCAGGTGCCCTATGCCGCCAACCGCTACAGCTTCGAAGTCGAGCGCCACTATGGTATTCTCGATGCCCGCCTAGCCAAGCAGCGCTACATGGTGGGGATACCTACACCATCGTCGACATGGATGTGTGGGGCTGGACGCGCCTCGGCCAGTTCGTGCTAGGCGAAGACCCCGGCGCGCGCTTCCCCAACCTCAAGCGACTGATCGAGGAGGTCGGCGCCCGCCCGGCGGCGCAGCGCGCGGTGGCCCTCAGGACCGACACAGTTTCAAAGCCGACATGGACGAGGAGGCGCGCCGCGTCATGTTCCCGCACAACGCCCGGCTGGCGAGCTAACGGGCCGCGACAGCTTAACCGCCGAGACCCGGCGCCGCCCACGGGCGGCGCTGTGGCCACCGAATGCTCGCGGCCGCTGCTCGGGTGCAAGCGGCCTTCCGCGTCCGGCAGCCGGGAGCGCGCATGCCCTATTCCAACTATCGGCCCGACTTGATGGGAACGGCGGCACTCACACCGACGGGTGCCTTCGAGGCGGGCTCGCTGCAGAGCTTTATCCTGATTTACACGGCCGGGGCGTTCGGCATCGACGACACCGGCTCGATCAAGGTCGGCTTTCGCTTTGCCACCGACTTCGGGCCACTGCAATTCACCGATCCCAAGGGTCAGGGCTACACCACGGTGGAAGCCTCCAACGGGGCGACGCTGGAGGCCAAGTGGGAGTTCAAGCGCAACATCCGACCCTGGAGCCGGTCGCTCTACATCGGTGTCGTGCGCGACTTTCTGGCCCCGGGCGATACCATCACGATCCGCTTCGGGGATCGACGTTTCGGGTCGCCGGGCGTGCGCCTGCAGACCTACTGCGAGAGCGCCTTCGAATTCCGCGTTTTCGCCGATCCGATCGCCACCTACGACTACGTCGCCCTGCCGCAAAGCCCGCAGATCGCCGTGGTGCCGGGGCCGCCGGTGCGCTTGACTGCCGTGCTGCCGACCTTGGCGCGACTTAACGAGCCCTTCCGGTTGGCCCTGGTGGCGCAGGACAAGTGGGGCAACCCGAGCGATCGCGCCGAGGGCAGCGTCCGCCTTCAAAGCGACGGCCCCCTCCGCAACCTGCCGTCCGTCGCGCAGTTGCGGGGTGGGGCGTTTGCCACCACCATCGAGGGCTTGCGCGCGGCGGCGCCGGGCGACCTTGCCATCCGCGTTCTCAACGAGGCCGGGCAAGAGGAACTTTGCGCATCAAATCCTCTCCGCATCGTGCCCGCCGATGCGCCCTTGCGCCACTTTTGGGGCGATACCCACGGTCAGTCGAACGAGACGTTGGGCACCAACACGGCGCGCGAGTATTTTCAATTCGCTCGCGACAAGGCCTTTTGGATGTGATCGGACACCAGGGCAACGACTTCCAGATCTCGACGGCGTTCTGGCGCCACCTCAACGACCTCGCCCGCGAATTCGACGCACCGGATCGGTTCGTGTGCATTCCCGGCTACGAATGGTCCGCCAACACTGCCGTCGGCGGCGATCGCAACGTGCACTACCGCTACGAGGGCGAGAACATCTACCGCTCCTCGCATGCCCAGGTGGTCGACGGCGACGATGAGCCGTCCGATGCCCACACCGCCCAGGCCCTGTTCGCTAAGCTCAGGGGCAAGGACTGCGTCGTGATGGCCCACGTCGGCGGACGCTACGCCGACATCAAGCTGGCGCACGACCCGATGGAGACGGCGGTCGAGGTGCATTCGGCCTGGGGTACCTTCGAATGGCTTGTGCGCGACGCCTTCGAAGCAAACTACCGGGTCGGCATCGTGGCCAACTCCGATGGTCACAAGGGCAGACCCGGCGCCTGTTACCCCGGCGCCTCGTTCTTCGGCAGCATGGGCGGCCTCACCTGTTTTCTGGCCGAACGCCTCGACCGCGACGCCATCTTTGCCGCCATGCGGCGCCGCCGGCACTACGCGACCACGGGCAATCGCGCCTTCCTCAGCGTCTCGGTCTCCACCACCAGCGATGCCGAGCTCTTCGCCGCCGATCCGGGTGCCGGCGAGACGCCCTCCTCGCCGGCGCGCCAGCTGATCATGGGCGACATTGCTCGGGTCAGGGACGGCGAGGTTACCCTGACGGTGGAGGTGGTCGGCTCGGCAGCGATCGAGCGCCTCGACCTCTGGGATGGGCTGGAACATCTGGAGACCATTCGACCCTATGGCGAAGCCGAGCTCGGGGCGCGCATCCGCCTCATCTGGGAAGGCGCCGAATATCGCGGGCGAGCGCGCACTACGACCTGGGATGGATCGCTCAGCATCGACGGCAACGCCATCGTGCGCGCCGCCGTCATCAACAACTGGAACCTCGAACGCGGCATCGTGAGCCAGGGTCCCGACCGCCTGGGCTGGAAGGCGGTGACCACCGGCAACTATGGCGGCCTCGATCTATGGCTGGAAAAAGCCGGACGCGGGGCGCCTTCGCTTTTGCACCGCGCCCGTTGCCGGTGAGCTCGCCATCGCCGAACTCGGCATGGCCGAGCGCGTGTTCGCGGCCGGAGGCCTTGAGCGCGCCATCAAGTTGCACAGGTTGCCGGTCAGGCTGAACCGGCGCCACCTCATGCTGCAGCGAAGGCTGCCGGTGCGAGGCAACGGTGATACCCGCCCGTTCGTGCGCGTGACGCAGGAGGACGGCCACCGGATGTGGTCGAGCCCGATCTATCTGTTTCGCTGAGGCAGCAAGCGCACCCGTGCCGGGCGCCAGGCCGACCGGACGGGCTCACGTGGGCGACCGTCAGGCGCGATTGAGAATCGTCACCCGACCCAAGGCGGGTTCGACGATGAGCGCGTCGCCGCTCAGGATCAGCTTGGTCGGATCGCCGGCTTCGAAACGGTCGACCAGGGCCAACTCGGCGAAGGCTGCGCCCTGGGCCAAGATCGTGTTGGTGCGATCGAACACGATGGCCTTGGGCACGATGCCGCGCTCCTTCATCTCGCGCAGCATCCAGGCCGAGGCCACGCCGCCCTTGGCCGTCACCAGCACGAGGATCTTGTCGTGGTAGCTCTGGCCGTAGAGCCGGTGAGCGGGACGCGAAAAGGTACCCTTGAGGCGATCGAGGTCGTAGCGTGCGGAAAAATTGTCCGGCGCCACCAGCGCCGTGCCCGTCACGGTCGGACCGATGCCCGGGTGGCATTTGAGCACGATTGCCATCAGATGATCCGTCCAGCGACCGCACTATCGATGCAGCGCTGCATGCTCGCGAGCGTTGGCCGATAGCCATAGCCGCCGATAATGTTGACCAGCTTGGCCGAGTTGGTGAGCAGGCGCTGCCAGCCGTTCGCCTCGGCCATCTCGCGGGCGTAGCTCTGATAGAAACAGACGCCGGCGGCAACGATGCCGCCCGCCTGTTCGATTGTCTGCGTCAGACGCATGCGGTCGGCGGCAAATTTGATCTCGGGCGAGGTCGCCACGATCAAGGTGGTATCGGCGTGAATGCGCCGGTCCTCGAGCAGGGCGGCGACCTGCTGCATCTCCAGCAACGACAGCTGCGGGGCGGCGAACACCACGACATCGACCTTGTCGCCGTCCCCCGCGTAGGCGGCGTAAAACTGCTTAAAATCGTCGGAGCCGATTGCTACCGCGGCGGGGCTCGGGCGTCCTGCAAAGGCGGCGGTCAGGGTCGCCGCCTCCGGCGTCACGCCGGGGATGTGAAAGAGCGCCACGGAGCCGAAGCTCGCCAGGGCCGCGCCGAAATGCTTGAGTTCGTCGGAATTGGGCGGCGCGTCGATGCCGCTGAGGACGGGCACCTCCCAGTAGCTGTTGCAGGCGCGACCGACGATGCCGCCGAGCGCACCCCAATCGGCAAGGTCGCGTGGTTGCCAGCGAACGGCGAAGTGCTTGCTGCCGCCGCGATGCTCCTCGAGGTGGTAGCCGTAGCGCGGCGTGCGACCCGTCAAGCCTGCCGCCAGTGCCGAGGGTCCGCCCTCGAAGTTGCTGCGCGCAGCCATGACGCTGTTGGTGTAGATCACGACGCCGGTATCACCGAAGGCCATGTGCTCACCACGCACCGGCGGCAGGATGGTTTGGTAGTTGATGCAGGTGTTGGTCATCAGCACGCCGAGCGCCTCGAAGGCGGCGATCGTGCGTGCCTCCAGATCGGCCATCGTCTCGGTCTGCTTCAGCCGCTTGTAGCTGGCAAAATCGAGCCCGCGCGGATCGGTGATGGTGGGCACCATGACCCGGCGCTGCACACTCGGCAGCGCCGCGAGCGCCTCGAGCCAGCTGACCCCCGAGGGCCCGAGGCTTTCCGTGTCGGCCATAATATGGGCCTGGCCGACACGCACGAAATCGGGCGCATCGAAAAAATTGCCGACCGCGATCTGATGCTTGATCGCCCACTGGCGCGCGGGGCCCATCGCCCCGGCCAGCATGGCCCGTTCTTCCTCGCCGAGCCGCATCTGCCCGCTCGCGCCTAACACCACCGTTGTGCCGAGACCGCTATTTCGCCGCCGCTTCCTTGAGCACGGGGCTAATGCGCGCCATCTCGCTTTCGACCAGCTTTTGCAAGCCCTCGGGCCCCCGATCGGCGGCCTCCGGGGCGGTGCTGCCGAGCTCGACGTAGCGCTTGACGGTGGCAGGATCATCGAGTGCCTTATTGAGGGCGTCGCTCAACCTGGCGATGACGTCCTTGGGCGTCCCTTTCGGCGCCACCATCGCGTTCCAGGCGCTGAAGATGAAGTCGACGCCCGCCTCCTCGCTGGTGGGCACATCGGGCAGGCTTGCGAGGCGCCGCGCGGCGGCGATGGCATAGACCTTGATGGTGCCGGCCTTGATCTGCGGGATCACGTTCAAGGACTGGTCGACCATGTAGTCGATTTGGCCCCCCACCAGGTCGTTGAGGGCCGGCGCGGTACCGCGGTAGGCCACCAGCGCCGGCTTGAGGGCGAACTGGGAATTGAACAGGGTGCCGGAAACGTGGGAGATCGAACCGACGCCGGCGTGGCCATAACTCAGCTTGTCTTGGTTGGCCTTGAGATAAGCGATGAACTCCTTTGAGGTCCTTGGCCGGGTTGCCCTTTTGGAGACGATGGCCTGTGGCGTGAAATTGGCGATGCCAACCTGGGCGAAGCTCGTGGCCGGATCGTACTTGAGGTTGGGGTAGAGCGCAGGTGCGGCCGACTGGGTCCCCATGTTGCCGACGCCCAGGGTGTAGCCGTCCGGTTCGGCGGCAGCGACGCGTGCCATGCCGGTCGTGCCACCGGCACCGCCGATATTCTCGACCACGAACTGCTGCCCGAGCGTGCGTGACATGTGATCGCCGACAATGCGGGCAACCACATCGGTCGGGCCGCCGGCCGCGAACGGCACGACCAGCGCAATCGATCGCGTCGGATAGTTCGGATCGGCAGCCCCAGCCGCGGTCGCCATCAGGACGAGCGCGAGCGCGCCAACAACTCGACGACCTCGAAGCATCTTACCTCCTCCTCCTGCCCGATCGGGGGCGGTTTCCCGTGCTGCTGGCCAAACCAACGGTCTCGTTCCGAGGCAATCTCAACCATCCTGCCCTGCCTTGGCAACTGCAGCGAGGCACCTCAAAGACCGCGCGATCGCCCGATCGGGCGCGCTATCTTGCCGCCGGGCCCGGCATGGCTGGACCAACGGCGCAAGTTCGGCCAATATCCCGCGCTGTGTGGCCCTGCCCTGCCCACGTCCTTGTTGTGAGAGACCCACATGACGTTTCGACCCCTTGCCGTCGTGAGCGCGCTCGTGCTTGCGCTCGCGGCGACGCCGGCTGCCGCCAAGACCTTCCGCTATGCCTTCCAAGGCGACCTCAACGCCCTCGATCCTTATACCCTCAACGAGAGCTTCACGCTCGGTGCGCTGGGCAACGTCATGGAGGGCCTGACTAAGCGCGACAAGGACCTGAAGGTCATCCCGGCCCTGGCCGAGCGCTGGGAGATCATCGATCCGCTGAAGTGGCGCTTCTATCTGCGCAAGGGCGTCAAATTCCATGGCGGCGAAGACTTCACGGCCGATGACGTGATCTTCTCGCTCGAGCGCATGCGCAGTCCGGGCTCGCAGATCAAGACGCGGGCGCCCGCCGACATGAAGGCCGTCAAGGTCGACGACCACACGGTCGATTTCGTGCTGGCTTCGCCCAATCCCATCCTGCATGCGGAATGGGATACCTGGTACATCTTCTCCAAGAAATGGGCGGAAGCCAACGGTGCCACGCAGGCGCAGGCGGCGCAGGCCACCTCGCTCAATCCCTTCGCGCTCAAAGCCAATGGCACCGGCCCCTTTATCATCGTCAGCCACGAGCCAGGCGTAAAGACCGTCTTCAAGCCAAACCCCAATTGGTGGGGCAAGCCCGAGCACAATCTGGACGAAGTGATCTTTCAGACCATCAAGTCGGATGCGACCCGCGTCGCCGCCCTGTTGTCCGGCGATATCGACATGATGGACCCGGTGCCGGTGCAGGACATCGACCGGGTCAAGAGCGATCCCAATGTGACCGTGCTCACCGGACCGGAGTTGCGCACCATCTTCCTCAACGTGGATTCCATGCGCGATGAGCTGCTCTACTCCAATGTCAAGGGCAAGAATCCCTTCAAGGATGTACGGGTGCGCAAGGCCTTCTACCAGGCGATCGACATGGAGGCGATCCACGCCAAGGTCATGCGCGGCATGTCGGTCAATTCGGCGCTGCTGATTTCGCCGTTGCTCTTTGCGCGGGCCGGCGAGTTCAAGCGTTGGCCCTACGACACGGCGGCGGCCAAGAAGCTGCTGACCGAGGCCGGCTATCCCAACGGCTTCGAGGTGACGCTGGATTGCCCCAACGATCGCTACGTCAACGACGAAGGCATCTGTCAGGCCGTGGCGCAGATGCTGTCGCGCGTCGATGTGAAAGTGAAGCTCAATGCCATGCCGAAGGCGAAGTTCTTCCAGAAGGCCGGGCCGACCGACAAGTACGATCTCTCCTTCAATCTGCTGGGTTGGACCCCTGGTTCGTTCGATAGCTGGAACGTGATCGCCAACATCATCGGCTGCCGCGACGCTAACGGCAAAGGCGGCACCTTCAACTTCGGCGGCTATTGCAACCAACGCATCGAAGAGCTCGCTCAGAAGGTCCTGGTCGAGACCGACAATGCCAAGCGCGACGAGATGATCGCCGAGGCCTTCAGGATCAACCAAGAGGAAGCGGGCGTGCTGCCGCTGCATCAGCAGGCGCTGGCCTGGGGCGTCTCCAAGAAGGTCAACATCGTGCAGCGGGCGGACAATCAGATCCTGTTCTACTGGGCAAAGATGCAGTAGGTGAGCGTTGGCGCCGGGCGAAGGTCCCAGCGCCAAGCCGACCCTGCTGCAGCAGGCGACCGATGTTAGCCTTTACGATCTCGCCGGCTGTTTGAGGCCGCCATCGTCATGCTGACGGTGGCGCTGCTGGCGTTCGTGTTGTTTCGCTTCGTCGGCGATCCGATCAATCAAATGGTGGGGCAGGATACCTCACTGGAAGACCGCCTACGCTTGCGCGAGGAACTGGGCCTCAACGATCCGGTGGCCGTGCAGTTCGCCCGCTTTGTCGCCGGCGCGGCACGGTTCGATTTCGGCATCTCCTATCAGATGAAGCAGCCGGTGACCGCCATCATCTCCGAGCGGGCGCCGGCGACCATCGAACTTGCCCTGGTTGCCGCCCTGTTCGCGGTGGGCCTGGGCATCCCCATGGGCGTCTACACCGGCATCCATCGAGAAAGCTGGTTGTCCAAGGTCTTCCTCAGCGTGTCGCTGATCGGGGTGTCGCTGCCGACCTTTTTGATCGGCATTTTCCTGATCTATGTGTTCGCGGTGAAGCTCGGCGTCCTACCCTCCTTCGGTCGCGGTGAGGTGGTACGCCTCGGCTTCTGGCACACGGGGCTGCTCACCGCGTCGGGGCTGAAGGCCTTGATCCTTCCGGCCATCACGCTGGGACTGTTCCAAATGACCCTGGTGACGCGGCTGGTGCGGGCGGAAATGCTGGAGGTCCTGCGCACCGACTATATCAAGTTCGCCCGCGCGCGCGGTCCTGACGCGGCGCGCCATCAACTTCGGGCACGCCTTGAAAAACACCCTGGTCCCCGTCATCACCGTCATCGGGCTCCAGCTCGGCGCCGTCGTTGCCTTCGCCATCATTACCGAGACGGTGTTCCAATGGCCCGGCATGGGACTGATGTTCATCCAGGCCGTGCAGAACGCCGATATTCCCGTCATGGCCGCCTATCTGCTGTTGGTGGCCTTTCTTTTCGTCTTGATCAACTTCCTGGTCGATCTGATCTATGTCCGCGTCGACCCTCGCATTCGCATCTACGGGCGCGGGGTGTAAGGCGCCATGCAGGACACCGCCGACAAGCTGGCACCTACCGCCGCCGGGCCGGAGCCCAACAAGGCGGCGCTGCCTTTGCGGCACGATCCGGCGGCGCTAAGGCGCTGGCAGGATAGCGATCTCCTCCATAGTTTTCTGCGCTCCAAGCTCGTGGTATTGGCCGCCATCGTAACCCTACTCCTGGTCGGGGCCGCCTTGCTTGCTCCCGTGATCGCGCCGCACAATCCTTACGACCTCAAAACCTTGAGCCTGCTCGATTCCAATCTGCCGCCGATGTGGGAAAAGGGCGGCGAGGCCGGCTATCCCCTGGGCACCGACGACCAGGGCCGCGACATCCTCTCCACCATTCTCTACGGCACGCGCGCGTCGATCCTGATCGGCCTCTGCTCGGTGCTCTTTGCCACCGCCATCGGCCTGTCGGCTGGGCTGTGGGCGGGCTATGCCGGCGGGCGCATTGATGCCTTGATCATGCGCATCGCCGATGTGCAGCTGACGTTTCCGGCCATTCTCACGGCCTTGCTGATCGACGGCGTGGCGATCGCCATCTTCAAGAATTACAACCTCGATGCCGCCAAATTTACCATCCTGGTGGTCGCGATCGGCCTATCGTTCTGGGTGCAATATGCCCGCACCGTGCGCGGGTCACCCTGGTGGAGCGCAACAAGGAATACGTTGAGGCCGCGCGCCTGATCGGCATCGGCTCCTTCAAGATCATGTTCCAGCACATCCTGCCCAACGTGCTCTCCCGGTGCTGGTGATTGCCACCATCAACCTGGCGCTCGCCATCATCACCGAGGCGACGCTTTCGTTCCTCGGCGTTGGCTTGCCCGCCACCGAGCCTCTCGCTCGGCACCATGATCCAGATCGGCAACCGGTACCTGTTCTCGGGCTCGTGGTGGATGGTGGCCTTTCCCGGCCTAACGCTGGCGGTGCTGGCGCTCTCGGTCAATCTGTTGGGAGACTGGCTCCGCGATGCGCTCAATCCCAAGCTCCGCTGAAACGGCCGCGCGCGGCACGGCGGCCGCAAGGAGCGCACGCAAGCGGCCGTCGCTGCCGCTCCGCGGTGGCTGTGCTTGCGGCGCCATCCGCTACCAAGTTCGCGCCATGCCGCTTTTTCTCTACGCCTGTCATTGCACGGACTGCCAGCGCCAGTCCGGCAGCGCCTTTAGCCTGGGGCTGCCCGTGGCCGCCTCGGCGTTCCAGATCGAACGCGGCCAAGCCAAGGCTTGGCCGTTCGTCGGTGGCACGGGTATTCCCAGCCGATTTTACTTCTGTGAGACTTGTGGCGGCCGCATTTACGGCGAACGCGATGGCAGCGAGCGCGTCATTCTGCGTGCCGGGACCCTCGACGACACATCGTGGTTGGTGCCACGCGCGCACTACTTCATGCGAAGCGCGCAGCCCTTCATGCGAAGCCCGCAGCCCTGGGAACGGCTCGCCGGTGATACCGCCTGCTTTGCAACCCTGCCGAGCGAAACGGAAGTCTTACCGCTGGTAAAAGAATGGCGCTCCCTTTGGCAATCGGACTGAGCCTGCATGATCGGCGGCGATCGTGAGCGAGCCGGTCCTTTCCGTGCGTGACCTTGTGATCGGCTTTCCGACGCGGCGCGGTATGCTCACCGCGGTCGACGGCATCTCCTTCGATATCGCCGCCGGCGAAGTCTTGGGCGTGGTCGGCGAATCGGGCGCCGGCAAGTCGCTCACGGGCGCCGCCGTCATCGGCCTGCTCGAGCCTCCCGGCCGCATCGTCGGGGGCACCGTGCACCTCAAAGGCAAACGGATCGACGATCTCGAGCCGGAAGCCATGCGCCAGCTGCGCGGCCGCCGCATCGGCATGGTGTTCCAGGATCCGCTGACCAGCCTGAACCCGCTTTACCGCATCGGCGATCAGCTCGTGGAGACGATCCGCACGCACGCGAACGTGTCGACGGCGACAGCCTGGGAACGCGCCATCGAGCTCTTGCAGGAAGTCGGCATCCAGGGTGCGCGCAGCCGCATCAACGCCTACCCACATGAGTTTTCCGGCGGCATGCGCCAACGCGTGGTCTTGGCCTTGGCTTTGTGCGCCGACCCCGATCTGCTGATCGCCGACGAGCCGACCACGGCCCTTGACGTCTCGATCCAGGCGCAAATCATCGCGCTCATCAAGCGCCTGTGCCGACAGCGCGGAACGTCGGTGATGTTGATCACACACGACATGGGCGTGATCGCCGAGACCGCCGATCGGGTCGCGGTCATGTATGCCGGCCGCATCGCCGAGGTCGGCCCGGTCCGCGATGTGGTACGCCAGCCGCACCACCCCTACACCCGCGGCCTGATGGGGGCGATACCATCGGCCGAGGCCGCGCCCAGCGCGCGCCTCACGCAAATCCGGGCGCCATGCCGCGCCTCACAGCCATCCCGCAGGGCTGCGCTTCAACCCGCGCTGCCCGCACGTGTTTGATCGTTGCAAAGTGCAACGCCCCGAACCCATGCCCGCGGGCAGCTCGCAGGCCGCCTGCTGGCTGGTGGCGCAGGACGCCGGAGCGCGGCTATGAGCATGGCTCCGACCCTCGTTGAAGCACACAATCTGACCCGCGTATTCGACGTCTCCAAGCCTTGGCTCAATCGCCTGCTCGAGCGTGAACCGCGCACGCTTCTCACGGCCGTGACGGGCGTCTCGTTCTCGATCGGCAAGCGCGAAACGCTGGCGCTGGTGGGCGAGTCGGGTTCCGGCAAATCAACCGTGGCGCGCATGATCGTCGGCCTGTTGCCGCCAACCGTCGGCAGCGTCAGCATCGACGGCATCGACATGTGGGCGCCGGCATCCGCAGGCCAGCGCCAGAAACTGCGGCGCCGCCTGCAGATGATCTTCCAAGATCCCTACGCCAGTCTCAATCCGCGCTGGCGCGTCGACCGCATCATCGCCGATCCGATCAAGGCCTTCCGGCTCGCCGCCAATCGAACCCAGATCGATGACCGCGTCGCTGAGCTGTTGCGCCTGGTCGGCTTGGACCCGGCCGACGGGCGCAAATACCCGCACGAGTTCTCCGGTGGTCAACGGCAGCGCATCTGCATCGCCCGCGCGCTCTCCTCGAACCCGGAATTCATTGTCTGCGACGAACCGACCAGCGCGCTCGATGTTTCGGTGCAAGCGCAGATCTTGAACCTGATGCGCGATCTACAGGACCGTCTGGGCCTCTCCTACTTCTTTATCAGCCACAATCTCGCGGTGGTGAAGCACATGGCCGCCCGCATCGGCGTCATGTACCTGGGGCGGATCGTCGAGCTCGCACCGTCGGGCGAACTCTTCAAAACGCCGAGGCACCCCTACTCGCGCATGCTGATCGATGCTTTGCCGGACCTTGCCATGAGCGGACGGCAGCGCAGGCCGATCGAGGGTGAGATCCCCAATCCGATCAAGCCGCCGACGGGGTGTGCGTTTCATCCGCGCTGTCCGCACGCCTTCGAGCGCTGCCGCAGGAAACGCCGCAACTGCAGGCGACAGGCCGGGCAAGCGCCGCCTGCCACGCCGTCGCCGAGGAAGGATTTAAGACCCACGTTCCCGCGCCAGCCGCTTGGCGCGCGGGGATGGGCAAGGCGCGGTCTGCGGGCTGCCCCCGGAGCAACGAAGCCCAGCGACCGAGGGCCGCCGGGCTTCGAGGCCACCCATCGTGGCCTAGGGGTTTGCGGGCTTCAACGCCAAACTGGGAGGTGCCTTGAGGGTCGAATGCCCGCCACGCAGGGCGCGCCGTCGACCAGAGCATCATCTCCACTGCACGCCCGCCTGATAGCGATCAGGTTTCACGGGCATTCCCTTGTGCGCGACCTCATCTTGGCAGCCGATTTAACCAGCAACCCAGTTGCTGATCCGCCGGCGTCCAAACAGGCAACGCGCCTCGGGGACGCACCCGTCACAGGGTTCAAATTGTCGGAAGCAGCCGTCCCGGACCGGTGCAAGCGCTTGCGGGTGCCAGGGCGGCCTCAAAACTGCCCGGGGGCGACATTTTCGTAGACCTCCTTTGCCAGCATTAAGCCAGCCTGGAGCGGGATTGGCACGCCGTCAAATCACAAGTTGCATCCACAGCGACGATCTGGCGGCCACGCTGAAGCCACGGCCCAGCAACCCGGGCGAGGCAGCTCTCTTCAACCCGCGCAGCGCAGGCTCTGTTAACGGAGTGTTTCTGGCTTGCGACGTAAGTTGCCGGCGTTTTTGCCCCCACAACTGGATGGGGGACTGGACGTGGGGACTGGACCTGGGGACTGGACCTGGGGACTGGACCTGGGGACTGGGGCCAAGGACAGCTGCTTGAGACCTATGGGAGGCGGCGATGGCGCGGATGCTCGTCTACTTGGCGTTGCTGGGCCTGTGCGGGCTTTTCGCCCCGTGGGGTTCCGTTCTTGAATTGGCGCGAAGCGAGCCCGCGCTGGCGTCATCGGCGACCTCGTCCATGGGCTGGGTGGGTGGGCTCATGCTCGGCATCGCCTTGGCATGGCTTTACCGCATCGAGTGGTCGGCCGTCAGCGAACGCCTCGCCGCTTGGCTGAAAGTGCAGCGCCGCCGCCTGGCCTGGGCACTGTTGGGCAGCATCTGCGCGGCGATCCTGCTCTACTTTAAGCCAAGGCGAACGTCACTGCGCGCGGCACACATTACACGCACTATAAGAAGGGCGGCGTGTCGCCGTCCTTCTGCAAAGGCTGCAACGTTTGGGGATTGAGCCCGGAGCTGGGCCCGGCCTTGCGCCCCTCGGACTTGGGCGTCACTTGGGGGCATTGCTTGCGGCGTCGTGGGGGCGCCCCCACTGGGGGCGCGCCCATCGGTTTGCCTAGACCGAGTAGTACATATCGAACTCGACCGGATGCGGCGTCATCTCGAAGCGCTCCACCTCGGCCATCTTCAGCTCGAGATAGGCGTCGATCATATCGTCGCTGAACACGCCGCCCTTCTTCAGGAAGTCGCGGTTCTTGTCGAGACTGTCGAGTGCCTCGCGTAGGCTGCCGCACACGGTTGGGAATCTTGGTCAGCTCCTCGGGCGGCAGATCGTAAAGGTTCTTATCGATCGGCCTCGCCCGGATTGATCTTGTTCTGGATGCCGTCGAGGCCGGCCATCAGCATCGCCGCGAAGGCGAGATAGGGATTGGCGGCGGGGTCGGGAAGCGGACCTCGACGCGCTTGGCCTTCTGGCGAGGTGACGACAGGGATGCGGCAGGAGGCGTGAGCGGTTTCGCACCGAATAGGCGAGCAGCACGGGCGCTTCGTAACCCGGCACCAGCCGCTTGTAGGAGTTGGTGGTCGGATTGCTGAAGGCGTTGATGGTCTTGGCGTGCTTCAGGATGCCGCCGATGTAGAACAGGCAGGTGTCGGACAGATCGGCATACTTGTTACCGGCGAAAGTCGGCGTCGAGCCCTTCCAGATCGACTGGTGGCAGTGCATGCCCGAACCGTTGTCGCCGAACACCGGTTTGGGCATGAAGCAGGCCGTCTTGCCGTAGGCCTGCGCGACGTTGTGGATCACGTACTTGTAGATCTGCATGTGGTCGGCCAGCTGCACCATCGGGCCGAACTTGATGCCGAGCTCGTGCTGGGCGGAGGCAACCTCGTGGTGGTGCTTCTCGACGGTGACGCCCATCTCGGCCATCACCGAGAGCATCTCGGAGCGGATGTCCTGGGCGCTGTCGACGGGCGGCACCGGGAAGTAGCCGCCCTTGGTGCGCGGCCGGTGTGCCAGGTTGCCCATCTCGTAGTCGGTGCCACTGTTGGAGGGCAGCTCGCTGCCTGTCGAGCCGGAACCCAGTGTTGTAGGGATCGGTGCTGAAACGCACGTCGTCGAAGATGAAGAACTCCGCCTCAGGACCGAACACGACGGTGTCACCAATCCCGGTCTGCTTAAGATAGGCCTCGGCACGCTTGGCGATCGAGCGCGGGTCGCGCTCGTACATCTCACCGGTTGACGGCTCCAGCACATCGCAGAACGATCGCCATCGTCGTCTGCGCGAAGAAAGGATCGATGTGGGCGCTGCCGGGGTCCGGCATCAGCGTCATGTCGGATGCCTCGATGCCCTTCCAACCGGCAATCGAGGAGCCGTCGAAGGCATACCCGTCCGCGAACATTCCTTCGTTGACGCACGAGCCATCCGCCGTGACGTGCTGCATCTTTCCTTTGGTGTCGGTGAAGCGCAGGTCAAGAAATTTGACTTCCCTGTCCTTCATCATCTTCAAAACGTCGCCAACGGACTTCGGTCTATCTGCCATTGCTACTCCCCTGTCTTCACTCAATGGTCTTGCTCAAGCCCACGCCGGCTGAGCGGGCCTCGTGCCAAGCAATCAAACCGCGTCCGCCCCAGTCTCCCCGGTGCGAATGCGAATTGCCTCTTCGATGGTCGAGATGAAAATCTTGCCGTCGCCGATGCGGCCGGTCTTGGCAGCCTTCTGGATCGCCTCGAGCGCCTTGCCCAGCATGTCGTCGGCCAGCACAACCTCGATCTTCACCTTGGGCAGGAAGTCGACGACGTACTCCGCACCGCGATAGAGCTCGGTGTGGCCCTTCTGGCGGCCGAAGCCCTTCGCCTCAATGACGGTGATGCCCTGCAGGCCGATTTCCTGCAGCGCCTCCTTCACCTCGTCGAGCTTGAAGGGCTTGATGATGGCTTCGATCTTCTTCATGCGTTCCCTCAAGCTCCCAAAGGACCGTGCTCGAGACTGGCGCTGTCGGCTAATGGCCTTAGCACACCGCGTGCCAAGGATTACGCTGGCTTACAATCTCCAGACAACGAACGACTTGTGCGTATCTACAGGGCAACCTCATCGCGCGGTAGCCCAGAATGCGCCCAATAAATGCGCAAATTGCCCAAGCCGTGGGCAGGAACCCCAAGGGTAATTGGCGCGGGCGGGTGGTCGGTGCATGATGCGCCGCCATGCAGGGTTGTGAACTTTTAAGCGTTGCGGAGATGGGCGAGGCCGACCGCCTCTGCCATCGCCGGCGGCCAGACCGGCCTCCAGCTGATGGAGCGGGCCGGGCGTGCGGTGGCAGCCGAGGCGATGCGCTTGCTCGGGAGCCCGGCGGGCCGTCTTCGTCGCCTGTGGGCCTGGCAACAACGGCGGCGACGGCTTCGTGGCCGCCAGGATCTTGCGCCAGCAGGGCTATCGCGTGCGCCTGGGCTTGCTCGGCGACACCGCGGCACTCCGCGGCGATGCCGCCGCGATGGCGATGCGTTGGGGCGAGGCACCGGAGACGTTGACTGAGACGTCGACCCCGATCGCATCGGCGGCGCCGGTGACTTGATCATCGACGCCCTGTTTGGGGCCGGGCTGTCGCGTCCGCTGCAGGAGCATGGCCGCCCAGATCGTGGCCGCCATCAACGCCAGCGGCAAGACCGTCCTCGCCGTCGACGTGCCGAGCGGGCTCAATGGCAGCACCGGGTTGGCGGAGGGTGCGCGCATTGTCGCAACGCGCACGGTCACCTTCTTCCGCCTCAAGCCCGGCCATGTGCTGCTGCCGGGGCGCGCGCTGTGCGGACAGGTGAGGCCTCGCCGACATCGGCATTCCCGAAACAACGCTGGCAAGCATCGCCCCGCGCACCTTTCTCAACCGTGCCGCGCTTTGGGGCGCGGCCTTTCCTCGCGGCGCGGGCTGAGGGCCACAAATACCAGCGTGGCCACACCGTGGTGGTATCCGGTCCCGCCGAAAGCACGGGGCTGCCCGCCTCGGGCGCGCGCGGCTTTGCGGATCGGCTCGGGGCTCGTCACCTTGGTCGGATCCGCGGCGGCAACGCGCCATCAATGCTACGCACGCAACCGCGGTCATGGTGAAGGCGCTGGCTCCGACGCCGAGCTCGCCGAACTTCCTGAGCGATGAACGGCGCAATGCGGCGCTCATCGGTCCCGGCGCCGGGGTTGGCAGGGCCACGGCCGCCAGCGTGCTGAGCATGCTAGCGACGCCGGCCGCGATGGTGCTGGACGCCGATGCCCTCACCTCTTTTGCCGTAGACGCCGCGGACGGCGAGGTGCGCGCGGTGGGCTTCGGCTTCGTGGTGCGACCGGGAGCCCCGCCGGGCGCGGCAAGCGCTCTTTGCCGCCACCCACGCGCGCGCGGCGCCGGTCGTGCTGACGCCGCACGACGGCGAGTTCAAGCGCTTGTTCGGCGAGCTGCCCGGCTCGAAACTCGATCGAGCTCGCGCGGCGGCCGAGCTGAGCGGGGCGGTGGTCATCAGCAAGGGTGCCGACACCGTGGTGGCGGCACCCGACGGTCGCGCCGCCATCAACGACAACGCGCCGGCCTGGCTCGCCACGGCAGGGCCGGCGACGTGCTCGCCGGTTTCGTCGCCGGGCTGCTGGCGCAGCGCATGGCGGCCTTCGAAGCCGCCTGTGCCGCCGTCTGGCTGCACGGGGCCGCAGCCGCCGCGTTTGGACCGGGCCTGATCGCGGAGGACCTGCCGGAAACCTTGCCGCAGGTGCTTGTGCGCGCTGCGCTCGTGCGCGGTTGAGCGAGCCGTTGGCCGAAGAACTCGGGTTGGCCCAACGTCTTGCCTGATCTCGCAGAGGGTAAAGGGGGCACTCGTCCCTCGGCCCACGCCCCGCCCGTTGCCTGCGCCGCGGCCGGTTAGGGTTGTAACACGTCCCCAAAGCGCAGGATCGCAACAGGGAAGCGCCCATTGAACGAGGAGCCGCTAGGCCGGCCGGCGCCGGCGCGGTCCGCCGCCGCCAACGCCATTGAGTTTCGCAACGTCGCCGTCACACTTCGCGCTGCCGAATGGGTCGCGCTATCAAGCCGTGGCCGCCACCAGCCTCAGCGTCGGCGCGCGCGAGGTTCGTGGCCATCGTCGGACCGACGGGTGCGGCAAATCCACCCTCCTGAACGTCGCCGCCGGCCTGCTGCTGCCGTAGCGCGGGCGACACCTGCATCCTCGGAGCGCCGCTCGCGGGCCTCAACGCAAGCCGCCGGCTACCTGTTGCAGCAGGACGCGCTGATGCCCTGGAAGACCGCGCGCGACAACGTCGCCATCGGTCTGGAGGGTTGGCGGCATCGCCGCGGCGCGAGGCCTTGCAGCGGGCAGAGCTGTGGCTGAAACACGTGGGTCTTGCAGCCTTCGGCGATCGCTACCCCCACCAGCTCTCCGGCGGGCAGAGGAAGCGCGTCGGGCTCGCGCAAGTGCTGATCCGCGATCCCAAGATCCTGCTGATGGATGAGCCGTTCGGGCCGCTCGATGCGCAGACGCGCCAGATCATGGGCAACCTGCTGCTCGATCTGTGGGCCGCCGACCGCAAGGCGGTGTTGTTCATCACCCACGACCTCGAGGAAGCCATCGCGCCTGGCGGACCGGGTGCTGATTATGTCGGCGGGACCGGCAGCCAGCGTCATCGGGGACTACCGCATCGATCTCGCCGGCCGCGCGATGCTCTCCGAAATCCGCCTGCTGCCGCGCTTTCACGAGCTGCACAAGGCGATCTGGATTGAGCTTAGGGACGAGGTGTTTGAAGGCCTACGCCGGAGCGCGCCGCATGAGCTGTCGCGGTCCGGCCTGCTGATGCTGCAGATCCTCGTCGCCGTGGTGCTGATCGCGCTCTGGCACTTTGGCGCGCACCGTGTCGGTGGGCGGCTGGTACCTGTTCCCGAAATTCTTCTTCCCACGCCCGGCGATCGTCGCGCTGCGGGTGTGGACGCTTGTTTGCCGGACGGAACCGCGAAGATCGTCACCTGCCAGGAGAGCATCGACCTTCGGCGCCTGCTGGTAGTTTCCGATCCCTGCTTTGGCAAAACCGTGTGGCAGCACTTGTTGATCACGCTGACGGAGGGCGTGCTCGCCGTTTGCCATCGGCGCGGTTGCCGGCGTGGCGTTCGGCTTCTGGTTGGCGCGCAACCCGCTGCTGTCGGCGATCTTTGATCCTTACATCAAGATGCTCAACGCGCTGCCAAGGGTGGTGCTGGCACCGATCTTCATGCTCTGGCTGGGTCTTGGGCATCTGGTCCAAGGTGGCGCTGGGCGTGACGCTGGTCTTTTTCATCGTCTTCTTCAACGTCTACCAAGGCGTCAAGGAGGTGAGCCCCGTCATCCTCGCCAATGCCCGCATGCTGGGAATGAACCAGCGCCAGCTGTTTGTGCACGTCTATTGGCCCTCGGCGCTCTCCTGGATGTTCTCTCTCGCTACACACGTCCGTGGGGTTTGCCATCATCGGCGCGGTGGTGGGTGAATACTGGGCTCGGCCGCGGGCCTTGGCTACCTGATCCAACAGGCCGAGGGACGCTTTGATACGACGGGAGTATTTGCGGGCATGGTGATCCTTGCGGTATTCGTGCTGCTCATCGATTGGCTCGTCACCATCATCGAAAATCGCCTGCTGGTTTGGCGGCCGTCCAGCGCCGGCGGCCGGGCCTGACGGAAAAGGAGGCGGAGAGGACCATGAAGCTTTGGAAGCTTTGCGCGTTGCTTGCCGTGTGTGGGCTGTGGTTGCTGGCGCTCGGTCAGGCTCAGACCCAGGCCCAGGCCCAGGCCCAGACCCAGGCCCCCGAGCAAAGGGACGTTCGGCTCGGCGTTGGCGGGCGCCTCGGCGCTTACTATCTGCCGCTCGCCCTGACGGAACGGCTCGGCTACTTCGAGGAACAGGGCCTCAACGTCGAGATCAGCGACTTCAAGGGTGGCTCGCAGTCGCTGACGGCCCTGATCGGCGGTTCGGCCGACGTTGTCACCGGGGCCTACGAACATACCTCTGCGCATGCAGGCGAAGGGCCAAGACATCGTCGCCGTCATTGAGCTCGGCCGCTATCCGGGCATTTCGCTTGCGGTCAAGAAGGATCGGGCCGACAAGATCAAGACGCTTGCCGATCTGAAAGGCGCCAAGATCGGCGTGACCGCGCCTGGCTCCTCCACCAACATGATCGTGTGGTACCTGATGGCCAAGGCCGGCCTCAAGCCCGACGATGCCTCCTTCATCGGCGTCGGCGCCGGGGCGGCGCCGTCGCGGCCATTCAGAAGGGCGAAATCGACGCCATCTCCAACATCGATCCGGTGATGGCCAAGCTCGAGTCCAGCGGCGACATCGTCACCTCTGGCGGAGACGCGCACCACCGAGGGGACCACCAAGGTGTTCGGCGGACCGATGTCTGCCGCTGTGCTCTATGTCAAGCGCGACTGGCTCGAAAAGCACCCCAACACCGTGCAGGCCCTCACCAACGCTTTCTACAAGACCCTGCAATGGATGCAGAAGGCGACGCCGGAAGAAATCGCCGCCAACGTGCCGCAGGAGTACTGGCTGGGTGATAAGGCGCTTTATACCGCGGCGGTGAAGGCCAATGGCCAGGTCTATTCGCAAGATGGCATCGTCAGCGCCGAGAGCCGCCAGCGCTCGCTCGATTTTCTCAAGCAGTTTGACAAGGAAATCGCCGGCGCCAACATCGATACGCGCCAAGACCTGGGACGACCGGTTCGTGAAAAGGGCGGCCGCCAACGTGCGCTGAGCCCAGCGCGCAGGCGGCCAGTGTAACCCAACTCTTGTGGAGCAACGACGGATGGCGGCAGGGGCAGCAAAATCGAACGCGATGCGGATCGCCGTCATCCCCGGTGACGGCATCGGCAACGAGGTGGTGCCAGAAGGCATCCGCGTGCTGGAGGCGGTCGGCCGCCGCTTCGACCTCAGCTACACCTGGGATAGGTTCGACTGGTCCTGCGAGCGTTTCGCCAAGACCGGGGCGATGATGCCCACCGATGGCCTGGCCGAGATTGCCGGGCACGACGCCATCTACCTCGGGGCTGTCGGCTGGCCGGGCGTTCCCGATCACGTCTCGCTCTGGGGCCTCTTGATTCCGATCCGTCGGAAGTTTCAGCAGTACGTCAACTTGCGGCCCGTCCGCCTGTTTGAGGGACTGAAATCGCCGCTGGCCGACCGCAAGCCCGGGGACATCGACTACCTGATCGTGCGCGAGAACAACGAGGGCGAGTATTCCGCCATCGGCGGACGCATGTACGAAGGCACCGAGCTGGAGGCGGCAATCCAGCAGGCGGTCTTCACCAAGATGGGCTGCGACCGCGTCATGCGCTACGCCTTCACCCTGGCGATGACGCGCAAGCGCCGCGAGCTGGCATCGGCCACCAAGTCGAACGGCATCTCGATTTCCATGCCTTACTGGGACGAGCGCTTTGCCGCCATCGGCAAGGAGTTCCCCGAGGTCAAAACCAGCCAATTCCATATCGACATTCTGGCGGCCCACCTCGTGCGTAACCCGACGTGGTTCGACGTGATCGTCGGCTCCAACCTGTTTGGCGACATCCTGTCCGATCTCGGTCCCGCCACCACCGGCACCATTGCGATCGCGCCGGGCGGCAATATCAATCCCGAGCGCGCCTTCCCCTCGATGTTCGAGCCCGTGCACGGCAGCGCCCCGACATCGCCGGCAAGGGCATCGCCAACCCGATCGGCCAGGTCTGGTCCGGCGCCATGATGCTCGAGCACCTGGGCCACAAGGCGGCCGCGGACGCCATCGTCCAGGCGATCGAGCGCCTGTTTACCGAGACGGACGTGCGCACCCGCGATATGGGGGGCAAGGCGAGCTGCCGGGAACTGGGGGATGCCCTCGTCGCCTTGGTGGCGGCGCGCTAGCGCCGAATTTGTCGGGCATTTTCGGCAGCGGCCGATTCCGGCTATAACCGCTCGTGCAAGCGGGGCATCCCACCCCGCGCTGAAGGAGCCTCGATGCCGCTGCGGCCAGCCAAGGGTTTGTGCATCATTGTCGTGCTGGCGGCCTGCGCCGGCCCGCCCGCCGCCGCGCAGGTGGAAAGCGTCACCACCTTGAAGCTGCGCGAAGCCGCCGCGGTCTTGCAGCGTGGCAACGTCGAGCAGGCACTCGCCCTCTACGACCAGGTCCTGCAGGACAAGACGCTGCCCAACGACCGTCGCGCCATCATTCTCAATGATCGTGGCGTTGCCTACACCCGGCGCCAGCAACCCAAGGAGGCCATCGAGGACTTCAATCGCGCCATTGCGCTCTATCCGGAGTATGCCGCTCTTTATAACAATCGCGGCAACGTCCTGCTCGGGCTTGGCGCCGTGCGCGAGGCGCAACGGGACTTTGATCGCGCCCTGCTGCTGGCGCCCGGTTATGCGGCCGCCTATAGCAACCGCGCCGGAGCGCTGATGCGACTCGGTGAAATCGACCAGGCGATCGGCGACTACAGCAAGGCGATCGCGCTGGCGCCCGCCAACGCGGCCGCCCTCAACGGACGCGGCAGGGCACATTTGGCGGCGCAGCGCCTGCACGGGGCGATCAGGGATTTCACGCGCGCGGTCACGGCCGACGCCCGCTTCAGTGCCGCCTATCGCAGCCGCGCCGAGGCGAAGTTTACGATCCGGCGCTATGAGGATGCGATTGAGGACTATAGCCGGGCCATCGCCTTCGAGCCGGCCAATCCAGAGGTCTATGCCTTAAGAGCACGTGCCTACCTGGAAGCCGACAACATGGCTTCCGCCATCAGGACTACGCCAAGGCCATCGAGCTCAACCCAAGCCCGGACCTACTATGCGGGCCGGGCTTCGCCTACGCCTTGGCTGAGGCGAGTTCGACGAGGCGTTGGCCGACTCGCCCGCGCCATCGAGCTCGATCCGCGCGCGGCCACGGCTTACGCCTATCGCGCCTGGACCTACCTGCCGCCAACAGCAGGCAGAACTTGCGCCTGAAAGAGGTCCGAGCGCGCCCTGAAGCTCGACCCCAATAGTGCCGTCGCCTACTGGGTGCGCGGCGAGATCCACGAAGCGCAGGGCCGCGCCGAGCTCGCCGTCGCCGACCTGCGCCAAGCGCTGGTGCTCGACCCCGACCTCAATGGCGCAACCCGCGCGCTCGAACGGCTTGGCATTGCCGAACGTCCCCAGCAGCGTGAGGTCGCCGAGGCGGGCCGTGACGGCTGGCGCGTCTACCAGAAGGGCAAGCAGTTCATCGCCCGCAACGAGGAATTTCCGCGCCTGCAGATCGGAGCTCGAGATGCTGGGCAAGGAGCCAGCCCGGATCCTGGAATGGGAGGTGGAGAAGCCTGCCGTTTCAGTGGCATCGCCATTCTGCGCTTTTCTGCCGGGACGCTGGACAACCCGCGCGGGGCGGAGGAGGTCGAGTATGCCGCCATCATCGACCTGCAGGCGAGCGCGGTCGTCGCAATCGAGATGCAGCGCCTTGGCGGCAAGGTCGCCAGCTGACCTGGGACGAGGGCAAGGTGATCGCTGCCAATGCCGACCGGCATAACCGATGAGTTCCAGTTGCGGCAGGCCAAGCTGCCCGTGGCGCGAGGCGGCCCCCAAGCGCCCCGCCGATCCCTGGGGCTGGGGCTTCGAGCAGCGCCAGCAGCGCAAGCCCAAGTCGCTCTTCGACTTGCTGTTCAAATTCTAGGGCCGCCCTCTGCCTGCCCCAACGCTTGCTTACCGCCCACTCCTTGCTGGAGCCCCAACGCGCTTTGCTTGACCCCGACCCTCCCTGACCCCAGCCCTCTGCCACGACTCTACCCCAACCCTCCTTTGACCTCGCAACCGTGGCGCACGAGCACTGCATTCGCTCCGGCCTTCGGCGGGCCGACGCAATCGCCGGCATCCACCTTAACGCTCACCCCCTGTCGAGCGGCTGGTTACAAGCCCTCCGTAAGATGTTAGACGATAAACTTGAGGTGGGACGGGTCTCCGGGCCTGTGGATCTTAAGACGGGGCGCGCGCAGGGCCGGCCCCTCCTCCTGTGAGTCCGAAAGATGGCGAGAAGCTTCCTCGAGCGCGGTCTGCCCCGGCTCACTAGGGCTAGCCCTTTTGCTGGCGGGCGCGGGCTGCGAGCAGCCCGCAACCGACAGGCCAAGGCACCGGGGGCGAGCAGCGTCCGGCGGTTTCCGTGAGCCAACCCCTACAGCGCCAGGGTCGTCGAATGGGACGAATACACCGGCAGGTTCGATGCGGTCGAAACCGTTGAGGTGCGCGCCCGCGTCTCCGGTTACCTTCCACCGTTCATTTCGGGGACGTGGCAGCCCATCAAGCAGGGCGATCAGCTTTACGACATCGACCCCAGACCGTTCGAGTTGGCCCTGGAACAGTCGCGCGCCGAATTGTTGCAGGCGCAAAACCAAGGTCGACAACGCCAACCTTGATCGTCAGTGCGCGGCAAGCCCCTCCTGGAACGGCGCGTTATCTCGGAAAAACTTTCGACGACCGCGAGAACCTAGTGCGCGAAGCGCAGGCCCAGGTGAAAGGTCTCGAAGCCAGGGTGAAGAGCGCCGAGCTCGACCTGCTCGTTTGCCCGCGTCGCCTCCCGATCGCCGGACGCATCAGCCGCAGCATGGTCACGGCCGGCAACTGGGTGAAGCGCCGGCGGCGCCAGCAACAGCACGCTGCTGACGACCATCGTCAGCCAGGACCCCATTCATATTTACTTCGACCTGAGCGAGAACAACTACATCAAATACAAGCGCCTGGTCGAGGCGCGGCACCGGCGCGGGGCCGCCGATCTCGGCGCCACCATGGAGCTGGCGCTCCCCGACGAGCGCGGCCTTTCCGCACACAGGCAAGCTCGATTTCCTCGACAATCGCCTCGACCAAGGCACGGGCACGCTGCGCGCCCGGGCGCTGATTGCCAACGAGGCGGGTTTATTTTCGCCGGGTATGTTCGCGCGCGTACGCGTCACCGGGTGCACGGCCGCCTATGCCGCTCTCCTGCTTCCCGACGAGGCGATCGGCACCGACCAAACCAACAAGTACGTCTATGTAGTGGCCGACCAGGCGGCATGGTGACGCGCCGCAACATTCAGTTGGGTACCCGCTGGTCGATGGCTTGCGCGTGGGTCCGCGAGGGCATTGCCGACGGCGACTGGGTCATCACCAAGGGCCTGCACCGCGCCGGGCCCGGCCAGAGCGTAACGCCCAATCGGCGTCGCCCTCACCGTGTCATCGTCGCTGCCGGCCAATGCCACCCCGCCGACGAAGGTGCCGCGAATGAAAGGTCGCGCGAGGGCTGGAGGGCGGCCGCGGTGAGAACCAGCCGCTTCTTTATCGATCGGCCGATCTTTGCGGCGGTGTTGTCGCTGGTCATCACCATCATCGGCGGCATTGCCTATTTCGGCCTCGGCATCAACCAGCTGCCGGACATCACGCCACCGACGATCACGGTCAGCGCCAGCTATCCCGGCGCCAGCGCGCAGACTGTCGCCGACACGGTTGCATGCTCCCATCGAACAGGAGGTCAACGGCGTCGAGGGCATGATCTACATGGCCTCGCAATCGACCGCCGACGGCAACCTGTCGCTGACCGTCACTTTCGACGTGGGGACCGACCCCGATAAGGCGCAGGTGCTGGTGCAGAACCGCGTCAGCGCCGCCGAGCGGCGCCTGCCCGATGAGGTCCGCCGCAGCGGGCTTACCGTGCGCAGCGCTCGCCGGATCTATTGTTGGCGATCCACCTGATTTCGCCCGACAACACCTACGATCAGGTCTACATCTCCAACTACGGTCTGCTCAACGTCCGCGACAAGCTGATGCGGCTTTACGGCGTGGGCGACGTCTCGCTCTACGGCGTGCGCGAGTACTCGATGCGCATCTGGCTCGACCTGGAACGCATCGCCCTGCGCGGCCTTACCGCCGAGCAGGTCCTCGGGGCCTTGCGCGACCAGAACGTGCAGGTGGCGGGGGCGCCCTCGGCGAGCCGCCCGTCGACTACAACAATGCCTTCCAGGTCTCCCTGCAGATGAAGGGCCGCCTGCGCAATGCCGATGAATTCGAGGACATCGTCGTCAAGATCGGCAGCGACGGCCGCCTCGTGCGCCTCAAGGACATCGGCCGGGTCGAGCTCGGCGCCCTCAGTTACTCGGCCAACGGCTATGCCGATCGCTACCCGGCCGTCGTCATCGTCGTCGATCAGCAACCGGGCAGCAACGCCGTGCGCGCCACGCAAGGCATCAAGGACGCCATGGAGGAGATCGCCAAGAGCTTCCCCAAGGGTCTTGAATACCGCCTAACTCTACAATCCGACCGAGTTCATCGAAGTGTCGGTGGCCAAGCTCTACGGCAGCATCGTCGAAGCCACCGTGCTGGTGGTCACTGGTAGTGCTCTTGTTCCTCAAGACCTGGCGCGCCACGGTCATCCCCGTCGTCGCCATTCCCGTGTCGCTGATCGGCACTTGCGTCGTCATGCAGGGCTTCGGCTTCACGCTCAACATGCTGACCCTGTTCGGCCTGGTGCTGTCGGTGGGCATCGTGGTCGACGATGCCATCGTCGTCGGTCGAGAACTTCGAGCGCCGGCTGACAGAGGGCTCTCGCCGGTAGAGGCAGCGCGCGTCTCGATGGACGAGGTCGGAGCCGCGATCATCGCCATCGCCCTCGTGCTGTTTGCGGTTTTCGTTCCAACCACCTTCATCACCGGCATTACCGGCCAATTCTACCGCCAGTTCGCCATCACCATCGCCTCGGCGACGGCGATCTCGCTGCTGATATCGCTCACCTTGAGCCCGGCGCTGTGCGCCCTGCTGCTGAAGCCGCACGGTCGAGGCGCATGGCAAGGCCGCCTACCTGCTGGCACCGGTGCACGCCGCGTTCCGCCTCTTCGACACCGCCTTCGACGCGATGGCCCGCGGCTACGGGCGGCTCGTGCGCACCCTGGCGCGCGCCTGGGTGCCCGTGCTCATCACCTACGTCCTGCTGGTTGCCTTCGGCGGCTGGTTTTGCAGCACCTGCCGACCGGTTTCATTCCGACGCTGGATCGCGCCATCGTCATCATCTCGCTGCAGCTGCCGCCGGGCTCGCCTTGGCGCGCACCGATGCCGTGGTGCGGCGCGCCACCGACCTGGTGCTGTCCGTGCCCGGCGTGAAGTTCTCCGATGCCTTCACCGGTCGCAATGCCGCCACCTTCACCTCGGCGACCAACGCTGCCCTGCTGTTCCCGGTGCTCGACGACTTCCGAGGAACGGCACAGAGAGGGCCAGTCGATCGACAAGGTCACCAGCGAGGTGCGCGCCAAGCTCGGCCAGATCGAGGAAGCGCAGTCGCTGGTGTTCATCCCGCCGCCGGTGCGCGGCATGGGTGCGTCGGCCGGGTTCTCCATGCGCCTGCAGGACACCATGGGTCTGCCGTCCAACGAGTTCGCCCAAATCGCCCAGGAATTCGTGGCTGCCGCCAACCGCACCCCGGGGATTGCCAACGCCTTCACCACCTTCCAATCGGCAACCCACAGGTGTTCGTCGACGTCGACCGCGACAAGGCGCAGATGCTCAAGGTGCCCGTCAGCAACATCTTCGAAGCCATGCGCGTGTTCATGGGGTCGGCCTACGTCAACGACTTCAACATGTTCGGCCGCACCTACCACGTCACGGCCCAGGCCGACGGCGACTTCCGCCTCGACCCGGAGAGCGTCGCCAAAATCCGAGTGCGCAACGCCGACGGGCAAATGGTGCCGCTCGGCAGCCTCGTCACCTTCAAGGAGATCGCCGGACCGGAACGCGTGCCGCGCTATAATCTGTTCCCCTCCGCGGAGGTGAACGGATCCGCCCGGCCCGGCATCAGCTCCGGTCAAACGCTCGACATCATGCGCAAGCTGGCCAGGAGATGCTGCCGCAGGGCATCACCTTCCGAGTGGACCGACCTGTCCTATCAGGAGGCCAAGGTCGGCCGCACCGGCTATTACATTTTCGTCCTGAGCGTGATCTTCGTGTTTCTGGCCCTGGCGGCCCAGTACGAAAGCTGGTCGTTGCCGCTTGCCATCTTGCTGATCGTGCCGATGTGTCTGTTCTCGGCCGCCTTCGGCGTTTGGTTGCATGGGCGCGAGATCAATATTCTCACCCAGATCGGCTTTGTGGTGCTGATCGCGCTCGCCGCCAAGAACGCGATTTTGATCGTCGAATTCGCGCGCCAGATCGAGGAGCGGGGCGAAGATACGATCTCGGCGGCCGTCGAGGCTTGCCGCCTGCGGCTGCGGCCGATCATCATGACCTCGCTCGCCTTCACCCTCGGCGTGACGCCGTTGTATCTGGCAACCGGCGCCGGCGCGGAAATGCGCATTGCGCTCGGTACGGCGGTATTCTGAGGGCATGATCAGGGGTGACGCTGTTCGGCCTCATCTTCACCCCCGTATTCTACGTGGTTGTTCGCAAGCTGACGGGCAGGACGCTCGCGGGCCGGAGCAAGCCCGAGCCCGTCACCTGGCCCAGGCCGCCGAATAACTATGCCGGTGAGGCCCAGCGGGCAGCACGCTTTTCAACGAACGAGGCCAGGCCTTCGCTTGCCTCCGCCGAGCGCCGCTTCAGGGCATGGCCGAGCACCAAGGCCTCCAGGGTCTCCGGGCCAAAGCCACCCCAGGCGCTCTTGAGGGCAAGGGCCTTGGTCTCGGCCAGCGCCCCAGGTCCGTTGCCGATCAGGTCGGTGATCATCGCCTCGCCCGCCGCCTCCAGGTCGGGACGGGGCACGAAGTTTGTGCACGAGCCCAATTCTGAGCGCTTCAGCCGCCCCAGATCGCTCCCCGGTCAGGGCGTAGCGCCGCACCTGGCGCACCGATATCGCATCGCTGAGCTGCGGAATGATGATGGCCGCCGTCAGCCCCAGCGCACCTCGGCGATCGAGAAGATGGCATCCTCGGCGGCAATCACAATATCGCAGGCGGCAGCGAGGCCGGTGCCGCCGCCGAAGCAGCCTCCCTGGACGAGGGCCACGGTCAGGATGGGCAAGCGATTGAGGCGATCGACCGCGTCGGCCGTTGCCCGGCTGGCCTCGACGTTGTCGGCCAGCGTGCCGCCGGCGATCGCGCGCACCCATTGAGGTCGGCCCCGGCCTGAAAATGCCGACCGTTGCCGCGCAGCAGCAGGGCGCGCAGCCCCGGTTCGCCGGCCAGGCTCGCCAAGGCCGTCAACAGCGCCCCGATCAGGTCGCCGTTATAGGCGTTGCCAACCTCGGGTCGATTGAGCACGATGTTGGCGACCCCGCGGGGATCGACGCTCGACAGTAGGGGGATGGCTCATGGCCTGGCTCCGCTCACGATTGGGCGCCCAGTATGGCGCCTCGGCATCGGCCGAGCAAAAATGCTCACTTGCCGGGCATGGGGTCGCGCGCGCCGGGCCACCGTCTTCCCTTGGCCACATCTATGTGGCGCCTACCTTGGTGGCAGGACGCTGGCTCCTTGGGTTTGCCGATGCCCAGCGAGGGCCTCAATCCAGATGTTACACTGTTGTGAAGGGCGCGTGACGCCACGCAGCTTGCTATCGGTGCTGTTGCGCACTAGACGCGGGGACTGCGGGCGGAAGGCGATGTGCCAGGATGAGGAGACCAGCAGCGCATGACGGGCGGCCACAGGCATTGGCGGCACACTGTTTCCCTCGCGGTGTCGCTCGTTGTTTCCCTCGCAGTGTCGCTCGTTTGCGCGGCGACCGGATCGCCGGCATTGGCGCAAAGCGGCGAATGGCGCTGGTGGGACAGGACGCCGATTTTTGCCTCCCGGCCTACCAAACACGTCGGGCGAGCGAGGACGATCCGCGGCGCAAGCTCGAGCCGCCGCCCAACGACCTGCGGCCGAACTCCGCTCCGCTCAGGAGCGAGGCGATCGTGGAGGCGCTCGAGATGGCCATCCAGCGCTATCAAGGATTGCCTCCCGCGGCGGCTGGCCGGCCATACCCGGCACGCGCATGATCCGGCCCGAGGATGACGACGAGCGCCTGCCCCAGTTGCGCGAGCGCCTGATGATCACCGGGGAGCTGGCACGGCGGCCAAAGGAGAGCTCCTCCTTCATGTTCGGTTCGAGCTACGAGGACATCGAGCCCGCCATCCGTCGCTACCAGGAAAATAACGGCCTGCGCGTCACTGGCCGGGTGGACAAGGCGACCCTACAGGCGCTCAACGTGCCGGCGGCTGCCCGGCTGGCGCAGCTGCGCCTCAATTTGCAGCGCATCAGGACCTATCGATGCAGCGGCTCGAGGATCGCTGTATCCTCGTCAACGTTCCAGCCTTCCAGCTCGAGGCCGTCGCGCACCATCAAGTCGAGCTCCGGCATCGCGTGATCGCCGGCAAGCCGGAGCGGCAGACCCCACCGTGCGCGCCACCATCAAGGCCATCAATTTCTTTCCCTATTGGCGCGTACCCGACAGCGTGGCGAGCTTGGATCTGATTCGCGGCTGATCAAAGAGCCGGACTACCTGCAAAGGAGCAGATCCGGGTCTTGACCGGCTCCTTCAACGGACCCGAACTCGACCCCAACAACATCGATTGGCGCCAGGCGGACGCCAGCAAAATCAAGTTCCGACAGGACCCGGGCTTGCAGAATGCGCTGGGCCTCGTGCGCCTCGACATGCCCAACGAGCATGGCGTCTACATGCACGATACGCCCATGAAGCCCCTCTTCAATCAGCGCGGTCGCGCCTTCAGCGCGGGCTGCGTGCGTGTGCAGGATGTCTTCCAGGTGGTCGAATGGGTGTTGAAATACGAGTCGGGCTGGGAGCAGGTCGGTCGGGTGCGCGAGGTCCTCGATGCGGGCCAGCCGCTCGACGTCAACCTGAAGCAGCCGGTGTCCGTCTATTTCGCCTACATTACGGCATGGGCGGAGCCGGATGGCCGCGTCGTCTTCCGTCCTGACATCTACGGCCGCGACGGCGTGCGCGACCTCATCGCCAGCCACGAGCGCGATCCGAGCGAGGGACCCCCGCCGCCCTTCACCTTGGCGCCCTGCAGGCCCCCGGCGGGCCCCTTCCCGGCGGCCCCCTGAGACGGACGCGCCGATCACGCCAGCGGGCGGGCAACCTCGGGCGGCACCTCGCGCTGGTAGGCGCGACCAACGGCCAAGAGCTGCGCCTCCGCGTAAGGGCGTCCCACGAGCTGAATGCCATTGGGCAGGCCGCCCGCGCGGGGCACCGGCAGCGCTCAAGGTGGGCAGGCCCAAATAGTTGATGGGGCGCGTATGTTTGACCACACGCGCCATCGCCGCCTGCAGGGTGGGGCCGCCACCAATATCGAGCTCGGCAATGGTCGGTAGCGGGTCGGCTAAGACCGGCAGAATGGCGATATCGATGTCCTTGAAGGTTTCCTCAAGCGTGCGGCGAAGATAGCTACCGCGCGCCCGCAAGGCGGTCAGATGATCGACGGCGCCGATGAAATGGCCGAGCTCCAACCTGGCGCGCACCTGCGGGCCATAGTCGTTGGGCCGCGAACGCAGATAGGCGGCGTGCGCCGCCGAGCAATCTGGCATCTGCGTCAGCTGCACCAGATGGTCGAGCGTTTGCCAGTCGGGAAACCGGCACGCCGCCGTCACCAATCCTTGCGTCTCCAGGATCTTCGTCACCCGCTGCAGCATCCCTTGCACGTCGGGGTGCGCGCTGCCGACCACGGCCGCATCGATGCCAAGCCGTAGGCCGCGGATGGGGTCATCGAGGCGGGCAAGGTAGTCGGGCACGGGCAGCGTGCTCGCGGCGGGATCGCGGGCATCGGCGCCTGCCAACAGGCCCAGCATGAGGGCCAGATCTTCGATGTGCCGCGCGATCACACCGATGGTATCGAGGGCGGGCGCCAGCGGCATGGCGCCGGCGCGACTGACCCTCCCCCAGGTCGGCTTGATGGAGCACACGCCGCAGGCCGCCGCCGGCAAGCGCAACGACCCCCGGTGTCGGAGCCGAGGCCCGCGGGGATGGCCCCGTATGCCACGGCCGCGGCGGTGCCGGCGGAGGAGCCGCCGGTGATCCGCGTCGGGTCCCAGGGGTTGCGGGCGTGACCCAGCACGTAGTTGTGGCCGGTCGGACCGAAGGCGAACTCGGTCAGATGCAACGCGGCAATTTGCAGGGCGCCGGCGGCCTGGTAGCGCGCGATGACCGTGGCGTCTTGCGTGGCGGGCGCCTCGGCGCGGATACGTGCACCCCAGCTGGCGATTTTGCCCTTGCGATCGAACATGTCCTTGTGGGCCAGGGGCACGCCTGCGAGCGGTCCGGCGGGCTTGCCGGCGGCGATGGCGGCGTCGCACGCCTTGGCTGCGGCAAGCGCCTCCTCGGCTTCGAGGCTCAAGGTGCAGTTGGTGAGCTCATGGGCGGCCGCAAGCCGCCCAATGGCCGCGCGGGTCGCCTCGAGGCTGGAGACCTTCTTGCCGCGGATGGCGGCGGCAAGCGCCCGCGCCGAGAGTTGCTCGAGCTCCATCATGCAGCCGCGCCGCGGTGGTGAGGATGCGGCGAAAGTCATCGACGTCGGCGCTGAGCGGCAGCTCGGCGGCAACCTTGGCCGCCGTGTCGGCGAGCAGGGCCGCCTGCGCCTTGGCAGCGCGGCGCCGCTCGGGGGCATTTCCAAGCCCGCGGCTGGGCCGGCCTCGGCGGCGGGCCCAGGCTGCGGGTCGATCGTTTGCTCAGCCATGGTCGAACTCCTGGGGAAGGGCGATGAAGCCTAGCCGGACGGCACTGCGCCCACAACAGGGCAGCCTTGCGCCCGGGGCCAAGGCGCGCGCTTTCCGACGGCAACAGCGCTCGCTTTGGCGCCGACCTCAACGCCGCCAAAAACCTCGTCGCCTCAGGGTCTCCTTTAGAGCAAGCCCAGTTCGGCCAATTGCTTGCGCAGCTTTGGCGGCATCGCGGTGATGCCGCTGGCGGCACCGCGTTTGAGGTCGGGCGGGGCCTCGGCCTGGCTCCAGGTAGCGCCAGCCCTGAAAGGCGCGGCGCGGGGTGGGACGTACGGCGATCGAGCTCGTTTTCAGAATCAGCAGGCAACAGGGCGTGCCGTCTTCCTTGTGACCCTCGGCGATGTCGAGCAGCGGCTGGCGCACTTGCACGATGCCTTTGATGACCCAGTAGAGGAGCCGCCGTCGAGCAGCTCGTCCCGGCGTTTGGGGCTTTGGAAGGTGCGATGGAACAGGTTTGGTCGCTTTTCGCCGGCGCGGCGGCGTTGCTGCAACCGCTCGGCCTGCCAGCTGGCCAGGTCCTCGATCGAGTCGGCACCGACGCACAGTTTGATCAAATGCAACGCCATCGCGTCCTCGTAGCGGTAGCATCCCGCCACCAGATTTACCGGATCCTTGTGCTTCCGGCGAGTGACCCGCCAGCATAAGCTGGGGACAGCATCAGCTTGCCAGAAGGATCAGCCCGATGCACACTTTTCCCGTCGCTCGTTTCTTGTCGGCACCTGCGGCTTAAGCATGGCCTCGCTCATGCCTCGCGCCTTTGCTCAAACCAAGATCACGCCAGGGCCCGATACGGCCTTGATCGTTGTCGACGTGCAAAACTGCTTCACGCCCGGCGGCAGTCTTGCGGTCAATAAGGGTGATGAAATCATCCCCTCATCAACCGATTGGCCAAAGCCTTCCAGAATGTGGTGCTGACCCAGGACTGGCACACCCCGGGGCACGTCTCGTTTGCCTCCTCACACGCCGGCAAGAAGCCGTTCGACAGCGTGCAGCTGTCCTACGGCAACCAGATCTTGTGGCCCGATCACTGCGTGCAGGGCACGGACGGTGCCGCCATCCACAAGGACATCAATATCCCCACGCCCAGCTCATCATCCGCAAGGGCTATCAATCGCAACGTCGACAGCTATTCGGCCTTCGTGGAAGCCGACGGCCGATCGAAGACGGGGCTCGACGGCTATTTCAACGAGCGCGGCATCAAATCGGTCTACATCGTGGGCCTACGCCACCGACTTTTGCGTTGCCTGGACGGCGATGGATGCGCGCAAGCTCGGCCTTGCCGCCGCGGTCATCGAGGATGCCTGCCGCGGCATCGACACCCAGGTCTCGCTCGCCGCCGCCTGGAAAGGCATGGAGCAGGCCGGGGTCAGGCGTCTTCAGTCGAGCCAGATCGCGCTGCCGGGTTGACGTCGCCCCGTCAGCGTCCCTGATAGGCCGGCGTGCGCACCACCAGGCCGTCGAGCTCGTCCGTCACCCTGATTTGGCAGGACAGGCGGGAGTTCGGCTTAACGTCGAAGGCGAAGTCGAGCTGATCCTCCTCCTCGGGCGTACGTGCGCCCACGCGTTCCTGCCAGGCCTCCTCGACGTACACCATACAGGTGGCGCAGGTGCACGAGCCGCCGCACTCGGCGACGATGCCGGGCACGCTTTTGCCCAGCGCCGTTTCCATGACGGTGTCTCCGATCGCGGCATCGACCGTATGCGCGGTGCCGTCATGCTCGATGAAGGTGATTTTCGGCATTGCCAGGCGTTGCGGTTGTCCCCTGCCAGGGCAGGAACAGGTAAGCAGTTGGGCAGCCAAACTAATCGTTCCTCGGTGCTGGCCGCCAGGGTGGCGATCGGAGCGCCGAGCGTGACTTGTTGTCCCTCCTTGACGGCGAGTTTGGCCACCCGACCGGCGCAGTGGGCATGCAGCACGTGCTCCATTTTCATGGCTTCGACCACGGCGATACGATCGCCTTTGGCCACGGGCTCGCCCTCGCGCACGAACAGCTTTGCGACGCGCCCGATGATCGGCGCGCGGACGCTCATGTCGTCGCTCGCTGGCACCGGCAACGGGAATCGAAGCTCGGCCAGCACAAGGTGAGCCTGGCGCATGCCGTTGAGGACATAGATGGGATTGCCGTCGCCGACCACGAGCGTGCGCGCAATCGCGGCCACCTCATCGACACCATCGCCGCCAATGACGCGCGGTCCGCCGCGCCCCACTCAACCGCAAACGCTTTCGCCACGCCGTCGACCAGCAGCGTCACCGTCTGGCGCCGCGGCGGGCCGAGCTGGAAGCCGTCCTGAGCGCTCCAGGGCGAGTAGCTTGCCGTTGCCGTCACCGGCGCCGGCCGCAACTCCTCGGCCCAGTCATGCGCATTAAGCAGCATGTGCGTGACGCCGAGGCCGACGGCGCTGGCAGGCATCGGCGCGCGCTGCGTCAGTCGGGCGAGCTCGCGACCGATCAAACCGGTATCGAATCGCCGCGCTCTGGAACGGCGGATCGCGTAATGAGCGCATGCAGGAAATGCGTGTTGGTCTTCGGTCCCGCCACCAGCGTCGCCTCGAGCGCCCGGTCTTAAGCGGGCAATGGCCTGCTCGCGGTCCGCTCCCCGACGCAATCAGCTTGGCGATCATGCGAGTCGTAGATGGGGCGAGATGACCGAGCCGGTTCTCGACGCCGGCATCGACGCGCAGGCCCTCCAGTTGCGGCGTCTCGAAGGCCGCGATCGGCCCCGTCGACGGCAGGAAGCCGCTGCCGGGATCCTCGGCGCAGAGCCGTGACCTCGATGGCGTGGCCCGACATCTGGATTTCTGCCTGCCGCAGCGGCAGCGGTCTCGCCCGCGGCGACGCGCAGCTGCCATTCCACCAGATCGAGACCGGTGATCGCCTCGGTGACTGGATGCTCGACCTGCAGGCGCGTGTTCATCTCGATGAAGTACCAGGGCGCCGCCGGCGACAGCGCCGCCCTCGACGAGGAACTCGACGGTGCCGGCGCCCTCGTAGGCCACCGCCTTGGCGCAGGCGACGGCCGCAGCGGTGATCGCCTGCGCGCAGCTCGGGCGACATGCCCGGCGCCGGGGCCTCTTCGATCACCTTCTGGTTGCGGCGCTGCAGCGAGCAGTCGCGCTCGAACAGATGCACGACGTTGCCGTGGCTGTCGCCGAACACCTGCACCTCGATGTGGCGCGGGCGGTCGATCACCTTCTCCGAGCAGCACGCGAGCGTCGCCGAAGGCGGCCTGCGGCCTCGCGCTGCGGCGCTCGTCGAGCGCGGCGGCGAAGTCGGCTTCGCGCTCGACCAGGCGCATGCCGCGCCCGCCGCCGCCGGCCACCGCCTTGATCATCACGGGATAGCCGATGCGCTTGGCCTCTTTGGCGAGCGTGGCCGGCGTTTGGTTGTCGCCTGGCATAGCCCGGCACCACCGGCACGCCGGCCTGAGCGCGCAATCGCGCTTGGCTTCCGGCCTTGCCGCCCATACGGCGCATGGCGTCGGGCGAGGGGCCGATGAAGCGTCAGGCCGGCGCTTGCCCACGGCCTCGGCGAACTCGGCGTTCTCGGCGAGGAAGCCGTAGCCCGGATGGATGCCGTCGGCCGCCGGTCGGCCTTGGCGGCGGCGATGATCTTGTCGACCCGCAGGTAGCTCTCGGTCGCCGGGCCGGGACCGATCGTCGACCGACCTCGTCGGCCAGCGCCGGCGAACGGGCGCGCCGCGATCGGCCTCGGAGCACGACGGCGACACGTCGCACCCCAAGCCGGCGCGCGGTGCGGATGATGCGGACGGCGATCTCGCCGCGATTGGCGATCAGAACCTTTTTCAGCATGGAGAGGGAAGCTTATGACATCTCGGCGCGGCCAGGGGCAACCCCACGTCTATGATGCGCGGGGCCGGGCCTAGTCCTTGGCCTCGCAGTAGCCCTGATATTGCGTAATCACCGGCTGACCCATGATCCCCAAGTGCCGCGAATGCACGGCGGGGTATTTGCCGGTTGCCTCGTCCTTGTCGTATACCGTGGTGATATTCAAATAGCCCTCCGTCACCACCTCGAGAAAGTGCGTTGCGTTCACCGCCTGCACCAGGCGTAAGGTCCCCGTGCCGCGCTCCGTGCGCAACTCCGCGCTCTGCGCCCCGCTATTGATGGCGCTGATGCCGAAGGTCAGCGGCGACGGCTTTTCCGCGACGAACTGGCCCTTGTCGTAGGCATGCGCCGTGCCCGCGGCGAATTTGCACGTGAAGCCCGTGGGATCGGCCGCGGCTTGCGGGGAGACCCATGAGCAGGCAAAGCAGCAATGTTGCGCCGAGGCGAACCGACATGAAGCGTCCTTGCAACAAGCCCTTCTTGCAACAAGCGCCCTTACAAGAAGCGTCCTTGCAGCAAGCGTCCTTGCAACCTTTTCGGCTCGCAGCGGAACCGGCCGGAACCATGCAAGGGGGACATAGAAGAATGCCCGCCGGAAATGTGCAACCGGCAAATCGTCTCGCGGGCGAGATGGCGCTCGGCCGCTTGAGCGAAAACCTTGTCGATCAAGGCGGGACCGCGCTAGGCTCGCGCCGCGCCACGACCTGAAAGCGGTAGCAAAGACGTGAACCCTTGGCACATGAACCGCATCACATGAACCGTATTACTGGCCGCGCCTGCCTTTCTCGCCCTCCTCAAAGACGAGGGTGTCACGCATTTGTTCGGCAATCCGGGCACCACCGAGCTGCCGATCATGCATGCGCTCAAGGAGCACCCGGATCTCACCTACGTGCTGGGCCTGCAGGAGGCGATGGTGGTGGCCATGGCCGATGGCTTCTCGCGCGCCAGCGGCAAGCTGGTCGCCTGCAACGTGCATGTGGCGCCGGGGCTCGGCAACGCCATGGGCTCGCTGTTCAATGCCAAGTTCACCGGCACGCCGATGATCCTGACCGCCGGCCAGCAGGAGCAGGGCCACGGGCTGACCGAGCCGCTGCTCTACGATCCGCTGGTGCCGATGGCCGAGCCGCTGGTGAAATGGGCGGTGGAGGTGACGCGGCTCGAGGACCTGCCGCGCATCGTGCGCCGCGCCGCCAAGGTGGCCATGACGCCGCCGACCGGGCCGGTGTTCATCTCGCTGCCAGGCGACATCCTCAACGCCGAGGCCGGCATCGAGCTCGGCGCGCTCGACGCGCGTCGATACGCGCGCGCGCCCATGCCGACGCCGTGCTCGACAGCTCGCGTGCGACGGCTGCTGCAGGCCGAGCGGCCCGGTGATCATCGTCGGCGACGAGATCGTGCAAGAGCGATGCGCTTGCAGGCGGCCGCGGCCTTCGCGCGAGACGCTGGGCTGCTCCCGTCTATCAGCAGAGCGTCGCCCTACGGCGCGCATTTCCTGTCCGAGCACGCCTGCTACATGGGCGGCGCTCTCGCGCGACCAGAAGCAGGTGCGCGGCGTGCTCTCGCAAGTTCGATCTCCTGATCGTGCTCGGGGCCGATCCCGTGCGCATGTCGGTGTGGAGCGAGGTCGAGCCGCTGCCCGACGGCATGCCCGTGGTCCACATCGGCCTCATCGACTGGGACATGGGCAAGAACTTCCCAGCCGAGATCGGCCGTGCGCGCCGATCTCGCGCGAGACGCTGCACGGCGCTGACGCCGCTGCTTGAGCAAGCATCGGCGGCGAGCGCGCTGGCGCGAGCGGGCCAAGGCGTCGCTCGGCGCGAGCTTGGCCAAGAGCAACTGGACGGCCAAGCGCGCCGAGCCTCAGTCGTCGCCTCGAGCAGGCGCGCCGAGGCCGAAGCCGATCGACTACGGACTGGCTGCACGCTGCAGATCGCCGAGGCGCTGCCGAGCGACGCCGTGGTCGTCAACGAGGGCCTCACCTCGGCGCGCCACCTGACCGATCTCGATCCCCTATCGCGACCGTTACGGCTTCCACGCGCTGGCCTCCGGCGGCATCGGCTGGGGCCTGCCGGCCGCGGTCGGCGTGGCGCTGGCGCAGGCGCCGCGGCCCGTGTGCTGCTTTACCGGCGACGGCAGCGCCATGTACTCGATCCAGGCCCTGTGGACGGCCGCCCACCGCAAGCTGCCGATCACCTACGTCATCGCCAACAACGGCGGCTATCGCATCATCAAGCAGCGCCTGCTGGTCCTTCCACGGCAACGATCACTACATCGGCATGGACTTCGCCGATCCGGCCATCGACTTTGCGGCGCTGGCCAGGTCCATGGGGATGCCGGCAGAGAGCGATCACCGAGCCCGATGCACGGTCCCGGCGGCGCTGCGGCGCGCCTTCTCGACATCGGGTCCCAAACTGTTGGACGTCGTGGTCGAGGGCCGCGTCTGAGAGCCGCGGCGCTGCCCAGCGCAAAGCGAAGCGAGGCCGGCATGGACAGGTTGAAGGACAAGGTCGCCCTGATCACGGGCGCCGCCCGCGGGCTGGGGGCCGCCATCGCCCAACGCTTTGCCGAGGAAGGCGCACGCGTCATCATCAACGACCTCAGTCTCGCGCCAGCCGCAGCGGCCACGGCCGAACGGCTTGGGCGGGCATTGCGGTGGCGGCCGACGTGTCGGACGCAGCCGCCGTGGCGGCGATGTTCGAGGAGGTGAGCAAGCTGACCCCACGCCTCGACATTCTCGTCAACAACGCCGGCATCAGCGGCCTGGAGGGCCGCAGCGATGCCGATCAGATTGTCGCGCTGCGCTTGCGCCAGGCCGAGGAGATCGCGCGCGGCGGTCCGGTCGCGACCTTCCTCGACGGCACTGTCAACACCAGCGACGCGGGCTGGCGCCGCATGCTCGGCGGTGCACGTCGACGGCACCTTCTTCTGCTACGCGCGAGGCGCTGAAGATCATGAACCCGCAGATGTCGGGCGCGATCATCAACATGGCGAGCGTGATGGGCACCTTCGGACGCCCCGGCAGCGTGCGCCTATTCGACCGCCAAGGCGGCGATCCTCGGCTTCACGCGGTCGCTGGCGCACGAGTGGCCGTGCGCAACATCCGCGTCAACTCGATCGCGCCCGGCTGGATCGACACCGACATGACGGCGCCGCTCGGGCGAGCTGCGCGCAGCGCATCGCCGCGCAGACGCCGCTGCAGCCGCCTCGGCGAGCCCGACGACATCGCCTGGGCCGCGGTCTACCTCGCCAGCGAGGAGGCAAAGTTCATGACCGGTCAGGTCATCTCGCCCAACGGCGGCTGGTACATGAGTCAATAGCGCTGACGGCATTTCGGGTAGACGCGACGGCATTTGAGGTGAGGAGGTTGGCATGAAGGGCGTCGTCTTTCTCGGCGATCGGAAGCTCGAATTGCGTGACTTTCCCGATCCCACCCCCGGCCCGCGCGACGTCGTCATCGAGATCAAGGCGTCGGGCATGTGCGGCAGCGACCTGCACGTCTATCGCGCGACCTTCAAGCCGGGCGACACCGCAATCGGGCTTCAAGCGCGGTGCCGAACCGGTGATTGCCGGGCATGAGCCCTGCGGCGTGGTGGTGGCGTTGGGCACCGGCGTGGCGCCGCATGAGGCCCAGCTCGGCCAGCGGGTGATGGACCACCACTACAAAGGCTGCGGCACCTGCAAACACTGCCGCACGGGCTGGACGCAAATGTGCCTGGAGGGGGCCGTGGTGTTTGGCGCCAGTGGCAATGGCGGGCATGCGCAGTACATGCTGGCACCGGTGTCGACCGCTGGTGCCGCTGCCCGATGCGCTTTCCTTCGAGACCGGCGCCGCCATCTCCTGCGGCACGGGGACGGCCTACGGCGCGCTGAAGCGGGTGAACCTGCAGGGTGGGGAAACCATCGCCATCTTCGGGCAGGGACCGGTTGGATTGTCGGCAACGCAGCTGGCCGCCGCCATGGGCGCCCGTGTCATCGCCCTTGATATCTCGGCCGAACGCCGTCAGCTGGCCCGCGAGTTCGGCGCCCACGAGGTGATCGATGCGCGCTCGAACGACCCGGTCGCGGCGCATTCGCGATCTCACGCACGGCGAGGGCGCACACAAGACGCTCGACACGTCAGGGCGCGGCCGAGGCACGCGCCGCCGCGGTGCGTGCCACGCGCTCATGGGGCACGGCCTGCTATCGTCGGCGAGCGCGGCCAGGTGCACGCTCGACGTTAGCCCAGATCTGTTGCGCCGACAGATCACGCTCGTTGGATCGTGGACCTTCTCGACGCAGGGACAGGCGGACTGCGCCGAGTTCGTGGCCGACCACAACATCCCCGTCGAGAAGCTGTTCACCCACCGTTGGCGGCTCGATCAGGCCGAGGCTGCCTATCGGCTGTTCGACACGCAGACGACCGGCAAGGGCGTGATCCTGCCCTGAGTTGCCGGTCGCCGACGCCGGCTTAGCGCCAGGCAAACACCGGTTGCTCCAGCTCGGCCACGCGCGTGGTCCCGCCCTGCAGCAGCTCGCTGAACTGATAGAGCACGGCGGCCGTGGGGGCGTGCAGGTAGCCGCCGTTGATGCGCAACCGGATGACGCGCCGGTCGCTTTCCGGAATGCGGACAAAATCGGCGGCTTCCCTTGCGGGTAAGCTCGCCGAGCGCGATGCGATGAATGGAGGCGACCTCACGCGGATCCGCCCGCGGCGCCTGACCCTGGCCCGCCCATAGCACGACGGGCGTGATCAGGTAGCCCGAGCGCGTCGGATAGTCGTCGAGCAAGCCCAGCACGGCATCGGCCCGCAAGGTGACGCCGACCTCTTCGGCAAGCTCGCGCAGGGCCGCCTCCGCACTGGTCTCGCGCGCCTCGCAGCGTCCCCCAGGCAGAGCCCATTGGCCGCCGTGGCCGCGCAGCCCCTTGGCCCGCCGCGTCAAGAGAAAGGCGGCGGCTGGCTCTGCGTTGTCCGCAACCGGCAGCAGCGTAATGGCGACGGCGGCCCGTTTCAGGCCGGCGCTGCCGTCGGGCTCCGCCACCCGGCTGAACGCCGCACAACGGCCCGCGACCTGCCGTCGAAAGGCGTCACTGAATGGCCAACACATGGCCTTTGTCAGTATAGGAGGCGGTGCGATCTGGGAAGGCATCTTTGCCACACCGGCAGGCGTGCGCCTAACGCACAAGCAGTTGCGTCAGGACCCGGTGCTGATCGAGTTCGGGCATTTGCGGATCGATGCTGCCCGCCACGTGCGCCGCCTGGTCGACGAGGTAGCTCTTGACGCTATGGTCGATGCTGTACTCCCCGTCCGCGCTCACCTCTTTCGTAGAACGCGCCGAACTGCTGCGCCGCCGCGGCATCTCCGCGGCGCTACCGGTCAGCGCGGCAATGTTGGGATCGAAGGACGCCAGCAGCGCCTTGAGCGCGCTTGGCGTGTCCCGCTCCGGATCGACCGACACGAACAGCACCTTGAAGTGCGCCCAGGCCCGTCGCGGCCGCTTTGATCAGGTTTGACCATTCGAGCAGCGTCGTGTGGGCAGACGTCCGGGCAGTGGGTATAGCCGAACACCACGGCAAACGGCTGGCCCTTGAGGTCGGCCGGCCGCTCAGGTGGCCGCCGTCCTGGGTGGTCAAGGCATAAAGGGTCTCAAGCGCGATCGTCGGCTGCTGCTGCTTGGACTTGGCATCGATGTAGGAAATGAGATCGGCCGCGTCGCTCGCATGGATCTTCAGGTAGGGCATGCGCACGCCGGGAAATTTCGCCGCCAGGGCCAGCGCGATCGGGTCCTTGCGGGCGCGCATTTTGATGGGGTCGGAAAGAAACTCGCGTGATCCAGAGGCGGCTGCGGCGCAAGGTCAGCCCATCGAGATCCGGGCCGACGCGGTCGCCGCGGCCGATCGAGTGGCAACCGGCGCACAGCTTGACGAACATCGGCCGAGCCCGCCAGCCGGCCCTCCATCACGTGGCCCCGGTCGTAGCCAACCGCCTTGGCCAACCCCATGTGAGATGACGCGTCGGCCCCGCCCGCCGCTCCATCGACGGCCGACACCTGGTTTCGCGCCGCGGTTCGGGCTCCTATGGCTTCGATCGCGCGCACGAAATGTTCGAGGTCGCCAAGCGCATTTTCCCGCTGCCACTCGCCGGTGATGCCATTGCCGAAGCACTACGTCGTTGCGGTGGTCGCCAAGGTCCGGGCGGCGGTCGCCGAACTTTGTAGCGGATCAACTGAATGTCCTCCGGCAGACCGGTCAGGAACAGCCAGCCCGGGCCGGCGTGGAAGGCGTCGGCATGCTGCTTCAAGCGCTCTGGCGTGTCGCGTTCCGGGTCGATGCTGATGGAATAAAAAGATGTCGCGCCCGACGCGGTCGCCGAGCAACTCCCGCGCCTCGCCGAGCCGCGAGGTCGCCAGCGGGCAGATGTCCTTGCAGCTCGTGTAGATGAAGCTCAAGACGACGATCTTATCCTTGATGAGATCGTCGTAGAAATTGAGGGTCTTGCCGTCCTGGGTGACGACGGGAACGTTGGGGACGTAGTCCTTCCCCCAGCGTCCGGCCTCAGCTTGCCAGGCGCCCAAAATCAGGGCCGCAAACGCCAACACGCCCAGCCTACCAAGCCGCCGCATGCGTCCTCCAGGGCAACGGGGGCACCGGGGCAGCCACCGCTGACGACCCCGGCGCACCATTCAGCTCTCTGCTGCCCACCGTCTAGGTGGACTTGGGCACGAATAGGTCCGGTCGCTGCCGCGGATCGCCTTCGCGGGAGGATTTCGGGCGTGGTGAAGATCACGCCATCCTCCGTCGGGTTTGGCGTATCGGTCACGGCCGTGCGTTCCGACCCACCAGCAGCTGGATGCGCATCAGCAGGGCGAAGTCCTCGTGCACCGTGTTGTGGCAGTGGTTGACGTAGGAGCCGCCATACTCGCCGAACTGGATCTGGAACTGCACCTGGCCGGAGGGACGCAGGCGCCAGACATCCTTGCGCACCAGCTTTTCCGTGGCCGGAATGACGCCCGCCGCCGCGGTTCATGGTGATGCCTTCCTCGAAGTGGAGGTGGATCGGGTGGTCCCAGCCGCCGCCTTCGTTGATGTAGGTCCAGTGCTCGATCTCGCCCGCCTTGGGATAGAGGTTCGAGATGCGGTTGGCATTCATGGAATGCGACTGGCCACCATTGACGCTGATGGTCCAGGGGAAGTTGAACACCACCTCCGAGCAGTCCGGCGTGCACTCCCCGGTTGCCGGATTGCGCGAGTCGCCGGTGCCGCTGCGGCCGAATTCGACCACACGCGTGCGCACCGGTGTGACGATCGGAATCTGATCCGGTCAGGAACGGGCGGCACCCGGCTGGTGTCGTTGGCGCCGCAGGAATTGGCAACGGTCAGCGTGACACCGGGGACATCGACGCTGGGCAGCGATGACGACCACCCGGAACTGCATGGGGGGCGCCGAGCACCGGATCGTTGCTATCGCCGCGCAAGGCGTCCGCCAGCGACCTCGCACAGCAATACGTAACCGAACGAAGTACAA
>ERZ1370068.10248-contig-8963_pt1 | contig 101437 bp, 130 predicted proteins | sample MGYA00561227_ERZ1370068 | MGnify/ENA primary metagenome ERZ1370068 (study PRJEB38410, sample SAMEA6850437) | metagenome | study: Metagenomic assessment of the ecological functions of the soil: analysis of the soil microbiota associated with the...
GCGCTTCGTTCAGTTACGTATTGCTATCGATGGAAGCGGAAGGCGCGTATTCAGAACGACCCCCAGGCACCCAGCTCCGTCGACCGCTGCTCCGTCAGCGCTGGAAGTCGAGGCCTCATTCCGAAACAGGTTGAAAGAAGATCGATCACGGCGTAGTCACGCGACATCAGGAGGCCCCGGCGCGGGGCCTCCACGCGGTGCCGACCGGGCCGGGACCAAGCGAACGTGCCTGCCGTGTCCTTCTCGTCGATCTTGTAGGTCGGGAAGGCGACCGGCGTTCCAAGCGGAGGTTCTCGACGATGTCCTCGGACCGCTCCGCGTAGAGGCCCGCGACCGACCAGCTTCGAGCCGTCCGCGGTGGCTCCCTCGTAGACGAGGTCGTACTGGCGCCGCGCGAGGTCGACGTTCTCGTTGTTGTATTTGATCTCGCCGCTGGTGTTGGACGGATCGCGGATAGCTGAGGAAGTCGAACGCCGACGGGCCGTCCTTCTGATGCTCGAGGTAGTCGGCGGCGCCCACGCGCAGGATGTGGTGCTCGGCCGGTGCGAGCCCGCGTGGCCTTCGAGCGTGCGCCGGTCGAACGAGCGGCAGGTCGGGATTCGTGTCGCCGTTCGAGTCGATCGAGTCGGACGTGGCGTAGGTGCCCGCGAACGTGCCGCCGAACCAGTCTTGTCTGCCCGCGACGTCGGCGCGAGCCCCACCCAGCCGAACGCCCCCGCGTCCGCGGAGGCGTTGACCTGAACTCCCGGCTTCGGCGTGCTCCGCTCGATCGTGATCCCACCGCCGACTGGCTGGCTGCCGCGCGCGCGTCGCACGCGCGCGCGCGCGACGGCGATCTTGTCGATCATCGTTGCCGGCATGACGGACAGCAGATAGATCTGAGCCAAGCCGGTCGTCACGGGCAGCTCGTCGCAGGTGATCGGCACGAAGTCGTTGCCGAGTCCGCCCAACGACAGGTCGGCGTTGTTGCAGTTGGTGCACACCGTCTGCACCGTCACGCCGTCGCCCGCGAGCGCGTCGGCGACGTTCTCGGGCGCGGCGTCTTCGGCACGGGCCGTCGCCGCAGCCCCGACCAGACAGAGCGCCACGCTCAGCGGCACGAATCTCCCTACCGTGGCGCCATGAGGAAATCGCTACTGCAGGCAAGCGTCGGCGGCGCCGACCAGTGCGTTCAGCCTGTTCTTGATCGCGTTCTCGTCGTAGCCCGCACCCGAGTACACGACGCGCAGTCCGGTGTCGAGGATCACGTTCGTCGGAATCGCACTGGAAGTTGTTGTAGAGCGGCCAAGCCTGCTTGGGCCGCGAATCAGGTTGGGGTCGAGCCAGCAGGGGAACGTGTGATCGGGTTCGCTCCCGCACGGTCGCTCCAGTCGCGGCCTCGATCTGCCCGGGGCGCCCGCTCCAGTCGAACACCTGGTCGTCTTCGTCCATCAACAGCGTCAACATGACGACGCCGCGATCCTTGTACAGCTGGTAGAGGTTTTCCATCACGTCGGCCTGAGCTTGACGGGGGGCACCACACGCCGGAGAAGTCCAGCAGGATCACCTGCTCGCGGTACTCGTAGAGCGAGTGGGTCTGGCCGTACTCGTCCTTCACCGTGAAGTCCTTGCCGCACTTCCAGAGGTCTTCGGCCGCCGAGGTCGAGCTGACGGGCGTGTGGAGCCGATCGTCGTGCACTTGTCGGGAGTCGGGTAGCCGGGGCGCTCGGCCCCGGCGGTGTTCTCTGCCCAGCGTGCCCTCGAGGTTTGCGTGACGTCCCGACACGAGGAAGTAGTAGCTCCCCGAGCCGGCGACGAGCGTCAAGCGGCGGAGCGCCTCGTTGACCGTGGTGCCCGGGGCGAAGCTCTGGGCGACCGTGTGCGAATAGTACGTGCCGAGCGTCCCTTTCCAGATCGCGAATTCTCGCGAGGGCGCGCGCGGCAGGCGCTCGCCTCGGGATCGGCGTTGCCGTCGTCGCGCGGCTGTGTGGAATCGGAACGGAGGTCCTCCCACGAGACGATCACGTTGTCGGGAAACCCGGGCTCTTGTCGATGCGCAGCGGGAAGTGCGAGCCCTCGGGCGACACCTCGCGAGGTCCCGGTTGGTCGTCGTAGATGACGCGGTAGAGGCCGCCCGTTGCGGCGCCGGTATTGCGGGCGAGGGCGTAGAGGAACCCGTCGTTTCCGGCGAGCACGTCGGTCCAGTTGTCCGGGCAACCGGCCAGAAACGAAGAGTCGAGGAATGTGTCCGTCCGCACTAGCTGCGTCAGGTCCGACGGGTTGGTGATGCCCCGGAAGATCTTGTTGCCGGATTCGGCCGCGAAGAACACGTTGTTGAGGGCGGTCTCGTCAGGCTCGTCGGTCCCGCTGGCACCGCACAAGTCGTCGCCGTACGCCGTCGGGCTGCAGTACTCGGCGGCGTCGTCGATCAGCTGGCATCGGGCCGTCTCGTTGTAGAGACCGTTGTTCCGGGGGGCAGTTGGCGTCGGACGTACAGGGCGCGTCCGGCTGCGATCCCCGTAGCACTGGCCCAGCGCGCCGTTGTCGTTGACGCGCTTCACGCCGGGCGCGCCGTCCGCGCCGTACTTGTTCTCGTTGTTGTCGATCCCGTCGGCGTTGAGGTTCGGGAACGCCTTCGCCGAGCCCATGACGTCGAGGCCGCGGATGCCGACGACGGGAGAGTACGACGCCAGCGGGATCGTCGTAGACGCCGCCCGAACTGCCGGTGCTCAGATCCCAGCCGTAGTTCCCTCCCGGGCGGATCCGGTTGACCTCGTCGTAGATCGAGACGCCGGCGCCGACGTCGAGCGCGTAGACGTTGCCCGGCGGCGTTCGCGGCGAGGCCCGTGCGTCGCGAATGCCCTTGGCGTAGACCAAGCTCCCGGGCGTTGGATTGTCCGCGGGAACGCTGCCATCGTCGTTGACGCGGAGGATCTTGCCGAACAGCGTGGCGTCGTTCTGGCCGTTGCCCGACGTCTCCACGTCGCCGCGCGCCGATGTAGAGCTTGCCGTCGGATCCGAACGCGAGGCCGCCGCCGTTTCTCAGGAAGGACGGGCCCGCGCCGAGGTTCGCGACGATGTCGAATCCGCTCGCGCAGCCGGACGCCGTGACGGTGAAGCGCGTGACCTTGTTGTTCCCGCTGATCGCGTCCGTGTAGTAGAGATAGACCCACCCGTTCGCACCGAACTGCGGGTGCGCGGCGACGCCCAGGAGTCCCGCTTCGCCGGTGGAGATGACGCCGATCGTGCACAGCGGCGCAGCTTGCAGCTCGCCCTGCAGCGACGACGCGCAGGTTACCCGTCGTGCGCTCGGTGATCAGGATCCGCCCGTCGGCGGTCTTGTCCATCGAGCTGGGCTCGGTGAGGCCCGACGTGAGAACGGCCTCGAGGCGGAAGCGCTTTCGGTAGCTCGGCAGCCCGAGCGACGGGCGCGGCCACGAAGAGCGTCAAACACAAAACGAGCCCTCTGGCGAACAGGCGGTGCGTCATCGGTTTCCCCCTTCTCCCATTCCCTTGCGTATCTTTACACTATACGGTGATTATGGACGGCTGCCCGGCGCTGAGTCATCATTCAGGGACATGGACTCGAAGTTCACTGGCGGTTGCCTCTGTGGCGGCGTCCGCTACGAGGTTCGCGGTCCGTTCCTTCGGGCCGGACATTGCCATTGCTCGCGGTGCCGTCGACACTCCGGGGCGGCAGTCTGCACGCAGGGGCGGGTGAGGAGCGAGGATTTCAGGCTGGTTTCCGGCGCCGAACTCGTGAATTCCCACCGTCCCGAGGGTGGCTCGGTCAAAGCCTTTTAGCTCCATCTGCGGCTCGAGCCTCTTCGGCGGAACGTGGCCGGTCGGGTCCCGGGTCTCGATCCGGCTGGGCACGGTGGATGGTGACCCGGGCATCCGCCCGCAATACCACAGTTCGTCGGGTCGAAGGCTCCATGGGAGGACATCACGGATGACCTACCCGGTACGATGGCCCGCATCCCGACTCAATAACAGCGGAGGTGAAGCGATGAAGCGAGGACTCTGGATTGCGCCCTCACGGTGGCGGGGATTTTGCGACCGTCGCGGTCACGGGCCGCGCCACTCTCAAGGGAGGCGTTCGGGCAGGCGAGCGTTGCCGCGACGCGGCCCGACACCAGCTCCCAATTGGAAGGAGCTCTCCGGCGACGTCGGCGTGATGATCAGGGACGACCGAGCGACTCCCGGGTTTCGCGGACGGCTGTACGTCCGCGTCGATGGGGTGTGGTACCCCGTCGCCACCGACGGGCCGGCCGACGTCCACTCGACCGTTCCGGTCAAGTGAACTCAGAGCGGCATGCTGAGCGCAATTCTCTTCGGTGTCCTCGCGGCGGCCGCACCGCCGGACTACGCCGGCATCTTCGAGGGTCGCGACGGTTGTTTCGAGCTTTACGACCTGAAGGCACACACGCTGGTCGCGCGCTCCGATTCCGGCCGCTGCGCCGAGCGAACGTCGCCGTGCTCGACCTTCAAGGTCCCCGCTCGCGCTCATGGCGTTCGACGCGGGCGTTCTGACCGATGAGCTCGTCGATGGCATGGGACGGCACGATCAACTCCCGGGAGGCGTGGAATCGCAGATCAGACCGCCGCAACCTGGATGCGGGATTCGGTGGTTTGGTTCTCGCAGCGCCTGACGCCGCTTCTCGGAATGGACGAGGGTGAAGGCCTACCTCGCGCGCTTCGATTTACGGCAATCGAGGACATGTCCGGCGGCCTGACGACGGCATGGCTCGAGTCGTCGTCTCCTCATCTCACCCGACGAGCAGCTGCGGTTCTGGGCAGCGGTTCTGGCGAGGAGGCTGCCGGTCTCGCAAGCACGCGTTCGATATGACAAAGAAGATCACGCTCGTCGACACGTCCACGTCGGGATGGACGCTTCACGGCAAGACGGGATCCGGGGCGCCCTCGGCTCGGGCAGCGCCGCAACCGCGAATCGGACTTGTGGCTCCGGGTGGTTCGTCGGGACACGTTGGCCAAGTGGAGATCGTGAGTACGTGTTCGTCTGCCGCTACGCCGACCGCGTCCCGTCCCGCGACGATCGGCCCGCGGGGTGGATCGCGCGAGACATCGCGAAAGAGATCCTCGCGAAGCTGGGTCGTCTACTGAATGGCCAGGATACTCCGGCACGCCGCTTCGCGCAAGCTCGGCATCAAGCCCGGAAGTCTCGTTCTGGTCGTCCATGCGCCGGCCGACTACCCGGCGCTGCTTGCGCCCCTTCCCGACGGGGTCCGCTTCGGAACCCGGCTGACCGGAAGCGACCGACATCGTTCACGTTTTCTCGCGGAGCGGGCCGAGCTCAGGGCGGCTCCTCGTCCCTACCGCGCCAAGCTCAAGCCGACGGGAACGGTCTGGGTCTCCTGGCCGAAGAGTCCGCGAACGTGGCGACCGACATCGTCGAAGACACGATCCGCGAGCTTGCGCTCCCCTGGGATTCGTCGACGTCAAGGTCTGCGCGGTGAGGCGCGATCTGGTCAGGCTCAAGCTGGTCGTGCGGCGGGAGCTTCGCTGACGCCTGCTTCGTCTCGAACACGATGACACCGTCCCATGACGGCGGCGGCGACGCGGCGAGGCGCTCGGCGGATTCGAACGAAAATGCCGACGCTTGGTCCTTCCCGCCGCTCGCGTTGCGAACGCCGCCCGGAATCCCGCCGCGCGCCTCCGCAGAACCGCCCCGCCTCGAAATCGGCTCGAGCGGCTGCGAATGCGTCGAGCCACTCTCGCCTCGCCCGCGTCGCGTCTCGTCGCGCGTCGCGATCAGCTCGTGCAGCTCGACCGGCTCGTTCCGTCCGACGACGCGCACGCGGCCGAGGGGCGCGTGACGAAGCGGCCGTCGGTGGCGCGGATCGTCTCGCCGCTCGCCAGGGCGAGCGTGCCGAACGCCTTGTTCAGCCCTTCGATGCGGGAGGCGAGGTTCACGGCGTCGCCGATGGCGGTGTAGTCGAATCGCTGCGCCGAGCCGAGGTTCCCGACGAGCATCGGGCCCGGTGTGGACGCCGATGCGCGTGACGAGGCGCGCCACCGGGGCCCGGCGTTCCCGCCGCTCCGCCTCCTGCGCGCGGGCCAGTGCGAGCGCCGCGATGCAGGCTTGCGTCGCGTGGTCGTCGCGGCGGATCGGCGCGCCCCAGATCGCGAACACGCGCGTCGCCGATGTACTTGATGAGCGTGCCGCCCGCATCGAACACGTGCCGGGTCGCATCCGAGAAATACGCGTTCAACATTGCCGCGGTCGCTTCGGCGCTCATCCCTCGGCGATCGACGTGAACCCCTTGATGTCGGTGAATACCGCCGTTCCGACGAGCTCCTGGCCGCCGAGGTTGACCGCGTCGGGGTCTTCCGCGATCCGCCGGATCATCTCGGGCGAGAGGTAAAGGCCGAACGCGCGCTTGATCTTCTCCCGGTCGCGCACCGTCGTCAGGTAGTACCAGAGCAGGCTCAAGCCGTAGGCGACGGGGATCTGGATGGCGGACGGTATCACCGCCGGGATCCACACAGTTCGGACCGACACGAAGGCGGCGTAGGCCGCGACCCAGGGCGCCGACGAGCAGGACGACGAACGCCGCGCCCCCGCCAAGCGGCCGCAACACGATGAACACCAGCGTCGCGACGAGCGGGATCAAGAAGATGAGGCGCGGCCTCGAGCCGCCGGTCGAGCAGCTTGACCTCGCGGCGCTCGACGAGGTTGGCGGCGAGGCGTGGCGTGGACCTCGACGCCGAACGTCGATCGATCCGTGCTTGCCGCGAAACGGCGTCAAGAAGGAGTCCTTCGCGAGGAGCCCGGCCTCCGCGTCCATGGATTTGCCGACGAACACGATCTTGTCCTTGAAGAACCCCGGCGGAAGGTACTGCTTCGGGTCCAACGCCTGGTAGATCGACACCGTCTTCACGCGCGCGCGGGGCCGTAGTAGTCGAGCCAGCGCGCGCGTCGCGGCGCGCTGCAGGGTATCGCCCGTGGCCAGCTCGTAGGCCGCGAGGGCGAGCCCGGCCGCCCTTCCCGCGCGGGCCACGCGAAGCGGATCACGCCGTCGCTGTCGGGCGGGATGTTGACGTCCGCGACCGCGGCGGCGGCCTTAGCGAACGGCTCGTACGGCTCCTGGATCTGCGCCTGACGGAACAGCGGGTCCTCGGTGATCTCGACCGACGCGCCGAGGACGACGTTGCCGCGCCTCGTTCAATGCGGACGCGAACGCCGCGTCCTGGGCGGCGTCCGTGCCCGGGTCCGTAGAACAGAACGTCGAAGGCGACGCGCACGCGCGCCCTCCCGCTTCAGCGTCCGGATCAGGTCGGCGTGAAGGCCGCGCGGCCACGCCGAGTGTGTTCTCGCGCTCCGATGACCCCGTAGGACGTCGTCGTCGATCGCGACGACGCAGACGCTTATCAGGTGCGGCGCGCGGGCCCCGCAGCGCGAAGAGCCTGTCGAGCCCGCCGGCCTTCTCGAGGGTAGCCGCCGGCGCCCAGCGCGAGAGGGCGACGCCGAGCAACCCTGGGATCAGCGCCAGCAGAAACGCGGTCCGGGCTCGCCGGAGGCGCTCGCCGAATCCATCAGAAGGCGAAGTCCGCTCGCAGACCGACCCGGCGCGTCGGGATGACGTTCTCCTGCAGCGACTGCTCGTAGAAGTTGAACTGCTCGTCGAGGAGGTTCGAGCCCTCGATCGAGATCGACCCGAGGCGCCGCGGCAGTCTCCAGCCGACCGCCGCGTCGACGGTCCAGAACTTCGCCGTCTGAGTCGTCCGCACCGTGGAGGTCAGGTCGTCGAACTGGTCGACCTCCTGGTCGTAATGCGATCCCGTCACCGACGCGAAGAAGCCGATCGGAAGGAACACGCGGACCTGAGGCCGGATGCGCTGCGTCTCGAACCGGTCTTGAAAGAGAGCCGAGCGGCGACATCGTCGTCGTATCGAACCGGCGCTTGTCGAAATCCCAGTCAACCGAGATCGCGACCCGCTTTCCGGCGAGCACGTTGACGTAGACCGCCGCGAGATCGTCGTTGCTTGTTCGCTCGACGACGACGGAACCCGGCTGGCCCGCGCATCCGGCGAACGGGTCGGGCGCCGGGCAGGTGGCTTCAGGGATGCTCCGGTCGCGCCGCATCCACGACCCCCGAAAAACACGATTCCGGCGAACTGCTGGTCGACGCCGATGCCGTAGTTCCACGAGTGCGTGCCGCCGACGTCCTCGTAGAACTGGTTGAAGCCCGAGACTTGCGTCGGCTCCAGCGTCTGCAGGCGGCCGATCGACGACGCCAATCGCGAGAACACCGCGGCGCGGAGGGTCGTGTTCGACTTGAACGTGGCGGTGACGCCGAGCTTCGGGCTCAGCTGCCACTCCTCGAATTCGGCGGTGGTGGGCAGGATGTTCGAGTCGCGCGGCGGCAGGAGGCCGACCGGCGACGAGACGCCCTCGGCGGCCGCACCGGCGGTGATCTCGACGGGCCCCATCCGCGGATCCTGGCGTAGCCGTAGATGTTCCCGAACCGCTCGTCTCCGGTCCCCGCGGGCCCGGAGTCGAAGGTGCCGTCGAAGAATCCGGCTCCGCCGACCCATGTCACCCGGCTCTGGCGGTACACCATTTGACCTTCGAGCTGCGGGCCCTTGAGCGTCGCCTCGCCCGTGCCCACCCCGGGATCGTCACGCTCTGCTGCGTGTCGTTCCAGATCCCCGACGCGCGCGATGTCGAGTGCGGGCGAGGTCCGATGATGCCAGCCGACCCCGACGTTCCATTCTGCGGGTGTCGATCGTCTCGAGCGCCACGGGATTCGTCGGAATCTGCCGGAGCGGCAGGTCGCCGGTCTCGCGGTCGGCGAAGATCGCGTTCAGTTGAAAGGTGTCGCGCTCGGTCGGCGCGAACTCGACGAAACCGGAGTAGACGGAGTTGTCCTGCTCGTTGTTGACGCGGAAGCCGTCGTCATTCAGCTTGCGGACGCCGAGCGAGGCCGCGACGCGATCGGCGTTGTAGGTGCCGATTGCGCTTCCGCTCCAGTAATGGCTGTCGTCGATGGTGTTCGGCGTGTTCTCGAGGTCGGTGTCGGTGATGCCATAGGAGCCGCTGAGGAAGCCACGGGCACGCGGCCGGTCGAACAGCGCCGTGTACTCGTTGAACGCGACCGTTCCGCCCTGCACGTCCGGGCGGGCGGCATTCGCGCCCACCGGCTGGTAGATCCTGGCCTGCAGAGTCTCCGAGAGGAAGGACGATGCGAACCCCGGCAGGCTCCGGTAGTTCCCGGCCAGGAACAGGTGGCTCGAGAAGTTCGCCTGGTCCTGATCCGCGCTCCGCCGCGCCGCCACCAGGCCGAGCGGTGTCGAATCCCAGGTCGTCGTAGATACGCGCGAGGTCGGTGCCTCGTACGGCGCGATCCTCGTCGAGCAGCAGGCGCGAGCGGTAGACCGCGCGGTTGTCGTTGCGCTCGATCGCGCCGTTCAGGTCGTGGAGCGCCTCGACCGGCCGGTTCTCGTTCTGGAGCAGGATCGCGGAGTACAGCCACGGCGTCGGGTCCTTCGGATCGAGATCCTTTGGCCGCGGACAGCTCCTTGCCGGCCTCCGTCGCGCGCTTCTCTTCGTAGTAGGCCTTGCCGAGATACGAGCGGTAGAGCGATTCGCCCGGATCGAGCGTGGCCGCGGTCTGCAGCTCTTCGCGCCCTCCCGCGACGTGTCCTTGACGGATCTGGGCGATGCCGCGCCCCGCGTGGGCGAGGGAAAGCCCGGCGTCGAGCTGGACCGCGCGGTCGAAGTAGACGGCGGCCAGAGTCGGTTCGATAGTTGGCGAGCTGCACGAACCCGAGGACCGTGAGGGCCCGCGCGTTGTTCGGCTGCCGGTTCGACCGCGGCTTCCGCCGCTTCGCGCGCGCCGTCGTGGTCGCCCGCGGCGAGCCGCAGCTCGGCGGCCCGGGCCCGAGCGCTTCGGCGTTGTCCGGATCCGCCGACGCGGCCCTTCTCCGCGAGCTCGCGCGCGCGATCGAGATCGAAGTCGGCCTGCGCGACGTACGATCGGGCCAGGAGCGCCGCGGGGAGACGAGCCGTTCGCCGCAACCGCCCGATCGGCCAGGCTGCGTGCTTCGTCGCGGCGGTCTCCTGCTAGAGGCCACGATCGAGGACATGGCGAGACCTGCCGCGTTGTTCGGATCCGCGGCTTGCGCCTCGTCGAGCAGGCGGCGCGCTTCGTCGACCTGCCCGCTCGAAAGGGCGGAGGCCGCGCGACCCAGCCGCTCGTCGCCGCGATCGGACCCGCCCAACACCTGCGGGTAGTAGAACGACCACATCACCGCGTCCCTCGGGCGGACGACGATGCGACGCTGGGGCGCCTTCCCGGGTTCGGTCACGGCCTCTTCGCCTCGCGTCACCGTCACCGAGCCGAACTCGTTCGAGGCCTCGACCGTCCCTTCGATCATCGTGATCGTCGTGCCGCCGTTGTCGGCCACGCTGACGGCGAACTCGGTCCCCTTGATCGCCGCCGTGACGGTCGGCGTCTGCACGCGCCCGAAGTCTTTCGGGGTCCGGGTCGTGAAATAGCTCTGACCCGACAGGATCTTCGACGATGCCGCTTCCGCCCTGAGACGGAGGGAGGATCTCGACCTCGCTCTTCTCGTTGAGCCGGTGAAGCGTTTGGTCGGAGTAGCGAAGGGACGCCCGGCTGGCGGGGCCGGTGCGAATGCGGTCCTTCGCCTCGAGCGACTGTCCCTCCGATCGAAGGCTTCCACGCCGTTCCGGCGGCCGCCTTCGTCTCGACCGTGTTCTGGATCGCGGTGACCTTCGCGAGACCCGCATCGGCTGCGCGCACCGAAAACGGTTACGGACGCGCACCCTACGATGAGGGCGGCGAGCGCTATCGTGCGGACGTCACCGCTGTGGACGCGTGGAGAGACGTTCATCGTGGCCCCTGTTCGTGAAAATCGCCGCCCGCTTTCGCGGGCGGACGCACCCTAGCGAGAATCAGTCGTTCGCTTTCGAGGATGAATGCGGCGGCGTACTCCTTGCGGCTTGCGATGCGGATCGTCAGTGTAAACCTGCCGGTCCCGAGCTGCGTCGTCCGGATGTTGTAGACCCACTGGCCGAGCTCGTCATCCCACGTGAAGAACGGATTGCTGTCCCCGGTGTCGTTATTCAGGGTCAGCGCCGTGATGTCGAGCGGGCCCAGCTTCGATTCGACGAGCCCGATGATCTGCGGCGGGTCCACGTCGTCGCCGGTGAGATCCACGCCGCCGCACAGCTGACGCAGCGCGAGCGGGACGACGTGGTCCTCCTTGAAGTTCTTGTGCGGGAGCGGAACCGCGATCGCCGAGGGGAACGAGCTTCGCCATCGGCTCGAGCAGACCGTCGAGTCCGTCGAAATCGCGCGATTTCTGGGAGAAGTCGCAGTTGTCCGCGACACCCAAGGAGATCGGCATGTCCATCGAGAACGGGCTGCCGTTGACGATGCCGGCGAACTGCAGCGTGAACGGGCGCGACGTGTCGCCTGGGTGACCCGGGAATCGTCACCGTCGATACGGCGTGAGGTTCTTCGCCGGCTCGAGCGGGCGCTGCGACGGCCGTGCAATCGCCTTCGCCCGCGGGGCGTGCCGATGATGTCGCCGAACGGCATCGGCGCCCGCGGAGATCGTCACACCGACCGGGTTGCTGACGCCGTCGTCCGTGAGAGGTCGATCGCGGCGGGCTGACGAGCGTCGCGTTCGCGCCGAAGATCGTGGACGGCCCGGCGTTCAAGACCTCCGCGACGATTTGCACGGTCTCGCCCGGACTGGATGAGCCCGTCGTTGCTGACGTCCGTGACGTGGACCGACAGCGGCGTCACGTACGCGTCGCCGATCGGCTTCGTCAGGTCGGGGAGGAGCTTCATGAACGTGCCCTGCGTCGCAGGGTCGCCGTTGGCGCAACGGGCGTTGCCGTCCGGGATCCCGACGCCGCAGATGGCGATGCTCGTCGGAACTTCCTTTGCGAGAGACGCCGCGCAGCTCGCACTCGGTCGCCGTGCCGCCCGCCGGCACGAGGGTCGTCGTGCTGGGCAGCTCGCAGATCGGTGCTTCCGTGACCGCACGGCGCCAGAGGCTGCGGCGCGCTCGCCCGCACGTGCGGCGCGCTCGGGACCATGGGCTGCGGCGTCGAGAGGCGGCCAAGCCTCCGGATCGGTGCAGTAGCAGCCCGTCGTCCTTGTGGCAGGCGCCGACCTGCGGCGCTTCGCAGAGGAGGTCGCAGTCGACCCCGCAGGCTTGGCAATTGTGCGGGTCGTTGTTGGGGTCGATGCACTCGTTGCCGCAAACGATGTCGTTGGGGCCGTAGCAGTCGTAGCACGCCGAGCTGATGCACACCGCGTTGCTGTTGCACGTGTTCCCGCAGCCGCCGCAGTTGTTCCTGTCGTTCTTCGAGGTCCACGCAGACGCCGTCGCAGTCGATCGTGCCCCCGGTGCAGGTGATCCGGCAGCTTCCGCTGTCGCAGTGGAACCCCTCGCCGCAGTCGTTGCCGCAGGCGCCGCAGTTGGCGCTGTCGGTCAGATAGTCGACGCACGTCCCATTGCAGTTGAGCTGATGCGGCTCGTTGCAGCATCCGGGCGGGTACGCGGCCTGGATCGCGGTGACGGTCCACGGCAGCGCAGTCGGGTTCGACAGGTCTGCTGGTACGCGATGCCGGTGGCCGCAGGCGCGACGCTGCTCGTCACCTCGGAAGACCTCTTGCGGAGGGCTGAAGAAGGTGATGAGGCTCGACGGTCAACGACGCGGAGGAGACGGTCACGTTCGCTCGCGAGCAGGGAGCGGCCCGGAACGCCGAACGGCCCGCGGCTGACGCATGTCCCGTCGGTCACGGGGTTGCAATCGGCGTCGGTGGAGCAGGGCTTGCGGGCGAGGCAGACGGGCACGCGGACCTGGTAGTAGAAGATCCGACCCGCAGGCGGGACGTCGGTGTACTGGAACGAAGCTGGTCGTCGTCAGCGCGTTTCCCGGATCGCTGATCGACTGCGGGCTCGTGGACCGGAAGATGGTGAACGGCCCCTGACCCCCGGGCCAGCTCAAGCGCCGTCTCGGCCGCGCTGGCGCCTCTTGCCGATGGTGAGCGCCACGCCGTCGTCGACGCAAGCGGAGGCTGCACGCGCTGGGCAGGGATCGGGCCCGCCCGTCTTCGTGAAGCAGACGTCGTTGGCGCAGCTGTTCCCGGTGTACGAGAAGACCGACTGGTTGGTCGTCCAGACCCACTTTGCGCCGACGCCGCCCGGGGTTCCGGCGGTGATGCTCGACGTGAACCCGCCGCGGGCCTGCCGACGGCCAGGAGAAGCCGAACGCGTCGCCGCCCGACTTGTTGGTCACCCTGTTTTCGACCTGGACGGGGAACGTCTGGAGGACGTTGAGATCGCACTGGCTTTCGGCGCCGTTCGCCGGGGTTGGCGTCGAGATCCAGAGTCTTCGTCGCGGCGCGTGCCCGACGCACGCAAGCAGCGCCAGCGAGGACACGCCGACCAGCATCGCAAATCCGCGACCTCGACGCATCCACCATGAGCGACCCCCACGCGCGCCGCGGACATCGCGCCGTCGCGATGCGGCTTCGAACAAGCTCCGTACTCTAAGTACCGAATACCTTGAATAATGGCGGGCAAAATCTACCGCGTATTCGCAATGGGTGGCAATTTTGTTCGCGCCCTGAAGGAATTATCGATTTGAATACGGAGAACGGCGCTGCGTCTACTCAAGCACGAAGCTAGTGACGTACTCCTTCCGTCCGGCGATCCTGATGGTCAGCGTGAACGTCCCCGTCCCGATCAACGACGTCCGCATGCTGTAGGCCCACTGTCCGCCGCTGAGCTGCTGAGGCTGTTGTTGTAGCGGAAGAACGGGTCGTTGGGATTGTTCGTGTCGTCGGAGTTGAGGTTGAGCGCCTTGATGTCGAGGGCGCCGCGCGTCGCCTCGGACAGAGCGACGATCTCCGGCGGATCGACGGTGGCGTCCGGTCAGGTTCACTCCGCCGCACGACATGCGCAGCTTGAGCGGACGCGTGTTTCCCGCCGAGAACGCCTTCGTCGGGAACGGGACGGGATCACCCACGGGAACGAGCTTGGCCATCGGCGACGCCAGCCCGTCGACACCGTCGTAATCGCGCGTGTTCGCGGCGCGCGTCGCATCGGTCCGCGATGCCGAGCGAGATCGGAACGTTCATCGCGAACGGGGCCGCCGTTGACCGTTCCGGTCATCGCCAGGTCGATCGGGTGGCTCGTGTCGCCCGGATGGTTCAGCGGCACCGTGATCAGGAAGACGCGTTGCGTTCGACGCCGGCGTGCGGCGCGGGCGCCGTGCAGTTGGTCGGACACCGGGGTTCCGAGGATCGTCCCGTAAGAGGCCGAGGCGCGCGCCGACGGTGATGCCCACCGGGTTGACTCACCCATCCGCGCTCAGATCGACCGCCGGTGCCGAGAGCGTGGCGTTGGCCTGCGTCGATGTTCATCGGACCGGCGTTCAGCACGTCGATCACCAGGTTGGCCGACTCACCCGGCTCGAGCAAGCCGTCGTTGCTGGTGTCGGAGACGATGTGCACGGCGTAGGGCGTGACGTAGGCGTCGCCGACCGATTTCGACGGGTCGGGCAGGAGCCTGTTGAACGAGCCGGTGCGTCACCTTCGTCGCGCGTGTCATTGCACTGGCCGTCCACGCCCGGGACGCCGTCGCCGCAGACGACGATCGCCGTCGGGACCTCCTTGAACAGCACGCCCCCTTGGCGGCAAATCGTCGACGATCCCCCGGTGGAATCGATCGCGTGGTCTCGTTGACCACGCACGCGATCGTCTCATTCATCGCGTCGGCCCCGGCGGGCCGGGAGCCGGGCACACGCCGGCGACCGGACCCGGCGACAGGGTGCGAGTTGGGGCAGACCCCAGGAATCGGCGACGTGGGGTCCGGGTTGGGACAGACTCCGGCGACCGGTCCCGGCGACGGATCGAGGTTCGGACAGACAGGTGGGGTGGGCGGCGGGATGTCCGACGGCGGTCGCGGCGCCGGAGTTCCAGCCACGCACCGGCACGACTGACCGTTGCTGCAGACTCCCTTGAACCCCGACGGGCATCCCTCGTTGCAGCTGATCCCGCAGGCGCCGCAGTTGTACGGGTCGGTATTCAGGTTGACGCAGCGGTTCTCGCAGGTCATCCTCGCCCCGCCCTGGCCGGTGCAGGGGATGCACGCTCCGGCGCTGCAAATGCTGCCTCGGCGCACGCATGTCCGCAGCTCCGCAATTCGACGGATCTTTCTGCATGTCGTAACAGAGCCCGCCGCAGTAAGTCCTTCCGGGCCCGCACACCGAGGCGCAGACGCCGGCGGAGCAGCAGGAGCTCCTCGCCACACGCGTTGCCGCACGTGCCGCAGTTGTTGCTGTCGTTCTGCGAAGTCCGCACACTGGCCGTCGCACCACGTCTGGCCGGCGCGCACAGACCGGACGCGCAGACCCCATCGGAGCAGCACGTGCCGTCGCCGCACGCGTTGGCCGCAGCTGCCGCAGCTGCCGTCGTCGCTTTGGAGGTCGACGCACTGGCCGTCGCACCACACCTGGCCGGCGGCGCAGACCGAGGCGCAGGTGCCGCCGTTGCAGCAGGTGCCGTCGCCGCAGACGCTGCCGCACGCGCCGCAGTTGTCGTTGTCGTCCTGGAGGTCGGCGCACTGCCCGTTGCACCACGACCCGCCCTCGCCGCACACGGACTTGCACGCTCCCGTTCGAGCAGCAGGTGCCGTCGTCGCAGACGTTGCCGCAGGCAACCGCAGTTGGCCGGGTCGTTCAGATAGTCGACGCAGGTCTCCCCGCACCGCAAGGCGGTGGAGAACGTCGGGATCGGCGGGACAGCAGCCCGGGGGATACGCCGGCGATCGTCACCGTGATCGGCGTGGTGCGCGGCGTTCGTCAACGTCTCCGGCGAAACCCTCCGGCGCTTGCCGTGCTCGGTCGCGCGGAACACCTCTTTCGGCGGGCTGAAGAACGTGATGAGGCTCGAGGTCAGCGACGCCGCGGAGACGGTCACGTTACGTGGCGAGCAGCGAGCGTCCGGGGACTCCGAACGGGCCGCGGCTCGACGCAGGTTCCGTCGCTAGGGGCGGAGCAGTCGAGTGTTCGTCGCGCACGCCTTGCGGGTGGCGCAATCGACGCCTCGGACGAGCGTAAGTACACGCTGACACCGGTCCGGGCGGCGCGTCGGTGAACGTCACTGGCGTGCTCGTCGTTCCGACGGCGTTCGTCAGGCGCGTCGATACCGATCCGGCTTCGTCGAGCGGTAGACCGTGAACGTGCTCTGTCCCGCCGGTCCAGCTTGAGAACGACCGTGCCCGCGGTCGCACCCTTGGTCAGCGCGACCGAGGTCGCCATCGGCCGAGACAGGCAGTCGCTGCAGAAGCCAGCCGAAGGAGTTCCGGTGCCCGAGGTTTGCGCGAAACAGACGTCGTTGGCGCAGGAGTTCCCGGTGAACGCGAAGACCGACTGATTCGTCGTCCAGACCCACTTTGCACCGACGCCGCCGGCGGAGCCGGCGCGTGACGCTCGACGTGAACCCGCCGGGGCCTGCGGAAGGCCGGGAAGAATGAACGGCGTCGCCCGCGGACTTGTTGGTGACCTTGTTCTCGACCATGACGGGAAACGTCTGAAGGACGTTCTAGCTCACACTGGCTCTCGGCGCCATTCGCTGCGTTGCCGTCGAGATCGACGTTCTTCGTCGCGGCGATTCCTCGAAGCACGCGAGAACCGCGATCGAGAGCAGACCCATACGAGTGAACAGCCGAGTATTCCGTCTCTCGAGCCATTAAAGTCCCCGCGCCCGATGGACATCGCGAGCATACGATCGTTCGGCGATCGAAACGGCCACACCCTTGAGCAAATCTCGCGATGTCGTCTAGAATCGACATCGGTCGCAGCAGCGGATTAAGATCTCATGCAGTATTTGAAGTAATTATTGTATCAGAAGTAAGGATTGCTGCGGCGACCCTCGTCCCATGGGTCTAGAATCCGCCATTCGCTGGGGGAGCGTGTCGATGCCAGCATTGGAGTACCGGCTGAGATTCTGGGGCGTGCGCGGGACCGTCGCGACCCCCGAGCCGGACAAGCTCCGGCTACGGCGGCAACACGGCGTGCGCCGCGATCAAGGTCGCTGACGACGAATCCTCATCCTGGACTGCGGGACGGGGGTTCGGGCTGCTGAGGCGCCGCGCTCGCCAAGCGGCGGCGCGGTCAGGCCGACCCGCTACCACGTCTTCCTCTCGCACTATCACTTCGATCACGTCGAGGGTTGCTCGTTGTTCCAGCCGCTCTACGATCCGTCGAGCACCGTCGATCTTTCACGGGTTCGCCTCCGACGGCCGCTCGGTCCGCAAGAACCTCGAGACGCTGATCGCGCCGCCCTACTTTCCGGTGTCGCTGGCCGGCGTTCCGGCGAAGGTCGAGTTCAAGGACGTGGACGGTTCGGTCTTCACCGTCGGCGAGCTTCGGGTCGACTCGCATACCGTTGTCGCACCCCGACGGATCGGTGGCCTACCGCGCGTCGCGCACGGCGAGCGGCGCTTGGTCTTCGCCACCGATCCACGAGCACGGGGTCGAGAAGGTCGACCGCGCGCTCGTCGAGTTTCTGCCGCAACGCCGACTACCTCATCTACGACGCGACCTACATGGAGGCGGAGTACGAAACGCTGCCGCAAGGGGTGGGGTCACAGCAGTGCGCGGTACGCGGCGGTCCAAGTGGCGCGCAACGCCACGGTCAAGACGCTGGTCCTCTTCCACCACCATCCCGAGCATACCGATACCCAGCTCGACGAGATGGAGCGGATCGCGCGACTCGAGCTGCCGACGGCCGTCGTGGCCCGGAAGGGATGGAGCTCGCCTTCGGGAAGCGGATGTCCCAAATGACTCAATGGGAGGCCCTGACCCGTCTGTGATCGATCGCAGACGTCAGCGTCGTCGTCGTTCTGCGGCGCGCCCGCCGCGAACGCGGCCGACCTCGTCGACGATACGGTGCAGGATGCGCTCGGCCGAGAGCCCGGCTTCCTCGCGGATCAGGGTCGACGACGCGCGCTCTCGCCGAACATCTGCCCCGCGAGGTTCTCGTACTCGTAGATGCCGTCGGTGATCGCGGCGACGACGTCTCCCGGCTCGACGAACCGCAACGCGCGGTTCCGTCGGCTGAAGATCGGTCATCATCCCCATCGGCAGCGGTCGTCGCCGCGGCGACAGCGACGCCTCGCGCTCGAGGCGTGGAAGTGGAGGATCGGTCCCTGGCCCCCGGCGTGGTAGGTCAGCCGGTGCGACGCCGTGTCGAGCACGCCGAGAAACGCGGTGACGAACCGGTTCGACGACAGGTCGTCGGCGAGCTGGTCGTTGATGTGCCGGAACGCGTCGTCGAGCCCGGCCCCAGGCGGACCGCCATGCGCAGCATCGCGCGCACCTGCGTGACGGACAGCGCCGGGCCGATGCCGTGCCCGGTGGCGTCGCCCGAGCAGGAGCATCACCGCGCCGTCCTTCGCGATGACGTCGAAGATGTCGCCTCCGGTCTGATCCGCCGCGCGGCTCCAGCCCGCGACCTCGTAGCCGGAAGCTGCGGCATCGTCTTGGGCAGCACGCGCGTCTGGATGTCGCGCGCGACCTCGAGCTCGCGCTCCATCCGCTGTTTCGCGAGCAGGTCCTCGAGCAGGCGCATGCGCTGGATCGCGACCGCGCAGCTTGCGGCCAATGCGCGTCGCCACGTCGACGTCGTCGTCGCCGAAGACGCCCTGTGCGCTTGTTGAGGACCTGAAGACGCCGACCATCGCGTCGTCGTGGCCGATCAGCGGGATGGTCAGGATGCAGCGCGTCTTGTAGCCGGTGGACTTGTCGATGTCGGGGTTGAAGCGCGGGATCGGCGTACGCGTCGGGGACGCTGACGATCTGCCGCGTCTTGACGCACTCGCCCGCGAACCCGCGATTGGCCGGGATGCGAAGCTCCCCGGAGCCCGTCGCCACGCGCGAGATCAGGACGTCGGCCTCGGCGTCGTAGAGGAACACGGTGCCGCGCTCGGCGTCCAGGATCGCGAAGCGCCGCATCGACGACCTTGGCCAGACAGCGTCGTCAGGTCGAGCGGCCGCGCCAGCTCGCGCGTGATCTCGAGCACCTTCTCCAACGTTGTCGGCGCGATCCCTCAAGATGGCGTCCCTACTCTCACGGGTGGCCTGGCGTACAATTGGAGAGCGCCACTCGATCGTCGACGAGAGCACGACGACGATTCCGCAGCCGATGACGTTGTACCAGAGGAAGCCGATGTCGGACGTGAAGAACAGGATGATGCACCGTGGCCTGCGCCACGCAGCGCCGCGATCAGGACCGGCGTGGCGCTGACGCGGCGGACGAAGAACGCGACGGCGAACAGCCCCAGGAGGGTTCCGTAGAAGACCGACCCCAGGATGTTGACCGCCTGGATGAGGTTGTCGAGCAGCGCCGGCGAAGCTCGCGAAGCCGACCGCGGCGGCGCCCCACGCCGCCGGTGAACAGCTTCGAGGCGCAGCAGGTCCTGGCGCGGCGTCGAGGCGCGCGGCCGCAGTCGCTTGAAGAAATCGACGGTCGTCGTCGAGCCCAGGCGCGGCCAGCTCGCTCGACGTGGAGCTCATCGAGGCGCAGAGGATCACCGCGATCAAGCAGGCCCGACCAGCCCTGCGGGACGTAGCGCAGGACGAAGCTCAGGAAGACGTAGTCGGCGTCCTGCGTCTCGGCGTCGGGAGCGGCGCGCTTCACGAGCGGCTTGGCCTCGGCGCGGATCGCGGACGGTGCGCGCGGCCGCCTCGCGCAGGTCGGTCGCCCGCCGCGCCGCGCGCCTCGCGCGTCGCGGCGACGAACGCCTCCGCGGCGGCCCGCTGCTGCGCCGAACGCGCCGTCGAAGCGCTGCTCGAGCGGCGGCAAGCTCCGCGGCGTGCGGGCCTGCGGCGACCCGCTCCGAGCGCCGGCGCGTTGAAGAAGATCGGCGGCCGCACGAAGAGATAGAAGACGAAGACCATCACGCCGATGAAGAGGATGACGAACTGCATCGGCACCTTGAACAGGCCGTTGAAGAGCAGGCCCAGGCGGCTCTCGGTGACCGAGCGCCCCGACAGGTAGCGCTGCACCTGCGACTGGTCGGTGCCGAAGTACGCCAGCGCCAGGAAGAAGCCGCCGGTGATCCCCGACCAGAAGTTGTAGCGGTTGTTGAAGTCGAGGTCGAAGCTCGACGACGTTCATCCGGCCCGAGCGCGCCGGCCAGACGCACGGCGCCGACCGTGCGTCACCGCTCGGGCAGCCGCCAGAGGATCAGCCCCAGCGGCGACGCCCAGGCCGCCCAGCATGACGATCATCTGCTGCTTCTGCGTCTCGCTCACCGCGCGCGTGCCGCCGATCACGGTGTAGACGACGACCAGGCCGCCCGAGCGCGAGGTTCGTCAGCTGCAGCGGCCAGCCGAGGATCGTGCTGAGGATGATCGCCGGCGCGTAGATCGTGATGCCGGCCGCGAGCCCGCGCTGGAGCAGGAACAGGAGCGCGCCGAGGTAGCGCACGCGCGCGTCGAAGCGGTGCTCGAGGTACTCGTAGGCGGTGTAGACCTTGAGCCGGTGGTAGATCGGCACGAACACCGCGGCGATCACGATCATCGCCAGCGGCAGGCCGAAGTAGAACTGCACGAAGCGCATGCCGTCTTCGAACGCCTGGCCCGGCGTCGAGAGGAACGTGATCGCGCTGGCCTGCGTGGCCATGATGCGCAGGCCGATCGTCGGCCAGCGTCAGCGTGTAGTCGCCGCGGAAGTAGGCGGCCATGTCGGTGCGCGCCGCGCGTCTTCCACGCGCCGTAGATCACGATGAACGCGATCGTGCCGACGAGGACGACCCAGTCGAGCCCGCTCACGAGGCCCACCGCGTCAGCGCGTAGAACAGCGCGATCAGGACCGCGAGCACGACGAGCGACCAGCGCGTAGACGTTGCGCCACGACCCCAGGACCGGAGGCGGCTCGATCGGGATCGTCGCGCTCCGGCGTCACCGGTCGGCTCCGATGAGGTTGACGAAGAGCCGGTACGCGCCGGGACTCCCGGCGGGCAGCTGCCGGAAGAACGCCAGGCCCGGTGTACACGTAGCGGCCCTTGCCGTGCTGCGCGAACAGCAGCCCGCCCTGGAGCGGCTCTTCGCCCGCGTCGGCGGCGCCGCGAAGATCGGCGCGTACTGCGGCGTCCCAGGTCGAGGCGTAGTAGAGCCCGCGCTCCTGGACCCAGCCGTCGAAGTCCGCAGCGCTCGATCGCGATTCGGGCTTGGTCAGAAGCTCGTGCCCGGGGACGAGCACGGTCATCGGCGCGCGCTCGTCGGTGACGCGGCCGCGCCCGAGCTCGAGCGGGATAGGGGCCGATGCGGCCTTCGAGCGGACCGAGCCGGCTCTGCGTGTTGTACTGCACGACGACCGTCCCGCCGCTCTTCGACGTAGCGCATCAGGCGGTCGTGCTGGCTCCGCAGCGACGTCGCGCGTGTTGTACGCGCGCTGATCCCGACCACGATCGCGCGTGAAGCGCGAGAGGTCCGCAGCTGCTGCAGCGCCTCGTCGTCCAGGAGCTCGACGCCGTGACGCCGAGGTGCGCGAGGTCGTCCGCGACCGTGTCGCCGGAGCCTTCGACGTAGCCGATGACGCCGTCGCGGCACCTGCGCGTCGAGCGGGACGACGCGAACCGTGCGCCGGCTGCAGCACGGTCTGCACGGGAATGTGCGGGATAGTCGATGACGTGCTCGCGGAAGCTCCACGCCTTGCCGTCGATCTCGACGGCCGGACGCAGCACGGCGGCGGCCGCTCCTCGCAGGCGGGCGTCACCGCGAAGCGCACCGTCGCCTCGTCGCCGGCCTTCGCGAGCTCGACCGGCATCGCGGCCGGCTCGACGCGCCATCCCGCGGGGACGGGAAGGTGACCACGCGCCCTTGACGCCGTCGCGCCCGGCGCGGACGCGCAAGCACGACCGGAGCTTGTCGGCCGTGACACGGACATCGCCGCGTCGCGCGTCGGCGTGACGGTGGCGGGAGGCGACGACCAGGGTCTCGCGCAGGCGCTCGCCTCGAACCGGATCGGTCGAGACGTACTGCACCGGAGCCTCGAGGCGAAACGTGCGGCCCGAGGCCGTCGAACGTCGCGGTGACCGAAGCGGCGCGGGCCCGCGCGGATCGCCGATCAGGCGCGCGTCGGCAACGTTCTGGTGCCCTGGCGGCGGCAGGCTCGGCCAGCCAGTAGGGGACCGAGATCGGCGGCGCTCGCGGCGACGGCGATCTCGCGCTTGATGACCTGCTTCTCGTTGACGGACGAGCGCGGCGTTGATCGCCTGCCCCGCGCCGTCGGGGAAGGCGAGGCCGGTCAGCTTCACGTCCGACGGGACGCCGCAGGACGACCTCGACGGCGACCTCGACCGTCTGCCCGGGCGACGACCGCTGGCCGCGGGGAGGTCGCCCGCACGAACAGCCCGGCACGCCGCGGCGATCGCGCTCGACGAACGCCGCGGGCATCCGCGCACGCGCGGCGCGTCCGGGAGCGCGTCGAGCGCCGGCCAGCGGCGGCGAGCAGCGCCGGCAGTGCGCGCCTCGGGCTCGTCGCGCGTCGACGCTTGAGCGCGCATCGTCGATCGCGCGGCGCGGCGGTCGCGCCGGCTGTCGCCGAATCGCTCCCACCCCGAGCGGGACGCCGTCGAGCAGATCGTCTTTCGCCGGCGGCGCCGGCGAGGTCACGAAGCGCTCGATGATCGATGCCGCGCTCGCCCGGACACGCCGAATCCCTGGCTCTGGTGCTGGCTGCGCGAGAGCGCCGCGAGCTCGCCGTAGGACGGCCCGAGCGCGCGTCGTAGCGCGCCGACGTCGAGCGCCGAGCGCGCCCTCGGGCGGCGGCTCGTCGCGGAAGTTGGGCACGTTGTAGACGAGCCGCGTCGCCTGCCAGGTCTTGGCGCCAGCGCGTCAGCTGCTCGGGAAACCGCTGCGGATCGGCGGCGGCGGCGAACGCCTCCCGGGCGAGGATCGCCGACGCGGTGTGGTGCCCGTGGTTGGGAGGCTTCTCGTCGAAGCGCGTGATGATGACGTCCGGGCTGAAACGTGCGCACGACCCAGACCACGTCGGCCAGCGCCTCGTCGTGGCCCCAGATCGTCGAGCGTCTCCTTGGCGCGCTTCGAGTAGCCGAAGTCGCGCATCCGCGTGAACCGCTGCTGCGCCCCGTCGATGCGGCGCGCCGCGAGCAGCTCCTCGGTGCGGATCGACGTCGAGCAGCTCGGCCTGCTCGCGGCCGATCAGGTTCTGGCCGCCGCCGCCGCGCGTCATCGAGAGATAGGCGACCGTCACGTGCCGCGCGTTGGCGAGGTAGCCGAGCAGGCGCGTGTTCTCGTCGTCCGGATGCGCGGCGACGTAGAGCACGCGGGCGGTGACCCCGAGCCGGTCGACGGCGTGCGCGAAGTGTCCTGCGTCCATCGGAGCCTCCTGTGCCGCCGCCGGGGCTGGCGAGCGACCAGAGGACAGAGCGCGCGTAGCGACGGATGTCGACTCACACGGCCTCCCGGGTCGCCGCGCCGAGCACGCGGCGGTAGTGGTCCTCGTAACGGTCGATCGCGAGCGTCGCGACGAAGAATGCGCGTCGGCGCGTGCACGCGGCCGCGCGGCCGAGCGCGTCGCGCCGAGCGCGTCGTCGGAGACGCATCTCGAGCGCGGCCGCGGCGCAAGCGCGTCGACGTCAAAAGGCTCGACGAGACGGCCGCACCTCGGGCGTGACGACCTCGGGGAGCCCGCCCACGCGGTAGGCGAACACCGGCACGCCGGCAGCTCATCGCCTCGAGCGCGGCGACGCCGAAGCTCTCGTCTCGCTCGGCAGCAAGAACGCGTCGGCGTGGCGGAGGTACTCGACGAACTCCGCGTGCGTGCCGACGAGGCAGACGCTTCGCGCGACGTCGAGCTCGCTGCGCTTTCGACATGAGCCGCTGGCGGTCGGGTCCGTCGCCGACGAGCATCAGCCGCGCCCTCGCGTGACGGCGCACGCGCGCCAAGACGTCGACGAGGTCGGTGACGCGCTTGACCGGGCGGAAGCTCGACACGTGAAAGAGCACCGGGGCGCCCCGGTCCGCCGGGTCGCCGCCCGCGGAATCGAACAGCGCGTCGAAGCGCGCGCGATCGCGCCGTGCCGCGGGGCGTGAAGTGGTCGGACGTCGACGAAGTTCGGGATGACCTCGATCGGAAGATCCGCCGGGACCCCGAGCCGGCGATAGGCCTCGGACTTCAAGAACTCCGACGGGACGGTGACGCCGTCGGACCGCGTGACCGTGAAGCGCGTCACCGACCGGTAGCTGGGGTCGCTTCCGATCTGCGTGACGTCGGTGCCGTGAAGGGTGGTGACGACGCGGGCGCGGCGGCTCCCAGCACCTGCCGGGCGAGATAGGCGCTCGCGGCGTGCGGGACGGCGTAATGCACGTGCAAGACGTCGAGCCCGTGGTCTTCGACGATCTGACGATGCTCGAGGCCAGCGCCAGCGTGTACGGCGGGTGCTGCAGCGCGGGGTGGCTCGGGCACCGAGACCTCGTGCAGGAAGAGCCGCTCGCACGGTCGGCAGCGTGCGGCTTGGCGGCGCGCTCGCGATCACGTGCACGCGGTGGCCGCGAAGCGACAGGCCCACCGCAAGCTCGGTCGCGATGATGCCGCTGCCACCGAGGCTGGGAAAGCAGACGATGCCGACCGGACAGCGGCGCGCTCATAGGTCGAGATCCACGATTTCCGGTTCCAAGAGGCTCGGCGGCGGCGAGCACGCGCTCGATGAACGCGCGCTGCCCGTAGCGCGCGGCGAACGACGGCAGGCTCGAGATGGCGCTCCTGGGGCACGCCGCCCGGCATGAGCCGGGCGTGCGCGCGCTCGCACGTCGTCGACGAGCTCCCGGTCGCACAGCAACCGTGCCCTGTCGTAGTTGCGGCCCAGCTTTCCGCGCCGATCGCGCGAAGCTGGCGCGCGTCTTTTCGAGCGCCTGTAGGGCGTGCTCGCCCGCATCGCGAACGGCGGGCGAAACGTCGGCGAGCACGCGCTCGACCCCGGCCACGACACGCCGCGCGATTGTCGCCGTCGAGCCTCGTCGGGTGCCGCCACGCACACCGACGCCAGCACGTCGTCGATCGGCCGGGAGACTTCCGCGGCCGTGAGCCCGCGCCGCGCCAGCGCACGGCGCGTCGCCTCGTCGATCAGCCGCAGCGGTGCGCGAGGACGACGATCGGCGCGGCGACGTCGAACGCCGCGTACAGCGGAGGCAGCTGCGGCGAAGTAGGCGACCTCCGCGGGCCCGCCGACGTACGCGACGGTCGGGAGCCACGTGTCCTGAAGGATCGGCGCAAGCAGCGCGCTCGTGCTGAACGCCGCCGGGCGTGTCGTCGAAATCGCGGAGCAGTTCTTCGAGCGTGTGCGTGCGCCGTCCGCCGACCTCGACGAAGCCCCCGAGCCGCCGGCGAGGCGGCAGCGCGCGGCCCCTCCGGGACCGTCGCGGATGGAAGAACGACAGCGGCGCGTCGTCGCGCACGTGCACGGTGACGCGCCAGCCGGACGACTTCGAAGCTCGCTGCGCTCGCTCGACGAGCGCCGCGGCGATCGGCACGGCGATTCGGTCAGAGCGCGGCGGTGCACGGGGAGGCGAGCGCGGCGAGCGCGCGGATCGCGCGGATCGAGAAGCACCAGCCCTCCTCGGCGAACAGCGTCGGCGAGCACGCCGGCGAACGCCGGCCCCATCCCGCCCCGGGCCGGTAGTGCCGGCGCGAGGAGCGCGAGGTGCTCTTCGGCGTGGGGCAGATCGGGACAAGTCGCTCGCCGAGCGCTCGCAAGCGCGTCGCGACGATCGCGTCGGGCAGCGACCCGGTGCGCGACCGAGAACGCCGTCGTCCGTCGACGTCGAGTCGCAGCGGTCAGCGGCTCGTCGCTGCCGCGGGCGACGTGGCAGATCGCGATCTCGGCGGCGTCGTGGTCTTCGGTCTGCAGCCAGAACACCGGCACGACCGGCGCGCCCCAGTGCTCGGCGAGCGAGCCGCGCGAGGCGAATCGCCGACGCGGCCTTGTACACGCGTGTAGAGCGGACCGAGGAACAGCCCCGTCTGCTGGCCGGTGACGACCGCCGCCGCGCCGGAGCGCAGCGCGGCGCAGGTGCGCGTCGCGCGCGGGGCCTGGCGCGTAGCGGGCGTTTTGCTCTTCGAGGACGGAGCCAAGGCGGGGAGAGCGGGCGCGCGACGCGGCGCACCCGCTCCCAACCTGCGGCCTTGGCGAGTGCCCGTCGAAGAACGCGTCGCCGCCCGCGTGTAGGCCTCGAAGATGCCGCTCGTGATCAGGCCTTGCCTCTTCTTCCAGCCGTCGACCGCCTTTCTGACGTCGGCCTTGAAGACCTGCTCGAAGGTCTCGTTCCCCTTGCCGAGTCTCGCAGGGCCTTCTCCCCGGCGGCGATGGCGTCCGCGGTGCGCCCCTTCTTGGCGAGCGCCTGCGCGCCACCAGTGGTTCCACCAGCGTGCTCTTGATGCCGATCGACGTATCGAGATACTGGAGCGCGGTGTCGACGTCGCCGCCGGTCTCGATGAGGTAACGCCCGGCCTGGTAGTGCGGCCGCCAGGCATCCGCGAGGGCCGTGTCGATGCCGGCCATCACCTGGGCCTTCGTGTCCACCTTGATGGGAACGGAAACGCGGAGGCTCTCCCACTCGAGATCGAGGCGCGTCGCGGTGTCGGTCGTGTCCGAGAAGAGAAACGTCATGCGCTCGCGCGGCCCGCTCGACGCAGGCGACACCGTGACGCGGGCGGCATCGTTCTTCGCGTCGTAGTCCGCCGTGCCGGCGTCGGCGACCTTGTTCAGGATCACGGTCCAGCTCGAGGCGCCCGGAATGGTGAAGACCGAGTACGTCCCCTTGGGAACGGCCGTCTCGCCGAACGTGAAGTCGCGGCTGGCGGTCAGCTTGGTGGACGCGTTGGCGCCGGTGCGCCACACCTTGTCGAACGGCACGAGGCCGCCCCAGATCTTGCGCTCGCGCACCGCGGGGCTCGAATAGTCGACCGAGAAGTCGGTGATCCCGACGCGCTGCTCGACTCGGGCCTTGACGCTGGGCGCGGGGACCTCGAGCGATTGAGAAAGAGCGGGGAAGCCGCGAGGGCCAGCGCCGCCAACGGCAGAGACGACAGAGCTCGGACGTGAAGCGATCGGGACATGAGATTCCTCCTCCTCGGGTCGTTGAACGGACAGGCCGCGGAATTCTACACAGCCCTCGGGCCCAACGCCTATCCGGGTGGGTGTCCGGCCGCTTCATCGCGGTCAGGATCGCCTTGAAGTCCGGCTCGCCGCGAAGGGCCGCGAACCAGGGATCCGAGGCGAGATACTCCGCGTCGTTGTCGCCTAAGCTCTGGTCCTTGCGAGAGCGTCGAGAGCATCGCGTTTCCTGCCGAGCAGGCGTAGGCTCCCGCGAGGTTGTAGAACGCCATCGCGTTGTCGGGGTGGCGCTCGGTCAAGCCCCTGCAGGTGACGAGGGCTTCTTGCAGCCGCCCCATCGCGAGCTGCGCGTCGCAGGTGTTCGTCAGGGCGACGTCGTAGGCGTCCTGCTCCCTGGTCCCCCACCGACGCCGTCTCGAAGCGCTTGAGCACGCTCTCGTACCCTTCGATGGCGACCGACATCAGGGCGCTCGATCGGGCGGCTCCCCTGTAGCTTCGCGCGCTCGGCGAGCGCCGTCGCCGCGTTGAGCCCGGCCCAGACCACGCCACGATGCTTGGCGGCCGCGGCCGACGCCGTCTCGGCTTGCTCGAAGAACTTCGCGGCGGAAGCGGCGTCGCTCCGGCTCTTCGCCTCGCGGCCGCGCTTCGGCAGCACACGTCCGCGCTCCTCGAGCACGAACCCGTTTTCGGGATCGAGGGCCATCGCGCGGACGAGATACCCCTCGGCATCGTCGAGCTTGCCGCGGTCGGCGCTGATGCGGGCGAGATCGGTCAGCGTCAGGTGGTCGCCCGGGTTGAGCCCCACGGCGACGCGAATAGTCCGTCAACGCCGCATCGGGATCGCCGAGCTGTTCGTTGACAAAAGCGCGCGACGCGATGGCGCCGAACGCGCTGTCGGGGCGGCGGCGGATCAGCTCGGAATAGAGGGCCAGGGCCTTCTTCAATCGCCGCCCGCGAGCGCGAGTCTCGCGTCCTCGTTGACGTCATCGTCGTTCGCCGTATGGACCCGCGCAGGCGGGCGGACTCGGCCTCCTCGGCTGCGCCGCCTCGGTCGTACGCTTCATCAAGGTGAGCATGAACGCCCTCACCGCGTGAGGCCACGCGGCGCCCGGGAGGAGGGTCGATGCGGGATGTTTCGGCGAGCGCCGCAGGTTGCTGAGCCTCTCCCTCGCGCCCGGGTCGGCGATGGCGGCGGCGGCGGGAGCTGCGCCATAGCCCGATGGCGCAGCGCCATGGGATGGTCGGGATTGATCGCAGGCGCCGCGTCGGCGCGTTCCGCATGACGCCGAAGCGGCGGTGCTCGCCGTTCCACCGAGCGTCGTCAGCCAGCGTCTGAGAGCCTCGCCCGGGCGGCCGCGCGGCGCTCTCTCCAAACGCGCTCCGCGACGAAGCCGACGACGGGGATCGCCACGGCCAGAGTCGCCGCGAGCGCAGCGTGCACGGGCTTGCGCTGCACCCACTGGTGGTCTGCCGCCACGGACCCGAAGGACGCGCGGTGATGGGACGGAGGTGCAGGACGTTGGTCGAGGTCGTCGGCAAATGCCTGCCGCCGACGGATAGCGGTCGGCCGGCCGCTTTTCGAGCGCCTTGCGGATCACGGTCTCAGGTCGCGGCTGACCTTGTCGTTGAGCAGAGCGGGCCCGGCGCGCCTCGGAGGTCAACACCTGGCTCATGTACAGTTGCTGCGTGCGTCCGACGTACGGAAGCTCGAGCGTGAGCATCTCGAAGAGCGTGACGCCCAGCGCGTAGACGTCTGTCCGCCCGTCGATCCGCTCCCCCTCGCCACGGATCTGTTCGGGGGCCATGAACAGAATCGTGCCGATGACCGAGCCGACCGTCGTCATGCGGGTCGCCTCGACGTCGATGGCGAGACCGAAGTCGGCGATCTTCACGCTGCCCAGCTCGCGGCTGAGCAACAGGTTCATCGGCTTGACGTCGCGGTGGACGACGCCCTGGCGATGCGCGTAGTCGAGGCCGCGCGCGGCTTCGATCACCTTTCCGATCGCCCAGTGGATGTAGGGCTCGAGCCGAACGACGAGGTTCCGGGAGTCGTCGCGGCCCGTCCGGCTCATGCTGGCGATCACATCGGCCAGCGAGCCGCCGTCGATCTTTACCATCGAGAAGTACGGGTATCCCTCCCACGTTCCGCGCTCGTAGACCTTGACGATGTTGGGATGGTCAGGCGGCCGGCGATCAGGCCTCCTGTTCGAACCGGGCCTCCGACTTTCCGAGGACTGGGCGCGCGACATGACTTTCAGCGCGACGTCCCGGTTCATCCTCTGTCATGGGCGAGGTAGACGGCGCCCACGCCCCCGCGCGCCCAGCTCGCGGCGGATCACGAAGTGGGCGATGCGATCCGGATGGGAGCTCCTCGACGCGGCGGCTGCTGCCGCCCTGTCAGGCGCCGACGTGCGTGGCCGTGCTGTCGAAGCCGTCGCCTGGATTGGACCGTGCGGCAGCGCGGGCAGTCGGCGGAACCCGCAGGAATCTCCCGTTGCAGGTCGGGCAGGTCGCCATGGCCGCTAAGACTACAGGATCACGGGCACTGCGCGTCGTTCGATCGCGTCGGCGTGCGCAGACCGATCGGCCCTCCCCTGGACGTTCCGCGCCGTCACGGGGTACACGAACGCTTCGCCGACAGCGGGCCACGCTGACATCGTCGTAGTCCGGGAGAAGATCGGCATCGACGTCGAGGTGGATGCCGCAGCCGAGATGAGTCATCGCCGACGTGCGCACGCCGCCGTTCGATCGCAACACGCTCAGAGGCCGCTGTAGACGTTGTAGCTGGCCGCGAGGTCCGTGACGGTCCACTCCAGCCGCGTCGTCCCGCCGACGATCTGAACCTTCAGCTGCTGCACGTCCTCCGGTGAGCGGCGAGCACGCGTACGTCGCCCCGCGCCCGCGGGCGTTCCCGTGCCGGTATCGGCGAACGGCGCACCCGAGGCCGTCGGAGACGCCGTCCGCGTTGACGTCCTGGCCGCCGCCGACAGAAGCGCCCAAGTTGTCGCCGGCCTCGGCGCCTTCGACGACGAATCCGGCGATCGAGCCGCCGACGTCCGAGAGCGACCGCTCGGCCTGTGCCGGCGCCGGACTCCCAGCACGACATAGGCCCGTCCGGCGTCGACCCCCGCGGGGCCGTCCGCCTGAGGAGCCCCGACGATGGAAGTATTCGAAGCCGTCATGGTTGAGATCGCCGCGGCGGCACCGACCGTCAACGGATCGGAATCGGGCGCGACGAACGCGCGCGGCGCCGAAGTCCAGGATCGCGTCCAATCCGCCGAACGTGCGCGACAGCGGGGGCGCCACGATCGTCCCACCGTGCGGGTCCCTCCGTCGGCCGTCTTCGGGCCGTCTCCCGGGATGGCGAACACCACGCCGTTCCCCGCGATCAAGATGTCGTCCACGCCGTTGCCGTCGGTGTCGACCGCTCCCGTCAACGAGCGGCCCAAGCGCACCGTTCGGCTCCGGCGCCGAGGAAGACCATGCCCGGCGACCTGATCGGCGGCGCTGCCGTTACGCGACGCGGGAGAGCCTCGATGATCCCCGGTGTGGCGGTACCGACGAGGTGTCCCGGCTCCGCGTCCACCCTGAACGGCGTAGACGTATCCGGCCGTCGGGATCGATGCGCCGAACTCGTCACGCACGGTCGCGTCGGGTGCGCCGAGCAGCATGTCGTCGATCCCGTCGCTGTTCCGATCCTCCACTGCGAGACCGAGGCCGGAGCGTGGTCGCCGGCGGTCTCGCCGCGCAGGACGCAGCCCCGGCGTCGACGACCCGACGGACGACAGCGAGATCGTTCCCGGCGCGAGCGGGCCGAAGATCAGGTACACCACACCGGCGTCGGCGCGTCCGGCAGGATCGGCCCTGGCGCTCCGATGAGCGAGGTCGTCGAAGCCGTCGGCGTTGACGTCCCCGCGCTGAAGCGAGGTCCCCGCCTTGTCCCCGATGATCCGGCGCCGAGGAATTTCACGCCGCACAGGGTCGGCGAGCGCGCACGCGGCGAGGCTGTTGAGGTCGAGCGGTCCCGGCGCCAGCTCGTCGATCCCGGCGTTGCCGAAGACCAGGTAGACGGCGCCGGCGTCGGTCCCCGATTGGTCCGATCGAGGCGCGCCGATCAGGAAGTCCTTGATCGCCGTCGTGGTTCATGTCGCCCGAAGGGGCGACGGTGTCGCCGACGAAATCTCCGGCCGTGCCGGTTCGATGCTGACGCCCACGACTCCGCCGGCGTTGGACTGCAGCCCGCGGCGCTCCGAAGACGAGTCGCGCCTCGCCGATCGACGGCGCCGTTGTCGGCGCTGGCGCGCCGACGATCAGATCGCTGATCCCCTGGCTGAGCGTCGTTGACGTTGACGTCCCCAGCGCCGCCGCGAGAAGCTGGAGTTGTCGTTGGCGTTCGCCCCCTCGCGAGCAGGCTACCGTCCGACCGCTTGCCTAAAGATCCGGCATCGATCGTCCCCGAGCCGGCGCTGTTCGCGCCCTCGAAACGACGAGGTGAACGGCGTCGCCCCGTTGCCGGAGCGGTCCTTGAGGCGCGCTGGTGATCTTGAACTGGAAATTCCCGCCAAGGCCAGCGGGGCGCGCTCGGGTCGAGCGTCACGACGCGCCCGTCGCTCGACACGCGAACCGCGCCGGAGACCTTGACGCCCGCGAGCTCGAAGCGACACACCGCTCCGAAGCCGTCGCCGGATTCACCGGCTCGCTCATGATCACGACGACGTTCGTGTTCGACGTCACGTCGACCGAGCCCGCCGCGGGGAACACGCCTCGTCACGAACGGCCCCACGAGGTCGCCCGTCGTCGTCATCGTCGGTGTCGCGACGCTGGAGGCAGACTGTATCGCGAGGACCGCTCCGTCGCCGCGTCGCGGGCTGATGTCCCCGCCGCAGTGTCGTGGATGATCTTGAACGCGTTAGGCGACTGGGACGACGCGTCGACCGTCGTCTCCGACTGACGACGAACAGCCGCTTCGACTGCCCGGCGGCAAGCCGCACGCGCGGATCGCCCGCGGTGAACGGAATCGCCAGCGGCGCCAGCGCGAGCTCATCGACGCTCGCGACGAGAGTGTCGAGGCCGAGCTCGAAGCTCGACGAGCCGTTGTCGAGGTAGACCCGCACCCTCTGAATCAGCCGATTGGCCGCCTCGGTCGACAGGCTACTGCCGTTGCCCCTGGTCACGCGGAGGGCGAGGTCCGCGAGCTCGACGTCGGAGTCGCCGGATCTCGCGTTCGACGTGATATCGATCGCCAAAACAGGAACTGTGGCGCCGTTCCCGATCGTTGCCGGTGCCAGCGAGGTGGTCGTCAGCGAGAATTGTCCGAGACTGTTTTCCCACCACTCGTGCTGATGGCCGAACCCAGCGGGAAGGATGCCCATGCTCAAGTCGACGTCGCCGTCCCCGTCAACGTCGCCGGGAGCCATGGCGTAGTTGGTGATCCCGGAGCTGGCGAGCGTGCGAATCGTCCAGGCCGGAGGATCGTTGCCGTCGTTTTCGACCCACGCAGCCTGTGTGCCGGATCCTGCAACGAGGTCGATGTCCCCGTCCCGATCCATGTCCTTGGCGAAGATCAGGCCCCACGTGTTGCCTGACATCGCGATGCGATGCGTCGTCCAATCCGGAGTGGAGCTCCCATCGCTCTCGAACCACCCAATCCCGAAATTCGTGTATTCCGTCGCGACGACGTCCAGGTCGCCGTCTCCGTTGACGTCCGCGACGTCCACGAAGGTCGTGAGGCCGAACGCATCGGAGATGACCCTCGGTCCACACCCGGCGTCGAGGCCCCGTCGTTTTGGTACCAGTGCACGCCGAAATTGGGCACGGCGGCGACGATGTCCATGTCGCCGTCGTGGTCCATGTCGGCGACTTTCAAGCCGCGCCGGTTCTGGCTCGGACCCGAGGTCGAGATGACGAACTCCGTGAACGCCGGTGGGGAGCCGCCTTCGTTGCGGTACCAACAGACCTTTCGGTCGGTGAACGACGAGGCCACGACGTCCAGATCGCCGTCGCCGTCGAGGTCCCCGGCAGTCGCGTACAACGGGCCGTCCTGGGACGTCGAGATCGTATGAATCGTCCAGGTCGGTACAGCGCCGCCACCGTTTTCGTACCACGCGACGGTGTCGCTGGTGCCCGACGCCATGATCACGTCGAGATCGCCGTCCCTATCGAGATCTTTGAGCTCCGCGTATTCGAGACCTGCGGGTGCCGGACCGATCAAGCGATTGGTCCATCCCGGAACGCCGGCGCCATCGTTTTCCAACCACCGGATCGTGTCGCCCTGTCCGTCCGCGCGCAGCATGTCGATATCGCCGTCACTGTCGATATCGCCCGTCTCCACGGACGCCGGACCGGCAACCCCGTCGAAGCGGCCACGTGGTGGTTCGGGAACGACGCGTTGCGGTGGATCGTCCGGTTTTCGTAGAAGGTGATCTTGTTGTTGTCGAGAGTGGCGGAGAGGGCGTCAACGTCGCCGTCGCCGTCCACGTCCGCGGCGAAGACCGAAACGGCGCCGCCGGCGGAGGTCGAGATGGTGCGTGGCGTCCAGACCGGCGGCGAGGCCCCGTCGTTCTCGTACCAGGCGGTGCCGTTGAGGTACGACGCGGCAAGGACGTCCGTGTCGCCGTCGCCGTCCACGTCCGCCGCGAATACCGAGTCGGGTTCGACGGCGGCGGTCGGATGGTGTGTGGCGTCCAGCCTGGGGGCGAGGCGCCGTTGTTTTCGTACCAGGCGATCTTGTCGTCGAGGAAAGACGCGGAAAGGGCGTCGATGTCACCGTCGCCGTCCACGTCGGCGGCGAAGACCGACAAGGCGGCGGAGGCGGAGGTCGAGATGGTGTGTGGCGTCCAGGCCGGCGGCGAGGCGCCGTCGCTCTCGTACCAAGCGATCTTGTTGTTGATTTGCGAGGCGGAAAGGACGTCGATGTCGCCGTCGCCGTCCACGTCGGCGGTGAAGACCGACATGGCGCCGGAGGCGGAGGTCGAGATGATGTGTGGCGTCCAGACCGGCGGCGAGGCGCCATTGTTTTCGTACCAGGCGATCTTGTTGTCGTCGAAAGAGGCGGAGAGGGCGTCGATGTCGCCGTCGCCGTCCACGTCGGCGGCGAAGACCGAAATGGCGCCGGCCGCGGAGGTCGAGATGGTGAGTGGCGTCCAGGCCGGCGGCGAGGCGCCGTTGTTTTCGTACCATGCGATCTTGTTGTCGCTTTGCGAGGCGGACAGGACGTCCATGTCGCCGTCGCCATCCACGTCGGCCGTGAAGACCGACACGGCGCCGTCAGCGGCGGTGGTGATGGTGTGTGGCGTCCAGACGGGCGGCGAGGCGCCGTTGTTTTCGTACCAGGCAATCTTGTCGTCGTACTGCGACGCGGACAGGACGTCCCGATCCCCGTCGCCGTCCACGTCCGCCGCGAATACCGAGTAGGCGCCGTTGGCGGTTGACGTGATTACGCGCCCCGCGTGAAACGGCACACCGGGAGTCGCCGATGCCGCGCTGTTCGGATTCGTTCCGTTCGTCACCTCGACGCCGTCGGTGACGCCGTCGTTGTCGGAGTCGGCGTCGAACGGATTCGATCCTGTGTTGGTCGGGCCGACGTAGGTCCCTGTGTTGGTCTCGACGGTGTCGAGCAGTCCGTCGTTGTCGTCGTCATCATCGCAGGCGTCGCCCGCGCCGTCGGCGTCGAAGTCGGCCTGGCTGACGTTCGCGACCGCCGGACAATTGTCGGACGGGCCGCACACGCCGTCGGCGTCGGGATCATTTCCGACCGAGCAGGCCTGGCACGCGTCGCCGACGCCGTTGCTGTCCGCGTCGACCTGGCCTGGGTCCGACGCGTCGGGACAGAGATCGCATCGATCGAAGACGCCGTCGCCTTCGCTGTCCATTGAGAACGTCCGGGTGTAGAGCTCGAACACATCGTTCGTGTCCTGGTCCGCCTGGTAGACGACCTTCCCAGGAGAGTTGGCGGTCGTCATGTTCCACTGGACTACGTTTCCGCCGCTCACCAGCGCGGAGTTGAGCTTGACCGGCAGCCCCGTCAGGCGCGTACCGTACAGCTCGTTCACGAGGTCTGTATCCTTGTCCGCGAGAACGGAGACCCTCTCCGCGTCGAAATTCGCGCTCTTGAAGTCCCCGAGGGGCTGCATGGTCCCGCTGACCTTGATCGGCGTTCCTCCGGCGGCTGCAATGGTGTAGACCTCGAACTTCTCGTCGGTGTCTTGGTCCGCAACGTAGAGGACCGTGGACTTGTAGATTCCGCCCCCTGGGCGGTGACGTTACCTCCGGCCACCGGTGTCGCGTTGAGTTTGATGCAGCCTGTGTTGGGTCCACCGATCGGCACGCTGAAGAGCTCGTTACGCCCGTCGACCTCCTTGTCCGCGCGCGGAAGGTCATACGGTTGCCGTCGGTTGGGCCGACCGGAAGGGCGATTCCGAACACGTCCCCACCGGTCGCCAATGTTCCGCTGAGATTGGTCCAATTTCCGTTGGGGCCGGTGATCGGAATGGAGTACAGCTCGAAGACGGCCGGCCGTCTGCTGGTCCATCACGTACACCACGGCCGAGCCGTCCGCGGTGATGAGGTGCCTCTGCCACCCGCCCGCGCCCCCGGGCAGGTTGCTATTGAGCCTCACGCCGCTGGCCGCCGGTCCGGCGATCGGCACGCTGTAGAGCTCGAACTTCTCGTCAGTTCCCTGATCGGCGGAGTAGACGACCCTTGCACTCGTGCTGTCGACCTGGAAGTTGATGACGTTTCCGCCTGCCGGCACCAGCGTGTCATTGAGCTTCACGCCGCTTGTCTCGGGTCCCGCAATCGGCACGCTGTAGATCTCGAACTTCTCATCGGTGTCCTGATCGGCCTTGTACACGACGGTCGCGCTATTCGGGCTGACTAAGAAGCTCGAGAACCCCGCTGGGGGATCTTGGAGGTTGCCGCCGCCGACGAGCGTGCGGTTGAGCCTCACGCCGCTTGTTGCAGGTCCGAGGATCGAAACGCTGAACAGCTCTCCCGTGCCATCCGTCAGCTGATCGGCGCGGTAAACGACGCGCGCGCTGTCCGGGCTGATGTTGAACTCGAGCACGTCGCCGCCCGAAACCATGCCCAGGCTGCCCCGCTGAGCTTGGTGACGGTTCCCCGGCGATCGGGACGCTGTACAGCTCGAACACCTCGTCGCTGTCCTGGTCCGCCAGGTAGACGACGCGCGCGCTGTCGGCGCTGATCAGGAAGTTCGTCACGTCCTTCGACGGGGCGCCGAAGGTGGTGTTGAGCTTGACCACCGGCCCGCCGGCTAGCGGGACGCTGTACAGCTCGAAGGCCTCGTCGGTGTCCCGATCCGCCACGAAGACGACGCGAGCATCGTCGACGCTCATCGCGAAGAACGACACATCGCCGGTCGCGGGCATCGCGGGGTCCGAGATCTTGAACGGCGCGTCCTGCGTCGGGTTGTAGTCGGTGGGGCAGTTGTCCGTGCCGAAACACAAGCCCGTCGCGGTCGGCGTCGTCCTTCGCGGTCGTGGGACAGATGTCCTCTGCGTCCGGCGCGCCGTCGCCGTCGGTGTCGGTCGCGACCTCGACACGCAGCCAGTACCCTCCGGTCGAGCCCCCGCCGACGCCGTCTTGATCGAGATCTGGGTACGAGGAGACCTTGATCTTGGCCGTCCCCGTGAAATTGGCAACGATCTCGGTCGCAGGATCAGCGAGAACTCGCCGGTATCCGGATCGACCGCGTCGTCCACGAGCGCGACGAGAACGTTCGACGCGTTGTAGAACCCGACGACGGCATCCAGGCTCGAGCCGAGCTCCTTGGCGTCGATGTCGATGCGCACGCGCTGGCCGGCGACGACGGGAACCTGGTAGCACGTCCAGGTCAGCGGTATCGAGGACCGCGGCGGCCGTGTCGGACCCCGACGGGAGATCGTCCATGACCGACGCCGTGCCGAACGAATTATTCGGCTCGAACGCATCCGACGTGGGGAGCGTGTCGAGGGCGATGTTGATCGGCGTCCCCGAGCCCGCGGCCACCGCGGTGTAGTCATCGGGGTCGTCGGACGCGGTCCCCGACTCCAGCGCGTCGTAGTACTCCTCCGGCCCGGTGAGGAGGGCGGGCGTCGCGAGGGGGCCCACGAAGATCCCGCTCTGCGCCGTGAACCGCCGGTCGATCTGCTCGACGCTGATCTTGTAGCTGCCCGCGGCGAAGAAGTCCGCAGCGAACGACCCTTGTATCGCGGGGTTTCCCGGGTTGCACGCGGTCGTGCACGGATCGCACGAGGACCCGGGATTACATGGGAAGAACCGGTTCCCCGAGATCAGCGAGTACGCCGTCATCAAGGGGTCGCCGACCTTCCTGAAGACGACGTTGGCGCCCTGGAACGTCACGCCGCTCGCAGGTCACGCTTCCCGGAAGCCGTTCGTGCCGGCCCCCGGCGGATACAGGTTCTCCGCGGCGAGCTGGTCGTCGGGGTTGGTCGTGGCGAGGGCGGCCTCGTCGTCCGCGGCGATGGGGAACATCGTCGGGACGTAGATGTCGTTCCCCGCGTTGCCGTCGAGCGCCAGATCGTGGTTCAGGTAGGTGTGATCGAGGTTGATGGCGTGCCCGATCTCGTGAACCATCGCGGCTTTGAGCCCGGTCAGCGTGACGTCGTCGGGCGAAGAGGGCAGGCCGACGCCGTCGTAGAACAAGCCGTTGATGACGATGCTCGCTTCGGTGATCGTCGTCGACACGCCGACGGGAGTGTCCAGACCGGCGACGCCGAGGATGTCGAACCGTGCTCCGGTGCCGAAGATCCCGTCGATGATCGATCCGTCGTTGTCGAAGATCACCGGCGTCTTCGAGTCTCCGCTCTTACGGTAGAAATTCTGGTAGTGGGCGGGGTTCGTCAACGGAATCCCCGTGGCGTTGACGTCCACGCCGAGCAGGGATCCTTCGGTGAAGGTGATCGTCGCGGGTCCCGCCTCCCATTCGGCGAACGCCTGTGCCAAGAGCGAGCGGGCCTGCGCGTTGGTCAACAGGCCGAGAGCCCCGTTCTCCGGGTTGTACGTCACCGCCCCGCGGTGCTCCAGGTCATAGGCTGGCCGGCGCCGTTGACCGCGTGCGGCCCTCGGCGAACGCCGCGCCGCCGGTGGCGATCGCGAGGAACGCGGCGGCGACTGGGCCGCGCGTTCTCATCGATGCGCCTTCAACAGGTCGTCGGCCGCATCCAAGAGACCGTCGGGGGTGAGGCTCCCCGCGAACCGTTGACGCATGCTCGCCGAGACGCCGTGCAGCAGATTGCGGTTCCCAAAGTCATTGATCGCCATCTTGCGACCCTGCTTATCGGTCACGACACGGAACCCGTCCTTGACCGAGGCCGACGGGGGCGCGCATCCCGCTGGCGCTCTCGCCGTAGAGGAAGAGCACCACCTCGTCTCCGCGCGCATAGCTCGGAACGCCGGCCGGGATCGCCGACACTCCGACCCACGGCATGCGCACGGTGATCGTCTTGCCGGCGTTACCTTTGATCGAGCGATCGACGTGGAATGTGGCAACCGTCACGTCGCGGCCGAGCTTGCGGTCGTGCTCCGCGCGAACGTGGGTGCAGCGGCCGGCGAAGATCGTCGTCGCGCGATCGGTCATCTCTTCGAGGTTGAGCGGACGGGATTGTGTGGCGTTGGTCGTTGAGAGCGATAGCCCGACGACGAGTGTCGCGATGATCCACCGCAGTGGGAACGCACACGTACAGTTCATGACCACCCCCAAGATGACGGCAGGAACGACCGACTGTCGCGGAATATACCGTGGGGGCTGAGGGATCTGACGAGAAATAGCGAGAATTCGGCCTTCGGCCCTTCCTCTATATATGGGTGTTGAGAGGGCTCGAACGCCGACCGCGATCGGGCTACTTCCTCGCGATCGTGAACTTCGCGCCCGACACGCCGAGGTTCCAGCCCTCGCCGGTACCCGTAAGCGCGAGCGAGACGTTTCCCTTCGTGAGCGCCTGCGCCTCGGTGGACTTCACCGCCCCCGCCTCGGCCTGGGCTGCTCCATACGATCCGAGAAGATTCTCAAGCTTGCCGACGGGAGAGAACTTGCCGTTGCCGTCCTTCGTCTCGGACTTCCCGAAGGTAATGCCCGCCGCCGGTGAGCTTGAGCGTCACCGCTGCGGATTCGCCGTTGTCGCACGTGATCGTGCCTTCTCCCTTGGACGTCTTGTAGAACGCCGACCAGCCCTTCATCGAGAACGTCATGCTGCAGCTCGTTTCGCCGTCCGCCAAAGCGGGCGTCGACGAACCGGGAACAGGCCGAAGACCAGGATGGCCGCGAACACCGAGAGCATCATTCGTCGCATGGGGATTCCCTCCTTTGAAATTACGCGCCGGGCTCACGTCGCCGTCTGCTTCTCGTGGATCGCCACCATTCTCCGGAAGACGGTTCTCATGCGGCGATAGAAGAAAGTCGGCTCATGGCCGAACTCGAGCACGGCCTGCTGCCAGGCGAGCTCCGGGTCCCACGCGTGATCGAAGACAAGATGAAGCGCCACCAGCAATGACGAGCGATCCCGTCCTCGCTGACAATGCAGGTACACCATCCCGTTGGCGGGATCCCTCATCTCCTTGAGAATGCGTTCGATAAAGGCGCGGCTCGCGCCGAAGATTCCATAGAAAGGAAAGTGCAGGAATTTCAACCCGAGTCGGTGGGCCTCGGCCCGCTCGGCCAGTGTGATCTCCCAGTTCTCTTTTCGCAGCGAGATGATCGTCGCAACGCCGAGCGCCTTCAGGTCGGCGATCTGTGCGATCGAGGGTTGCCCGCCGCGAAGGAGGTGGGCGTCGACGTACGAGAAGCGATACAGCTCCGGAGCCTCCCGCAGTTTCTGGAAGATCTCGAGCTGGGGTCCGGAGATGGGGCACTCGATGTTTCCGACCGCGGCTGGGTAGATCGACCCTCGTCCCGCTTAGAAAACCTGAATCTTGCCACTATCGACCCTCTCGAGGAGCTTCTTCAGACGCGCGGCGACTCGCGTCCACTTCCTTGCGTGTCAATCCGGAGTTGAATCACGTCCCCATCGCGTCTCACGCCGCTCGAGTCCGAGGATGCTGCCGTCGGGGGACTTCCACCAGTCCCTCGCGGCGTCACCGAATACTGGGCCACGGTGAGCAGCGTGTCGAGATCTTGACGTGTGAGCTTCCTGAGGCGCTCCAGCTGCTCGCGGGGCAGCTCGGGCACGATGATCCTTGCCCAGTTCGTCTTCGTGAACATGAAGAGGGGATTCCTGAACCCCGAAAAGGCAAGGCCGTTGTCCACCGCGAAGGTCCTGGGATGCGCCTTGTCGGTCGAGATCAGGAAGTTGGAGGGTCTCGTGTCGCGATGATCGACGAGATAGGTGAGCAGAGTTCATGTTCGCGACGCTCTGGCGATACGTCGGATCGCTGTCGAAACGTGCCGCATCGAAAACACCTTCGGGGCTGACGTTGGTGAGCCAGTACGAGAGCACTCCATAGACGCACGGCACGCCGTCGAACGTCTCTTCGGCATTCGGGCACCTTTTCGCGAATCGTGGCGGTCTTAATGCATCGCCCGACGGTCGGGGAACGACCCATTCCTCCGGCTCGAGGAAAAGCGACTGCATCTTGTAGACGGCCAGCTCCTTTCGCGGCTCGTTGTTGAAGCCGTGGCCTCCCTTGTCGGATGTCTTCCATTTGGCCTTGATGACGGTGTCATCGTCGGAATACTTCAGAAAGAAGACTTGCGCCCCGCCGAGTCCTGAGCTCGGCTTCCTGACGTCCACGATGTCGAACTTTCCGGTTTGCAGCATCGCTTCGGCGCGCTTCGGCAAACAAAACGCCTTCTTGTCAAGCGCGGGATTACTGCAGACCTTTGCGGGCGACGACAGCGGCATCTCGGGCAGGGCCATCTTCGCGGCACAACCCACGAACGACAGGATGAGAGCGAGTATCCAGAATGGGTCGCGAGACTTCGTCGAGCGCACGGTACACCTCGTCGTAGAAGTTTTATCCGAGCGACCCGAAGAGTGCTATCAGGTATGACCCTACCTCGACGCCGTAAGCCGCGCGTACTCGGTCCTGGCCTGGACGAGCACGGGGAGGTTGGGGTCGGCGTCCTTCCATAGGCCCAGGAACTCCTGGTAGGCGCCGCGACTCCTGTGCGGTGTCGCCGGCAAGCGCGGCGGCGCGGGCGAGGCGCGAGACGGGCCAGAGGTTGTGCGATGTGCAGTAGCGGCCCGTCTCCTCTCCATCCCGGGTTGTCGATGATCTTCTGGAACTCCGCGACCGCCTCCGGGCCATGACCCGCCTCGAGGTAGGCCAGCCCGCGCAGATAGATCGGGATGGCCCTTCCCACGCTCGTAGGGCGCCACGGGCTCGAGCGCCTCCACCGCTTTTCGGGAGCCTTACGGCCGAGGCGCGATGGCCGCCTGGGCCAGCGGCAGGTTGACGGTTCGGAAGAGCGTGTGGGTCTCGGGCGTCTTGCCCTGGCGTCATCCTCGGAGCGCCTGCGCCTGCGTCGAGTCCCCGATGAGCCCCAGCACCTGCTGCGGCGTTGATCGACGATTCCGGGCCGCGATCCAGATCGAGCGCCTCGGCGACGAGTCGGCGAGCCGTAGCCGGCGGATCGCCGACGAACGCCTTCACGGGCTGCGCCGAACATGAGTGTGATGCTTGCGAACTGCTTCCGGTTCTTGCGAAGCGCCATGTTCACCGCCGCGAGGATGAGCTCCGGGACTGCTCCATCTTTCCCCGGTACGCCGCAGCCGCGGCCTCGGCGGAGACGCATGACATATTCCTCCTCGTTGCCTTGCGCCGATGCGACCTCCGGCGCATCTCTCCGCCTCGTCGTCCTGAAGGAATGCGACCTGGTAGAGCATCATGTGCGTGAAGAGGCTCTCGACCTTCTGGGCCGCTGCTTTCTGACTGACGGCCTTGACTTCGTCCCATCTCTCGCCGAGCCTCGTGTAGACAGCGGCGAGGTTCATGCGGGAGCGGATGGTTGGGTTCTATGCGTGACGGCCTCACGCGCCGCCTCCACGGATTTCTCGAGCTCGCCCATCAACGAGTAGGCGATCGCGAGGTTGTTGGGCGGCGTGAAGTCGCGAGGGTAGGTGCGCCGGTACAGCTCGAGAGCGTCTCGATCTCTTTCTGGATTTCTCCGTGACGATGCTGTAGTAGTGGTGCTCGATGTAGAGCTTCTCCAGCTCCGCTCACGTGATCGCGAAGGGCGTAGGCCTTCTTGATACATTCGCGGCCCAGCTCCAGCTCTCGCGCACGTTCGAATACACCGCGCCGAGCCGGGCGTAGGCGAGTGCGAAGTCGGGATCGAGCTCGATCGCCTTCTTGTAGAACGGGATCGACTGGGGGTCACCCGGCAATGGTCCTCTGTTCCTCTCCCAGGCTGTAGGCCTTCAGCGCCTCGAGGGATGACGTCGTGGCGTCATGCACGGCGTCATGTCGAACTCCTGGATGGAAGCCAGCGATTCGCCCAGCTTGGCCCGGATGGCGGACGCGGCTTGCCCTAACGCCTGCAGGACGCTCTCTCGGCTGCCCGCCTCGCTCTGCTCACGGGCGAGGGAGTCGCCCGTGATGGCAGTTGATGGCTTCGAGCCCCACGACGTAGTGCTCGCCCAGGCTGCTGACCGAGCCGCTGAGCATGGCCTTCACGCCCTCACGCTCGCAGATCTCTCGGGCCACCTCGCTCGTGAGCGGCTCATCGGGGAGGCCGGCCCATGGACCGGAGGACCGTCCGCAACGCGCTGGTCCCCGATGACGTGCAGATAGGGCGACTGCTCGAGCTGGACGGCAAGAGCCTGGCGCAGCGTGCCGTCGAAGACCGTCTCTCCCGTCGTGTTGACGAAATCCGCGAGGACGAGGGAGTCGCGCGCGGTGAGCGCTGGGCGCGCCCCGGTAGGTGAGGAGCAGGATCACTGCGCCTGCAATGATGACCAGTGCGTAACCCCACCCGTCGCCGAGCGCTCGCCGGCTCGTCGCCAGCCGGCGCAGACCGGAGTGCTGACGTCGTGGACCTGGCTCGACGCTCGCGGCGCGACCCGGTGTCGCGCCGCAGTCGCTTCAAGTCCGCGTGCATCTCGGCCGCGCTCTGCTAGCGCATTCCGCGGTCCTTCTCCAGAGCCTTGTTGATGATGTGCTCCAGCTCCAGAGGACAGGAGGTGTTCAAGCGCACCGGCGCGACCGGAGAGCATGGAGGATCGCGTCGAAGATCAGCGCCGATGTGTGGCCGGAGAATGCGGGCCGGCCGGTGACCATCTCATAGAGGACGATGCCGAAAGAGAACAGGTCCGTCCGCGCGTCGAGCTCTTCACCGCGCGCCTGCTCCGGCGACATGTAGGCCATGGTGCCGAGCGTCGTCCCGGGAGTGCTCACGCGTCCTCGCGACGTGTGAACCGTGGCGTCGCCATGCGCATCGGCTCGACTCGGAGCGAGGGCGAGCTTGGCCAAGCCGAAATCGAGAATCTTGGCCTGGCCGCGCAGGGTGTAGAAGATGTTGGCCGGCTTGATGTCGCGATGGACGATCCCCTTGGCGTGGGCCGCCTCGAGGGCGTCGGTGACCTGAATGCCGATGTCGACGATCGTGTCGATGTCGAGCGATGCCCTCCGGATGTGATCGCTGGAGCGTCTCGCCCTCGAGTCGCTCCATCACGATGTAGTGTTGCCCCTCGTGCTCCCCGATGTCGTAGATCGTGCAGATGTTGGGGTGGTTGAGGGCCGAGGCGGCGCGGGCTTCGCGCTGGAACCGTTCGATCGTGTGCGGGTCGCGGGACGTCTCCGGGGGCAGGAACTTGAGCGCGACGCGGCGGCCCAGGCGCCGGTCTTCGGCCTCGTAGACGACACCCATCCCTTCCGCCGCCCAGCTTCTCGAGCACCCGATAGTGCGAGACCGTCGTTCCGGATCAACGCCTTCACCCCTCTCCCGCAGAGCATACCGGGAATTGCAGATGGGCTTCCCATCGAACGAATAGGCACGTTAGACTGGTCGTCGGGCGCGCTGATGCCAGTCATCCTTGCACTGGACCAGGGAACCACGAGTTCGCGCGCCATCCTGTTCGGTCAAGACGGCGAGATCAAGCGGCGTCGCGCAGCGTGAGTTCCGGCAGATCTTTCCGCAGCCCGGTTGGGTCGAGCACGACGCCGATGGAGATCTGGACGTCGCAGGTCGGCGTCGCCGTCGAGGCGCTCGCCGCCGCCGGCGTGCGCGCGCGCGACGTTGCGGCCATCGGCATCACGAACCAGCGCGAGACGACGGTCGTCTGGGATCGCCGCGACGGGCACGCCCGATCGCCAACGCGATCGTGTGGCAGGATCGGCGCACCGGCCGAGACGTGCGATCGCCTTCGCGCGCGACGGCGCCGAGCCGCTCGTCCGCGAGCGGACCGGTCTGGTGCTGGATGCGTACTTCTCGGGCACCAAGCTCGCGTGGCTCCTCGATCACGTGGACGGCGCGCGCGCACGGCGCCGAAGCCGGCGAGCTGGCCTTCGGCACGGTCGACTCGTGGCTCGTCTGGAAGCTGACCGACGGGCGCCTGCATCATCACCGACGCGAGCAACGCGTCGCGCACGCTGCTCTTCAACATCTCACACGCGCCAGTGGGACGACGAGCTGCTGCGTCTGCTCCGCGTGCCGCGCGCGTGCTTGCCGGAGGTGCGCGGCTCGAGCGAGGTCTACGGCGAGGTGACGACGGCGCTCGGCCTCGAGTCCGTGCCGATCGCAGGCATCGCGGGCGATCAGCAGGCGGCGCTCTTCGGGCAGATGTGCACGTCGCCCGGTCTGACGAAGAACACCTACGGCACCGGCTGCTTCATGCTGCAGAACACGGGCACGACGGCGCCACGCATCGCGACATAAGCTGCTCACGACGGTCGCGTGGACGCGCGACGGCGTGACGGAGTACGCGCTCGAGGGCAGCGTCTTCATCGGCGGCGCCGTCGTGCAGTGGCTGCGCGACGGGCTCGGAATCATCCGTCGCTCCGGCGACGTCGAGGCGCTCGCCAGGTCGGTCCCCGACAACGGCGATGTGTACCTCGTACCGGCGTTTGCCGGTCTCGGCGCGCCGCACTGGGATCAACACGCGCGCGGCGTCATCGTCGGCCTCACGCGCGGCGCGACGGCCGGCCACATCGCGCGCGCCGCGCTCGAGTCGATCGCCTTCCAGTCCGGCGGATCTGCTCGACGCGATGCAGGCCGATGCCGGCGTGGCCGCTCGCGGAGCTGCGCGTCGACGGCGGCGCCGCGCGCGAACAACCTGCTGATGCAGTTCCAGGCCGATCTGCTCGGCGCGCCGGTGGTTCGGCCGAGAATCACCGAGACGACCGCGCTCGGCGCGGCCTATTTCGCAGGGCTGGCCGTGGGATTCTGGAAAGACCTCGACGCGATCTCGCATCAATGGCAGGTCGACCGCCGGTTCGAGCCGTCGATGCCGGAGAGCCGCGTCCGGGAACTCGCGAGGGCAATGGACCGCGGCGTTGGCACGCGCAAGAGCCTGGAAGACAACCTGAGCGCTATCGGAAGTTCGTCAGTCCTTTCGGCGCAGCAACGCGAAGGGAGCCGAACCTCGAGTCGAGCTCGTAGTGCGCTCCCAGGTAGGCGAGGAGCTCCGGGGGCCACTGATGTCGTAGTTGATTCCGTCGATGACCGCGGCCTTGAGGTAGACGGCGGCGTAGCGAGGCCGCGCGCGTTCCATCGCGGCAAGGAGCTCGGGCGCTGCGCGCGCGTCACGGCGAAGTGCATGATCGGAGTAGCGCGTGGGCTGTGGCCGATCGGCCAGGAAGTACAGCAGCGCCTCGTTCGGATAAACCCAGAACGGCTCATCGGGGCGGTGCGCGCTTGCAGCGCGAGGGTGATGTCCTCGAGATCGCGAGCCAGCCACTCGGGTAGAGCGCCGCCGCCGCGCGGTAGCGCAAGCGCGCGGTACTTCTCGGGAGCCGGCGCGAAGAGCTTCAGCGCGGGCTACCCGCCCAGGGCGCCAGCGCGGCCACCGCGAGCACGAGACCCGCGGCGGCCGCTGCCCGCCGCGCCGGCGAGAAGAGCCGCTGCAGGCGCGCTCGACGAGCCCCGTGAGCAGCACCAGGGCCGGGGGCAAGGCGAAGGCGAGATGCGTCTCGTCGGGTCGCGAGAGGGCCGTGATGAACAGCAGCACGCCGAAGAGCGACGAGCGCGAGCTCGGTGAGGGTGCGCGCGTCGTCCTTGCCGCACAGGAGCTTCGTCGCGGTCACGAAGCCGGAGACGGCGCAGCACGACCGGCGAGAGCATACGCGCATAGCGACGCGCGGCCGTGGGTGCGAGCGCCGGGAACGGGAGCGCAGCAGAAGCCGGAGCAGCCGTGTGCGTGGAAACAAGAAGAGGTTGTCGAACGTCGCTCCGAGCGCCCCGTGAGCGGCGATGTACGCGAGGGCGGGCGCGAGCACGATCCCTCCACCGAGGCCCGTCCAGAGGATCGCGCGCACACGGTCCGTGCGGAGCAGCAGCGCGGCGCCTGCGGCGGCGCAGCACGCGACGCCGACCTCCTGGCTGTACAGGAGCGCCGCGCCGAGGAGCGAGCCCATTGCGACGAACCAGCGCGGCGCGCCGTGAGCGAGTCCGCGCGACAGGCACGCAAGCGCCGCCAGCCCGAGCCCGACCCGTGAGAGCGACCAGGAGAGCGCCGGAACCGCGGGCGCGCACAGGAGCGCGACGACGAGAGTGGCGCCGCTGGCCACGATGCGGCTGCTGAGGATGCCGCGCAACAGCAGGTAGGTCGCCAGCAGAGCGGGCGCGTTCAACGCCAAGACCCAGCCCGCCAGAAGTCCGAGCGACGGGCCGAACGCCGCGAAGAGCAGGACCACCGGCCATAGGGAGAGCGGAGCGTTCGTACAGAACACGTCGCGCGACAGGGCGCCGCCACGCAGAACCGTGTCGACCCACGCGAGCACCTGGCCTTCCTCGGTGAGACGACCCACGGGCTGATCCACGCTGCGCGCGCCGTCCACAGGCGCGCGAACGGAACGGCGAGCGCGAGCGCGACGACCGCGAGCTTGAGCGCACCGACCCGGCGGGAAGAGACGGGATCGGAACGGCGCTCGCCGGCTCGCGCCGCCCCGCCGCGCCCGCCCATGCGAGCCACACGCCGACGCTCGCCATCAGCGCGCTCGACATGCCGAGGCCGTACGCGAGCAACTCGGCCGATTTCCGAGTGATTCGCGAGGATCGTGACGCTCACGATTCCGAGCGCTCGCGCCGCGGCGACGTCGCTACCGCTCGCGGGCAACAAATGGACGACCGCACGCGCCACAACCGCTCCGACGGCGAGCGCCAGCGCCGCGACCCACGGGCTCGCGTCGAGCGCAGCCGCGCGGCGCATGCGGTCCTGGAACGCGAGGGCGCCCGCCACCGCCGTTGATTCACGGGGCTTATGTTACCCGAGCTGGGTGAACGATCGCCCGGGCGTATGGTCCAAGAACTCGATCGACGACCGCGAAACGTTGATGCTACTTCCTCGCGACCTGCGCGCGTCCGAAGGGGAAGCGTTATCCTCTTGCCATGCTCGAGGAACGCGACGGCTGGTTCGTGGTCAACGTGAAGGACGCCCGATGGGCGGCGAACAGCGCCTTCGGCAAGATCTGTCGTCTCGGAGAGACCGGACGAGCCGTTCCCGCAGGTCGGCATCAACATCTTCGTCCTCGAGCCGGGAAGCCCAACTGCCGCTATCACCGTGAGGACGCGCAGGAAGACTTGCTGGTGCTCTCGGGGCGGTGCCGACTGATCGTCAACGACGAAGCGCGGATGCTCGAGACGTGGGACTTCGTCCACTTCCCCGCCGGCGTGACCCACGTCTGCGTCGGCGTCGACGACGGTCCCTGCGCCATCCTCTTCATCGGTTATCGAGCAAACCCCGAGACGTTGTTCTACCCGGCGAGCGAGCTCGCGCGCCGTTACGGCGCCGAGATCGCCTCAGCCAACGCGCCGACCCGAGCGTCGCGTACGCCGACGTGAAGAAGCGCGAGCCGATCGAGCCGCCGCGAGTGGCCGCTGCGCTGAGACGGACTCGCAGGTGGAGAACCCCGGCCTGCGCCAACACGTATCTGGACGTGCCGGTCCTGTATGCTCTTGCGCCATGAAAGGCACCTCGTGAGAACGGGTCGCACGCTCCATCCCGAAGACGTCATCTCGCGCTACAAGGTCGTCGGGCCTTTGGGAGCGGGGGGTATGGGCGAGGTTTACCTGGCGCAAGACCAGACCTTGGAGCGCAACGTGGCGCTCAAGGTACTTCCGCCCGAGCTCGTCAGGACCCGGATCGCGTCCGACGGTTCGTCCTCGAGGCCAAATCCGCCTCGTCCCTCAGCCACCCCAACATCGTGACGATCTACGAGATCGGCCAAGACGTCGTCCGCGAGAAGGGCGGCGGCACCGATCCCGATTCGACTCCCGTGCAATTCATGTCGATGGAGCTGATCAACGGGCGAACGCTATCGACCATCATTCACGACGACGTGACCGACGTCCGCACAACGCTCGGCTACCTCGCGCAGGCGGCCGAGGGGTTGGCGAAGGCGCACGCCGCGGGCATCGTGCACCGCGACCTCAAGCCCGGCAACATCATGGTCATCGGCAGACGGCTTCACGAAGGTGCTCGATTTCGGGCTGGCGAAGCTCACCGAAAGCGCGACGCCGACCCCGACCAGTCGAGCGCGCCGACGAGGCTGGAGCCCAACACCGGAAGCGGGAGCCGTGATCGGCACGACCGGGTACATGTCGCCCGAGCAAGTGCAGGAAAGTCGGTCGATCATCGCTCCGACATTTTCTCGTTCGGCTGCCTGATCTACGAGGCGGCGACCCGTCATCGTCCGTTCGTCGCGGATTCCGCCGTCGAGACGATGCACAAGATCCTGCACGACAAGCCGGTCCCGGTCGAAGAGCGCAACCCGGACGCTCCCGCCGAGCTGCGGCGCGTCATCCGTCGGTGTTTGGCAAAGAGCGCCGACCAGCGGGTTCCAGTCGATGAAGGACGTCGCGCTCGAGCTCCGCGAGATCGTCGACGAATGGGACTCGCTCGCGGTGACGGGGAGCCACGCCAGCACGATCGCGGGCGGCGGGCCGCTGGTACAGGCCAAATCGAAATCCCGCCTCGCGATGATCGCGGGCATCGCCATCGTCGTGCTGGCGGCAACCGCCTTTGCGATCTGGACGATGCGACCGGGAACGAAGGAAGCCGCAGTCGAGCCGTTCCAGACGATGAAGATGTCGACGCAAACGAACCGCGGGGACGTCACCGAAGCGGCGATCTCTCCCGATGGGCGTTACCTCGCCTACCTGACGGGAGAGGTCGGCAAGTCCAGCGTGCGAGTGCGGCAGGTGGCGACCGGAAGCGACGTCGAGGTCGTTCCGTCCGAGGACGGTCTGTTCGAAGGGTTGTCGTTCACGCCGGACGGCAACTACCTCTTCTATCTCAAGCGGCGGCGCGACACGCCGAATTACCGCGCCTTGATGCAGGTCCCGTCCTCGGGGCGCCTCGCGCGAGAGAGCGTTCGACGTCGATACACGCGTGTCGTTCGCCCCTGACGGAAAGCACGCCGCCTTCGTGCGGGGCTATCCCCAGGACCGCAAGGCGAACATCGTCGTGCTCGACCTGGACGGCGGCACGGAGCGGGTGCTCGCCTCGATCGCCCTACCTCACACCGTGTCGGGCGCTCCTTCGTGGTCGCCCGACGGAAAACGGATCGCCGTGATCCACCTCGACACGTCGACGGGAGGGTTCGTGTCGACGCCTCGCGGTCTTCGACGCCGCCAACGGACACCGCACGGACGTCACGGCGACCAAGGGGTGTTCACGAGAGCCTCGCCTGGCTCCCGGATGGGAGCGGGATCGTGCGATCGGGATTCGATGTCGGGACGTCGGTGTCGCGCCAGATTGCGATCGTCGATTATCCCAGCGGTCGCGTCCGCAAGCTGACCAACGACTTCAACGACTACGCGCAAGTCACCACGTCGTCCGCGGACGGGGCGATCGCCGCGGTCAGGTTCACGAATCTGAGAAACCTTTGGCTCGCCGACCCATCGGGGGATGCGCGTCCGATCACCAAGTTCACCAACCCGGAAAGCTCGCCGTTCGGCGTCGCCGCGGCCTCCGACGGATCCGTGGTCTTCGTGGGCGCCCGCGATCGAAGCCTCCAGATCTGGTCGGTCGGCGTCGGCGGCGGAGAGCCGAGGGCGATCACCTCCGGCGACAGCTTGGACGTCAACTCGCGAACCTGCCGGGGGCGTCGTCTACGATCGTTACGACGCCGATGGAGGGATTCATGTCTGGCGCATGGACCTCGATGGAACCCACGCCAAAGCGTTGACTCCCAACGCTTCCAGCTCAGCTCCGCGACGTCGCCAAGGACGGCAGCAGCATCTCGTACGTGCAGCTCGACAGCGAGGGCGCGATTTGGGTGATGCCTCTGAACGGCGACCCGCCGCACAGCATGGGGCCGAACACCAGCCGCGGCTTGATCTCCCGGACGGGAGGCAGATCCTCCTCAGCAGGTTCACGCCGGGGAGGGTGGTTTGATTGGCAACGTGGGGAGAGGTGGTGCCGATTTCGGGTGGCGACCCGGTCGCAAGCTTCCCGATTCCGCGGCAGGCCGACATCTTCTTGTGGAGTCCCGACGGCGCCTCGTTCACTTTCATCGATAAGGGCGACCCGGCGTGGAACCTCGCTCGCATCCGCCCGACCGGCGGAGCACCCGAGCGGTTGACGCGTTTCGCCGACGGACGGGTCACCCGCTTCGCGTGGTCACCCGATGGGACCCGTCTCGCCATCGCGCGAAGGGTCGGCGACATGGCGGGTGTTTGGGTCAGCGCGGCCGACGGCGCAAAGCCGGTCCAGGTCGCGCGCTTCCAGGCGGACGAAGTCTTCGGTCTCGATTGGACCCCTGGACGGCAAACACGTTCTCGTCAACGCTGGAAAGCTGAGCAGCGACGCGGTGCTCTTCCGCAACGTCAGGTAGCCGGCTTCAATCCTCCGAGGCGGGGCTCCAAGTCTCGTCGGGGTCGAAGCGCTCCATCGACTTGAACGCCTCGAGCGTCTTCGGCCCGAGGTCCTTCTCGAAGACGACGCCGTCGTGGCTCACGATGAAGGTCTTCACGCCGGTGACCTCGTACTCCGCCGGCGCCGCGACCAGCGCGAAGCCGCCGATCATCACGCCCTTCACGACGAAGTCGAGCGCGCCGAGGGGCGCGGACGGCCCCTGCCCCTTCAGGATCTTGAAGTAGTAGCCGTGGTACGGCTCGGTCTTGCTCGAGTAGCCCTCGTCGATCGCCTGCGCGATCTTCTCGCCGATCGGTCCGCGCCACGTGCCGTCGGGATCGCGCCACGCGAGGCCGTCCTGCTTGTCCGGGCGTCCCGATGACCTTCTGCGCGTACTGCGCGACCGTCGAGCCGCCGCGCAGCTCGGAGGCGTACTCCTCCTGGGCCTCGACGTAGCCGCGGCAGACCTCGATCGCGTCGAGCTCGTTGCTGCCCGATGCGCCGGAGAAGGATCTCCTGCTTCCCCGCCGTCGTGTCGAAGCGCCAGCCCGCGGCATCCTTCGACGAGCGGAATCGGGAGCGGCCAGTCATCCTTGCCGATCGATGAGCGTGACCCGCTTCGCGTCCTTCGGATCGGGGACGACGACGAGCTTCGTCCTTCGCTTGGCTGCGCGAATTCGACCGCCTGGTTCCGATCGAGCACGGCGTCGTCCGCTGCCGACGAGATCCTTCCCGTCCGGACCGAGGATCTCGAGCAGGGCGGGAACGTCGAAACGCTCCGCGGCCGCGACGAGCGCATCGGCCGCCGACTTTCGGCGTCGAGAACGCGCGCGGCTTCGTGGCGGCGGGGGCGCGGCGAGCGTCGACGAGGCGAGCGCCGTCGCGAGGAGGAGCCGGGCCGCGCCCCTCATCGCCTTCTCCCCACCGCCGCCGCCTCTGGATCCGAAGCTCGAGGCGCCGCGTGAGCTGCTGGCGCGGCTGCGGTTGCCGCTGAAGCCTCCCGAAGTACCCTCCGCCGAACCCACTCGCGCCGCGCGAGGACGCCCGAGCTGCTGCCGCCGAGGTCGCGCCCTCCGACCCTGTCGGCGCTTCCCGAGCGGTTGAACGAGCCCGGGCTCGCCGCGGTGGACGCCCCGGCGCGATTGCTCACGCTCGGAGCGCCGGTCCGTCCGATCTGCTGGCGCGCGCCCGCCTGCCGGTTCGCGAGTGAGTCGCCGCGGGCGTTCCCGCCGAACTTGTTGGCGGTCGCCCGGTCGCCGTACGGCGTGCCGCCGCGGTGCTGCGGGTTGTGTTGCCACTTTGCCTCCGCGCCGCCCGGGCCGCCGACGCCGCCGCGGTTTGCCGCGGCTGCCTGCCGCTGCCGCCGCCGACGCCGCCCACGCCACCGACGCCGCCCACGCCACCGACGCCGCCCACGCCGCCGACACCGCCCACGCCACCGACGCCGCCCACGCCGCCGACACCGCCCACGCCACCGCCGCCGCTGATGATTGATGCTGCCGCCGCCCCGCCCCAGCCGCAGCCGCCCCACCAGCCGCCCCACACGGCGCCCCACGCGATGCCGATCCCGAACGAGATGAACATCCCCGCGGGATAGTAGGGGTAGTACGGATAGTAGATCGGCGGGTACGGATAGATGGGCGGGCCCCAAACGACGACCGGATCGTACGACGGGACGTAGATCACCTCGGGGCTGGCCGACTGGATGACGATGACTTGCTTGTTCTCGACGACCTGTGTTTCGACCTTCTGCTGCTCGCTCGACTTCAGCGTTCCCTTGTCCACCGCCTTCTTCCGCATCCGCTGCACGGCGTCCATGACGTCGGACTCTTGCGCGAGGACGGCGTTGCCGAGATCGGCGGTCCACGCGACGTCGTCCGCGAGGCGCTTCACGACGTCGGGGAACGCGGCCAGCGCCTGGATCGACGGATCCCAAGACTGCTTGGCGACCGCGTCCACGAGGGCCTTGTCCTTGAGGCTTCTGGTTCTTCGCCAGCCACTGCTGGAGCTGGACGACCTCGAGCGGGTAGGTCGACGCCGCCAGCGTCTGCGGCCAGCAGCGGGTCGGGGTAGAGCGCGATCGGCGCCACGAGCGAGTCGAGCTGGTCCGGCGGGAGCTTTTTCGGCTCGAGGCGCCGCAGCCGGTGAGGGCGTGGGCTGCTGCGCGAGGAGCGAGCGTCGCCCGCGACGAGCAACGCGCTGCGCGAGAAGGGCGAGGATTCTCGTGGTCGCTGTTTGTCCCATACAGACAATTTACCTCAGGTTCTCGTCCGTGCGCACATCTCGGCTGCAAGGTAGTAGACGCTAACGTGTCCGCGCTCCAAGCCCGAGTGGCGGAATGGCGCCCGCTACTTGCAGAGAACGACGGGCAGCGGTACGTTCTTACCGGTAAGACGGAGGGACGAGTCATGGGAATGGTCTCGACTACACGGATGTCCTCGAAAGGTCAGGTTGTCATTCCGGAAGAGTGTGCGCAAGGCGCTCGGCCTCGAGGTCGGTGCCCAGTTCGTCGTCATGGGTGACGGGGACACAGTGGTTCTGAAGCGAATCGCCGCTCCCGCCAAGAGTGAGTTGCGGGCGATGATCGGCAAGGTTCGCTCGCAGGCCCGCCGCGCCGGAATCAAGCCCTCCGATGTCGGGCGAGGCGGTTCGCCGCGTCCGCCGCGGGCGCTGAAGCTCAGCTGGACACCTGATCCTCGCGCAGCGATCCGCGTTGCGTCCGCCTGTCCGTCAATCTTACTGAGCGCGCGCTGGGCTTCGCCCGCCACGCCGGAGTGGCGGAATGGCGGACCGCAAGGGACTTGAACGCATGGAGGTAGGTTGAAGGCGCGGTAGCTTCTTCGGGGGCGCCGCGCCTTTTCTGTCTCACGATCTGTGGGCGGGAGTCTCAAATCGCGAGCGTGGGCCGGAAACGATGGAGAGGTTTTGAGACGGCTTGCGCGCAATTAGCCGACGCTCTCCGGCCACCCGGCCGCACTCCGGCCACTCCAGGCCGCGGGCACCTGCCGAGAACTTCGTGGGACCGCCTCGTTTTGGCGCGGGCTGACCGACCACCGCCCCCGACACGAAGTTCTACGCTGCTGCTCGCTGAGCGAACACGGAGGTCTGAATGCGACTCTTCCGAAACATCTGCGCGTTGGTAGCGCTGTCAGCAATACTCTCCGCGGGCCGACCGGCCAACTGTGCGGAGTCCCGCGATGGGCTTCGTCCCAAGGTGCTCGAAACGTTTCTTCGAATGCGGATCCTCGCCGCCGTCATCGAGACTCAGGCCGTCGAGGCCGCGTATCCAGGGCCGACCGATGGGCTCGTCCCGGTGTCATCGCTCGGTAACCAGGTCACCGCTCGTCTGCGAAGCCATGGCGGGGCTGTGCGCGATGCTTGGAACAACCCACTCTCTACTGGTCCGACGGGAGGGACTATCTCATCGTCAGCCTCGGTTCCGACCGGACCATGCAATTCAACTACGACGCGATCCCGCCATACGCGAACGTTCCCATGGGGTGGGCGGGAAGCGACCCCACCGATGACTTGCTGATCGTCGACGGGTTCGCGTTCCGCGGCCCCTTCTCGCAGACCGAGTTCTTGCGGCGGGCGATGGGCGAACTTCGTAGACCTGGGAACCGCCTGCGAGTCGTTCGCCGTCGACAACAACGTTCTATCACGGACCCGTTGAGCCCATCGACGTCGTCGCTACGGATTGAGCCCGATCTCGTCCAGGGCCTACCTTCGCGTGCTTCCGAGGATCGATCCGTGGGAAACCCCTACCTCTTCTGGTCCGACACGAACGTACTACGCGTTGGTGAGTTACGGACCGGATGGCATTCCGGACTTTCCCTATGCGACTTGGGGGCGAACTGAGTTTGAGGCGATGCACGTCGGTTCCACCACCCGGTTTGGAGCGGATCTCGTGTTCGCCAACGGCGAATTCGTTCAGTGGCCGACAGTGCCGGAGGACTAACGTCGCCGAACGAAAACCTGCGACGAGCGATGGCCGATCTCCGAAGTGCGGCAACCGCCTGCGAGATCGTTCGGCGTCGACTACGAACTACTACCCAGGACCCGTTGACCCCATCGACGTGGTCGCCAGGATCGAGACCATTCTGGAGGCCGACCTACATTCGGGTCGCTTCCGACAGTCGATCCGTGGGGACACCCCTACCTCTTCTGGTCCGACACAACGCACTACGCGTTCGTGAGTTACGGACCCGATGGGATTCGGACTTTCCCTATGCGACCTGGGGGCGCACTGAGTTCGACGCGATTCGCACCGGTCCCACCACTCGGTTCGGAGCGGATATCGTGTTCGCCAACGGTGAATTCGTTCAGTGGCCGACATGCGGGAGTAGGTCCGTAATCGGTGGAGGAGCGGGATCAACTGCTCAAGACATTTTCGAGACATGAGGCCAAGCGTCCCGGCTCGGCCTCAAGCATCGATTCTCCCGCCTCGGTTGACCTTCAGAATCAACAGTAGGAATCCGCCCACGCGCGGAGTGGCGGAATGGCGGACGCAGGGGACTTAAAATCCCCTTCCCGCAAGGGAGTGCTGGTTCGAGTTCAGCCTCCGGCACCAAGTCAATTCAATGAGTTGCAGCGAACGGAGGTGCCATGACGCCCTCTGCGAGCTAAGAGCGCCGAACGCCTCAAGAGAGTAGGGTGGTGCGTGTATGCGACAAAGCACGATGATCGTTGCGGACCGTGGTTCTCGGCGTTGCCTTGACCTTGGCTTTTTCGCCGTTTGCGTTGTGCACTGACATTTCGTTGGCTATGCCAAGTGGCTGGGGTTTGTCTGAGCCCTACGCACTTCGAGGCAATTCCGTCGCATTCGCACTCGCACAGCTTCCGACACCGAGTGGTTCGTCCCGAGTCTTGCAGATCCGCAATTTGAGCACCACGCGAACGATGGTCACGACCGACATTCTGGGAAGCGTAGTGTCGCTCGAGTATTCTGCTGATGGAACGCGCTTGCTCGTCAATCACAACTCGGACGCTTTCGGTCCCAGCGGATATCGAGCCTCGATTCTGGACGGCTCTGGTCACGTGGTTTCGACGCCGAGACCACTGGTCGACCTTTCGTTTCTCGACGACCGGGCAAAAGATCTCGGTTGCCGGGGGCCGGGCCGAGGGGCGTGGTCGCGAACTCAACATCTTCGACGCGACTGGAGAATCCGTTCGCCGGGTTGCCATTCACACCAATGGTGTGAGTTTCCAGCCGAAGGACTTCATGATCGGGGCACTCGTGATCGGGAACGGTGACAAGGCGATTGTTTACACACTCGGCGGGCTCATGTGCGTGTCGACAGCATCAGATCCACCCGTCGTGCTCTGGCTCATTCCCAACACTCGGCCAGATGAGATTCGGTCCGAAGTTGTTTACGCGCTTGATGAGTCGACCGTTGTGCAAACGCTACCGACGGGATTCCGAATCGTCCGAGTCGAGGATGGATCTACTGTCTACTCTTGGGATACCGCTGCGCTGGCCGCAGCTTCACAAGATCCAGCTCGAACACCTGCGTTTTGGAAGACGTACGAGCCGTTTGCCGGCAAGACACCGGGAACGGTCTTGCTCTTCAACAAGACGGCGCTCGCCTTCGTCCTCGATCTAGCCACCGGCGCTCTTAGCGAGTTGCCAATCGATGCAACGGTGCCGTCGGGATTCCAACTGCAATCGGAGTTGACCAAACAGCAGGCCGTCTTGCTGTCGCCCACTGAAGCACGGATTCGAACGATCCAACCGTAGGTGCTGGTCGACCGCGTAGACTCGTAGCGCCCACCTGGGTGTCCATAACCCTCGTAAAATACGGTGGCTCACCACGTCCGTCTGGCATCGATGGACTGTGCCTCTTTTGTGCCTGTTGCATCCGGCAACAGATGTCTCGAACAGGAACTCACCGGATCGACACCAGTTGGAATCGCCTGTATTTGCCTTGATAATCACCGATAGTGACGGATGCTCTCACCCTACCGTCAGAGCTTAAAATCCCCTTCCCGCAAGGAGTGCTGGTTCGACCCCAGCCTCCGGCACCAGACGCGACGCATGGCCATGCCGCGGTTGCTAACGGAGCTTGCTCTTGATCGTCGATACGCGTGCCAGCAGCTTGTCGATTTGGACCTTCGTCTCTGGCGAGGCCGTGCGAGAGCGCTCCGTCAACTCGTGCTCGATCCGCTCCACCTCCGACAGCAGAGCTCGCCGCTTCGGACGTCGTGATCCATGCCCGACAGGCCGGCTGCTCGGGCAGCGCTCTGGTAGCTTTGCTCAGCGGCATCGAGTCGGGCCTGCAGCTCCGAACAGTTCATCGTGCGAACCCTGCCCTCGCAGCTTCCACACGGCGATTCCGGCGGCGACCACCAAGGCAAGCAGGACAAGCTTCTTCATACACCCTCCAGGTGAGCGTGAATCGCTACCGGGATTTCGGCAGGACGATGAGGTCTCACGTGCACCGACATTCGGCGAGAATCTAGGTCGTCAGCCGGCTCGCGACCAGTGCCGTCCCCAGGGGATGTCGGTCAACGATGCCTGTTCGAGTCCAGCCTCCGCCATGAAGAGAACAAGCCCGATCTCGAGGGACAGGTCGCGATCTCCGTCACTGGGCATGCGCCTCTAATTAGCATGCCGGAACCTAGACGCGAGAGCGTCGTAGACGCTACGGGCAGGAACCGGAGTTGTCCCTCGTCGTCATGTTGCACCGACCGGAGACCGTCGAGCCTCCGCGCTGCGCGCCGTTTCCGTCGGTGCCCCAGCTTCCTTCGGTCGTGGCATTGTTGTCGCCCACGATCACGAACCAGATGCTGGTCCCAAACGGCGCCGAGGTCCAGAGGGCGGTCCCCGACGTCCCGATGTTGCACGCGGCGCCGCTGACGGCCAACGACGAGACCGTCGCCAGGTTGCCATAGATCACATGATGGTCGCTGGAAGAGCAGGTCGCGACATCCCAACTGAGGTTGATCGAAGTTCCAATCTTGTTGGCGCGGGACGCTTTCATCGCGACGCCGAACGATCCGTCGGGGACGGGGCGGACCGAGTTGAGTATGAAGTGAAGCGCGGTCTCGACCACGGTGTCCTTGCCAATCGCGACGTCATCGGGCGTGAACGATACCGCCTCGTCCACGTGGAGCTCGTCGTGGGTCAGATAGTTCGACGGATCGGTGAGGCGGTACGCGTCGAAGGCGGCATAGCGTGAGGACCAACCGGCGATGCTCAGGGGAATCGCTGTCCGGCGAGTTGAAGGCGGTCGACGTCGACTTGCCGAAGAACCGCGCGCGGGGATGGAAGCTGAACAGGTGCGCGACCTGGTCGCCGGAGCTGAGGGCACCCGGACCCACCAGCACCGCGATCGGCTGATCGTAGTCGGCCGCCGCGGTGCCGACGATGGTGTAGTTGGAGAGATTCCCCGAGGGACACATCGCGAGGTGATCCGACGGATCGCAGCGCCGCGCGAAACTGATCGTGGAAACGGTTCTCGCCGAACAACAGGGAAAGCGCGGGGTAGGCGAGGAACATGTTCCCGCCGTAGTTGGTGCGAAAATCGAAGATCAAACCCTTCGTTTGGTATTGGGTCAGCAGGGACGAAACGGCGGCTTGGAACTGATCCCCGCGTCTCCGACCCAGGCGCGCACGTAGACGTAGCCGACCTGGGTGCCTTGGACGATTCCCCAGCTCACCGGATCGTTGCTCCCCAGGTAATCGGGCATCGGCACGCCGGGGATCGGAAGCTGCTCTGTGCAGTCAAGTGAAGGGCGGGGAGAGCCGACCATCGGGGCGACCGGGAGGTGCACGGTCTCACCGGTGGCGTGCTTCACGACGTCGATGGTGTCGAAGAGGTGCCAGTTGAGCCCGGCGCTCATCAGCATCGAGTGGGTCCACGACGACTCGCTCGATCCCCACCACCAGCCCGTGAGCGGCAGCTGGGCCGCGAGCAGCTCCGGATAGAGCTGATTCCAGGGAACGCCCCCGTACCCGAGGACGATGTCGCCCGGAACCAGGCCCAACGGGTGGTTGGGCATGGCCTTGTAGACCAGCAGGCTCTCGTCGGGCAGGGGCGTCAGGCCGGCGCCGAACCACGAATTGTTGCCCCAGCCTCCCACGACGAACAGGGGAACTCCGGGACCGAGGCCGAGTAGTTAACCCCTGGATCCCAGACCGTCGTGTGCGACTCTCGCAGCGCGAGCGCCAGGTGGTTCATGATCGCGGCAAAGCGCCCGCGGCTCACGCCGGCCTCGATCTCGGCACGGGCCGAGGTCCGCAAGGCCGTCCAGTCCACGTCCAGTCCCTGGAAGCAGGCGAAGCTCTGATCGATCCGGTTCCAGAAGGTGTCGAAGAGGTCGAGCATCTCGGGAATCGTCCACGGGCTCGGGCCCCAGGTCTGATCGATGAGCTGCGCCCAGTCGGTGGGTGCGGCGGCGCGGAACGCGGTGATCCCACTGGGCGCGACGCGTGGGACACCGCCGGGCGATTTGGACAGCGGATCGGCCGGAAAGAGAACGACGTTGGGATCTCCGGCCTCGACCTCGATGCGCTTGACTTCGGGGGTCGTCGACGGCTCTGCCCGGCAAGGCGCGGCCGGGTGGAACGCCAGCACCAAGAGCAGTGCAACGAGAGTCACCGCGAAGCGGGACGCGGGAGCAAACTGGGACGGACATGACACGCCTCCTGGAGAGTCCTCGGGAGTGTCTACCTGGGTATCCGTAGCGCTCATAACATACGGCCGTTACCCGTAGGCGTCGTAATGAAACAACATGGCGACGCGCCGATGCAAAAACGCGCTCTGACGTTGTCCTCCGAAACTCAGAGGAAGGCATGCAAGTAGGCGCCGATTGCGCTGCGGTTGGCCCGCGCGGCTCCCACGCTCGTCGAGGCCAAGCCGCGGCGCCAGGTGTCTAACTGGGTGTCCATAACGCTCGTAGAATACGGTCGCTGCCCGCAACCCTCGTAATGAGAAAAGGCAACGAAGTCAACAAAACGTTGAGCCGTCGCCTCTTCTTCTCCGTCCCAAAATCCCCTTCCCGCAAGGGAGTGCTGGTTCGAGCCCAGCCTCCGGCACCAGAGGCCCAGAAGTCCCCTGCATCTGACTCTGAGAAACCGCCGTTCGCTTTCCTTCTTGGTGAGCGGTGAAGCAACGTGCGACCAGGCGCAGCCGGACCTGGCGCGTGCAGCAGGACCGAGGTCACACCACGTCCGGGTCTCCCTTGCGAAGGGCTAACGCTCGCACTCAGCAGGGTGAACTTCGTCTAAGCGTCCCCGATCGAACCGGACGATATGATTCCCAAAGCAGGGCAGAGATGAAGACGCGAATCACAAACAGGAGGAAAACGACCATGAGCAGAAAAGCAGTCGTGTTGTTGCTGGCGGTCAGTGGCGTGTATCGCTTGCATGGCCGCGCTCGGCTACGCAGGGAAGGCCGAGGCCAAGGACCAGAAGGACGTCGTCACTACGCGCCTCGAGAAGTTCGATGAGCTCGACTTCGAGGCCTTCTCGAAGCAGAACTGGGACATGTTTCATAAGACCCATACGGACGACGTCGTCGTGGTCTGGCCCGACGGTCACGAGACCAAGGGGTTCGGCAAGCACATCGAGGACATGAAATACATGTTCAGCTACGCACCGGACACGAAGATCACCGCTCATCCGGTGAAGGTGGGCAGCGGAGAATGGACCGCTGTTGTCGGCGAAATGACCGGGACTTTCAGCAAGCCGATGGTCACCGCCGACGGCAAGACGATTCAGCCCACGGGAAAGAAGTTCAAGCTTCAGATGGCGACGTTCGCGCACTGGAACGGCGACAAGTTCGACAAAGAAATCCTGTTCTGGGACAACCTGGCCTTCATGCAGCAAATTGGGCTGGCGCCGTAAAGCGAAGCGAAAGGCGCTGGGACAGCGCGACAGCCCTTCACTTCCTCGGCGTCGCCTCGACGCCCGAGAAGACCAGCACTGCGTCCGGAAGGCGCTGCCCGCGGATCTCGATCGCCGCAACGGCCGAACTCAGCTCAGTGAGTTCGACGGAAGTGAATCGAACTCCGGCCGCCCCAATGTTCTCCAGCATGTGCGCCATCTGAGTCGTTCCAGGGATCGGAACGATCAGGGTTTCTGCGCCATCACCCATGCCAGCGCGATCTGAGCGGGGGCGGCCTGCTTCCGTTTGGCCCATTTCTTTGCAAGCTCCACAAGCGCCAGGTTGTAGGGCAGATTCTCCGGTGAGAACCGGGACTCAACCGCGCGAATGTCACCGGGCGCGAAACGGGTATTCGCGTCAATCCCGCCGGTTAGGAACTGCACACCGAGGGGACTCCACGGCACGAAGCCGATTCCGAGCTCCTCGCAAGTCGGGATAACCTCTTTCTCAGGCCCGCGCCACAGCATGGAATACTCGTTCTGGACCGCGAGTGACCGGCAGCGCTGCATGAGCGCGTCGCAGCGTCTTGAGTCCCATCTCGGAGAGGCCCCAGTGCAGAACCTTGCCTCGACCATAAGGCCCTTGGACCGCTCCTGCGACGTCCTCGATCAGGGACTTCGGGATCAACCGGTGCTGGTACAGGAGATCGATGCGATCCGTGCGAAGGCGCTTGAGCATCCCTTCGACGGCGAGCTTGATGTGTTCGGGCTTGCTGTTGAGCCCCGGGCGCCGCTCGCCGGTCTCCAGATCAATATTCCAGCCGAACTTCGATGTGATCACGACCTTATCTCGGAAGGGGTTACGCGCTCGCCGAGGATGCGTTCCACCTCATGGGGGCCATAGGCCTCGGCCGCGTCAAAAAGGTGACGCCACGGTCGAAGGCCGCGCGGATGATGTTGATCATCTCCGGGCGGTAGGGCACCGTCGTTTCACACTTGCGGCTCATGTTCTGGACGCCGGGAGTCCTATGCTTGAGACCTCCAGCTTGCCCAATCCGCGGCGGCCGAGCGGCGCCTCGAGTTCGGTGGGTTAGTCGGCGCCGGCGCTTGCGCGAAGGCCCGTGAAGCAATGCCGCTCAGGAGCGGCGTAGCACTAGGCTTCCCGCCAACCAGGATGAAAGAGCGCACGTCCGATTTCACGTCCGCGTTCGTCTGTCATGTTGAACATCCTTTCCTCGTGACCCGATCAGGGCCGCCTCATCCTAAGGCCTACCCCGTCCCGGCTTCGCCCGCTACTCTGAGATGAGACGCGCTGTTTCCAGCGCACCATCGAGTCGAGGAGAACCATGCGAAACCACCGTCATGTATGGCGCCAGCGACGCGTCCGCATCGAGACCGTCCCGGACGCCCGCTCGATCGAGCCGACCGACGCGCTCGTCACCGTCACGCCGCGCCTGCATCTGCGGCAGCGATCTCTGGCCGTACAACGCAGATGGACGCCGGGCGAGCACCGGTCGTCGCATGGGACCACGAGTTCATCGGCGTCGTCGAGTGCCGTCGGCAGCGACGTACGCACGCTGAAGCCGGCGACGTCGTCGTCGCGCCGTTCGCGTGGTCGGACGGCACCTGCGAGTTCTGTCAGCGAGGGACTGCACGACGTCGTGCCTGCACGGTGGATGGTGGGGTGGTACGGAGCTCGACGGCGGCCAGGGCGAGGCGGTGCGTGTCCCGCAGGCGGACGGCACGCTCGTCGTCGCTGCCTGTCGGCGCGCGACGACGCGCTGATGCCGTCGCTGCTCACGCTCTCGGACGTGATGGGCACCGGTCACCACGCGGCTCGCGCCGCCCGGGTCGGCCCCGGCGAAGATCGGTCGCCGTCGTCGGCGACGGCGCCGTCGGCCTCTGCGGCGTCATCGCCGCGCACCGGCGTTCGGCGCCGAACGGATCATTCTCCTGGGGCGTCATCCGGACCGAATCGCGCTGGCGAAGGATCCTTCGGCGCAACGGACATCGTCAGCGAGCGCGGCGAGGAAGCGGTCGCGCGCGTGCGCGGAGCTGACCGGCGGACTCGGCGTCCACTCGGTTCTCGAGTGCGTCGGCACCGAGCAGTCGCCATGCGCACCGCGATCGGCATCGCCCGTCCGGGTGGCGCCGTCGGCCGCGTCGGCGTTCCCCACTACGAGGCGATCCCGGCCTCGGAGACGGCCTTCTACGCACAACGTCACCGTCAGCGGCGGCCCCGCCCCGGCCCGCGCGTACATCGAAGAGCTGCTTCCCGGACATTCTGGAAGGCAGGATCGAGCCCGGCCGAGTCTTCGATCGGATCGTCGGCCTTGACGACGTGCCCGACGGGTATGCGCGCCATGAATGAGCGCGACTCGATCAAAGGTCATGGTGAAGCCTTGATGCGCCGAGTCCAGACTCGCCGCGACTTCATGGCCCAGGTGGCCGCTTAGCGGAGCAGCAGTGGCCGTTGGGCCGATTTTGTGGACCGCATGCGCCGATCGGCCCAAGGAAATCACGGACCGAAGCGACAAGAATCTCGAGATTGGAAGAAACAAGATGAAAACACGGAAACTCGGAACAGCTAGAAGTCTCGGAAATGGGATTCGGGTGCATGAGCATCAGCGCCAACTACGGACCTCCCGCAGACAGAAACCAGGGCATCAAGGTCATTCGTGCAGCCTATGAGAAAGGCGTCACGTTCTTCGATACAGCCGAAGTTTACGGTCCATTTACAAGCGAAGAGCTCGTCGGAGAAGCGCTCGCGCCTTTCCGCGACAAGGTCGTCATCGCGAGCCAAGTTTGGGTTTGACCTCGAGGCAGGCGGTCTCAACAGCCGACCAGAGCACATCAAGAAGGTGGTTGAGGACTCACTCAAGCGCCTTAGAACCGACCGCATCGATCTCTACTACCAGCACCGAGTCGATCCCAATGTGCCGATCGAAGATGTGGCTGGCGCGATCAAGGATCTCGATCAAGGAAGGAAAAGTCTTGCACTTCGGTCTCTCTGAGGCGAGTGCAAGAACAATCCGCCGAGCGCATGCCGTTCAACCGGTTACAGCGGTTCAGACTGAATACTCGCTCATGGAAAGAGATCCAGAAAGAAACGGCGTGCTCAAGGCGTGTGAAGATCTGGGAATCGGCTTCGTCCCATGGGGTCCCGTTGGAATGGGTTACCTGACGGGCACGATGGATGCTCGCACGAAGCTCGACCCGAAGACGGACCTTCGCGCCGGGCTTCACCCGCTTCAGCTCCTGAAAACCTGGCTGCAAATGAGCCGATCGTTTCCTTACTGCGACGATTTGCAGCAGAGAAGAATGCAACACCGGCTCAAGTTGCGCTTGCATGGCTTCTGGCGCAGAAGCCATGGATTGTTCCGATCCCAGGCACACGCAACATCGATCACCTGACCGAGAACCTCGGGGCGATCGAGGTTCAGCTAACGGCTGCGGATCTGCGTGAGATCGAAACTGCGCGCTCTCGAATCACCGTGCACGGTGGCCGAATGAATGAGGCCCAGATGGCGTACGTCGACGAGGCAAAGTGACGAGTGGTTCGGTAGCGGCGTCACTGGTTCCGGACCATCGTTCGGCGTAAGTTCAGCGACTCGCCAGCTTACGCGGGAATAAGGGAGAGAACTCATGCGTCTCGCGGTTGTCGCCTCGACCATGGCGTTGCTGTTCGTCGGATACGACAGCGCCGCCACGGTGACCGTGGTCGCCGATCGGGACGCGACGCTGATCGAGCATCCCGACGGCGCGCTAGCGAGCAGGGGCAGGACCTTCCGTCTTCGCCGGCCGGACCAACGCCGCTGACGATGGCGTCCGACGCGCTCTGCTTCATTTCGAGCTTGCGGATGCGCTGCCGCCCGGCGGGTCTCAGACCGTCGAGAGGGTCGCTCTCGTCATCACGAACCTGAGCGGAAAGCAATACGGCACAGCGCGAGTATCGACTCCATCGCATTCTTGCCGACTGGGGAGAGGCGCCTCGTCGGAGCGCGGGCGGAGGCAGCGCCCCCGCCGAAGCGGGTGACGCCACGTGGCTCCACACCTTCCATGACCAGATCTTCTGGTTGCACAATGGCGGTCAATTCGAACGGCGAGCCGAGCGCGCGTCTCGTCATTGCCGGGGCCGGGACGTACCGCTTCGAAAGCCCGCAGTTGACTCGCGACGTCGTTCTGTTTGCGACCAGGCCCGAGCTCAATTTCGGATGGATCCTGATTGGTGACGAAACGGTTCGCCAAACCGTGAGGGCGTTCGGGAGTCGCGAGAGCGCCCGACCCGGTCGCCGGCCGGTGCTCGAGATCACGTTTCGTCGGCCCGCCGGTCCGCTGACCTCAGGGGCGGCCGTTTCCGGACGCAGCGATCTCGCCATCCGCGCGAACCCGATTGCGACGCCGCGCCGCTGTCGTACGTCCCGCCGGGCTGTTGCCCGGACCAGGTACCGGACGCCCTGGCCCACGGCCGGAGTCTCGGCGTGCAGCCAGTACCGCGTCAGCCCGGATTGTTGGCGAGACAGAGCTCGGGTGACAAGGGAAGACGCGAAGTTCCCCGCGGTGCTCCGCAACTGATCGAGGTTGCCGCCGGACGACGTCGTAGCTCGTCGCACCGGCAGGGTTCGTCCCACCAGAGACGCGTCTTCTCGACCCGAAGGTCGAGGACGCTCTGGAAGCCAGAGTCGGTCACCGTCGATTCGGAAATGTCCCCGTTCGTGATCACCCGCGCGCCCTGGGCCGTCGCCGTGATCCCGAGAGCCTGGAGGCGCGGTGTTCGCGTTGATCGGCATTCGCCAAGGCCTGAGCCACCTGAGCCGCCGTCTGCCCGCCGTCGTTGTCACGGTCACCACTTGCCCGGAGATCGTCACCGAGACCGACCCGCCAGCCGCGCTGCCGGCGAGCTCACGGAACTCCTCGACGTCGCACGAGGCGTTGCAGCCGTCCAGTCCGGCGAGTGCGCCGTCGTCGCAGCCTTCCGTCGGATCGACCACTTGATCGCCGCACAGGACCGTCTGGAACTGTCGCATCATCTCGTTGTCCTCGTGCATCGAGGATGTGACAGTGGTAGGCGTACTTGCCCTTGTAGTCTTCGAATCGGGCGATCACCCTCAGGATCTGGTTGGGCGCGACGAGCGCGGTGTCCTTCCACCCGTTCTCCTCGGCTGGAGGGGCCTGCGGGCTCCCGTTCGGGATGATCGTGCCGCCAACACCCGTGGGTGAAACCGTCCCGATCGAGAACCTGGAACGCCACCAGGTGCATGTGCATCGGATGGGCCGTGCCGGAATCGTTGATGAATCGCCAGATCTCGGTTGTGCCGAGCTCGGGGTACTCCGCGATGTCGGTCCAGCCCAGTTCGTTGATCTTCCAGCTCTGACGACCGCAGCCGTCGAGGCCGGATTTCTTGAGTCGGAAATCGCGGGTTCGCACGGCGCTCGCCGGACTGATGTGCGTGATCGATCGGAGAGTGGAGGAAGCGCGTCGGTGTCGCCGGTCGCGCTCGTCACTCGGAACTTGCATGACTTCGGTCAGGTCGACGGTGCCGTTCGGGAACGGTGCTCCCGCGGCGTTCTCGAGAAACACCTCGTCGCCCGTGTTCAGACCCGCGAAGTTGACGACGACGTCGTGGCGCTCTCCCGGTCCGATCGTTGAGCTGGCCGACGCCGTTGACTGGGGCTTCGAGAGGCCCAGCTCCGTCCGATCACCGTGAACGACAAAGGTACCGCTCGGCGGCGACAGGGCTAGCGTATGCCACCGCGGGAGCCCGAGCCGTTCACGATCCGGAATCGGTACTTGCCCTTCTTGACGTCGAGGTATGGCCAGACCTTGCCGTTGACCATCACCTTGTCGCCGAAGACGTGAGTCCTCCCGCGTGGCCGGGTAGCGGAACGAGCCGTCCGCGTTGAACCTCCGGTCCTGGATGACCAGGGGGATCTCGAACTCTCCGGTGGGTAGATTGAGGGCGCTCTCGACGCTGTCACGGAGGAAGTAGAGGCCCGCGAGCCCCATGTAGACGTTGAGACGCGTCACGCCGGGCGAGTGGTCGTGGTACCAGAGATAGCCCGCCTGCTGGTTGTTCGGATACACGTAGGCGACCGGCGGGCGCCCGGCGTGAACGTGCTTTCGGGGTATCCGTCCACTGCGGCGGGGACGTGCCCGCCGTGGAGGTGGAACACGGTTTGCGCGTGGTTCATCGCGTCGGGCACACAGGTGTCGACGAGGAGGTAGTGCGAGGTCCGGAGTTGGCCTGTGGCGAAGACCCGGAGGTCATTGGTCCAGTTGACCGTCACCGCTTGACCCGAGCCCGCCACGATGGTCGGACCGAGGATGCCGGCGCCGTGGAAGCCGTCGTCGAATCCCCACACGGTCGTCGGCGACAGCTGACCGTGGAGCTGGACCCGGGATTCCTTCATCGACATGTTGTAGGTCGCCACGCCACCCGGTGTACCGCTCGCCGGTGTCGCCACCGGAGGGATCGGCAGCGCATCGAGGTAGGGCGTCAGCACGACCGGGCAATCGGTGGCCGCGCACGTCGTGTTGTCGCCGCGGTAGCTGCCGCCGAACGAGGAGCAGGAGGACTGTGTGACCTCGGTGCAAGTGCCGTTGTTCGCACAGCAGGCTCCGATCAGCACGACGCACGGGTTGGGAGAACAGGTCGTTGCCGTTTCCCTTGTAGACGCCGAGGGGAACGCACGATCCCGGCGCCGTGAGCGCGCAGTTGGAACCGTTGCAACACGCCCCCTGGGTCGTCAGGGGCGTGTAGTTGACGACGAGCTTCGGCCGGTTGTTGACCGTCGCGTTCTCGCGCGTCGCGAAGCGCTTCGTGGTCTGAATGACCGTCTCGTTCGAGAGGATGATCCAGCCGTGGTTCTGCGAGGCGTTGTTCAGCCACGTCTGAACGTCGGCGACCATCCCTGAGGTCGAGCCCCATGTGTGAGGCGCCGGTCGGTCCGACGGCCTTGGTCGCGCTCGCGGTCAGCGCTGTAATCGCCGCCTGGCGTTCCCCACAGCTGAGGTCAGAGTAGAACGTGTGCCGCCACGTCGCGTCGTTCGTCGTCGCCGGCTCGCCGCGGCCCTGCTGCGAGTTACCCGTGTTCGACGTGCCCCTCGCCCCATTCCGAGAGCAGGCGATTCAGCGTGACGTTGAAATTGGCGCTCTGTCGCGACCTTGTCGCAGTAGAGCGTCAGTTGGAACGCTGTCGATGGTCGCCCCCGACGGGATGCTTCCGGCGATGTCGAACTCGAGCACCGCGCGCCGCAACGCGACCCGTGTCCAGGGCCGGGGTCGGCATCCGCGTCTTTCACCTTGCCCGTAAACATGGTCGGGCCCAAGCCATCGCTCATGTCGGCGAAAGCGTCCGGCGCGATCGGTTCGTAAAGCGTGTTGTCCTTGATCGCGCTGAGCGTCACGACGTCCGCCCGCGCGCCCAGCGTGCCCAGGAAAAGCAGGGCGAGGAGCGTCGCTCCGATGCGAAGGGTTCCTCCGCCGTTCCGGTGACCGCTCATTTGCGACCTCCTTGTGTATCCGCACAGTACACAGCCACGGCAAAGACCAACGGACTCAAAGTGTCCTGAACGATGGGGATAAACCACCACCAACAGCACGTCGTCAAAAACCTCAGGTCTTGACGCGGTCGCCCAAATCCCAGCGGTCGTGTCGTTCGCCTCGTCGAAGAGGCGTCGATGTTGCGCGAGGTCGCCCGGCGCTCCTATTAGGTGTTGACCCCACTACGGGCTTTCCAGGCGGATCTCACTTGATCGACGCAACGTGCGCCGCAACCATTTGGGCGGTGTTGGTCATCTGGCGGGGCCCGGGCAATCCATCGCTTGCGCCATCTCGCCCGCGAGCGTATCATGTACATCGTCATGTACATAAGCGAGGTGCGCTATGGCCAAGCAGCAGTCCATCGCGGAAGCGCGTAGCAGCCTTCCGAGGCCTAGTGCGGGAAGTGGAATCCGGAAAGTCCGTGGAGCTGACCAGGCGAGGTCAGCCTGTCGCCGTGTTGATCGGGCGGCAAGAGTACGTGCGGCTTGCATCTCGTCATCGGAGGTTTTCGGAGGCGTACGCGGACTTCACCCGGGACATCAACCTCAAGGAGCTGGCCATCAACCCCAAAGAGGTATTTGCCGGAGCGCGGGACGAGGCCCGCGGTCGAGAGATCGATCTGTGAGTTTGAAGTACCTACTCGATACGAACATCGTTTCCGGAACCGCTGAAGAGCCAGTCCGTCTCGTACCGTCCTTCGTCGACTTGCCAGCCACGAGGGAGAAACCGCCATCGCCTCGATCGTTTGGCACGAACTGCAGTTCGGATGTGCGCGCCTTCCTGTGTCGCGTCGTGTCGAGACGCGATCGAACGCTACTGGGGGATGTCGTGCTGGCGAGTTTTCCGATCCTGGACTACGACCGCGCCGCGGCGAGATGGCACGCTCGCGAGAGGGTAAGACTCGAGGCGGCCGGGAAAACGCCTCCGTTCGTCGATGGGCAGATCGCGGCCATCGCGTGCGTCAATGACTTGGTGCTCGTCACGGCGAACAAAGTCGACTTCCGTGGGTTCAAGGGGCTTCGTGTCGAAGGTTGGATCTAGTTGCCGGCCTTCAATCACGTGCAGCGGCTGGCGACCAATCCGTATCCGAATCAGGTGCTTACGCCAGCCGCGCTAACGATCATGAGCCCACGACCAATCCGAGCACGCCGCCGGCCAAGATCAACCACCCCGAATTGACGCGGTCCCAGAGCAGGAGCACGCCGCTGATGACCGCGACCGAGATAGTCAGTGGATCGACAAGTGCGCCGCTACCGAGGTGCCAGGTGACGACGACCATCGAACGCCATCGAGGCCACATTGACTCCGTCGTAGGCCCAAGCGATCCCGCCGACGATCAACGTCGCTGGCAAGATGAAACAGGATCCGGCCACGAGAAGACCCCGCCAACCCGCGCGCGGGCGTGGCCGATGTGGATGGCCATTTCCGTGGAGTTCGGTCCGAGAATCAGGTTCGTCGCGCCGACCAGATCGAGGAACTGTTGTTCAGTCAGCCACTGCCGTCGCCGTACCACCTCGTCGCGCATGAGCGCGATGTGCGCGGCCGGACCGCCGAATGCCGTGGTCCGGGCTTCAGGAACACCTTCGCCAACTCCCGGGCGGTTGCGGTCCATGGTCACTCATCAGCCAGTGTCTCCGCGCCCTTGGTCAGCCCAGCCGGATGATCGCAAGCCGACCAATCGAGGCTATTCTGGCCTTCGTGAAGCAACACACCACCGAAATCGTCGTCACGTCGCATGGCCCGGGGATGATCGAGTTCACCGATCGCGTCGTCGCCTGGGTCCGCGCCGACGCAGGTCGCGACAGGGCTCTTGACCCTTCACGTGAAGCACACCTCCGCCTCGCTGATGATCCAGGAGAACGCCGACCCGGAAGTGCGCCGCGACTTCGAGAGGTTCCTGCGACGGCTCGTCCCCGAGGGGACCCGCTGTTTCGCCACACGTCCGAAGGGCCCGACGACATGCCCGCTCACGTCCGCGCCGCGCTGACGGCGACGACGCTATCGATTCCCGTCGTCGGCGGCGCGCCGACGCTGGGCACCTGGCAGGGGATCTACCTGTACGAGCACCGCACCGACCCCCACACACGAAAAGTTGCGGCACACCTCATCGGGGAGTGAGCCACCGGGCGCCGACTCGGACTAGAATGCACGCACTATGAAAAACCTCATCACGATTCTCGTCTCTGGTGCCGCGTTCTGCTTCGCTTCCGGCCTGCACGCCCAGGAGGCGAAGAAGATCGATTTCCCGCAGGCGAGACCCGCTCGCATCCGTCAAGGAGCGCGTCGGGGTGACCGACGTCTCGATCGAGTACTCGCGACCGAACGTGCGCGAGCGCAAGATCTTCGGCGGGCTCGTGCCGTACGGCGACGGTGTGGCGCACGGGCGCCAACGCCGCGACCAAGATCACGTTCAGCACCGACGTCAAGCTCGGCGGAGCGGCGGTGCCCGCCGGCTCTTACGCTCTGCTTCACGATCCCCGGTGAAGCCGAGTGGACCGTGATCCTGAGCAAGGTCGGTCGACGGCCAGTGGGGCTCCTACGCCTACAACCAGAAGGACGATCAGGCGCGCATCAAGGTGAAGTCCGTCGCCACGTCCGAGCCGCTGGAGACGATGACGATCAGCTTGCAGGACATGCCGCGCCGGCAAAGGCGAACCTCGTCATCGCCTGGGAGAGGACGAAGGTTCCCATCGAGATCGATACCGACGTCGTGGCGAAGATCAAACCGCAGATCGAAGCCGCCATGGCGGGCAGCGGCGAGAAACCCTACTTCGCGGCGGCGATGTTCTACTACGAGAACGACCTCGACATGACGCTCGCCAAGGAGTGGATCGAGGCCGCGGTCAAGAAGCAGCCCGATGCGGTGTGGATGGTCTACCGCAAGGGCCTGATCCTGAAGAAGGCCGGCGACAAAGAGGCGCGATGGCGGCCGCCAAGCAAGCGCGCGAGCTCGCATCGAAAGCAGGAAGGCGAGGTCAAAGCCGAGTACACGCGCCTGAGCGAGAGCCTGATCGCCAGCCTGAAGTAGCGTTTCGCCTTAGTACGGGCTCGCCGGGTGAGTTCCGTCGCGCGAGGAGGCCCAGCGCATGACCGAGCAGGTGATCGAGAGGCTCGAGCGCCTCGAGCAGGGCTCACCGCCGTCTCCGTTGGATCCTGATCGCGAGCATCTCCGCCGTGGGTTTGTTGCTGCTCAGCGGCGCAGGCGGCGCCGCCGCCGTCACCACCGGAGTCCGCCCCCATCCTCCAGGCGAGCGCGTTTCACCTCCTGGGAGCCGACGGCAAAGTGCGCGCGCGGCTCGGCCCTGTCGATCGGACGGGCAGCCGGCGCTGACGCTGACGGACGATGCCGGCACGATCCGGGCGACGCTCGCCATCCAGTACGACGGAGAGCCGGAGCTGACGCTGCACGACAAGGATGCCGAAGGTGCGCGTCGCGGTTCGCGTGACCGACGACGGCACGCCTTCGGTCGAGCTTTCGGATCCCTCGGGCACGCCGCGTGCGCGGCTCTCCCTCGCCTCGAACGATGGACCCAGGCTCGCGCTGACGTCCGCAGGAGGCAGTCCGGTAGCGGTATTCGCGGTGCAGGCCGACGACACGGCGAAGCTGACCTTAGACGACGCGCAGGGGACGACGAGGCTTGCGCTGAGAACGCACTCCGACGGCGCGCCGAGCATCGTCCTCGACGACGCGAGCGGCAAGGAGCGTCTGGTGATGACGAGAGCGCCGCCGGGGCGCCGCGGCTGTCGCTCAACGACGAAGAAGGACGTACGCGCTCGCTGCTGATCGCATTTCCGACCGGAGATCCCTCCCTTGAGCTTTCTCGATCCGAGCGGTCGGGTCCGCGCGTTGCTGCACACGAACCCCGACGGAGACCCCGGATTCGAGCTGGCCGGTGCGGGCGGGCGCGCCGGATTGGCACGCGAGCGTCGGGCTCGAAGGGAGCGTCCAGCTCTCGCTCAAGGACGCAAATGGCGCGGTGGCCGCGCGGCTCGCCGCTGCGCCGGGGTCAGGACCCCACCTCGACCTCGCCGACAGCGACGGCGTGCTGCGCGCGCAAGCTGGGGCTGCGATCGTGGGTCTCCCTTCCTCGATCTCGCCGACGATGAGGGGGTCGTTCGCGCGGCGCTCGGGCGGTCGAGCTGCAGAACCCGGAGAGCAACGAGCAGGTCCGCCGGCCTCCGTGCTCTCTCGTCCTGTTCGATTTCGACGGCGCGGCTCTCTGGAAAACGCCGCTCAAACAACGACGCGCTAGCCGTGGTGGTCGGGATTCCACGGGAGGGATTCTTCCGCGAGGAGGCGCTCCAGCACCACACCGGAGCGCGAGTCTCCGGCGATCTCCTTCGCGTGCCGCCCTCCTGGACACGGTGGACGTTCGCGTTCCTGCTGGCAGTGTTCGTCGCCGGCGCGGCCTACGCCACCCTCGGTTCCGTCACCGGTCTACACGCACGGCCTCGCCATGACCCGAGGGACAGGTTCCGGGGCGGCGTCCGTCACCGTCTACTTTCCGGAGCGGGATCGCTCCCGCCTGACGGAAGGGCTCGTGATCCGGATCGAGAACCCATCCGACCCGCGGCACGCGCACCGTGCACGGCTCGCCTCGGTGGAGTCGGAGCCGGTGCCGTTGACCGTGGCGCTCGCGAAGCTGGGGATCGCGGCCTGGCCGAACGCGCCGCCGCCGTCTCGGCTCGTGGTTGCCGGCGCGTCGCTCGCGAACGATCGCTCGGCGGCCATCAACGTCGACGAGGTTCTCCCTGCTGCGGCTCCCATCGGCGAGGAGAGCCTGCTCGCGTTGCTGCTCCCGGCCTTTCGGAGCGTGCGTGAAGACTAGGACGCGCCGAAAGATTCCGTACGTCCAGCAGATGCAAGGGTCCGACTGCGCGGCGGCGTGCCTGACCATGGTCCTCGGTCATCTGGGCCGCGACGTCACCCTCGATGAAGCCCGGGACGCCGTCGGCGCCGGCCGGGGAGGTGCCAGCGCGTACGACCTCGTCATCGGCGCCGAGCGCTTCGGAGCCCGCGGCCGGGGCGTTCAGCTCGACGTCGGGGATCTGAAACTCCCTGCCCCGCGCCGCGATTCTTCACTGGGGGTCTCGACCACTTCGTGGTTTTCGATCGCATGGTCCGGGGGGCGTTCGCGTCGTCGACCCGGCCATCGGACCGCGCCTCATTCCGATGCCGCGCTTTAGGGAAAAGTTCACCGGGGTCGCGGTGATCAGTCGAGCCCGGCGAGGGTTCACCCCTCGAAGGCGTAGCAGTCGCCACGTCGCGTCGTACCTCGGGCGCGTCCTCGCCCACCGCGGCATCGTGGTGCAAGTCCTCGCGTTATCGGTCCTCCTCCAGGCCTCGCATTGGCGTTTCCGTTGATCCTGGGCGCGGTCGTGGACCGGGTCGTGCCGTGGAGGACGTCGGGCTCGTCGGCGTTCTCGCGACCGGCGCCGCCGGGCTCGTGTGCTCTTTCAAACCCTCGCCATCCTCTTGCGCGGCTATCTGCTGATCCACCTCCGAACGGTGCTCGACGTGGATCTGACGTTCGGAGTTCATGGAGCGTCTCGCCGATCTGCCGTACATGTTCTTTACTCAGCCGCCCCGCGGGCGACCTTCTGGCGCGTTACGAGAGCAACCGCGCCCTCCGAACGGCCTTGACCTCGGTGTCGTTGTCGAGCCTGCTCGACGGCGCGCTCGTCGTTTCTATCTGGTCGTCCTGCTCGTGGTCAATTGGCGCCTGGGCGCGCTCGTCGTTCTCCTGGGTCTGGCCCAGCTTCGCCGTCTTCGCCGGGTTTCGCGGTCCCATGCGCGATCTCGCGGCGCAGGAGGCTGCGAGGCTTCGTCCCGCACGCAGTCGCACATCGTCGACATGCTGTCGGGGTTCGAGTCCCTGAAAGCGTTGGGCGCCGAGCGTCGCGCGACGGAACGCTGGTCTCACCTGTTCGTCGACGAGATGAACGTGGCGTTGACGCGGGGGCGGGTCGGCTCGATCGCCGGCAGCGCTCACCGCACGCGCTTTCGATCGGATCCCCTCTGGCGATCCTCCTGGCCGGGACCGTGCTCGGTCCTTCGTAACGAGATTTCGCTCGGCGCCATGCTGACCCTGAACGCGCTCGCCGCGGGATTCCTGACCCCGCTCTCGAGCCTCGCTCGCCACGGCGCTCCAGCTTCAAGAAACCCGCAGCCACATCGCCCGCATCGAGGACGTCCTCTCCGCCCCGCGCGAGCAGGATCCGCGCTCGGTCCGGCAAGCACCGAAGCTTTCGGGAGCGATCGCGGTGGAAGAGGTGACCTTTCGCTACGCGCGGGGCGATCCTCCGCCGTGAGCGGTGTCACGCTCGCCGTGGCGCCCGGTGAGAAAATCGCGGTCGTGGGACGGTCCGGCGCGGGAAGTCGACGCTCGCTCCGCCTCCTCGTCGGCCTCTATGTGCCCGAATCCGGCCGGATCCTCTACGACGGCATCGATCTGCAGGGCCTCGACCTTCGCTCGGTCCGCGCGCAGGTGCGGCGTCGTCATCACAGGACGCCAGAATCTTCGGGACCACGGTGCGCGCCAACATCGCGCTCGTCGATCCCGGCGCGTCCCTGGATGACGTGGTGCCGCCGCCCGGCTCGCCGCCATTCACGACGACATCGAGGCTCTGCCGTTGGGGTACGACACGCTCCTCGGGGACGGAGGCTCGACGTTGTCGGGCGGCCAACGCCAGCGTCTCGCACTGGCGCGCGCTGCTGCTCGCAGGCCGGCGATTCTTCTGCTGGACGAGGCCACCAGCGATCTGGACAACGTGACGGAGCGGATCGTCGCGGACAACCTGGCACGTTTACGTTGCACACGGATCGTCATCGCCCACCGGTTGAGCACGGTCATCGACGCCGATCGGATCGTCGTTCTCGAGGGCGGCGCGGTCGTTGAGACCGGTTCTCGCACGCGGCGCTTCTGGCCGGAAACGGCATCTACGCCGAGCTCGTGCGAGCACAAAAGGACAGTGGTTGATCACGGTCTTCCGGCCGGGTAAAGTAATCGAATGCCGGTCTTCCCCGGCAGAGAGGGAGTCGTGTCGTGAAGGAGTTGTTCATCGAAGATCTCAAGAAGGTCCAGGGCGGAAAACAGTCGGAGATCATCTGCAAGTGTTGTCGTCCCACCACCCTCGCGTGTTGCGAGGGAAGCCAACGGTTGCTCCGGCAACTGTTGCGTCTAGAGAGCGCGGGAAGTTCATCCGCGCTTTTTCATTTTTAGGAGGCACTCGCAATGAAAGAGCTGTTCATCGAGGATCTCAAGAAAGTCAAAGGCAGCGGCGGCCCAAAGGCCGTGCACGTGCTGCCATTACACGACCCTGGCCTGCTGCGAGGAAACCGGCTGCAACAGCTGCTGCGCCACCAGTTGATCCGAGGTCTGATTTCCGAAGCGCTGCAGCCGGCCCCGGATCTCGGGGCCGGCCGCTGTCTTTACGCCCTGTGAAACGAGCGCAATGACTCCAGAGACGTTTCGAGGCGGGGGCCAGCTGCGGTCCTGGGCGCGGTCATTCGCCGGTCGGGTGGTCGGGCGGATGCCGCCCTTCTCGCGGCGCGCTTCGAGCTCCACGAGGACCCGTCGTCCCTCTTGGCGCTCGTTGCGGTCGCGCGCGAGTGGGGTTTTCGGCCCGAGCCTTCCAGGGTGAGCGCGAGAATCTCATCGACGTCCCGCTGCCGGCGGTCGTTCATCTCCGGTCGGGTCTCGAGAACGATGGGTCGTTCGGCGTCCTGGTCGGTGTGGAGGCGGACGCCTACGAGCTCGAGGACCCGCCGCCTCCGGCAGCGCGGAAGCTGTCCGCGGAAGCCTTTTCCGCGGCCTGGACGGGCGTCGTCGTGACGTTCGCGCGGAGCGAGACTGCGGCGGCCCCGCCCCGGCAGCCCGGCGCGTGGTCGCGGTGGCTGGCGCTCCTTCGAGCCGACCGCCAGGCCGGCACGCTGGCGGCCGCCCAGTACGCTCGCGACGATCGGAGTCGTGGCTGCTCGCACTCGCATCCGCGATGCGTCTTGCCGGTGGGGCCGGCGTGGCTGTCGGCGCCGCCGCGTTGGTCGGTCATCGACGTCCTCATCGCCGCGACCTGCATCGTTTTGTTCCACGCCAGCCGGAGGACACGCGTGCCCTCCGCGACACCGCGTCTGGCGCAGCGCATTTGCGGGCGCGGGGACTCGGAGATTGCGAAGGCGTGCTCGGCTCGAAGTGGGCGCGGATCGGCGGGTTCGACCTCCCGTCATCGGCCTGGCCTTCGCCGCGTCGAACATCCTGGTCGCCGCGGTCACGGTCACTAGCGCCGCCGTCAGTCGCCTTGCATCGCGGCTTCGCATGGATCGCCGCGGCCCATCTGTTCGCGGCGCCGGCGTCGCTGTTTTCATCGGGTTGCAGGTTTGGCCGCTCCGGCGTTTCTGCCCGCTGTGCATGACTGGTTCACGCCGGAGTCCTTCTGGGAGCGATGCTGCTCGTTCTCCTCGGCCTATGGCCTGGAACGCCCGCACGCCGTCGATGCTCGCGATCCTTGCGATCGCCCACGGTGTGGCCTTTCTGGCGATCACCGGGCTCGTCATGCCGCTTCTGGAGCTGGAGCTCGAGGTGCGCGCCAGCCGGGTTCGGCTTGGGTGGATTGCCGCAACGCCCTGGGGCGCGCTCGCCGAAGGCCGCCGGTCGGACGCGCGCGTTTTCGGCACCGCCGAGTTCCGCGTTTCAGATCGGGGCGGTCAGGGGCTCGTTCCGGATCGACGCTCTGGTTCACCCGTTCTGCACCGGGTGCGGCCCCGTGGTCGACGGTCTCGTCGCGATGACCGAACGACGCGCCGGAGCCGTCGAGGTCGCATTCCACCTGGCTCCGCGCGATCCGAAGGACCCGGGCGATCGAGCCCTGTGCGCCGGCATTTCCGCGATCGGTCTCATCGCGGGAGGCGATCAGACGGTTCACGTCTTCCGTGCCATCAAGTCCGACCCACGCAAGTACCTGGAGATCGCCCGGGGAGCCGACCGAGTCGTCGCGAGCTTTCTTCCTCCGACCGTCGAGGTCGCCAGCGTCCTTCCCGCCGCGATCGAGGCCGTCGAGCGCGCCTCCGACCTCGCCGACGCGCTTCGCTCCGGGCACCCTGACGCTCCTCGTCAACGGGCGCGTCTGGGAGTCCACGCTCGACGATCTCGACGCGATGATCGACCGGCACCCCGACGTCGTCGCCTCGGTGCTCTGGTGAGCCCCGGCACGGTCGTGCTCGTCGGCTCGGCATCCGACGATCACGTCGCGGCGCTCCGCACGTCGCTCGAAGCGTTGAACGTCACGACGGTCCTCCTGGATAGCCTTACGTTTCCCGCGGCACCCCGGTTGGCGCTCGGGGCGGATCCGGAGGTACATCTGGATCGACGGCGTCAACGCCGGCAGGCCGGCGGCCATCTACCTGCGCAGCCTGTACCTTTCGCCCCTCGCCTTCGGGGTCGACATGGACAAGGAGATGAGCGACGACTGGCGCACGTCGCTCGTCATTCTTCGCGAGAAGGCCGAAGTCTTGATCGCCGTGATGCGGCGGTGGGAGGCGATGGGGCTCCCGATCTACAACCCGCTGTCGGCTTCGGACGCGGTTCGTAAGCCCTACCAGATGGCCGAGCTCGCACGAGCCGGGCTCCCGGTTCCCGAGACGCTCTGGACGAACGACCCGGCGGCCGTGCGACGCTTCGCAGACGGTCGACGCATCGCCTACAAGCCCGTCGCCGGCGGCGCGGCGACCCGCGAGCTCGAAGCCTCCGACCTCGACGACGCCAAGCTCGCGCGCCTGGCCAATGCCCCCGTGACGTTTCAGGAGCTCTTGGCGGGACGCGACATCCGCGTCTTCATTCTGGACGGACGCGTCGTCGCGGCGTTCCAGATCCACTCGCAAGCGCTCGACTACAGGCAGAACGAGGGAGAAGGTCGAAAGCGTGGCGCTCGATCCCGCCGTCGCACGCATCTGCCTGACCGCGGCTTCGATCACCGGCCTTCGCTTCACCGGGATGGACCTCAAGGAAACCGCCGACGGCACGCCGAAGATCCTCGAGCTGAATCCATCCCCATGTTTCTCGGATTCGACCACATGGGCGGGACGGACGTTCAGGGCGCGCTGGTGGCGACGCTCGCGGCGCACGCGAATCGCTGAGACTTACGGCTTCAGGTCGCTCGTTGGATGCGTGACGTGGCGCTCTAGCCACTGCGTCAGCAGAGGGCGGAACGCAGCATCCGTCCCCTTCATCTGAAGGGAGTGGTCCGCACCCGCGAACGACTGCACGTCGTAGGGCTTTCCTGCGGCATCTTGAGCGCCTCGAGCCTGCATGCTCGCGTTCACAGGACAGAATCTGTCGATCGAAGGGTCGCCGTAGAGCCACAGGACGGGTATCGACAGCTCGCGCAGCATTCCGGTACCGGGTCCACATCCATGACGGTGCGATACCACTTGCGGTAATCGTGCTGCGGCCCCGCCGGCGCGTTCCCCGTGTAGACGCGCGGAAACCACCGCTTGGACTTGTTGTCTTCCCAGAGCTTGGTGAACTCGTCGAAGCGCGAGCCGCTGCGGCTCACTTCGAGATCGACGAGATGCATCGCATGAACCTCGGCGATTTCCGCATCGGTGAAGCCTTCGCCCTTGAGGCGCCGTCGCGCTCGAAGAGATTGTCCTCGGCCGTCGTGGTCACGGACGCGGAGACCATCACCATGAAGGCGACGTGCTTCGCGCGCTTCGCCGCGAGCGGCGCGACCCAGCCTCCCTGACTCGCTCCAAAGACCCCGATTCGCTCGGCGTCGATGCCCGGCCGAGTCTCGAGGAACGCCGCACCGGCGGCTGCGTCCGCCGCGAGATCATCGAAGTCGTAGTCGCGCCACGCGAACTCCGGCCCCTGCGACTTCCCGACCCCTCGCTTGTCATACGCGAGCGCTGCGACACCCGACTCCGCGAAGATCTTCGCCCAATATTCCATCGACGAGGCGGTCCACCCGGCCCGAGCCATGAATGAGCACGACCGCCGGAACGGGTGACTCGGACCTTCGGCATGTAAACGGTGCCCGCGAGCTCGAGGTCGCCCGACATGAAGGTCACGTTCTGTTTGTCCACCTTGAGCCGCGCGCTGGCAACGCTCGCTGAAAAGATCAGTGCGGCTACGACCAGTCGTGACCTCATGGCCCGTTATACGTCCGGAGATCGCGATCGGCGGAAGCGACCCTTTGACGGCGCCGAATCGCCCGCCTAACCTTGATGAATGGAAGCTTCCATGGAGCCGCCGCCGGATCTGGGTCGCACGCGGGCTCGCGGTGCTCGCCGACCTCATCCAGATCGTGCTGGCACCGTTGTTTTTCGAGGGCGGTCTCTCGATCTTCGACGCCGCGCTCGACGTGATCATGGCGGGGATCCTCACATCGCTCGTCGGGTGGCATTGGGCGTTCTTTCCGGCCTTCGTCGCCGACGGTTCCCGGTTTCGACCTCGTTCCGTCGTGGACTCTGGCGGTGTTTCTCGCGACGCGCGATCGGACGGCGCCCGACACAGCGCTGGGTCAAGGCCGCGTCATCGACGTCGACCCGGTGCGCCCGGACCAGCAGGATCCGAATCGATGACCCGTCGCCTCTTCTGACGACCCGCTCGGTCGTGTCCATGAGTAGCATCCGGGACGCGCTCGCGCGTATCGTGCCGCATGACCAAACGAAGCCGTCCCACGCTCCTCCTGCTTTCCTTGCTCTCGCTGTTCCTCGCACGCTCGACGGTCGAGGCCCGTCCGGTCTCGAAGCTCGATCGACGGCTCGAGGAGATCATGGCCCGGCCGGAGTTCCGACACGCACTGTTCGGCGTCGAGGTCTTGGCGCTCGACACGGGCAAGGTCCTCGCCGCCGTGAACCCCGACACCCTCTTCGTCCCCGGCTCGACGACCAAGCTCGTAACCGAGGGGACTGCGCTCGAGCTCGCTCGGACCGGATTTCCGCTTCGTGACCCGCCTCTACCGGACCGGGCCGATCGCCGCCGAAGGGACGCTCGACGGCGATCTCGTCTGGGTCGCGAGCGGCGACCTCAACATCTCGGGCCGCATCCTTCCGGACGGCTCGCTCGCGTTCGCGAACGGAGACCATTCGTACGCCGCGATCCTCCGCACGGCCCGGCCGGTCGATGGCGATCCGCTCGGCGTCGTTCGCGCCATGGCCCGGGAGGTCGCCGGCCACGGGGTGAAGCGGATCCGTGGCCGCGTGCTCGTGGACGCGCGACTCTTCCCCGAGGAGACACGGAACCCGGGACCAACGTCGTGATCTCGCCGGCCGTCGTCAACGACAACCTCGTGGACCTCACGTTCGAAGCCGGTGCATCGATCGGCGACGCGGCGAAGCTCACGATCTCCCCGAAGCTCGTACGCTCGCTTCTCCAGCAGAGTCACCACGTCCGCGGCAGGCTCGAAAGCCCAGGCTCGCGGTGGCCTCCGACGTGACCGGAGCGGACGGAGCGCATGACGTGACCGTCGAGGGAAGCGTCCCCACCGGTACCGTGAAGTCGCTGCTCGTCTACAAGATCCCCGAGCCCGGCCGGTTCGCGCAGCGGGTGCTGATGCAGGCGCTCGAGGGCGCCGGCGTCACTCTCGAGAGCGGGGAGGGCGCGGCAGGCGAACGTCGATTTCGAGGCGCTCTCGTCCCTCCTACCAGACCGACCACCTGATGGCCGAGCACACCTCGCCGTCTCTCTTGCCGAAGAGGTCAAGGTCACCCTCAAGGTCAGCCAAAACCTCCACGCGACGATCACCCCATACGTCCTGGGCGCCACCCTGCGCCCGAAGGACGAGGATCGGCTCCAGGCCGGATTCGACCTCGAGCGCGCGTTTCTCGAGAAGGCCGGGCTGGATCTCACCGCGGCGTCCCAGTCGGACGGCGCGGGAGGCAGCGCGTCCGCGTTTACGCCCGATTTCCTCTGCCGCTACCTCGCGTTCATGTCCACCCGCCGCTCGTTTCCGTTGTTCGAGGCGGCTCTCCCGATCCTCGGGCGCGACGGCACACTTGACGGAGTGCTCAAGGACTCACCCGCCGCCGGACACGTGCGGGCCAAGACAGGCACCGCCGTCGTCTACGACGCGCTCAATCAGAAGCTCCACGTGGCCGGCAAGGCGCTCGCCGGGTACGTGACGACACGGAGCGGGAGGCGGCTCGCCTTCGCGGCGATGATCAATCAGCTTCTGTCGCCCCCGACGTCGATTCGCTGGGAAAGATCGGGACCGTTTTGGCCGAGATCGCCGCGTCCATCTACGACCTTGTACCGTGATCCGGGCGGCGCCTTGCTCCACGACGGGCGCGAGGATACCTTTCCGCACATGATTCGTTGGTTTGCCCGCATCGTCCTCGCTGGCTTCTGCATGACGATGGCCGCGCAGCAAACCAATTTGGGTTCCCTCATCTTCGGCGATGAGTGTCCGGAAAGCTGTCCGGACGACGTCGCCCCGAATCGCTGCCCGGTCGGTTGCACAGCGTGTAGTTGCGTCGGCAACGGCACGCCGGTGAGCTTGGGCATGCCCCCTGATCACGATCGTTTCGCCCCGCCGTAACTCAGGTCGAATCCGAGGCGCCGAAGCCGCTTCCCGACCCGCAGCCCGATTCCATCTTCCACGTTCCAAGACCAATCCTCATCTGACACGTTTTTCGGCCCTAGGGCCAGTGCACGCGGCGCAGCTATCGCGCTGGGGCCGTGCATTCCGTGTCTCGGAGGAGGTTCGCGTCATGCGAGGTCTGGTCTTGATCGTTTCACTGGGAGTCGCGCGTCAACCCTGTCATGGGGGCAAACAACGGCGTTGACATTTCGATGACATCGTCCAACGTTCGCTCGCCGATCGGTGCTGCTCGCCCGTTCGGCAGCTATCGCGCGATGGCAGCGAGAGCACGCCGCCACGCGAAGGGCCCGACGCTGGAAGCGGAGCTCGGTCCACGTCGCATGGGAGACGGAGCGGTAAAAACGGAAGCGATGGCCCGAATCGACGTTCCGCTGCTCTCAGGTGGGCGCGTACGAGCCGATGCCGATTCACGACTCCGCGGAGGCTGGCCCGGATGTCCTGGTGGCTGACGCGGTTGAGTCCCGCCTACGTCTGCGGACGGCATACCTCGATGCGCGGCTTGCGCAGGAGCGCCTCAGGTTCTCGACGCCCAGGCTCGAGCGATCCGAGCGAACTCGTCGCATCGGTCCGCAAGAGAGTCGAGGGCGGGGCCGAGGCGCCGTTCGAGGCGGCGTTGGTGGTTGGCGAGATGCAACGCTCGCATTCCGAATCCGACGGCGCGCGCTCCGTCCTCGGAGAGGCGTGGTCCGCGCTTCGTGCGCTGGCCGATCTTCCGGCCGAGCCGCAGACTCTCGCGTCACCGGGCATGCCTGAGCTCAACGTCCCCGCGGATGTGGAATCCAAATTTGAGGCCGGCGTGTTGCGGCGCGCCGTCGCCCACCGGGGATCGCTGGAGAGTGCCTTTCTCGGGCTCGAACAGGCTCAGCGCCGATCGCGCTGGTCCGCGACCGCCACTCTTGGGAGAGAAGCTGACGATCTCATCGCTACCGTCGGGGCTTCGTATCGATTTCCAAGTCGCGGCGAAGGACCAGCCTTGGATCGCGAGCACGGCGGCTGCCGGCGTGCTGCGATCAATCGTGGGGCCGAAGCGGGAGGCCGCACGTCTCGCCACGCGATTCGAGACCGCCATCGAGAGGGCGGGACGCTTCGGGCCCGTCACCCCGCCGGACGCCTTCGACGATGCGCTGCGGGCGGTCGCTCTTCGAGTGGAGCTCGGTAAGGAGCGCCCCTCGCTCGCCCTACCCATTCGCCGACAGACTCCTCGACGCGCAGGCAACGGCGCTGCAGCGCGTTCGGGATGCTCATCTGTTGCAGGCCGAGATCACCGCTTTGATCGCAGGAGAAGCACCATGAGAACCCGCAATTCCATCGTCCTCGGGCTCGCCGCAGTATTAGTCCTGGCGTCGCTGCAAATCGCAGCCAATCGCCGAGAAGCATCACGACGAGGACGAGCACCAAGCCGAGGCTTCTGAAAACGAGACGCGAATCCCTGGTCATCCGCCTTGAAGGCCTCCGTGGAATCCAGTGGATGATCGCCCCGGAGCCTCGTGCAGAAGGCGCGTGGTTCCCGGGGAAGCGATCGGCGACGAGTCGGCGCAGAGCGTCCTGGCTTCGCCTGTGAGTGGACGCGTCGTGTCAGCGCCGTTTCCTCCCGGGCGCGCGGTTTCGCGGGGTGACGAGCTTCTGGTCATCGAAAGCCCCGAACAGGCCGAGACTCGTGTCTCGCTGGCTCAAGGCCGCCGCCGAAGCCGAGCGCGCCGATACGGTCTTGTCACGAGAAGAAAAGCTGTCGTCGGCCGGGGCGACTTCGCAACGCGATCTCGAAGACGCTAGGCGGGAGGCGTCTGTAACCCACGCTGAGAAGGAGTCGGCGCACCTCGGGCTCGAATCGCGAGGTTTGAAGGACTCCGATCGCTCTGCGCGCTTCATCCTTCGCGCCCCGGCGGGCGGAGCGGTCGTCAGGTGGAACATTCGCAAGGGACAGGGGATCGAAGCGGGGCTGGAGCTCGGGACCTTCCAATCAGCGTCGGCGAGGCTGGTTCGGTTGGATCTCTCGTTGCCTGGACCTAAGTGGAGTCTCGGCGACGAAACCGAGGCCCGCACTTCCGACGGCCGCCGCTGGAAGGCACGGGTCGTCGGAGTCCCCGCGGTCCTAGCCGACGACACGCGCCGGCTGACCTTCAGACTGGAGTTGTCCGATGGGGCTCTTCCACTTCCGGGACAACCGGTCGAGGTGCGCGTTCCGTTCGCGGTCGCCGTGATCCTTCCCCAAGCGGCTGTGCAGCAGATCGAAGGGACATGGGGCGTGTTCGTGCGCGCAGGCGACCGCGCGCGAATTTCATTCCGTGCGTCGAGGTGTCGAGCTCGGCTCCGATGTCGTCATTGAACAAGGTGTGAACCCCGGAGAGAGCATCGCCGCCGACGGCGCCTACCTCCTGAAGTCAATGTGGTTGAAGGCCCGATCGGGAGGCGACGAGCATGAGCACTGACAATCGCGTCTCCCGCCTCGACGGCTGGTTTGGATGGCTTCTTCCGAAGCGCGGTTTGGTGTTGCTCGTCGCCATCGTTTGGCTGATCGCGGGTGTCGCGGCGTTTCGTGACGCTCCGCCGGGATCTCTTTCCGGATCTGACGCTCCCGAGCCTCAGTCTCCTGATTCAAAGTCCAGGACGCGCGGCGACGGATCTGGAACTCACCGTTGCGCAACCGGTCGAGCAAGCGCTCGGCGGTCTGCCCGGAGTCCGGCGCGTGGTCTCGACCGTCCAGGCGGAGGTCGTCCAGATCGTCGTCACGTTCGAGACCGATGTCGATCCGTGGCGCGCTCGGCAACTCGTCGCCGAGCGTCTCTCTTCCGTGATCGGTGAATTCCCCGAGGGGACGGGAGCCCCTCTACTCACCAGCGCAGCCGGCCGCCTTCAGGAGATCCAAGAGATCGTCCTGGAAGGGCCCGCTGTCGATCCCATGCGCCTGCGGGACTATGCAGAGAAAGTGCTCGTTCCTCGGCTTCAGTCCGTCGCTGGGGTGGCCCGCATCGAGCGGCTCGGAGGAGAGGAGCGTCAACTTCAGATCACTCTGATCCCAGAGCGGATGCGCCTCCTCGGCGCGAGTCTCGACGAGGTCGCCCGCGCGCTTGGCGGCAGCGAGCAGGACGCGTCGGTCGGCATCATGGAGATCCAGGACAAGGGCTGGTTCATGACGGTCGGCACCTTGGCCGCCTCGCCGGACGAGGTGCGCAAGCTGCCCGTCGAGACGGGGCATGGCTTCGTCACGCTCGCGGAGCTCGCGGACATTCGCGAGGGTCCGGCGTTCCGCAGAGGAATCGCGAGGCACGACGGACACGAGGACGTCAGCCTGCGAGTCGTCAAGCAGCCGAGCGCGGACACGCTCGCCGTCTCCCGAGGAATCCGGACCGTTCTGGACGAGCTGCGGACGGCACTCCCCGAGGGATGGGGTTGAATCTGATGTACGACCAGGGGAGCTGGTCTCTCGCGCGCTGAACGGGGTCACGCTGGCGCTTCTGATCGGCTCGCTTTTCGTCGCCGGCGTTCTGCTCACGCTCCTGGGTCACGTCCGCGCCGCGCTCGTCGTGATCGTGACGCTACCCCTGGCGACGCTCGGCGCCGCGATTCCGCTCTGGATTCATGGGCATGGGCTTGAACGCGATGACGCTCGGAGGGCTCGCGATATCGGTCGGGTTGCTCGTCGACGCATCGGTGATCATGGTCGAAAACCTCGTTCATCGTCTGCAGGGCGCGGACGGGGCGAGCGTTGATCGACGATCGGTCTTGACGCGCGCGGCTGCCGAAGTCGGCGTCCCGATCGTCACGGCGGTGCTGGTCATCCTCGCCGTCTTCATTCCGCTGCTAGCCGTCGGCGGACTTGCCGGACGGCTCTACGCGCCACTTGCCGTGGCGGTCGCGTCCGCGATGACAATCTCGCTCATCGTCAGCTTCACCGTCGTCCCGGTGCTCGTGGATCGCATCCTGCCGCCCGGAACCGACCTCAGCGAGCCGTGGATCGTCCGAGCGATCAAACGCGTGTACGCACCTGTCCTCACGTGGCACATGAACCACGGTCTCCTGGTCGCCGTCGCCGCCGTCGTGATCACTCTGCCGAGCCTTTGGCTTGCCGCTCACCTCGGGACGAACTTCCTGCCGTCACTCGACGAGGGCGCGTTGATGATCAACTCGCGCCTTCCCGGCCGAGACCAGTCTCGAGGCCGTGGACGATGCGAACCGGTGGCTCGAAGACGGAGCTGTCGCAAAGTCGAGGCGTGCGGGCCGTGTATCGGAGAACGGGGCGAAGCGAGCTCACCGAAGATCCGATGCCTCACACGTTGAGCGACGTCTTGGCGGTCTTGGATCGCGGCGCGAATTCCCGCGAGGTCGAGCACGAAGTCGCCGAGCGCATCGAGCGACCTCCCGTTCTCCGTCGAGCTGACCACGCCGATGCAAATGCGCATCGCGGAGGGAATCGGCGGAACTCCCGCCGATCTTCAGGTGAAGCTCTTCCACGAGGACATCGGGAAACTGGAGGAGGCATTGCCGAGGCTGCAAGAGCGGCTCGCCGCTGTGCCCGGTGTCGCGTCGGTGGCGTTGGACGGCGGCGGACCGTTGCCGCGTTGGCGCATGGTGCCGGATGACGATGCTCTCCGCCGGATGGGAATCCCGCGGCACGAGGTCGTCGAGACGCTGAAGGCTGCCCTCCAGGGGCTGCGAGTCGGAAGCCGATTCGACGGCCCTCAACGCATCGAGCGCGTCGTCCGCTATCCCAATGACGGGCGCATCAGCCCCGAAAACCTCAAGCGACTCCCGATCATTCGAACGGACGGAGCCGTCGTCGAGCTCGGCCAACTTGTCCGGTTCGACGAGGGTGCAACGCCGAGCATGATTCGTCGCGAGGCCGGGCAGCGGAGGGTCGCACTGAATATCCGGACCGAGGGTGATCTTGGAGGGACCGCTCGCCGCGTGGAGGACGCCGTCGCCTCATTCGATCTGCCGAAGGGGACGGCCCTGCGGCTGGGCGGGCAGATCGAGCAGGCGCGCGAGACGCAACAGCGACTCTGGGTGGCTATCGCCGCCGCCCTCGCGCTCGTGGTCGGACTCCTCTACATGGCGCTTGCGGCGATGGCGCGAAGTCCTGGTCGTGCTCACCACGCTGCCCAACGCGTTCGTCGGGGGCTGTTCGCCCTGTGGCTCGCCCACGAAACCTGGAACATCAGCTCGATCGTGGGAATGATCGGTCTGTTCGGAGTCGCCGTGCAGAACAGCCTCGTGCTCATCCGTCAAGCCGAAGACCTTCGACTCGGCGGGATGCCGTTCATGGACTCGGTCCGCGAGGCGTCGCTGGGGCGCGTCCGGCCCAAGCTCATGACCGCCGGCAGCGCGATACTCGGCCTCTCGCCGATGCTCTTTGGAATCGGGGGAGCGAGTTGGAGCGGCCGCTAGCGATCGTCATGGTCGGTGGACTGGTCACCTCGACGCTGTATACGCTCATCGCTCTCCCAGCGTCTACGCTTGGATCGGGCGGCATTGGCATGAATAGCGGCGTCGGCTTGCCCACCCACGGGCGCGGAACTAAGTTCCGGCCACGCTGGCCCCGATCTCTACGGCCAGCGGAGGACATCCGATGCTGCTCGAAAAGTCCCGCTTCTTCGTCAAGGAACGCACACACCTGCTCAAGCTGACCGATACGTACGACATCCTCGACCCCGACACGAAACAGCCGATCGGGATCGCCAGGACGAGCCGCCGAGCTGGGCGAAGTACCTACGGCTGCTCGTCAAGAAGGCGCTCTTGCCGACGCGCATCAACGTGTACGAAAACGAAGCCGCGCCTCCGCTCGTCTCGCTGCAGAAAGGCCCCGGCGTCTTCCGCACGACCGTGATCGTCACCGACCGCTCGCAGGGGACGCTCGGCCGCTTCCGCAGCAAGTTCTTCTCTCTGGGCGGCGGCTTTTTCGTCTTCGACGACCATGGCCAGCAGGTCGCGGAGGTCAAGGGCGACTGGAAGGGATGGAACTTCAAGCTCCTCGACATCTCCGGCAACGAGCTGGGCGTCGTCACGAAGAAGTGGGCGGGAATCGGCAGGAGCTGTTCACGACGGCCGACAACTACATGATCTCGCTCGCCCCGGCGGGCGGCGGCTCCCGCAATGCCGCGCTCGCTTCTGGCCGCCGGGCTCGCGATCGACACGGTCTTCAAAGAGAAACAGTAGCTCAGGTCCGATCCCAGATCGGCAGCAGCTCCGGAACACCGGCCGTTGACGGATGCTGCGCCACAGCGGGGCCGTGCGGCCCCAGACGACGAGCGGGTCGCGCTCGTCGCGCGCGCGTCGCACGAACCGCGCCGTGTCGTCGTCGAGCCCGGCGGCATCGGCGGTGACGGACAGCCAGAACGGCGAGACGAACTCGTGACGTGAGCGTCCTTCGAGCTCGTCGTGCACGGCACGCGCCTCGGCGGTGCGGCCGCTTTCACGGTACGACCACGCCAGCATGCCGAGCGCCCATTGGTTGCGCCCCGACACCATCAGGATCCGCGGGGCCATCCCGATCGCGTCGTCGTGCAAACCGGAGTAGGCCTTCGCGCGCATCAGATTCCAGTGCGCGAAGAACGAGTCGGGATCGAGCTGGTGCGCGCGCTCGGCGTGGACGAGCGATTCCTCGTCGTCGCCGATGAATCCCATCACGTGCGAGGCCATGGCGATGACCCACTCGTTCAGCGGCTCGTCGCGGAGCGCCCGGTGCATCTCGGCGCGCGCGGTCTCGACGGTGTAGCTCCCGCGGGCGACGCCCCACAGGGCACGCTGGCTGCGGCCGCGCGCGTGGCCCGGATCGATGGTCAGCGCCTTGGCCCACAGCTCGCCGGCCCGCTCGAAATTCCATTCCGAACTGCTCTTCGACACAGGCGAGCGTGGTCCAGGCCTCGGCTTGGTTCGGGTCGAGGGGCGATCGCCCGTAGGGCGAGCTCGCGGGCGCGCGTCATGGTCTCAGTCGAGCTGGCGTTGCCGAACGTGCCGAGGAGACGGTACGAATCCGAGAGCCACGCGAGCGCATCGGCGTAGTCGGCGTCGAGAGCGATCGCCTTCTCGAAGCATGCGATCGCCTCGGGGAGGAAACGGCCCCGCTTGTTCTGCAGCCCGCGCCCGCGGAGGAACAGCTCGTACGCCTCGATGTTCCGCGTGCCGTGGCGCGCGCGCTTGCGGTCGGCCGCGTCGTGCAGCGCACCGCGCAACCGTGATGCGATCGTCTCCGCGATCTCGTCCTGCAGCTCGAAGACGTCGGTCATCTCGCGCTCGTAGCGCTCGGACCAGATCTGGTAGCCCTCGGCGGCGTTGGCCAGCCGCACCGTGATGCGCAAACGGTTCCCCGATCGGCGCACCGAGCCCTCGAGCACGTTCGACACCCGCAGCTTGTCGCCGACCGCACGCAGGTCGTGGCGCTGGCCCTTGAACGCGAAGCACGAGCTGCGCGCGGCGACGCGTAACCCTTGAACTTGCGCCAGCGCGTTCAGGATCTCGTCCGTGATCCCGTCGGCGAAGTACTCGTCGTCGGCACCGCTCGTGTTCTCGAAGGGAAGCACGGCGATCGACGTCTCCGTCGCCGTCGCCTCGACGCCGCGCCTCAGCACGTCGGACAGCTCCAGGCGCACGTCTCGGATCTGCCCGGGCCGCGCCTCGGCATCCTTCCGCAGGCAACGCTTCAGCAGATCGCGCACTGGGGCGGGCGTTCCCACCGGGAGCAGCGTCCAGTCGGGCTCTCGCTCGAGGACCGCGACGATCAGATCGGACACCGTCTCGCCGCGAAATGCGGGACGCCCGGCCAACGCCTCGAACAGCACCACGGCGAACGCCCAGATGTCCGTACGACGGTCGACGGGTTTTCCGCGCGCCTGCTCGGGACTCATGTAGGCGGCGGTTCCCAGGAGCGCTCCGGCGCGCGTGACGTCGGATCGGGTGTCGGATTGCGAGTGATCACTGTGGCCACCGAGCGGCGGCGCGTGGGTCGCCAATCCGAAGTCCAACACCTTCACGACGCCCGACTGCGTGATCATCATGTTGCCCGGCTTCAGGTCGCGATGCACGATCCCGCGCTCGTGCGCCGCTTCAATTGCGGTAGCCACCTGCACGCCGAACGCCAGCGCGTCCTCGGGTTCCATCGCGCCGCGAGCCAGGCGCTGCGCCAGCGACTCCCCGGCGACGAGCTCCAGCACCAATCGTGGCGTTCCGCCTTCCTCGTCCAACCCGTAGATCGCCGCGATGTTCGGATGATTCAGCGCCGCGAGCGCCTGCGCTTCGCGCAGCAGGCGGGCCAACAGATCCTGGTCGGCCGCGAGATGCGGCGGCAGGATCTTCAGCGCCACCTCGCGACCCAGCTTCAGGTCGCGTGCGTGGTACACCTCGCCCATGCCGCCGGCGCCGAGCGCAGCCAGCACCTCGTAGCCGCCGAGACGCGTTCCCGGAGTGAGGGGCACCTGGGGATTCTATGGCTACTTTGCCTTGAGCCCTCGAATCGGCGGCGCCCAAGCTTTCGGGGTAACGCCCGGCGCGGGGCGTCCCCAGATGGAGCCCTCCATCGCCCCGTAGAGATGGCTCACGACCAGCCGCTGGACGAGGTTCATCGCGGGCATCATGGCGTGGAGGCCGGCGATGCCCTCGGCAAGGCGGTCACGGAGCTCGAACGTGCCAAAGTCGTCGTCGGCGACGCAGACCATCTCGTTGATCGGAACGAAGGCCGAGCACGCGCCGTCGAACGGCACCGTGCCGTCTCCGGTATCGCGCGTGCGCGGCTCGCTTGCTTTCGGGTACTTCCTGAGCTTCTTCGAACGCCCGCTGGTCGCATCGAAGTTGAAGCGGACCGTGTGGTCGGAGAGGTCCACTTTGGAGGCGATACCAGGTCTCTTCGCCGACGCCGCAGATGGCGAGCCACTGCGACGAGGCGAATGAGGCATCGAAGACGAGCTTTCGAGTCGCGCGCGATGGCCGCGCGCCTCGGCGAGCATGCGCTCGAACGCCTCCTTCGCCTGTTTCTGTGGATTCGTCCGGTTGGGACCGTAGATCCGGAACAGCTCGGAAAGGGTGTTGCGCGGCCCATCCTGCCAGTTCTCGGGGTCATACAGGTCGACCTCGCCGGCGCTCTGGTCTTTCGTCGCGTCCGAATAGGACGGCAGAAGGTGATAGAGCGAGGGCGTAGCGCGTGCGCTCTCGCGCTCCCCGGGGTCGCGGCGCAACTTGAGACCGACCTCGCCCTCCCCGGTCACTCACCTTTCTCGGCGCTTCCTGCGAGCCTCGAAACGGCGATCCGAGGGTCGCGACCCTTCTTGACCTTCCCGAACCCGTTCTTCTGCAGATAACCGGCGATGATCAGTCCGCCCATGGAGTGGCCGACGAGATGCACCCTCGCCCTCCAGTCCTTGCCGCCGTAGCCGTCGTCGGCAAAGTGCGGGAGGAGCTTGGTCCGCTCGATCACTTCGTCGACGAACAACGCCAGGCGTTCTTCGGTGACGTCGAGCGGCAACCGCCAGTCATAGGCGAACGGAAAGACGGGGACCGGGCGATCGGCTTGCTTTGAAAGAGAGTGGCGGAGCTCGGCGACGAGATCGCCGTAGGGGAACGGGAAGATGTGATCCCTCGCGCACCCGCGCCGGCTCGATCAGCTCCCACTTCGAAGCGGTCGGGTGGAGAGCGATCCGCGCATAGTCCCTCGAGAGAATCGAAAAGACGGTGTCCGGTTGGACCGGGTACTCGTCTCTCGTTCGTGGCCGTAACCCCGGGGAGGACGATCACCGGCTCGGTGAGGCGGCTCTGAGTCATCGGTCCGAATACTACCTCATTGCGGTGACGCACCGGCGGGGGCAACATCAGGGGCGATGGCACGGGCATGGGTCGGCACATCGGGATTCAGCTATCCGGAATGGAAGCCGTCCTTCTACCCGGAGAAGCTCAAGACAGAGGAGTTTCTCGAGTACTACGCATCTCGCTTCGCGACCGTCGAGATCGATCCGCACCTTCTACCGAATGCCCAACGCGAAGACGATCGACGCTTGGAAAGCCGCGACACCGGAAGGCTTCCGTTTCGCGATCAAGGCTTCGCAGAAGATCACCCACCGTGAGAAGCTCGCAGTGCCGTCGGAGACGGTCTCGTACCTCGTCCGCATCCTGGCCGGTCTCGAGGATCGGCTCGGCGCCGTGCTCTTCCAGCTCCCGCCGTGGTTCCGTTGCGACCTTGAGCTGATCGAGAAGTTCTTCGACGCTCTGCCCGTCGACTTCCCCTCTGTCATGGAGTTCCGGCACGCGTCCTGGTTCGTCGATGAGGTCTACGAGCTGCTGCGGCGGCGCGGCGTCGGTCTCGTCATCAACGACGGCGACGACGGCACAACGCCGCTCGTGGTGACGGCGCGTCTTTCGTACCTACGGCTCCGCAAGTCCGCGTACTCCCCGGAGGATCTGACGTCGTGGGGAGCGCGCACGCGCCTGGGTGGCGGATGGCGTGGACGTGTATGCGTACGTCAAGCACGAAGACAATCCCGACGCACCTCGTATCGCCCTCGAGCTAGCTGAGCGGGCTGCTCTAAGCTTCGAGCCCAGTCCGCGACCGTCCGCGCGATCTCCGAGAGAACGTCGCTATCCGTGCGACCTGCCGACTTCGGGAGATGGAACGAGTGATCCGCCCCTTCGAAGATCTTCAGCGTGGCGAGGGGATCGCCGCGAGGAGCGGTCGGAGAAGCTCGAGATCGGCCAGCCGGTCGCGGGTTCCTGGAGGAACAGCGTCGGTAGGGTGACGCGTGAGAGATGTGCGCCGCGCTCGCTGGACGCACTCCCGGCCGGGTGGAGCGGGAAGCCGAAGAAGACGATCCCGTGCACTCCTTCGAGCGGTTCCTCAGCGGCCGCCAGCGAGGTCCACTGCGGCCGCCCATCGATTTGCCCCCCAGCGAGGAGCGTCAGATCCGGCGCGGCCGCTGCACCGGCTCGCACCGCGCCCGTACGGTTGCCTGGAGCACCGCTCGGCGGGTCGAGGCCGGCCCGACTTCTTCTGCATGTAGGAAACTGATAGCGAAGAGGTTGCGATCCCGTGTTCGCCGAGGGCCGAGGCCATCGATCCATGAACGCGTGACGCATCCCGGCGCCGGCGCCATGAGCGAAGACCAGCAGGCGGGAGGCCTGCGACGGAATCTGCAGCAGTCCCGCCGACCTCGCCGGACCGAGCGCCGGCGTCGATGACGATCTCCCGTGTTGTCGGAGGCGTGGTCGCGGCGTGGCTGGGCGTCAGAGTTGCGCGCAGTTCAACCGAGATTGACGGCCGGCTGCGGCGTCCCCGTCAGGTGTCCGTTCCGCTGATGCTCTCCTGGCAGAGGTCGTAGCCCGTGACGAGGTAGTACGACGATCCCGCGGGCGGCGTCAGCCTGGACCTCGCGGCGGCCCGTCGACGAGCGGCGGGGTCTGCTGGCAGGCCTTGGCCGCGTGCGAGTACCAGCTCCCGAGCGCTCCCTCGTAGACGTTGTAGCCGCCGACCTGGCCCGCCGAGATCCTGGAACGAGACCTTGACGTCGCCCCGGCGGCCTTGTCACGAGAGCGGAGCCGGCCGCCGGGCCGAGACCTCGACGGGAGGCGGGCTGCGTCGTCGCGGGCAGCGTGTACGTCAGCGTCAGCACCGGGCCGTTCTGCTTGAGCTCCTCTTCGGTCGCGTGGAACTTCGATCTCCTGCGTCGCGTCGCGGCGGCGAGCTGCAGGGCGTAGCCGTAGTCGAGCGTCGGGTTGGCGAGCCAGAAGCGGAACGCGTCGAGCACGCCGGCGCCGCCGAAGCCGCCAGGCCGCCGATCACGACGACATCGTCGACGACGGCGTCCGGGTCGAACGCCGTGTCCCGCGTGCCGAAGTAGTCGGACGCGAGCTTGCCGTTCACGCCGGCGGCTCGCGCGGCGGCGTTCGGCTGGTTCCACGCCTTCACGCTGAACTCGCTGTCGCGGTAGGTCGGCGCCGCCGTGGCCGTTGATCGGGTTGACGCGGGTTCTGCGTCTGATCGGGCCCGCCGTAGTCCCACCATCTCTGCAGGACGCGCCGCGCCTCGACCGTCTGCGAGTCGCCCCAGAACGGGGGACGAGCGAGACGCTCGCGTCGACGATGCTCGACGGCGCTCGACGACTCCGGTCGTCGCAAAGGCGCTCTCCCACTCGAAGCGGACGAAGTCGGCGTTGCGCTGTGCGCCGCCGTTGTTCGACCGCAGCCACACCGACCCGTTGGCGCCGGCGTTGCTGCCGTAGATCGTTCCCGAATCGTGGACCGGGACCGTGAAGTTCTCGTAACCCGAGGCGCCGAAGGTCACCGTCAGCGTGTCGCCAACGACGAACGCTCTGCGTGTTCGACGGATCGTTGAGGTCGAGGAGGTTGGCCGTGCCGCCGCTCGCGCGGTCGGCCAGGTCGAGGATCGGCCCGTCCGGGATCAGCCGGTAGCGTCGCCGGGCCGCAATCGTGGTGGAGCGCGTTGACCGTCAGCGTGATCCGGTCCCCATTCTGCGGATCGAGCGTCGCGCCGGTGATGGCGACGTCGGGTCCGCCGACCGCCTTGAGGCGCCACGCCGACGGGACGTCGCGGCCGAGGCCGCGACGCTCTCGCTGAACCAGACGTCGACGCGCGTCAGCGAGCGCGGGCTCGACGCGGACGACGCGGGGAGGCGCGGTGTCGACGGCGCCGCGGGCCTCGGCGGCGGTCATGTTCCCGTCGATCGATCCGACGAACTCGGCGAGGTCCTGGAGCTGGCGGTTGCGTCAGGCCCGGAGACCGTTCCGTGCGGCTGAGCGTGCGCCGGGATCGCGGAAGTCGATCATCGCCTCGAGCAGGCGTCTCGGCATCCTTCGGCCTGGCGACGCCGGCGTAGGGCGCGCGAGTCGAACACGCCGAGCAGCGAGGCGGTGTTGACGCCCCAGAACGGCGCGCGCGTGTTCAGCTCCGCTTCGCCGGGATCGTGGCGCTGCCCGACGTCGTGGAACGTGAAGTCCACCCAGCCGGTCTCCGGGACGTGGCAGCTCGCGCACTTCGCGTCGCCTGACGCGCGCCCGACGCCCATGAAGAAGGTGGCGCCCGCACCGCGGCCTCGGAGAGCGACCCGTCGACGTTGCGGTGCGGGCTGCGCGGAAGCGCAGCGAGATTCACGGCGTAGTTCGCGAGGTCGTCGAGGTCGGCGCTCGGCCCGGCGTTGGGCGCGCCGAGCGGGGGCTGAAGCTGGCCGCGGAGCGATGAACCCGGTCCCGCCCATCTGCTGGCCGCGGAAGGTGTGATCGAAGTCCTGGACCTCGTCGCGATCGCCCGAGCGGTGGAGCTGGCCGAGGCCGGTCGCGGGATCGATCGGTCCCATCGAGGCGCCCAAGCCGAGGATCGACTGCGTCTGCCGCGGCCCGTGCGCGCCGGGCAGGAACTGCATCTCCCACGCCCGGCCGTCCTGCTCGCCGTAGACGTGGCACGATCCGCACGCGACCTTGCGGTTCGACGAGATGCGCGGATCGACGGACGAGTGGAACACGCGCTCGCCGTTCAGGAACGACGCCGAGCGGGGCTCCGGCGTCGTCGGCGTCACGGCGATGCGTCGCGAGCTCGACCGGCGCCGCCCAGTTCGTGACGTCCACCTTCGACACGTCGCGCGAGAGGAGGTTGGCGACGTACGCGAGCTGCTTCCCGCCGATCGCGACCGGCGCCACCGCGATCCCTGACGGCCGCATGCCGACGTCGACGGTGACCGGGCTCGGCGCGACGCCGTTGTTGTACGGCGGCGTCGCCGATGGGCATCACGAGCAGGTTCTCGACAGCTCGCCCACCAGGTAGACGGTCGCACCGTCCGCGCTGAACGCGACGTCCACGGGGCCGGAGACCGGCATGTTCCAGCCGGGCCGATCCACGCCGGCTGTCGCGGGATCGTGAACCTGCTTCGCGGTCACGATGATCTTGTCGTTGATCGTGTTCGGGATGCGGCGCGTCGTCAGATCGATCTGCGCGGAACGTCGCCTGGATGATCGAGTCGGGCGTGACGACGGTCTGGTTGCGGTTCGAGTACTGCGTCGGAACCCAGACGCGCGCTCGTGCCCGGCCGCTGCGCGAGATGCCCGCGGAAGTTCAGGTAGCCGCCCTCCGCGACGTTGTGCGTCGGGTCGGCGTCGTGAAGCGCCGGCGCTGTCCTGCGGGCCCGTGCCGTCGGTGCGCTCCTGCGTCGTCACGCGCGGCGTTCCGCCCGACACGTCGATCGCGGCTGACGCGCGGCAGGCGGTCCATCACGTGGAGGTGCGTCACCCACGCCGAGACGCCGTCCTCGAGCCACGCCACGCCGAGCGGGCGTGCGGAAGGTGTCGAGCCGGCGCCGTGACGGCGCGCGTCGCGCGATCGATGACGGCGACCTGCGCGCCGCGAATCAGCGTGACGAGCGCCTTCGATTGATCGCGCGAGAGGGCGACGCCGTACGGCCCGCTCCCCACGGAAGGTCGATCCGGGCGAGCACCGAGCCGTCCGACGCCGCTGAGGACGTAGACGCGATCGGACGCGTGGCAGGCGACCCAGACCTCGGCGCCGTCCTCGGTGACGGACGACGCCGCGCGGATCGTGCCGGATCGCGGGCCGCCGGGCGGCTGCGGCAGCGCGAACTCGGTCGACCGCGTCCGTCGCCGTGTCGATGCGCGAGACCGAGTCGTGATCCGGGTTGACCACCCAGACGCTGGCGCCGTTCGCGGTGATCTGGATCGGACCGCTCTTGTACGAGCGCGCCCCGCGGCGTGCGCGGGATCACGGCGAGCGTCGGGCCCGAACGCGAAGGCGAGGCTGCGGAGCATCCTTCGAAAGTACGAGGGGCCTACCCCGTTGTCGAGCGCAAATGAGCCAGGTCCCGCCAGCGTCATCGTCCCGCGTTACGCGTGGTCATGCGCGCGCGCAGCTCGTCGGTCGGGCGGTCGGCGTCCAGCGCGAACAGCTCCGGCAGCACCTTGATCGCGACGTCGCGATGGAGCTTGCGTGTCCCGGGCGCGATAGACCTCGCCCATCCCCGGAGCCTAAGGGGGGCGGATGATCTCGTACAGCCGAGGCGGTCTCCTGGGGACAGAGCCAACAGCTATGCCCTCTTTCTGATGATGCGTCCGGGATTCTACGGTAAGCTTGGCCGGAGCGATTCGAAAATGATCCTCAAGCTCTACACGGTGTTCCACGTCGTCATCAGCCTGCTCGGAATCCTGGCAGGCTTCATCGTGATGGCCGGAATGATCTCGGCCAGTCCGCTTCACGGTTGGACGGAGGTCTTCCTCGATCATGACAGTCGCGACGAGCGTCACCGGATTCTTCTTTCCGATAGAACGCCTGACGCCTGCGCACGTGCGTCGGCGTGATTTCCCTGGTGGTTCTCGCGCTCGCCGTCTACGCCCGCTATCCGGCCCAGCTCGCCGGCTCCTGGCGTTGGATCTACGTCGCTACGGCGGTTGCCGCCCAGTACTTCAATGTCTTCGTCCTCGTCGTGCAGATGTTCCAGAAGATTCCGTCGCTGAAGCTCTGGCGCCGACGCAGAAGGAGCGCCCGTTCCAGCTCACGCAGGCCGCCGTCCTGGTCGTGTTCGTCGCCTGGGGAATTCTCGCGGGACTGAGATTCCACGTCTGACGGACGCCCTGGGCGAGAGCCTACCGTTGCCAGCCCTGTTGCTCCAAGCCTTCGACGAACCTGGGCGTGTCGAGCGAGATCGGGGGCAGGTGACGGCCAGGAGCGTTCGCTTCCAGTAGGCGCCGGTGGCTTTCTTTTCGGCGCTCGTGGTGAACTCGTAGCGATACAAGCGCGCACGGATGAATCGGCGGCCGCTCGGCGAACGGGTTGGGCCGCATCAAGCCGAGGATGGCCGGATCGTTTTGCAGCAGTCGTCCGATCAGGGGGAGCATCCAGGGTGCGCGTATCGTCGATCGATTCCGCAAACCACATCAGCCAGTCGAGCCGCATGTGATACGGCGCGACGAGAGGCGGGCGGCGCTTCAGGTCGCCCGGCTGCGCGAATTCGTATTCCTTCCAGACAGTCGAAGGCCCTAGCGTTTCGTCGGTGGTTCCTTCCAGGATCACCTCGTCGCGCTCGCGCGACACGCTTCCGAATGCGCCGTAGGTATTGACGAGGTGGAACGGCTCCGAAGCTGGCGTTCATCTTCTGCCCGGGAAAACAGGTTGCGAACCGGGGAGATGCTGAGAGTCACGCGACCCCCACGGCGAGAACGATCCCGCAGCAACGAGATGCGGCATCAGGGAGCGGCTGAAGGGTCCCAGGCGTGATTCAGGATGAGGGGATGGGATAGGGAACCGGTCGTCAAAAACAGCTGGATGGCGACCACGATCGTCGTGATAGTTGAGCCAGGAGAGACGTGCCCGACAGGATGAGCGTCCCTTGAAACAGCGACCGTGAAAGAAGCCCGCGACGTAAAGAACCCACCGTAGCGGGATGAGGTAGCCGAAAGGGACGATGAGCTCGGTGAAATGATTGAAGAGCACGCCGAGCTCTGTGAATCCGGACGGCAGCCAGTGGAAGAACCAGCTGAGCGGGTTGGGCATCGGCTGGCTCTGGTAGTGATAGCCAGGCACGTCAGGTCGGTCCAGCACGCATCGCCGCGCAGCTTGATCAGGCCCGCCCCAGAACATCAGAGCGGAACAGGACCCAGCGGAGCAGCCAGACGACGATGACCGGGGGGGCGACGTTCTTCGCGCCGAAGAAAATAGCCAAGAAGCCCGTCTCGAGGAGCAGCGACTCCCAGCCGAAGCTGTACCAGGTCTGGCCCACGTTCACGGCAACGACAGGTAGAGCAGCCACATCAGCCCCCAGACCGTCATGCTCACTGGAGTGCCGAAGCTTTCCGAAAACGCTGCTGAGAGCGAGGACGGAGAGCGCGACCCCGTCCAAGCGAGCGCCGTCGCGAACGCGTCCGAGTAGTGGGCGTGGAACAGACTCGGAGAGCTCCAGAATGCCCGCGCGTTGCAGGAACGCGGCACCGGAAGTAATCCGCGAGCGCCGAGCAACGGACGAAACTGGTTGACGGCGGCGGCGAAGCCGGCGAGGTAGATGCCCGCCAGGGCGCGTTGAAACAGCCAGCGCGTCAGGGAAGTAGTCGCTGCTCGCGGCGTTCAACATCTGCATGGAGATAGTACTCCGCATGGAGCGCTTCGACGCGATGCAGTCGTTGGGTCCGGCCCGAACGGTCCTTGTGCGTGGCGGCCATCCGTCTCGCAGCAGGGATGGAGAACGCTGGTGCTCAGGCCGATGCGCTGCCGGGTGGCAGGCGCGCGGACCAAAAGAGCTGACGCTCCTGGTTTTCATCACGACGTGTGCTCCGCCGTGCAACCCCATGGCGATCGGCTCGCCGTTCTTTCCGGACCCCGACTGGAACGACACGGTCTCCGGCTGGCTCAGCCCGATGTCGCCGTCGCGCACCCTCTGGACGGGCAGACGGCGGCCGCGGCCCGACCGGGATCCGGTCGCGACCGCGCGACGCTGGGGGACGACGGGCCGGTCTGCCATTTCGACATTCAAGCCGCTGGATCGATCGCGCGCCGAGGGGCTGTTCGGGGACGCCTTGGGTCCGCTGCGAATACCCCGAACATCCCGTTCTTCTCGCTCGACTGGGGCTAACGGCGTGGAGGTCCGCAACCGGGCTTCGCGACGATTTGACGGCGAGCGGCGCGCGCCCTGGTTGCGGCAAGGAATGCCGCACACGCCGAGTTCTGCCGCCTGGATTCGTTCTTGAGCTCGGCGATCGGAATCATGTTGCTGGTCGCCGCGCACGGTTACGGCTGGCCCGTTCCCGAAGGCGGCGCCCAGGCGATCGCCGACGCGCTCGTGAGGGGTGCTCCTCTCCCTCGGAGGAGAGGTCCGGTGCGGGGTGACGGTCGAGTCGCTGACCGAGCTGCCGCCGGCCACGCCGCCTATCTGTTCGACGTCGCGCCGCCGAAGACCTCGCCGCGATCTGCGCCGATGCGCTGCCCGCGGGCTACAGGCGACGTCTGCTCGCCTATCGACACGGTCCCGGCGTCTTCAAAGGTCGACTATGCGTTGAGCGCCCCGATTCCGTGGGACAGCCCCGTCTGCCGCGAAGCGGCACCGTTCACGTCGGGGAACGCTGGAGGAAGTCGCGGCGTCGGAACGCCGGGTGTGGGACGGAGCCCTCGCCGACAAGCCGTTCGTCATTGTCACGCAGCCCTCGGTGCTGGACGCGACGCGCGCGCCGCAAGGAAAGCATGTCGCCTGGGCGTACTGCCACGTCCCGCACGGATCGAACGTGGATCGGCAGGAGGCGATCGCCGGTCAGATCGAGAGGTTCGCCCCAGGGTTTCCGCGACTGCATCCTGGCCACGCACACGATGGGCTGCGCCGAGCTCGAGTCCTACAACGCGAACAACGTCGGCGGGGACATCGTCGGAGGCGTCACCGGATTGGCGCCAGCTCTTCACGCGCCCTGTCTTGCGCGTGGGATCCCTACACGACGCCCAACGACCGCGTGTTCATTCTGCTCCGCGTCCACTCCGCCGGGGGCGGTGTTCACGGGATGTGCGGCTACTGGGCCGCCGAATCGGTCTCACGCCTGCGCCAAGGGCAGTCCGCCCGGGCCCTCGATGCAAAACACGGGCGCGCAGTAGCAATTGCTGGTATCCGCCTCCGTGGATGGGATGGCGTTGGAGATTCTCGATGTGCGCGACCAGATTCCGACCGCCGCTGGAGGACGGAACAGGGGTCGCCTCGAGGATGCTCATCGTCTCCGTCAGCAGCGCCTGTGCCGCTTGGTGATCGCCGCACCGCGCCGTCACGATCGCGTGATTCAACAGGGTGCTCGCCAGCGTCGGATGGTCGGAGCCGGGTGCTCGCGCTGGATCGCCGCGAGGCGGCGGTTGACGTCGCCGGGCACCCGCCCAGTCGGAAGAGTTCACTGCGGCAATCCCTAGACGCTCGAGGGATCAGGATCAATGCCGTCGACTCGGGGCCGGAAGTCCGTTCCACAGCCGTCGAGCGCGCTCGAGGTGCTCCCGTTCGCCGCGGATGTCGCCCATGGCCCGGTAGATCGTCGCGAGATTGACGAGCGGGGTCGCGGGGCTCGCGGCGCTTGACGGACCGGCTTGCTCGTCCGCCTCGACAAGCCCGGTGAGGAGGCGGCGGGCTTCCTCGCCGCTCTCCTTGGTCGAATCTTGACGCGCGCGAGCCGCATCACGATCTCCCTTAGGTCCCCAGTATGGCGGCCGATCGTGCGATCGTGAATGGCGTGCGCGCCTTCCGGAACGGCGGCCGCCTCGAGGAGCGAGCCCTGCGCGAGGTAGGCCTCCGAAAGGTGGTACAACGGCGGTGGAGATCGGCGCGGGGCTCGTGGCACCCAGCACGCGCTCTTCGGTATCCGCCGTCCGCGCCAGCGCCGCGTACGCTCCGGCGCGTCGCCTTGAGCAATACGTA